>Ga0209270_1000618_pt1 | contig 69273 bp, 62 predicted proteins | sample MTBAKSrepl1MetaG_FD_187456 | JGI IMG/M metagenome (GOLD analysis project Ga0209270, IMG submission 187456) | Enrichment culture microbial communities from Arthur Kill intertidal strait, New Jersey, USA, that are MTBE-degrading - MTBE-AKS1... | ecosystem: Environmental > Aquatic > Marine >... | reverse complement strand
GCCTCTATGACAGCATCCCCGACCTCCGCGTGACCGCCGCCGGATCCCTCCGAATCCAGGATCTGATGCAGCAGAAGGAGATCCCGCTGGTTCCAGACGAGGTGCGCATCCAGGTTGAGAGATTCTCCTCGGCCACAGGAGGGATCGAGGGAACCATGGAAATAGGCTATGAAAAGGGCTGGCCCTCTCCCAGGCTCGTGAAAGGCGAGCTTGTCTTCAAAGACTGCGCCGTGGCCAGCAGCGCGGGGTTGATTTTCCCCTTGTTCCTGAAAGAGGGAAGGCTGATCGTGGATGGCCCCAAAAAAGCCTTTGCAGCAAAGGGCCGGTGGGGGAGGTCTGAAGTGGAGGCTGCCGGGGAGATCGGGGAATCTTGGGAGACCGGAACGGCCCGCCTCGTTGGGAAGGCAGACCTGCCGGAGATGATCGACCGCTTTTATCCTGATCTTCGTTCAATCCTGTCTTTCAGAAGCCCGGTTTCCTGCCGATTGACCCTTTTCAAAGAGAAGAACGATTGGCGCTTCCAGGGAAACCTGGATCCAGAAGGGGTCTCTTTTGAGACGCCATCCATGACCATCGCGCCTTTTGTCGAGGGCGGGGACCTGGCCTTCAGGGGCCGGATCGAGTCAGGAAAGCGGCTGGTTATCTCTCAGATCACCTGTTCCTCAGGGGAATCGGGTCTTGAACTGGCCGGCGCGCATGACCTGACAAAAGAGGGAGGGTTCCACCTCAAGACCGCCAGCCAAAATCTCCGGTTGCAAGACATGGGGATCCGCTTTAAGAAGGGGAATCTGACGGCCAAAGGCGCCCTTTCCTTTGATGCAGACATACAGGGATTCAGGTCGCGGCCGGAGACGTTGGTCGTGACCGGAGAGGCGAGAGGCACCCATCTCTCCTTTTCTGCCGGCGAATTTCCCATTGCAATCCAAGATGGCCGTCTGGATGCGGCATTCAAAGGAAAGGATCTTTTGATCAACTCCCTTGACCTGAAACTGGGGGAGACCCCGCTGCACGTGGAGGCCAAGCTGAAAGGATGGGATGGGATTCGGGGGGAGGCGACCATCCATTCCGACTTCCTGAATTTCTCTGACCTTGTCTCCCCTGAAATGATCATTTGTTTCAAGAAAGATCCGGGCAAGGCGGCCGACGGCCTTCCCTCTCCTGGGTCCTCGGCCATGGCCGGCTGGCAGGGGGCCGTGACAGGCTTCATGAAAAAATCGGATCTTCATCTGAAGCTAACCGCACCAAAGGGCCAATGGGAAGGATTCGCGTTAGGTCCCATCCAGATGGGATGCGCCCTGCGATCGGGCGATCTCTATATCAGTCGATCCAGCCTGGCATGGGATCATGGGAAAATGCTCCTGAGAGGGCATCTGAAAAGGGGAGTCGCACCCGATATGCTCTTTTCAGGGTATATCGACATGCGCCAACAGCCGTTAAAGGAACTGCCGCCGGCCCTCGACTTCGTTACATCCAGGGGCGAGGGTCTGCTGACCCTGGAGGCCCTTTTGTTTGCCAGGGGAACCCGTAGAGAGGACCTGATGTCGAGTCTTACCGGCAGCGTAAACATCCTGCTCGAACAGGGGGTGCTGAAAAAGTCCAATGTGTTGATAAAGATCCTGGATTCCTTGAGCTTGCAGCGCATTGTGGAGAAAAGGCCTGCCCACCTGTCAAAGGATGGGATCTACTTCGAGAAGATCGGGGCCCATATTGACCTGGAAAAAGGAATGGCCCGATCAAAGGATGTGGCCATGCGAAGTCCTGTGTTCAACGCCGCGGCCGCAGGAGAGGCCGATCTGCGTACGGGTTCCATCAAGGCGGAAATTGGGGTTCAACCCCTTGGCACGCTTGATTTTTTGATCAGCAGCCTGCCGGTGGCAGGGTATCTCCTGACCGGAGACCAGAAGGCCCTTTATGTGGAATATTTCAAGGTCAACGGGCCATTATCGGATCCAAAGGTCGAGCATATGGCCCTGAAAAGCCTGGGGAACGGGACGGTCGGTTTTCTGTCGCGCCTCTTCCTCACCCCGAAACGGATATACGACAGCATGGCAGAGGCCGCACGCGACTTTGACGGCAACGGATATCCGGTGCCGGATGAACACCTTGATCCGAGAAGCGATGTGGGGAGATAAAATTGGGGGAATGGGAATTCAAGGGAGTGGTTCCCGTTCCCCGGCATCTCCTTCCAAGAGATCGCGGATCCCGGGTCGTAGGTAGATCTGGCTCAGATCCAGACGTCGGAGGGCCTTTACGAGGGTATGGACCTGATCTGCGGGGGCCGCCCTTGAATTGACAATGATGACCGGCCTCCCCCTGATTCGGCACATCCCCCCTAATGAAGGGCCTGCCTCGCCCTCCACCGGTTCATAACGGATCTTCAACCCGAGCTGCTCGGCCACTCCCTCAAGTTGCGCCAAAACCTTCCTGGCATCCAACGGGAATCCTCTCGAGGCTAACTGAGCCGCTTGATGTCCGCCACCAGGTTCCGGACCGCATCCGCGGAATGATCCAGGGCCGCCTTTTCAGCCTCGGTCAGCCTGATCTCGATGATCTGCTCCATACCGTTTTCCCCCAATTTGACAGGCACGCCGATAAACAGATCGTGAATGCCGTACTCCCCGTTCAAATAGGCGGCGCATGGCAGGATCTTTTTCTTGTCCTTCAAAATCGCCTCGGCCATCTCAACGGCCGCAGAGGAGGGTGCATAATAGGCGCTTCCAGTCTTGAGAAGCCCCACAATCTCGGCCCCGCCGGTGCGGGTCCGCTCCACCAGGGCATCGATCCGCTCCTGGGACAGGAGTTCGGTAATGGGAATCCCGGCCACGGTCGAATAGCGGGGAAGGGGCACCATGGTATCGCCGTGCCCTCCCAGCACAAAGGCATGGATGTTTTCCACCGATACGTTCAGTTCCATGGCGATAAAGGCCCTGAAACGGGCCGAGTCCAGGACCCCGGCCATTCCGATGACCCGGTTCCTGGGAAAGCCGCTCACCTCGTAGGCCACATGGCACATGGCGTCCAGCGGGTTGCTCACAATAATAAGGACGGCATCCGGCGCCACGGCCGCCACTTCCCGGGTCACAGTCGCCATGATCCCCATGTTTGTGGACAGAAGATCGTCCCGGCTCATGCCCGGCTTTCGGGGGATGCCGGCCGTGATAATGACGATATCCGAGCCCCTGGCCGCCTCGTAATCGCCGGTTGCCCCCACGATCTTCATGTCGTGCTTCTCAATGGGCCCTGCCTCAATCAGGTCAAGGGCCTTGCCTGCAGGCACCCCTTCCAGTATGTCGATCAGGGCCACATCGGCCAATTCCTTTTCTGCAAGGCGCATGGCAGCGGTGGCGCCCACATTCCCGGCGCCGATGACGGCGGCTTTCTTTCTCATGGCGATCCTCCCTTTCTTGGCGGTTAACGTACGCGCGGCTTTTTCCCGACTTCTGAACGAGGGAGATTATAGAAGAGATAGGTGATAGGGTCAAGAAAATGGAATCGCGATTTGCCCTTGACCGATGCCCGTTTATTATGTATTTCCGTATGATCTCAAAAGTCCAGGGCAGGTGCGGCTTCAGCCGCACTCACGGCCCCGGTCGTGCGCCTGAAGGCGCACCCACGGGAGGGGATTTCGAGCCCACCCGTGCTGATTTGCGTGAATCGAGCCCCCTGATTTATTGAGATGATACGTACCTACAATCTGTTCAGGATGGAGGCTGTGGTCGGGGCAGCCAAGGCTATGGGAGACGGGCCATCTTGCTCCCCCCGGATATTTGAAACCGCTTGCCAGAAACGGGCACACCGAATGCTATGAAAATACTGATTTGCGGAGGCAAGGGTCAGCTGGGAACCGACTGCCGCACAGTCCTGGACCGAGACCATGAGGTCCTGTGTGTGGACGTCGAGGAAATGGACATTGCCGACCGATCTCAGGTAAAACGCGGGATTTCTGGATTTGGGCCGGATGTTGTTGTAAACTGCGCCGCATACACGGCTGTTGATGCATGCGAGGCCAGACCGGACCTGGCGTGGCGGATAAACGCCCTGGGACCCGGGAACCTGGCCATGGCCTCCAGAAGCTGCGGGGCCCGATTGATACATATTTCAACAGATTATGTGTTTGACGGCAAAAAGCGGCCGCCGGCACCCTATGTGGAAACAGATGACGTTCATCCCCTGTCTGTCTATGGAAAGAGCAAACTGGGGGGAGAGACCGCGGTCAGGGAGGCCACGGAGGACCATATCATCCTGCGCACGGCCTGGCTGTACGGCATGGGGGGAGGCAATTTTCTCAAGACCATGTTGAAGCTGGCCCTCAAAGATCCCACACGGGAGATAAAGGTGGTCAATGACCAGTTCGGGTCCCCGACCTGGAGCTACCGGCTGGCCCTCCAGATCGAGAGGCTGATCCAAGCAGGAGGGCAGGGGGTCTATCATGCCGCATCGGAAGGATACGGCACCTGGCATCAACTGGCCGTGGCCTTCCTCGACCGGATGGAAATACCCCATTGCGTGGTCCCCTGCACCACGCTGGAATATCCCACCCCGGCCCCACGGCCCATGAACTCCATCCTGGAAAACCGCCGGCTCAAGGAGGCGGGCATGAACCTGATGGAGGGTTGGGAAAGCGATCTGGGGCAATTTGTCGATGCGTTCAGGGACCGCCTTCTGAGCGAGGCGCGAGAGGAGCTGAGATGAAACACCTGATGGTCACAGGCGGATGCGGGTTCATCGGGACCAATTTTGTCCGCTATCTTTTGGAGGAATCCGATTTTGAGGGCCGTGTGGTGAACGTGGATGCCCTCACCTATGCAGGCAATCCGGAGAATCTCCAAGACATGGGCGAACGCTTTCCGGGCCGCTATGTGTTTGTAAAGGGCGATATCCGTCACAGGGAGGAGATGGCGCACGTCTTTGACCAATACCAGATCGACGGGATCTGCCACTTTGCGGCCGAATCCCATGTGGACCGGTCCATCGTGGGGCCGGATGCCTTTGTCCAGACCAATATCGTGGGGACTTTCAATCTCCTGGAATTGGCCAGAAGGCATCAGGATCGGATCGCCCTTTTTCACCATATCAGCACGGACGAGGTCTTCGGAAGTCTGGGGGAGGAGGGATGCTTCACCGAAGAGACCCCCTACAGGCCCAACAGCCCCTATTCTGCCTCCAAGGCCGCCTCCGACCACCTGGTGAGGGCCTATCATGAAACATACGGACTCCCGGTTACCATCTCCAATTGCTCCAACAACTACGGCCCCTATCAGTTCCCTGAAAAGCTCATCCCCCTCATGATCCTGAATGCCCTCGAAGGAAAGCCCCTCCCGGTGTACGGGGATGGGCGCAATGTGAGGGACTGGCTCTACGTCAGGGACCACTGTGCGGCGGTGTGGGCCGTCATGAAGCAGGGGAGGCCGGGGGAGACCTACAATGTGGGCGGCAATACGGAGATGCAGAACATCCGGATCGTGGAGACCATCTGCGACATCATGGACGAACTGATCCCGCCCGGGGACGGACGGCCCCGCAGGCGCCTCATCACCTTTGTGAAGGACCGGCCCGGGCATGATCGCCGATATGCCATTGACTGCACAAAATTGACGATGGACCTGGGATGGCGGCCCGAGGAAACGTTTGAGGCCGGCATCCGCAAGACCATCCACTGGTATCTGGACCATGCAGAGTGGGTGGACCGGGTGCGAAGCGGCCAATACCAGGCGTGGATCAACTCCCATTACGGGATGTAAGCTTAAATGGATGCCGGGCGGAGCGACGGATGATTGGCAGCGCATCGCGCCGTGCGCCAATCTTTAACTGTATGATCTCAAAGAACTGAAGCAGTGCGGCTTTAACCGCACAGGGCGCGCAGGCCGTACGCCTGAAGGCGCACCTGTAGGAAGGGCCTTTGGATTTATTTGCCCTGATGAGCTCAAAGTTATGACCCGACTTCTTGAGATGAGACGTTTAACTCACGGAATATAGAGAGATGAAAGGAATTATTCTGGCAGGGGGATCAGGTACACGGCTGTATCCCATTACCCGCGTAGTGAGCAAACAGCTTATGCCGGTCTATGACAAACCCATGATCTACTATCCCCTGTCCGCACTCATGCTGGCAGGGATCCGGGAGATCCTCATCATCTCCACGCCCGAAGACCTCCCCCGGTTCAGGCAGCTTTTGAACGACGGGTCTCAGATCGGCCTTTCCATCTCATATGCCGAACAGCCGAGGCCGGAAGGCCTTGCCCAGGCCTTTTTGATCGGAAAGGAATTTATCGGTCGCGATTCCGTCTGCCTGGTCCTGGGGGACAACATCTTTCACGGCCGGGGTCTGTCACAGGTCCTGGAACGATGCGCCGGGCTGGACCGCGGGGGCATCATCTTCGGGTATCTGGTAAGCGATCCGGAAAGATACGGCGTGGTGACCTTTGATGCGGACGGGACGGTCACGGGCATCGAGGAGAAGCCTGAGAGGCCCAAGTCACGGTATGCAGTGCCGGGACTCTACTTTTATGACAACGACGTGGTGTCCATTGCACAACACCTCGAGCCGTCTGCCAGGGGCGAGCTGGAAATCACAGATGTCAACCTGACATACATGCGACGGGGACGGCTCCGGGTGGAGCTTCTGGGGCGGGGCTTTGCCTGGCTTGATACCGGGACCCACAAGTCGCTTCAGCAGGCGAGCCGGTTTGTGGAGGCCATACAGGAGCGGCAGGGGCTCAAGATCGCCTGCATTGAGGAAATTGCCTATCGAAAGGGCTACATCGACCGGGACCAGCTCGAAGGCCTTGCCCGCGAGATGCTCAAGAACGAATACGGTCAATACCTGATGGAGATCGTCTTGGAGAGAGGGGACGGCAACCATGACATTGATATCTACTGAGCAAACCCTGCCTGGGGTCCTCCTGATCGAGCCGGCGGTCTTTGAGGACGACCGGGGCTTCTTCATGGAGACATACCATGTGGAGAAATACCGGGAGACAGGCATTGTCAGGGCCTTTGTGCAGGACAATCTCTCCCATTCCCGGCGAGACACCCTGCGCGGGCTCCATTATCAGCTCCGCCGGCCCCAGGGAAAACTGATCTACGTGGTCGTCGGAGAGATCCTCGATATTGCGGTGGATATCAGAAAGGGATCGCCTGTCTTCGGGAAATGGGCCAGCGTCCGTCTGTCCTCGGAAAACCGGCGCCAGGTCTATGTCCCTGAGGGTTTCGCTCACGGGTTCTGGGTCCTGAGTGATGTCGCAGACGTCATATACAAATGTACCGACCTCTATGTGCCGGGGGACGATTACGGCATTCTCTGGTCAGACCCGGACCTGGGGATCCCATGGCCGAGCGATCGGCCTGTCCTTTCCAAAAAGGACGCCGGCAATCCGCGGCTCAAGGACATGCCGGACCATCTTCTCCCGGTCTACCGTCCATGACCCCGGTCAGCCGCTGTTTTCACAAAATGGAAGGAACAGGAAACAAATGGACACAGCAGTCATATCCCTGGGCGGATCCATCATTATTCCCGAGGAAATCGACGCCATCTTCCTTAAACGCTTCAGGGAAGTGATCCTCAGACTGGGACAAAGGCGGTTTCTGATTATCTGCGGCGGCGGGAGCATCTGCAGAACATACCAGAACATCGCCAGGGAGATTGCAGACCTGAGCAAGGCGGATCTGGACTGGATAGGGATCCAGGCCACGCGGCTCAATGCCGAACTAGTCCGGTCCATGTTTGGCCGTCTGGCCCATCACCGGGTGATTCATGATCCCCAGGAGCCCATCGACACGGACAGGCGGGTCATTGTGGGGGCCGGATTCGAGCCGGGCAGCTCAACCGACCTGCGGGCCGTGCAGCTGGCCCGGCGATTCGGGGCAGATCAGGTCGTCAATATGTCCAATATCGACTATGTATACAGCGCAGATCCGAAAAAGGACCCGCATGCAAAAAGACTGACCCGCATGTCTTGGCCCGAGTTCAGAAGGCTGGTGGGCAACGAGTGGGACCCCGGGCTCAATATGCCCTTTGACCCCATCGCATCCCGGGAGGCCGAGGCCGCCGGCCTGAAGGTGGCCATTATCGGGAACGACATCCAGAACCTGGAGCGGCTGCTTGAGGGCGAGCCGTTTCAGGGGACCTTGATTGGGTAGGCGTGAGGGGTGGGCCGGGTATCCTATCCATTGCACTACCGCCAGCTTGTCATGATCTCCAGGCAGATCCTATTCATTTCCATGGCGCGGGTCTCTGTATCGGCCTCATTGTAGCAGCGGAATTCGGGTGCATTCCCCGAAGGCCTGAGATGCACGATCTCCTGATTTTGAAAGGTAATGCGCACCCCGTCCGTGGCATCGATGCATGCCACCGGTCCGAAGTGCCTGCCGAAGACCGCCTCAACAGCGGCTTTGTCCCTGCTTTGGTCTCCGGTATAGAGTTCACGGAGCCTGGCTCTGCTCTTTTCTGCGGGAAAATCCCTGAGCCGATCGCTGTAGGTGAACCGACGGGGCAATTGGAGGACCAGTTGGCTGACAGGCTTAGCCTTCTGGATGGAGAGCAGGAGCAGGGCGATCAGGAGAATTGCCGCATCCCGCGTGGGAAGCGCCGTCAGCACGCGGTCTCCAGACGTTATGTCCGAAGCTGTCAGAAAGCCGCCGTTGGCCTCGTAGCCCATCACCCGCGAAAAGCCGTCTTGAAGGGCCTGTTTCATTCCTTCGATCACATAGGGCGAGCCGATGCGGGTGCGATAGACCTTCCGGAAGAGGCCGCATTTCTCGACCGCTGTATTGCATGACACCGGCGTTGCCACCGCATCGGCCCCCAAAAAGGCTGCACAGAGGATGCCTGCCACGTCTCCCCGAAGCCATTTTCCGGTTTCATCGCTGATAAGGGGCCGATCGCTGTCCCCATCCGTAGACGCGATGGCGTCAAAGCCATATTCTTCTGACCACCGTTTGGCGGCCGTCACGTCCTCGGGCCGAATGGCCTCGGTGTCCACGGGCACGAATGCTTCAGAATACCCCAGGGCCGTCACCTCTGCGCCCAGCCCTGAAAGGATCCGGACCACCAGGTCCCGGCCCACGGCAGAATGCTGATACACGCCGATCCGCTTCCCCTTTAGGGCGTTATGGGGGAAAAAGCGTAGATAGCGGTCCACATAAAGCTCCAAGGCCTCCGAGTCAGGGACCAGAACCGGCCCTTCCGAGACAAACATGCCTTTGGCATCAAACAGACCCGAAGGAAGGTTGACCTCTTGGGCGCGTATCCCCGCTTCATCCTGTTTGAGGATTTCCCCTATCTTCCTGGTGTACTTGATGCCGTTGCGATCTTCGGGGATGTGGCTGCCTGTCACCATAATGGTGGGGATCTTTTTCAGAAGGCCATAACAGGCCAGGGCCGGCGAGGGAAGCCTGCCGCAGCATTGAACCTGATAGCCCCGGTCAACAACGCCCCTTGCAGCGGCCTTCATGATGCGGTCGGTGCTGGCCCGAAGGTCGCCGCCCACTGCGATGAGGCCTTTGCCGTTCAGCTCCTTCTGTTCCTCCAGATACTGGATAAAGGCCGCGGTGTAGGCATAGCAGACCCTGTCCGTCATGTCCTCAGCCAACCCCCGGGCCCCGCTGGTGCCGAAACCTACCCCGCTCTGGGCCATGAGATCGCTGATCTTGATCTGTTCTTTCATATGTCTCTCCTGTTGCGTGGCTAAACGCAGTGTGGAGGTTTCATCTCAATAACTCACGGGGCCCGATTTGCCCAAAGCAGCACACCCAGACTCGAAATCCGCTCCCTTAGGTGCGCCTTCAGGCGCACGACCCAGGTTGTCTGTGCGGCTGAAGCCGCACCTGCCTTGGATGTTTGAGATCACGCAGGCCATCAACTTACCCACACGCTGTCGTGCGCATACCTTCAAACATCGCTGCGCGCCAGTACCTGTCTCAAGTTGCAGGCATGGTACATAGACAAAACCCTGGAGGCTGGGCCTCCCATCCATGCACCGCCGCCAGGGGTGTCAGGGCCCGCGGCCTCCCGAGGCTGGATCCCTCACCTGAGAGAAAACCATTGAGAATCCTAAAATGGGATGTTAAGATGCCAACGTCTTTCTTTCAAGGGAATCTTTCACCCTGGCCCGGCGACGGGTCGCCGCTCTCTGGAGCCCCACCGCCTCTAATTGGAATGTCTTCATCGTCAAAATGGAAAGGAGGGTACTCATGGAAAAAAAGATACTGGTGGCCTTTGATGATTCTGAAAATGCCATGCGGGGGGTGGAGTTCATTACGAAGGCGTTCACTCCCGATCACAAGATCACCCTGTTCAGCGTGATCCCGGACACGGCCGCGGCCTGTGAGATCTTCAGCCCTGAATTGACAACCTATTTTCTTTCCCAGAGGGAGATCTTCTGCTCCATGCAGGACAAGAAGACAGAGCTGGTCAACGAGGCCATCAAAAAGGCCAAGGACCTTCTTTTAAAAGCTGGATTTTCTGAAGACCATATTTCGGCCAAGGTGGCGCCTCAGCAAAAGGGGGTGGCCAGAGACATCATCGATGAAGCCGCTACTGGATACGACGTGATTGTCATCGGGAGAAGGGGTCTTTCGGCCATCAAGGAATTCTTGCTGGGAAGCGTATCACAAAAGGTGATTCACTCCGCCGGAGACATATCGGTCGTGTTGGTCAGTTAGGCCGCGACATGTAGAAACAAGGCATTTTTACGCCCTGCAGCAGGTCCGTGCGGAAGGATGTCCGGGGCCTGCGTATCCGTGTTGTTGCATGGGGCCGCGACCGGCCTTAAGCCGCACCTACGGTGGGAGACGGGCGCAAAACGTGACGCGCGCATCAGTAGGCGGATGGGATGAAAGCTGATATGGCTGCAGGCAAACAGGTTTCGCCCAACTCCCACAAGCGTTATTCGCGCCCGTGGGCAGAGACCCCCACGGGCGAACTTCTTCGCACGTTGCACACAAGTCGCAGACAAAAAGCAATAAAATGCGTTCGTATCGTTCGGCGACCGCCCCTGGGCTCGGGATATTGTTTATGGAAAGGCAGCAAGGGATCCCTATCGACCCGCCTGACTCGCCTCACTCGCATGGCGGGCAGGTGAAAGGGTGTCCTTGGGGCTAAAACAGACTGTATTTTAAAGCCCTGCTGCCGTTCCCAGGAGCTGTATTCGGTTTTTGCAGCCCTTGGGCAGAGACCCCCACGGGCGAACTTCTTCGCACTGTGCGGAGAAGTTACGGACAAAGATTCTACACTAATTATTGTGCTGCTGCAGAACGAAAGGAGAAAGCTCATGGGAATGCTGAAAGAATTTAAAGAGTTTGCAATGCGTGGGAATGTCATGGACATGGCCATAGGCATCATCATCGGCGCTGCCTTTGGAAAAATCATCACTTCTCTGGTAAACGACGTGATCATGCCGCCCATCGGCCTGCTGTTGGGAAATGTCGATTTTTCCAACCTGGCCATCACGCTCAAGGAAAAGACTGCCGCATCCGAGGCCGTTATGCTCAAATACGGCGTATTTATCAACACTATCCTTGATTTTGTCATTGTGGCCTTTGCGATTTTTATGGTCATCAAGCAGATGAATCGTTTCAAGAGAAAAGAGGAAGCACCGCCTGCCGAGCCGACCACCAAGGAATGCCCGAAATGCTTCACGGCCATTCCGATCAAGGCGACCCGTTGCCCGAACTGCACGTCAGAGCTTTAGCATCCATCTGGCTTTTCCGGTTCGATTGACCGAACCGCAGTTGCACAATGAACAGACCCTGCGTGTCCTGGCCCAGGGCGGGCCAGGACACCGTGCAATTCCCGGCATGCCATGATTCCTATCCGCGACACGGTTGAATCCAGAAACTATCCGGTCGTCAATCACCTCATCATCGCCGTCAATGTAGGGGTCTATCTTATCCAGATGGCCCAGGGGGCCAAGATCCATCACTTTGTCTTCCTCTACGGTCTGGTCCCGGCGCGGTATTCTGATCCCTTCCTGGCCGACTATTTCACCCTGGGCCAGCAGCTCTTTTCGTTCCTCTCTTTCATGTTCGTCCACGGAGACATCTGGCACATCCTGTTCAACATGTGGTCGCTTTATATCTTCGGCGACAATGTGGAGGACCGACTCGGCCCCGTACGCTACGTCTTTTTCTATCTTTTGTGCGGGTGGGTCTCAGGACTCTCCCATCTCTTTGTCAACTGGCACTCCCAGATCCCAACGGTGGGGGCGAGCGGCGCCATCGCCGGGGTCATGGGGGCCTATTTCATCCTCTATCCGGGGGCCAGGATCCTGACCATGATCCCCATATTGATCTTTCCCTTCTTTGTGGAGCTCCCGGCCTTTTTTTTCCTCGGCCTCTGGTTTTTCTTTCAGCTTGCCAGCGCCGCTGCTGTACCGGCCCAGGAAGGAGGGATCGCCTGGTGGGCCCACATCGGGGGATTTGTCTTTGGCATCCTGTGCCTCAAGCTGTTCACCAGGCTCCCGGAAACCGGGATCACCAGCGCGGTCAGAAGCAAAACCGCCCGGAAGAAAACCCCCCATCTCCAGGCCATTCACACTACTGGATCATCGGGCGACCCCAATCTCTATGGTGAAATGGCGATTAGCCCTGAAGAGGCCTCCGGAGGGGCCCGCAAGCTGGTCAACATACCGTGGGCCTTTCAGAAAAGGCTCCTTCGCGTGACCGTGCCCCCCGGTGTCAGGGAAGGGACCATCCTGCGCCTGGAGGGCATGGGAAGGGAAATGCCCGGGGGCCGCAGGGGAGACCTTCTCCTGAAGGTCCACATACAGGATCGGCCCTGAAAACCTGGGGGCGCTGAAGGCCCCTCTTTACCGACTGCTCGGGTGGAAAAATGAAAGAGAAAGGATCCACCAAGGCCTGCAAAGGAAAAGCCGGTGCCAATGGGCCATCCGGCACCCTGGGGACCTTTGCCGGCGTATTCACCCCCAGCATCCTGACCATCCTGGGGATCATCCTCTTTTTGCGCCTGGGTTTTGTGGTGGGGAGCGCGGGGCTGGGCATCGCCCTGGTGATCCTGCTGCTGGGGAATGCCATCTCGGTTTTGACCAGCATCTCCCTCTCGGCCATCGCCACCAATCTGAGGGTCAGGGGGGGCGGGGATTACTATCTGATTTCCCGCACCCTTGGTCTCGAGTTCGGCGGGGCCATCGGCATCGTGCTCTTTTTGGCCCAATCCGTCTCAGTCGGGTTTTACTGCATGGGTTTCGGCGAGGCCGTGTCCGGCCTTCTCCCTGGTGGCATGCCCTATTTGCCCCAGATCATCGCCGCATTGGCGGTCTCCTTTCTGTTTGTCTTTGCGTGGCTCGGCGCGGATTGGGCGACCCGGTTGCAGTACGGGGTCATGGGCGTCCTGGGCCTTGCCCTCCTTTCCTTTTTTATCGGCGGCTTTCTCAAGTGGGACACAGACCTTCTGGTCCGCAACTGGTCGTCGTCGGGGATGGATGTTCCCTTCTGGGTCTTGTTTGCCATCTTTTTCCCGGCAGTGACCGGGTTCACCCAGGGGGTCAGCATGTCGGGCGATCTGAAGGATCCCGGTCACAGCCTCCCCCTCGGCACCTTTATGGCGGTGGGCATATCGATAGTGGTCTATTTTGTGTCCGCGGTCATCTTCGCCGCTGCCCTCCCGGGAGATGTGCTGGCAGGGGATTATGAGGCCATGAGAAAGGTGGCCCGCTTTGAGCTCTTGATCGATGCCGGGGTCATTGCCGCCACCCTGTCTTCGGCCATGGCCTCCTTCCTGGGGGCGCCCCGCATCCTTCAGTCCATGTCCGGCGATCGCATCTTCCCCTTTCTAACCCCCTTTGCCAAGGGCTACGGGCCCGCCAACAATCCCCGGAGGGGCGTTTTGGTCTCTGCCGGGATCGCCTATGCGACCATCGCCCTGGGAAGGCTGAATCTGGTGGCCGCGGTGGTGTCCATGTTTTTTTTGATCTCTTACGGCCTGTTGAATTATGCCACCTATTTTGAGGCGAGATCCGCAAGCCCTTCGTTCAGGCCCCGGTTTCATTATTTCAACAAGTGGCTCAGCCTGGCCGGAGCCCTGGCCTGCCTGGGGACCATGTTGGCCGTGGATTTCCGTTCCGGCGTATTGGCCCTGGCCGTCCTGTTCGCCGTGTTTCAATACCTGAAGCGGACAGCAGGTCCTGCCCGGTGGGCCGACAGCCGGCGCTCATATCATCTACAGATGATCCGGGAGCATCTGATCGGGTCCATCGGCCAACCCGAACATCCCCGCTACTGGCGGCCCCAGATCCTTGCCTTTTCGGACGATCCCAAGCGGCGGTCCCAGTTGCTGCGCTTTTCCCTGTGGCTGGAAGGGACGAGCGGCCTGACCAGCGTGGTCAGGATCCTGGAAGGGGAAGGGGTTCGGATGCTGAAGCGGAAGGAAGCGGCCGAAGAGGAACTGGGGCGCGACATCGAGGCGTGCGGGGTCCATGCCTTTCCCCTGGTCATGGTGGCCCCGACCCTTCAAACGGGCATCCAGTCGGTTATCCAGGCATACGGGGTCGGGCCGCTCAAGGCCAACACCATCCTCCTCAACTGGCTGGGACAGACACCTGGCACCCTGTTGGGACTGGACGGACAGGATTTCGGCATGAATCTGCGCGCGGCCCGGTTTTTCGGGTGCAACCTTGCGATCCTGGACGCCAAGGCCGATAAGTGGGAAGGCCTGGACGGGATCCCGAGAGAGGATCGGGTCATCGACGTCTGGTGGATAGATGACGCCACCAGCCGACTGATGCTTCTTTTTTCCTATCTGGTAACGCGGCACGAAGAATGGGGCAGGGCCAGGATTCGGTTGCTGGCGCCTGCCAATCTGGGAAGCCAGGATGAGACCGTTGAATCCCTGGAGGAGATGCTGGCGGACGTCCGGATCGATGCAGATCCCCAGATTATCGAGGAGGCGGACGCGGAGAAGCTCGCGGAGATCTCCGGCGACTCCTCTCTGGTTTTCATGCCGTTTCGGATACAAAAAGACCAGGTTGTGGATATGTTCGGCAATCCCATGGGGGGAACCCTGTTTCTCCTTCCGGTGACCGCCATGGTTTTGGCGGCCAAGGATATCGAACTGGATGCGGAGCCCGAGTCAGGCGAGGCCGGTGAGAGCGCGGCCATGCTGGACGCCCTTGAAGAGGCGAAAAAAAGGGCACGGGAAACCGCGCAGGAGGCGGAGGAGGCGGCCCAGGCCCTGGAAGCAGCCAAAGAGAAGGCGGCGGAGCGCGGCCGGAAGGCCGACAAGAAAGACGTCGAGGAATCGGCCCGTCTGGAAAAGGAAGTGGAAGAGGCCACAATGAATGCGGAAAAGACATCCCGCAAGGCGGCTAAGGCCGCGGCCAAGGCAGAGACGGCCGTCCGGGAGGCCGAGGCCATGGGCATCCTTCCTCAGGAAAAGGAATCAGACAAATAGTCCTTGGGCCTCGTTGCAGCCTTCCTGGTTTAAAGCACGCATTTTAGCCTTTCCTGGCATCCGTCTAAGGCGGCCTGACGGCCGCAACCAAACAGCGTTCCGCCCGCCCTTGGGCAGAGACCCCCACGGAGAAACTTCTTCGCACGTTGCGGAGAAGTTACAAACAAAGAGTCTAAACATGGCATCGTTTCTGCGGCTGTTGACAGGGCGACATTCGGCGGTTTAATATCACATATAGCCTTTCGATTATCATATATGGTATTTAGTCATGATTCAAAAAAGTTCAGCCCACGCCCCGGCTGTGGACCGGGCACTGGACATCATCGAATTGTTGGCCGTGTGTGAAAGGGACATGTCCCTTTCCGAGATCCTTTCGCGGCTGTCCATACCGAGACAGTCGCTCATCCGTATTTTAAACACCCTGTGCGAGCGGGGCATTGTGGACAGGGTCGGGAAGCGGGGTGGGTATCGCCTTGGAATGAAGCTCCTCTACCTTGGGAACCGTCTTCAGGACAAGATCCGCCTTCGGTCAGCGGCCAGGCCATTCATGGAGCAACTGGCGGAGAGAACCCACAAGACAGTGGAGCTCTCCACCCTGGACCGGGACCAGCTGATCCTCATCGAGCAGGTCGAGGGAACTGAGGGGATCCGGCTCTACACGCGCATCGGGAGCGCCTATCCCTATCTTCATGCAGTGGCCGTGGGCAAGATCTATCTGGCCCACATGACGCCGGAGAAGCGGCGCAAGGTCCTGAACGCCATCGGCCTTCCCGCGGTCACGGAGCACACTATCACCCGCATAGATCGACTGGAAGAAGAACTGGGACAGATCATGGAGAGGGGATACGCAGTTGAGGATCAGGAACTGCGCAAGGGGGTCAGGCGGATTGCGGCCCCCATCTACGACTGCCGGAACCAATTGACCGGCTCTGTCGGGATTGCGGCCACCATCTTCAGTCTCGAACTGGACGACCGAGAAGGACTGGTCCAGCAGGTGGTGCAAACCGCGGAACAGATTTCCGACCTTATGGGGAACTCCATATGAAACGATTTTTTTATCCTTCCAGCATGGCTGTCTTTGGCGTGGCCGATCACCCCAGAAACCTGGCAAAAAATATTGTAATTCAGTCCCTGGCGTTCGGCTACCAGGGCGTCATCCATCCGGTAGGTCGTGAGCCGGGGACTGTCCAGGGGATACCCATTCTCGCAGACCCCGAGTCCCTACCCGAGGGCATCGACCTGGCCGTGATTCTGGTGCCGGCCCGGTTTGTGGCCCAGACGCTCGACATCTGCGGCCGCAAGGGGATAGTGCGGGCGGTCATCTCCACCGGAGGGTTCAGGGAGCTCACGGATGCGGGCAATCCCGCGGAAAAGGAGATGCTCACTGTGGCCAGGCGCTATGGGATCCGCTTTATCGGTCCCAACTGCATCGGGGTCATATGCCCCGGGTCGGGTCTGGCCACCCCGTTCAATCCCCTCGCGCCCAGGAGCTTCAAAAAGGGTCCGGTGGGGATTATCGTCCAAAGCGGGGGGGTCACCACCCAGTGCGCCTATTGCTTTTCAGAGGCCCATGTGGGGTTTTCCAAGATCATCAGTGTGGGAAACAAGCTGGACCTGGACGAGATCGATTTTGTGCGATATCTCCTCGAGGACGACGAGACTGAACAGATCCATCTGTACCTGGAGAGCATTCAGGAAGGAAAGAAACTGATGCGGCTGGCCAGGGAATCGCAAAAGCCCATGGTGGTCTTCAAGTCCAATGTCAGCAGCACGGCATCGGCCATTGCCTACTCCCATACCGCTGCCCTTTCCAACAATGATGCGGTCGTGAAGGGGGCACTGAAACAGGCCGGTATGGTGCGGGTGGAAAAGCTCCAGCAGATGACCGTGGCGGCCAAGGCCCTTCAGCTCCCCCGGCTCCAGGGAGAACGGCTTGCGGTCATATCCATGTCCGGCGGCTTTGCCGTGATTTTAGGCGACGCCTGCGAGCGCTATGGCTTTGTGTGCCCGCCCCTGCCCCCAAAGCTGATCAAACAAATCGAGGGGTTTCGCAGGGCCGGGGTGATCCGCATGTCCAACCCCATGGATTTCGGGGATGTCCACGACGTCAAGGCCCTGGCCTTTGCCATGGAACAGTGCCTGGCCCTCAAGGAGATCGACGGACTGGTCCTCTCTTTCATGTATGAGCCTGAGATGGCAAGGATCTTCGGGGGCGGGATCGGTTCCCCCGAGCAGATGCTCAGTTTTGCAAAAAAACTGTCGGTGGGATACAACAAGCCCATAACGCTGAGCTTTTTCTCTGAACGCCGCCATATCGAAAAATTCAAGCAACTCAATATCTTCCCCGTCTTTGACGACCCGGTGGAAAGCGTGGAGGCCATGCGTCTCTTGCGCGATTACTGGCAGGCAAGGGAGAACATCAGTAGAATATAGTAATTTAGACCCTTCTCTAACTCGCGGGCGCTGCCCGCCTTGGATATGGACCCCATCATTCCCATACACAAAAACCTGTTCTTTATTCAGCGGGGCTGGCTCAATGGCAACCATTTTGTGTTTGACGGCGACATCAAGGCCTTGATCGACACAGGATACAAGTCCCATCTGCAAACCACCCGCCGGCTCATCCAGCAAACAGGATTCAACATCGCTCAGACCGAGATCATCATCGGCACCCACAGCCATTGCGACCATGTCGGCGGAAATCACGCGATCCAGGAGGAGACCGCCTGCCGCATCATGATGCATCCCATCGAAAAATTTTTCATGGATCACCGAAACGCCTGGTTCACCTGGTGGCGATACTATGATCAGGAGGCCGATTTCTATTGCGTCACAGACATCCTTGAAGACGGGACCTGTGTCCGGCTGGACGACCTGGAACTTCAGGTCATCCATACGCCGGGCCATGCGTCAGGCGGCATCGCCTTGTATGCCCCAAGGGAACGCTTCCTTATCTCGGGGGATGCCCTGTGGGACGGCGACATCGGGGCCCTGACTCCCCGGATCGAAGGAAACAACTGCCTTTTTCTGGCCATACAAAGCCTGAACAGACTTTCGTCTCTCGACGTTCGACAGGTGTTTCCAGGCCACGGTCCCCCCTTTGCCGACTTCCGATCGGCCGTGGATCGGACCCGGGCTAGGCTGGGCTCCTTTGTCAAGGACCCCGCCCTGATGGGGCTGGATCAGATAAAAAAGATCATCGTCTATGTCCTGATGATGAAAAATGGTTTTCCCGCAGATGGCTTTTTCGATTATCTCGTAAAGGGGACTTGGTTTCGGGAGACGGTTGACCTCTTTTTTGACAGTGAATACAGGAGGGTGTACGACGATGTGATGAAAAGATTCTTGAAAAAGGAAACCGTGGTGGTGGACCGTGGCCGATATCAGACCACGATAACACCTTAGACTCTTTGTCCGTAACTTCTCCGCAATGTGCGAAGAAGTTTGCCCGTCGGAGTCTCTGCCCAAGGGCTGCAAAAACCGAATACAGCTCCTGGGAACGGCAGCACGGCCTTAAAATACAGTCTGTTTAAGCCCCAAGGACAGCCTTTCACCTGCCCGCCATGCGTGTGAGGCGAGTCAGGCGGGTCGATAGGGATTCCTTGCTGCCTTTCATTAAACAATATCCCGAGCCCGGGGGCGGTCGCCGAAAGACATGAACGCATTTTATTGCAGCCCTTGGGCGGAGACCCCCACGGGCGGGCAGAAAGCTGTTTGGTTGCGGCCGTCAGGCCGCCTTGGGATCCAGGCAAACTCAAATAAGAGGCGACAGCTTGATTCGGCATCCCTCATCTCCTTAATTCGTCAAACTTATCGGGGTGTTAGATCAGACGCCATGCACGCCAAGGGGACGGAGACCATGTTCCTCAAAGAATGCCTGGAGGCCGAAGGCCTGGATGTGGTCGTGATGGATCCAGGGATCCTGTGCCAGAGCTTCTGTCCTGGGTTTGCCTCAGAGATCATGCGGACCGTAGGCAGATTTCAGGGCTGAGTCAATGTTGTTTCCTTCAATTTAGAGGTCGAGGGTTGCTGTATGGAACATGACATACACATTGTGGGGTATTATGCGGGCGTTATCGGTCAGATCACGACCCTCCACGCGATCTATTACAGGAAATACTGGGGCCTGGATCATTCCTTCGAGGCGCAGGAGGCTCGTGAACTCGCTGATTTTATAATCACTTTTGATGAACATCAAGACGGCCTGTGGAATGCCGTCTCAGGGGACGCCCTCGTCGGATGCATCGCCATTTCCGGGGACCGGGATCGGCCGGGGGACGCCAGACTCAGGTGGTATATTGTGGATCCCCGGTGGCAGGGCAGGGGCATTGGAACCAGGCTGATTACAAAAGCCATTGATTTCAGCAAAGAGGCAGGGTACAAACGGATCTACCTCTGGACCTTTGAGGGGCTGGACCAGGCCCGGTCCATGTATGAAAAGCATGGCTTCACAATGATCCAGGTGCGCGATGTACCGCAGTGGGGAGGGATCATCAGGGAGCAGATGTTTGAATTGAGATTTGGGGATTGAGGAATTGGGGGGTTGAAGGATTTGGGCCCTTGTCTGAAACTTCTTTTAAACGTGCGAAGAAGTTTGCCCATGGGGGTCTCTGCCCAAGGGCTGCAAAAACCTTGTACAGCTCGTGGGAACGGCAGCAGGGCTTTGGAATTCAGTCTGTTCCAGCCCCAGGGACAGGCTTTCATGGGACGGTATGCGCTTGCTGCCTTTCCATACAGGTTATTCCGAGCCAAGGGGCGGTCGCCGAACGATACGGCCGCATTTTATTGCAGCCCTTGGGCAGAGACCCTCATGGGTAGGGAGAAGGGTTCCGGGACTTGGGGGAAACCCGTTTAGTTGCGGTCGTCAGGCCGCCTTGGGGATTGGGATCCGCGAGATCCGCGTCACGTGCTGATGGACGGGCGTTTATTGTGCATAAGGAGAAGCGAATGGAAATCATGGAAAAGGCTTTGGCAGAAGGGCGGAACACGCTCTCAGAATACGAATCCAAACAGGTGTTGTCTGCCTACGGGATCCCGGTGACCCGGGAGGTGCTGGTGAATGATCTGGACGGGCTCAAGGCCGCGGCCGGACAGATCGGTTATCCCCTGGTACTGAAGGGGTGTTCCTCTGAGATCGCCCACAAGACTGAGAAGGGTCTTATAAGGGTGGATATCAGAAACGAGGCCGAGGCCGCATCCGCCTTTGAAGAGATCATGGGCCAGATGGGCTCGGGGGCAGCTGTACTGGTGCAGGAGATGGTGAAGGGTCAGCGGGAACTGGTGATCGGGCTGACCAGGGATCCCCAGTTCGGTCCGTGCGTCATGTTCGGCCTGGGGGGCATATTTACGGAGATCCTCAGGGACATCTCCTTTCGCGTGGCCCCCCTGGAAAAGCGGGACGCTTTGGAGATGATGAAGGATATTAAGGGACACAAGATCCTGGAGGCGGTGCGCGGCATGGAGGCGGCCGATCTGGATATGTTTGCGGACATCCTCATCAAGGTGGGACAGATCGGGCTCGAAAATGACGCTGTCAAGGAAATCGACATCAACCCGGTCATTATTCGAGGAAGCCGGCCTGTGGCCGTTGACGCCCTGATGGTCCTGGACCGGAAAGAGGGGTAACGCAAGCCGGCCTTTTGAACAGGAGACAACAGGAGTCATTGGGCCCATTGTGAATTGACAGGAGGGGAATATCATAATAGACTCTCCTGACATGCATTGACCCCTGAACCTGACATGCCACCCGAGGGACGATGGCTGAAAAGAAATTTGAAGAGGCAATGGAGCGGCTGGAAGCGATTGTGCAGGGTCTGGAGAGCGGCGACCTTTCCCTGGGCGATTCCCTCAAGGCCTTTGAGGAAGGGATGGCCCTGGCCAAATTCTGCTCCCGGGAACTGGAGGCGGCAGAAAAAAAGGTCACGCTCCTTGTCAAGGAAGCTGGCGGGAAGCTGAGCGAAACGGCCTTTGAGACAAACGGAGATGCAGCATGAACCCTGACGCGGTCTTTGATCTCAAGGCGTATCTCAATGAAAAGAGAGTCCTGGTGGACGCCGGCCTTGAGGCCTGTCTTCCCGAATCCAACGGGCTGACCTCCGATCTGGTCAAGGCCATGCGTTACAGCCTGTTTGCAGGCGGAAAAAGGCTGCGGCCGATCCTCTGCATGGCCGGGGCAGAGGCAGTGGGCGGGAACGGAAGCGATGTCCTGCCGGTGGCCTGCGCCCTCGAACTCATCCATACCTACTCCCTGATCCACGACGATTTGCCCGTGATGGACGACGACGATCTGAGGCGGGGAAAGCCGACGAATCACAAGGTCTTTGGCGAGCCCATCGCTCTCCTGGCAGGAGACGGGCTCCTGACCGAGGCCTTCAGCCTGATGACGTCTCCGGTGATGATGGAGCGGGTCCCGCCCCGGACCCTGGTTCAGGCTATCCGGCTCATTGCCCGGGCGGCCGGCCATCAGGGAATGGTAGGCGGACAGGCCGTTGACATCCAGTGGGAAGGCAAATCGGCCGACCAGAAGGTGGTCAGATTTATGCACGCCAACAAGACCGGCGCCATGATCGCGGCATCTGTGGCCTCGGGTGCGATTCTGGCCGGGGCCGACGACACCCATTACCGGGCCATTTTGTCCTATGGGGAGAAGATCGGGATGGCCTTTCAGATCTCGGACGATATCCTGGACATTGAGGGCGACAGCGAGACCATGGGAAAACAGGCCGGGGCTGATGAAAAAAAGGGCAAGATGACCTATCCCGCGGTGCTCGGGCTGGATGAATCCAGGAGGATCGAGCAGGAGCTGGTTCAGGGCGCCATTGAGGAACTGCGTGCATTCGATTTTAGGGCCGAACCCCTGCGTTGCATTGCCCAATACATCATCAAGAGAAAGAAATGACCCCATCCGAGAGCACAAAGAGGGTGCTGGACACCATCGACAGCCCGGCGGATCTGAAAAAGCTCTCCCTTCCCGAGCTTCAGGAGCTGGCAGAAGAGATCCGCAAACAGATCATCGAGACCACATCCAAGACCGGGGGTCACCTGGCCCCCAGCCTAGGGGCCGTGGAGCTGGCCATTGCCCTTCATTATGTCTTTGACGCACCTAACGACAAGATCATCTGGGATGTGGGGCACCAGGCCTATGCGCACAAGTTGATTACCGGCCGAAGGGACCGGTTTCACACCCTGAGAACCTACGGCGGAATCAGCGGATTTCCCAAACGGTCCGAAAGCCCTTACGACACGTTTGACACCGGGCACAGCAGCACCTCCATCTCCGCAGGTCTGGGGATCGCGACCGCCAAGGAGCTCAAGGGCGAAAAGAGCAAGGTGATTGCGGTCATCGGAGACGGGTCCATGACCGCGGGCATGGCCTTTGAGGGACTCAACCAAGCGGGGGAGACCGAGAAGGACCTGATCGTGGTCCTGAACGACAACGCCATGTCCATTGCCCCCAATGTGGGGGCCTTTTCCTCGTTCATCAGCCGCAAGATGACCGGCAAGCGGTTTGTCAACCTGAGAAAGGATCTTGAAAACTTCATCAAGTCCCTCCCGGGCGTGGGCGACAATATCCTCAACTTCGTGCGCAAGAGCGAGGATTCGTTCATTACCTTTTTTACGCCGGGCATGATGTTCGAGGCCTTCAAATTCACATATATCGGCCCCATCCGGGGCCACCGGCTGTCTCGGCTCATCGAGGCCTTCACCAACGCCGCCCATCTGGAGGGACCGGTTTTGGTGCATGCCCTGACCGTGAAGGGCAAGGGCTATGACTTTGCAGAAAAGGACCCTGCCTATTTCCACGGGGTGGGATCGTTCGAAATCCCAACCGGTTCGCCTTCCAGGGACAAAGCCAAAGGCCCGCCTTCCTATACCTCCATCTTCGGAAGCACCATGGTGGATCTGGCCCAGAAAGACGATCGGATCTTTGCGGTCACCGCGGCCATGCCCGAAGGAACCGGCCTGTCTGCCTTTTCCAGGGCCTTTCCAAACCGCTTTCTGGACGTGGGCATTGCAGAGCAGCATGCCGTGACCTTTGCCGCGGGCCTGGCCACCGAAGGATTCAGACCGGTGGTGGCCATCTATTCCACCTTTCTTCAAAGGGCCTATGACCAGATCATCCACGATGTCTGTCTCACCAGCCTGCCCGTGGTGTTTGCCATGGACAGGGGGGGGCTTGTGGGCGAGGACGGCCCAACCCATCACGGCCACTTTGACATCACCTACCTGCGCAGCCTCCCCAACATGACCTTCATGGCCCCCAAGGATGAAAACGAGCTGCGGCACATGCTCTATACGGCCTTGCAGCATCCCGGACCTGTGGCCATCCGATACCCCCGGGGCAAGGGGGTCGGCGTGGCCATGGACCGTGACTACCAGCTGCTTCCTATCGGCAAGGCAGAGGTCCTAAAGGAGGGGAAGGACGTGCAGATCTTTGCCCTGGGGAGCATGGTGGCGCCCTCCCTGGAGGCAGCCGGCGTCCTGGAAAAGGAAGGGGTCTCTGTGGGCGTGGTGAACTGCCGCTTTGTCAAACCCCTGGACAACGCGCTGGTGGACATGGCCGCCTCCTCACGCCGTATCCTGACAGTGGAGGAGAACATCCGGCAGGGAGGGTTTGGCGGGGCCTTGCTGGAGCTTTTTAATGACGCGGGATTGAGCGATGTGCGCGTGAGGAGGATCGGCCTTCCTGACAAGTTCGTGGAGCATGGACCCCAGGATCTCCTGAGGGCAACATATGGGCTCGACAGTGCCGGGATCCTGAAGGAGGCCAAGAGCCTCCTGTGATCCGTGATGAATCGTCTATTCTTGAGTCCGCTCTACCCGCTCTTCTCCGGGCAGTACCCCGTCCAGGCCCTCTCGAACGGGGTGCTCATGTGTCCACCCATGCGACCGGCTGCGCCAGCCTTTGGGTTTCATGAATCAGAACCAGCACATCAGATTGGACAGAAATTCGGTTCCTGAGCATACTGGGAAGAAACGCCTGAGATTGGACAGCCTTCTGGCGGAAAGGGGTCTGGTTGCAAGCCGCCAAAAGGCAAAGGCCATGATCATGGCCGGTCTGGTGGAGGTGGACGGCGTCAGGCTGGATAAACCCGGACATCCGGTATCCCGGGGGGTCCAGATCGTCCTGAAGGAATCGCGGCCGCCCTACGTGAGCCGGGGAGGACAGAAGCTGGAGGCGGCCCTGGATCACTTTTCTGTGGACGTTCGATCCCTTACCCTGCTGGACGTGGGGGCCTCCACAGGCGGATTTACGGACTGCCTTCTCAAAAGGGGGGCCGCAAAGGTGGTTGCCGTGGATGTGGGATACGGGCAGCTGAACTGGACCCTCCGTCAGGACCCCCGCGTCGAGGTCCTTGAAAAGACCAACATCCGATACCTCCAAGCCGAACGTCTCAAGGGCCTTGCCCATGCCGCGGTCATTGATGTCTCATTCATCTCCCTTAAGCTGGTGATCCCCCCGGTCTCCAGTCTCCTTATGGACAAGGCCTTTATTATTGCCCTCATCAAGCCCCAGTTCGAGGTGGGGAAGGGAAAGGTAGGTAAGGGGGGCGTGGTGCGCGACCCCCGGGACCATCAGGAGGTAATCCGGGACTTGACAGATTTCTTTGAAGAGGCCGAATGGGATGTCCACGGGGTTATCCCCTCTCCCATCCTGGGGCCAAAGGGAAACCAGGAGTTTCTGGCTTATATGTCGAGGCAGCGTCCGGAGGATGACAGATGACGCCGGTGGAACGCTTGACAGAGGTCATCGAAGAGATTGCAGCGGGCAAGTACTCCAACGATATTATGGAGTTGACCCGGGAGGATCAACCTGAGGCGGTGAGACTCATCGCCGAGGCCATGGCCTTTATGATGGTGAAGGTTGAGGCCAGGGAATACCGGCTCGAGCTGATGGTAAAAGAGCTGGAAGCGCTCAACGAGAAGATCCGGGAGAGCACCATCAATGCGGTTTCGGCCATGGCCCATGCCCTGGCGGCCCGGGACGCCTATACCGAAGGCCATGCAGAACGGGTGGCTCGGCTTGGCGTTCGCATCGCCAGGGAGCTGGGCATGGCGGAAGAGGAGGTGGAATATGTGCGTTTAGGGGGGATATTGCACGATATCGGCAAGATCGGCTTTTCCGATCGGCTCTTCAGCCCCCATGAGGCCAAAAACCCCCCCGATGCCGTAAAAGAGATCCTGGCCCACCCTGCTACAGGGGTGGACATCCTGAAGGCCCTTGATTTTCTGGGTCCGGCCCTCGACTATGTCCATTGCCACCATGAGCGGCCGGACGGGAAAGGCTATCCGCGCGGGCTTGCGGGCAAAGAGATCCCTCTGGGCGCCAGGATACTGGCCGTGGCCGATGCCTTTGACGCCATGACCACCGACAGACCCTACCAGAAAGGGAAGCAGGCCGAGGCGGCCCTCGCCATCCTGAAACAACATGCAGGGACCAAGTGGGACCAGAACTGCGTGGCCGCCTTTGAGGAGGTCATGATGCGATCCCTGCACGATTCAGGGTCTCCAACCCTTTCCTGGAAGAGGAATTAGCGTGACGCGCGTTTTGACGCCTTGAGGGGGTTCACCTTCTCGCTTTTCTTGCCAATCGCCTGGACATGGGTTGCCATGTTGCAGGGGCCCGTGCGCCACTTGGCGTCAGGATCGGGGAATACAGTGCAGTAAATGCCGGCGGGGTATTCTGCAGCCTTCTGGCAGCCCTCGCATGCCTCCACAATGGGGTGGCAGGCGCCGCCGTTGAACGTGCAGCCCTTTTTGGACATGAAAAAGCACTCCTGACCTTCCTTTACAGTTGTACAACGCATATTGACCACATCCTTTCTTCAAAAATAAACGTCCCCGTGCATTGCATGGGAACGCCATCGCTGCCTGTGTCCGTGAGACGAACAAAAGCCCCGCATGGATGAGTGAAAATCAAGCGCCACGCAGGGCCAGTCGGAAGCTGATTCAGATTTTAAACACTCTTATCTGCCTTACTGAATTCCAATTGTCAAGCAAAATAGGCTCGCTTTTTCTTTTTTCAAGAAAAAAACGTATGATCTCAGTATGCAAGGGACAGTATCAGGTTAGGGTAGAATCTTTGTCTGTAACTTCTCTGCAACGTGCGAAGAAATCTGCCCGTGGGGGTCTCTGCCCAAGGGCTGCAAAAACCGAATACAGCTCCTGGGAACGGCAGCAGGGCTTTAAAATACGGTCTGTTCCAGCCCCAAGGACGCCCTTTCATGGGACGGTATGTCCTTGCTGCCTTTCAATAAACAATATCCCGAGCCCGGGGGGCGGTCGCCGAACGATACGGACGCATTTTATTGCAGCCCTTGGGCAGAGACCCCCACGGGCGCGAATAGCGCTTGTGGGATGGGCGCGAAACCTGTTTGGTTGCGGCCGTCAGCCTTTCATCTGGGTCGTCCGAGGCTTCCCAGTGAGCTAACAGAAATAATCACAGCCCCTTTGGGCATTGAAGGCAACGCGGTTTTATGATATGGACCCCTGTGCGTATCGGGCGCCGGGAGAGGGAAACCGGGGCTGCCCGATGCAATGACAGGGTGCGAGGAAATCAGCATGGAGGAAACGAGGCAGTTGGACCGGTATAAGGAATTCAACGGAATCAGGGTGTATTACACCGAGGTTCTGGACGGGGGCGGGGCCGGTTTCGGCCAGGATTACATCGATTTTATAAGGGTCCATTTTCCCGGACAGGAGAGAATCTTCGAGTGGTGTTCAGGGCCGGGCTTTATCGGCTTTTCCCTGCTGGCCCATGGGCTCTGCCATACATTGTGCCTGGCCGATGTCAATCCACTGGCGGTGGCGGCCTGCCGAAAGACCATCCGCTGGAACGGCCTTGAAGACCGGGTGACGGTCTATCTGTCGGACAATCTCAGGGAGATCCCCGAGTCTGAAAGGTGGGACCTGGTGGTGGGAAATCCGCCCCATTTCAATCGGATCGTCACCAAGAAGAAGAGCCCCGAGATTATTTATCTGGACAGAGACTGGAGGGTGCACAGGGAGTTCTATGAGCATGTCGGTCGCTTTCTGAAGGAGGACGGGGCACTGGTCATCCAGGAAAATGCACTGCGATCGACCCCTGAGAGCTTTAGGGAGATGATCGAACTCAATGGTTTTTCCGTTGTGGACGCCCCTGTCTGCAAGCTGGATTCGAGGTACTATTACATGCTGAGCGTTAAGGCTCGATGAGATGGATCGATTTTTTTAAAGGAGCTCAAGGAGAGGAGGAGGCTTATCGGGGCGGTGTTCCCTTGGTGCATGAAAGGCAAGATGTCAGCGGCCTATTTGGGATGCGGAGCATCATGGCCGCGCTGATCAAAGATGAGGACCAGGACATTTTGGTCCCCTTCCCGGCGGTAACGGGCCTCGTCTGCCATTTTTCTCACGAAAAAGGCCCCCAATCCCCCGACCTGTCGTTCGGAGAGCCCAGCGCCTACATCCGGATTCGGGATTTCGAGGATATTAAAGGGGACGCCGACGTCGCGGATTTCTATTGTCAGCCGCTCATCCTCCGCCTGACAGGCGATGGAGACACGGCCCTCCGCGTCGGGGTAGGCATAGCTGAAGATATTGACGAGGACCTCTTCTACGGCCAACTCGATTTCTCTCTGCCTCCGGGCCGGGAGATGGGCCGACTGGGCCTGGCTGACCACAAACTGCATCAGCCTTTGCAGATCTTCCATCCTGGCCAAGGAGGTTATCTCTGGCATAAAAGAGGGCCTTCCATTAAACAGCGGCAGTTCAAGATCCTATGTTTCTTTGAGCGCGGCCTCTGTGGACTCGCACACCGGTATGATCGTGCTGAAACCGGAGATCTCGAAAACCTCCTTAACCGTATCCCGGAGGGCGCAAAGAACCAGGCTGCCCTGTTGGCCCCTCAGATTTTTGGCAATGGTCAAGATGCTTCTGAGCCCGGCGCTGCTGATATATTCGAGCTCTCCCAGGTCAAGGATGATGTGGGTTTCTCCTGAATCGATCCAATCCAGGATGCGTTTTTCAAATTCAGGCGCCGTGACCGCATCCATTCTTCCCCTGACAGCCACCATAAAGCGGCCGTCATCCTTGCCCGTATTCTCTATTTCCATATACCTCTCCCCCTGTATTCCGCATGATGTGCGCTCTCCTGATCTGCTCTGCATGTTTAGCTGGAGCCAGTATAGGATATCCATCCCCGCATGTCAAAGCCCGTCTTGAAGGAGGGGGCAATCAAAACCGTTGACCGTGCGAGGCTGTTGTGCTTCGAATTGACGATCTTCAGGACTCCTATAAAATCCTGGCACTGCTGCTGATACAGCCCGCATGTGAGAAGGAAACGGACCTTTTTTTGATTTTACTGATTGACATTTATTTTGAAACAGCTTACAAAGACAGGACTCGAACTTACCTGTGGATTCGAAGACAAACAGAGGAGGTTAATGAATGGAACCGTTGACCATCAATCGTAAAGAAAGCAAGCTGCGCGTCGCGCCGGAATGGGCCGATGTCTGCTTTGCATGCGGCACCTGTGCGGGCGGCTGCCCCGTCACAGGGGTGGACGGCATGGACCCCAGAAAGGCCATTCGTATGGCAGCCCTTGGTCTGGACCAGGAGCTGATCGATTCGCGTTTCCCGTGGATCTGCACCATGTGCGGCCGCTGTGAGTATGCCTGCCCCCAGGGCGTCGAAATTCTCAAAGTGTTGCGCCGGGCCAGGACCCTCAGAGAGCGGGACAAGGTCCCGGGGCCGATCCACAAGGGCGTGGTCATGTGCCTGGAAAGGGGGAACAATCTCGGGATTCCCAAAGATGATTTTCTTTTTCTCTTGGCCGACCTGTCCAAGGAGATGGATGAGGATGAAGGATTCCCCGGTTTCTATGCGCCGGTGGACAAAAAGGGCGCCAACATCCTGGTGACGGTCAATTCCAAAGAGCCTTTCGGCGAACCGGATGACATGAAGTTCTGGTGGCGCATCTTTTATGCGGCCAGGGAGGACTGGACCACGACGTCGGACAATTGGGAAGGGGTCAACTGGGGCCTCTTTTCCGGCGACGACGATTCCATGAGGGAGATTACCGGTCGGATTGTAAAGCATATGGAGGACTTGGAGTGCAAGCGGCTGCTCCTGCCCGAGTGAGGCCACGCCTACTATGCGACTAGGTATAGTCTGCAAACATGGTTTCCGGAAGCCTTTGAAAAATGGGATATTATCTCTGTGCATGATCTGCTCAAAGAATACCTTGAAAGCGGAAGGATCAAGGTCGACAAATCCATCCACGAGGAACTGGCTACGCTGCACGACCCCTGCAACTACGGCCGAAAGAGCGAGAAGACCTTCGGCCATGGCTATTTTGAGGAGCCCAGATGGATCACCCAGCAGTGTTGTGAAAATTATGTGGAGATGCACCCCAATCGGATGAACAACTTCTGCTGCGGCGGCGGGGGCGGGGCATGGGCCATGCCTTACGAGGCGGAACGGGTCTACTACGGCCGGGTCAAGGCCAAACAGATCATGGATACCGGGGCTAAGCTGGTGATTGCGCCCTGCCATAACTGCCGAGACCAGATCATGAAGTCTTTGACCAAGGAGTTCGGCCTGGATATTGAGACCAAGTACCTGTGGGAACTGGTGGCCGACTCCCTGATCATCGAGCCCTGGACCGAGGAAGAGATCCAGAAGGCCTACGAGCTGCGAGACGCGCAGTACGAAAGGGACGAAATCGATCTGGATCAGGAGTTTTAGTCTCTATCCCACAAGGACATCGCTGCACCAACAAAAAGCCCCCTGCTTCCGCAGGGGGCTTTTTTATGACCCCGGATTCTTGAGGTGGCGCACTCTCTTTATGTGCCCATCTCCCATGACGAAAGGTAGTGTTCCTGCTCTTCAGTAAGGGTGTCGATCTGGATCCCCATGGAGGCCAGCTTGAGGCGTGCAATCTCCTCGTCGATCTGGGCAGGAACTGGATAGACCTTTTTGTCAAGGCCGGCGTGGTTCTTGGCCATGTATTCCGCAGAAAGGGCCTGATTGGCAAAGCTCATATCCATGACGCTGGAGGGATGTCCCTCGGCAGCGGCCAGATTGATGAGTCGCCCCTCGCCCAGCAGATAGACCCTCCGACCGTTTTTGAGGGTAAATTCCTCTACAAACTCCCTGACCGGCCGTCTTGCCTGGGAGGCATCCGCGAGCCCCTTGAGATCCAATTCCACGTCAAAGTGGCCCGAGTTGGAGACCATGGCCCCGTCCCTCATGGCCATAAAGTGCTCGGCCCGGATTACATTCATGTCGCCCGTGAGCGTACAGAAAAAGTCCCCCAGCGGCGCCGCCTGGGCGATCGGCATCACCTGAAACCCGTCCATGACTGCCTCCAGGGCCCGAAGGGGGTTAACCTCGCACACGATCACATGTGCCCCATGTCCCTTGGCCCGGGTGGCCACCCCGCGGCCGCACCAGCCGTAGCCGCTCACCACAAAGACAGAGCCTGCAAGGAGCCGGTTGGTGGCCCGGATAATCCCATCCACGGTGCTCTGGCCGGTCCCATAGCGGTTGTCAAAGAGGTGCTTGGTATTGGCGTCGTTGACCGAGATGATAGGGAACTGGAGGACCCCGTCCTTTTCCATGCTCCTGAGGCGGATGACGCCGGTGGTGGTCTCTTCGGTCCCGCCGATCACATTCGACAGAAATCGGGCTCTGTCTCCCTCCGAGAGCCCTTTGCCCCATGCGCTTACCGATGGTTCCAGGTCGTCCCATTTCTTCAGGGCGATGAAATGGAGCGAACTGACCAGGTCGGCCCCATCGTCCATGGTCAAGTGGGGTTCATGTTGAAGGGCAGAGAGGATATGGCTGTAATAGGTCTTGTGGTCCTCGCCCTTGATGGCAAACACCGGGATCTCGTCATCGGCCACCAGGGAAGCGGCCACATCGTCCTGGGTCGACAGCGGATTCGATGCACAGACCACCACACTGGCCCCCCCGGCCTTGAGGGTCTTGGCCAGGGCGGCTGTCTCCGTTGTCACATGAAGACACGCCGACAGCCTGAGCCCCTTGAGGGGCTGTTCCTTTGAAAACCGTTCCCGGATGGTCTTGAGGACCGCCATGCTCATCCCGGCCCACTCGATTCTCAGACGGCCCTTTGCCGCCAGGTTAATATCCTTGATATCGTAATCCATCAATTGTGACCTCGCTTTCGAAGATGAAGTGCTTTGTCGCCTATTTGACGGCCCGTTTCAAGTCTTCCACGGCGTCGGTTTTTTCCCATGTAAATTCAGGCAGTTCTCTTCCGAAGTGACCGTAATTGCAGGTCTTGGCGTAAATGGGCCGGAGAAGGTTGAGCCGCTCAATAATGGCCGCCGGCCGCAGGTCAAACTCCTTTTTGACAATTTCCGTCAGCTCGCTGCTGGACAGGATCCCTGTGCTGTAGGCCCCCACCATTACCGACACGGGGTGGGCCCGTCCAATGGTGTAGGCGACCTGGATCTCGCATCTCTTGGCCAAACCGGCGGCCACCATGTTTTTGGCAATATATCGACACATGTAAGAGGCGCTCCGGTCCACCTTGGTGGGATCTTTTCCGGAAAAGGCCCCGCCGCCGTGATACCCGAATCCGCCATAGGTATCCATGATGATCTTGCGGCCGGTGAGGCCGCAGTCCCCCATGGGGCCTCCCACCACAAACCGGCCGGTGGTGTTGATGTAGTATTCAGTGTCATTGTTCAGCATTTCTGCCGGGATCACCTCGTGGATGACCTTTTCGATGATGGCCTCCCGCAGGGTTTCATAGTCCACCTCCGGGCTGTGCTGGGCCGCGATCACCACCGAATGTATCTTGTATGGCATCCCGTCCTTGTATTCCACAGTAACCTGTGATTTGCCGTCCGGTCTGAGCCAGGGGAGCTGTCCGGACTTCCGGACATGGGCCAATCGCCTGGTCAGGCCATGGGCCAGATAGATGGGTATGGGCATGAGCACCTTGGTCTCGGTGCAGGCATATCCGAACATGAGGCCCTGATCCCCTGCGCCCTGCTCCTTAAAAAGACCTGTCCCGTCCACCCCCATGGCGATGTCCGGAGACTGCTTGTCAATGGTGGAAAGGACCGCGCAGGTCTCCCAGTCAAACCCCATGGAGGAGTTCTTGTAGCCGATGTCCTTAATGGTATGCCTGACCACCTCGGGCATATCCACATATGCGGATGTGGTAATCTCGCCTGAGATCATGGCCATGCCGGTGGTCACCAATGTTTCGCACGCCACCCTTGCCTTGAGGTCCTTTTCCATGATGGCATCCAGGATGCGGTCGGATATCTGGTCGGCAACCTTGTCCGGATGCCCTTCGGTCACCGACTCAGAGGTAAACAGGAAGTTTGAGGTTTTCATTCATATCTCCTTTCATGCATGTATCCAGGTTGGCATGCCCGGCGCCCGCTCCCGGCCGGGATCTATGGATCGGATCCTTCACGGAGAACAGCGTTGTCGATCAGGCGGGTCTTTCCCACCCGTACCGCCAGGGCCAACAGGTTTTCTTCTTTGAGGATGTCCAAATCATCCAGGGTGACCGGGTCGCAGAGGGCGACATAGTCGATGTTGGTGAAGGGATGGTCCTCTATCAGAGTACGGACCGACCCTAAAATGGTCTTTGCCCTCCGCTCGCCGTCCTGAAACATGCGGCGGGCCAGATCAATCGATTTTTTCAGGCAGAGGGCCGAACGCCTCTCTTCGGGACTCAGGTAGCTGTTGCGGGAGCTCATGGCCAATCCATCCGGCTCGCGCACAGTTGGCACCCCTATGATCTGGATGTCCATATCAAGATCCATGACCATCCGGCTGATGACGGCCAACTGCTGATAGTCTTTTTGCCCGAACACGGCTATGTGGGGTCTCGTGATGTTGAAGAGCTTGGTCACCACCGTGGCAACCCCGTCAAAATGGCCGGGTCTTGAAAGACCACAGAGGTGTTGAGGGAGGTGCTGGACCTGAACCAGGGTCTGAAATCCAGCAGGGTACATCTCTTGAGCAGATGGCAGAAACACGATGTTCACCCCCACGTCCCTGGCCTTTTGAAGGTCGCCCTGGGTATCCCTTGGATATCGGTCCAGGTCCTCGCCCGGGCCGAACTGGGTGGGATTGACAAAGATGCTGATGACCAGCTCGTCCGCGTTCTGCTTTCCTGCCCGCATCAGCTCGAGATGCCCTTCATGGAGAAATCCCATGGTGGGCACCAGGGCGATGGTGCGGCCAGCGGCTCGCAGGGCGCTGGCTCTTTGCTGCATTCCTTCGACAGTGGCGATGACTTCCATAGAGGACCTCGAAAAGGCCGGCACACAGGGCTCCGACCGCACAAACGTGCTTTATATCAATCCCTTTCAGGATTGTCAACGCTTAGGATTTTTGCCAGATCCAGAAACTCGTCCATGTCCAGGGTCTCGGCCCGCCTTCCGGGATCGATCCCGCACCGCTCCATGGCCTTCAAAAGCACCTCCGGGGTCCAGGCAGGAAAAGATCCCTTGAGGGAGTTGAGCAGGGTCTTTCTCCTGTGGGCAAATGCCCCTTTCACGGTTTTTCCGAAAACATCCTCTCTCACCCCGCGGTCAGGGTAAGGCCGTTCAAAGTCGAGTTCCACCACCATGGAATCGACCTTTGGCGCCGGATAAAAGGAGCGTCTGGAGACAGGCAGGAGGCGGGCGGATCTGGCATGATACCGAATCAGGAGCGTCATGGCGCCGTAACCCCTGGCAGAGGGTTCGGCGGTCAGTCTCTCGGCAACCTCCCGCTGAAACATGAGCACGGCCCGTCCCAGACGTTCGCGATGCCGAATCAGCTTTCCAAGGACCGGGGTCGAGATGTTGTAGGGAAGATTGCCGATGACCTGGAGCTTTTGGGAAGGGGGAACGGGGATTGCATCCAGATCGAACCGGAGGATATCCTGCTGTTCGATGGCCACATTGAAGATGCCCAGGGCGGAAAGCCGTTTTTGGAGACGGTCGGCCAGGCGCATGTCCTTTTCAACCGCTACGATGCTGGAAACAGACCTGGAAAGGGGGAAGGTCAGTGCCCCCCGGCCGGGTCCGATTTCCAGGATCACGTCCGAGGGATGAAAACGGGCCAGGGCAATGATCTTGTCAGGGATCTCCGGATCCACAAGGAAGTGCTGTCCCAGCCGTTTGTCAGGTCTAAAGGATCTCCCCTGCCCTAATGGTCTCTCTCGCGCCAATCCTGTTTTTCCTTTCGTGCATTGCGCCAAGTCCTGATATTTTTAAACATGAACAAAAAGATGAAGTAGGACGGGATGGCTGCGATGATTGCCATGATCAGGCCGCCCGTGAGAAATGAGGCGATCATGACCCCCCCGGCGGCCAGGATCTTTTCTGCGATGACCATGGCGTCCTCGCCCGTGCGGACAGAGGTCATGATGGACGAGAACCGGCCCCCCTGCTGCCCCTCCAACCCCAGGACCCAGGCTCCTATCTTGTAGCTGTAGTAGTACAGAAAGTACCAGTTTAAGGGGTTGCTGATCCAGGTCCCGAGGGCCGCGGTGATCTTGCTTCCCCTGAACAAAAATGCCAGGGCCACGGCCAGGGCCATCTGAAAAGGCATGATCGGCATCATCCCGGCAAAAACGCCGAGGCTCATGCCCAGGGCCAGTTGATGGGGCCCGCCCCTCAGACGGATGAATCTGAGATAATAATATCGGATCAGCCTCTTGAGTTCCAAGGGGGCAATTCACCTTTTACCGTGTGCGTAGGATGTCAGGTTCAGAGGCTCAGGGAATTGGGATCCAGGGTTGAATCCGTGACAGGAAGACTGTCTACGGGAAACTTGGACCTCACGTCGGCAGACATGTCCATGGTTTCCCCTCGACGGAGTCGGTGATACCCAACCGCTGCGATCATGGCGCCGTTGTCGGTGCAGTATGCAGGCCTCGGAAAATAGACCCGCACCCCTTCCTGGGCCGCGGCCTGCGACAGCCTCTCCCTGAGCCTTTGGTTGCACGCCACACCTCCTGCCAGGACAACGGCGGCCGCCAAGGTCCGTTTTCTGGCTGTCATGACCTTATCCACCAGCACGTCCACCACCGCTTCCTGAAAGGATGCGGCAATATCCGCCAGTGTGATGTCGGCTTCACCCTTGTCCCGGTCTGAACGCCATTGTTTCATGTACAGGGCCACCGCGGTTTTAAGCCCGCTGAAGCTGAAATCGAGGGAGTCTTTTTCCATGTACGCCCTTGGAAAGGGTATTTTTGGGACCCCGCTTCTGGCCATCTGCTCAATGGCAACACCCCCCGGGTAGCCGAGGCCGGAGATCTTGGCCACCTTGTCGAATGCCTCGCCCGCGGCATCGTCCAAGGTCTGACCCATGAGGACGTATTGACCATAGCCTGCCACGTGGTATATACTGGTGTGTCCGCCCGATACGGTCAGGGCCACAAAGGGAAAAGGGGGCATCTCCTCTTCCAGGAAGATGGACAGGATATGCCCTTCCAGATGGTTCACGCCTGTCAGGGGAACCCCGGATACGTAGGAAAGGGACTTGGCGTAATAAAGACCGACGAGAAGGGCCCCCACAAGGCCCGGCCCTATGGTAACGGCAATGCCGTCCAGGCGGTTCAATTGGATGCCGGCCTTTGACAGGGCCGTTTCCACTACAGGCATGATGTTTCGGATATGCTCCCGCGACGCCAGTTCCGGAACCACCCCCCCGTGGGGATGGTGGATTTCCGCCTGGGAGTGGACCACGCTGGACAGGACAACCCTTCCGTCCCTGACCACGCCGGCAGACGTATCGTCGCACGATGTATCAATGCCCAGGGTGATCATGGACAGGCGCCGAAAGAGAACTGAAGGTCGAACATGTAATGAAGATAGAATCCTCGGAAATGGCCTTGGTCATGTGGATTCCTCTGGTCGTTTTTCATTGCGGCGACGCTTCACCCGGGTCCCCATCCAGTCCGAAGGCGCTGTGAAGGACCCGCACCGCCAGTTCTGTATACTTTTCTTCAATGACGCAGGATATCTTGATCTCTGAGGTGCTGATCATGATGATGTTGATATTTTCCCGGGCCAGGGTTTCGAACATCTTTTTGGCGACCCCGGCGTGTGTGCGCATCCCCACGCCGATAATGGATACCTTGGCGATGTCCTCGTCGCCCAGGACCCGCTCGGCCCCGATTTTCGCGGCCACGTCGGTGACCAGCTTCATGGTTTTGTAGAAATCGCTCTTGGGCACAGTGAAGGTGAGATCGGTCATGCCGTCCTGGCTCGTGTTCTGCACGATCATGTCCACCACGATGCCGGCCTTGAAAACAGGGTCAAATATCCGGTATGCAATGCCCGGCTGATCCGGCACCTTGCGGATGGTCACCCTGGCCTCATTCTTGTTGTAGGCCACCCCGGATACTGCGACTTTTTCCATATCCTTTGTCTCAGCAACCACCATCGTACCCCTTTCATTGGTAAACGTTGATCTCACGTGAATCGGCACATTGAATTTCTTTGCGAATTCCACAGATCGGATCTCCAGGACCTTGGCCCCCAGACTGGCCATTTCCAGCATCTCGTCATAGGCGATAAAGTCCATCTTCCTTGCCTTGGGACAGATGTTGGGGTCTGTGGTGTAGACGCCGTTTACATCCGTATAGATCTCGCATACGTCTGCATTCAGGGCCGCTGCCAGGGCAACGGCCGTGGTGTCGGAGCCCCCCCTTCCCAGGGTGGTGATGTCCCCGCGCTCGTCGATCCCCTGAAACCCTGCGACGGTCACGATCCTGCCACCGTCCAGATTTCTCATGATCCGGTCTGCTTCAATATCGTGGATCCGGGCCTTGCCGTACAGGTCGTCGGTGTGGATGCCTGCCTGGAACCCGAGCAGCGAACGGGCTTCATAACCCATGGATTTCACGGCGATGGCAAAAAGGGCCACGCTTGCCTGCTCGCCCGTTGACATGAGGACGTCCAGTTCCCTGGGATCCGGGTCCTGGCTCAATTGATGGGCCAGTCCAATGAGACCGTCGGTCTGACCGGCCATGGCCGACAGGACCACTACCATCCGATGCCCCTCTTTCGCAGTGCGGACCACCCGCTCGGCAACCGCGCGGATCTTCTCGATGCTCCCCACCGAGGTGCCGCCGTACTTTTGAACGATGAGCGCCATAATTTTTCTTACCTTTCCTCCGTTTCCATCCCTTTGAGGATCTTGACTGCCTCGGGATGACCCGCGGAAAAGGTGACTTCCCGGGAATGTTCATCCAAAATGGCGATCCGGACCTCCCAATGCCTCTCCGGGAGGACCTCAGGCCAGCGGTCGGCCCACTCCATCACGGCCACCCCGTCTCCGTGGAGATAATCGTCAAGCCCGGCATCCAGGAAATCAGAGACGGTCTCGAGACGGTAGACGTCAATATGAAACAGCGTGCAGCGGCCCTGGTATGCGTTCATGAGGGAAAAGGAAGGGCTGGTGACCACTTCGTCGGGCCCAACCCCCAGGCCAAGGGCAAGGCCTTTGACAAACCATGTCTTGCCGCTTCCTAGGTCGCCGACCAAGGCCACCACATCTCCTTCCTGGAGGCGTTCTCCCAGCGCTTGCCCCAGCCGGATGGTCTCCTTGGGCGAGGAGGTCCGAAATGTGACGGACCCCTCCCTCAACCCGTAATCGTCCTTATGAGATCCGCCTTGCCAATGATCCCGACCAGACGATCTCTGTCCATGACCGGGATGGTATAGACCTTTTTCTCGGTCATCAGCGTGGCGATCTCGTCGATAGGGGTCTTCTCGTCCACGGTCACCGGGTTCCGGGAGTAGAGGTCGCCGACGGTGGCCGCGCTGATCCTCTGAAACTCCTTTTCCATGTTCTTCGGGTTTTCAAGGTAGATGACCGCATCAAATATGGTCACGACCGTGGGTATGTGGAGCTTCTTGTCTTTGCGGATCAGATCGCTCTCGCAGATGATCCCGATCAGGGACCCTTCCTCGTCCACCACAGGGACTCCGTTGATGTGATGCCGGTAAAGGATTCCGGCCAGTTCCTTGAGGGAGGTCTCCTTTTTGACGGTGATCACCTCTCTTGTCATGATATCGCCGGCAGTCAACATGTCATGTCTCCCTTTCAAGCACCACCATGGCGATGCCGTAATTCCCGTCATCTGAAAGGCTCAGGTGGATGCCGCTGATTCCCCTTTCCCGGCAGATCGTTGCAGCCATGCCCGAGAGCCTGAGGCCGGGTTTTCCCGAGGCCTCATTGAAGACTTCGATGTCGCGCCACCGCAGTCCCTGCCGCATACCCAGGCCCAGGGCCTTTGAAAAGGCCTCCTTGGCTGCAAATCGAAGGGCAAAGGCTGCATGGGAAGCAGGTCTCTGGCGGCAGATACGGGCCTCCTGAACTGTGAACACCCGACGGATGAATCGGTCTTGCCAGGTCAGGATGACCTTTTTCATTCGCCGGATGCTCACCAGGTCCACGCCGATGCCATCAATCATGCTAAAAATGCCTGACCAGGTCGATCATCTTGCGGACCGCGGCCTCAAAGCCGACCAGGACCGCCATGGCCACAATGCTGTGTCCGATGCTGTACTCCTCAATCTGGCTCAGGTCTCTGAAACGCTTGACATTTATATAGGTGAGCCCATGACCCGCGCTGACCTTGAGATCCAATTTGGCCGCAGATTCCACGGCCTTCACGATCCGGCCGAACTGGTCCGCCGCCTCCAGTTCGGAGCGGGCGTCGGAATAGTGACCCGTATGGATCTCCACAATGTCGGCCCCACACTGGTGGGCTGCCTCTATCTGACCTGGCTCCGGATCCACAAAGAAACTGACCTGGATGCCTGCCCCCTTGAGCCGCTCTGTTGCCTCCCGGTAATGAGAGGAGTGGGCCCTCACGTCCAGGCCCCCTTCGGTGGTGAGTTCTTCCCGTTTCTCCGGGACCAGTGTGACCAGGTCCGGCTCTACCTCAAGGGCAATCCCCACGATCTCGTCCACTGCGGCCATCTCCATGTTGAGACGGGTCTTGACGGTCTGCCGCAGCAGCCGCAGGTCCCTCTCGTTGATGTGACGGCGGTCTTCTCTGAGATGGCAGATGATCCCGTCTGCCCCTGCCAGTTCGGCCAGACCTGCCGCAAGGACCGGATCGGGCTCATTGCCGCCCCTGGCCTGGCGCACCGTGGCCACATGGTCTACGTTTACCGCTAATCTTGCCATAGCTCTTATCCTTCTCTTAATAAGGCCATCAGCCGTTCTTCTTCTCTCTCCATCAGAACCGCGGCCCCCCTGTTCCCCACATGGTCATGGCCCAACAGGTGCAGAATTCCATGGATGAGCAACCGCTCAACGGCCTGCTCCAGGGTCTCCCCTGTTTCCTCCGCCTCCTTTCGCGCTGTATCCAGGGAGATGACCACGTCCCCTAACAGCCCCGCGTCAATGTCAGGACCCTGGTCTTTGTGCGGGTCGGCATCCGTCATGGGGAAGGCCAGGACATTGGTGGGCCCTTCCCTCCCCAGATAGCGGCGGTTGAGGTCCGCCATGCGGCCGTCATCGGTGAAAAGGAGGCTCAACTCCTTGTCACGACAGCCCAAGTCGTCTAAGACCCTCTCTAACTTCTCCCTGATCGCCTTTTTTTTCAGGCCGGGGGCCTGCTGGTGAAACCGCATCTGTATGGCCATTTTTTCCTTTTTTGGGGGCTGACTCCCTTGCCTCGGCCCCTGCATCACGATCCCGGAACGCCACGATCCGCCCGGCCGCTTCAGGGTACTCCACGCGATGGTGAAAAATCCCGCTCAGTGTCTTGTTGAAGCTCTTGGCGATCTCGTGCAGATCTTTAAGGGTCAGTTCGCATTCATCCAACTGGCCGTCGGAAAAGATCTTGTTGATCATCTTTTGCACCATGCCCTGGATCCGGGCCGGCGTAGGGTCTATGAGGGTCTTGGATGCCGCCTCCACCACGTCCGCGAGCATGACAAGCCCTGCCTCTTTGGTCTGGGGCTTGGGACCGGGATATCGAAAGTCGGCCTCTTCCACAGGCAGGCATTTGCCCCCCTTTTTCTCGCCCTGCTCCTTGGCCTTTTCGTAAAAGTAGGTAATAAGGGAGGTCCCATGATGCTGCCGGATGATGTCGATGATCTCCTTGCCCAGCCGATATTGCTTTGCCAGTTCAACGCCGTCCTTGACATGGGAGATGAGGATCAAACTGCTCATGGAAGGGGCGAGCTTCTCGTGCTTGTTCCCTTTTCCCCCCTGATTTTCGATGAAATAAAGGGGCTTTCGTATCTTGCCGATGTCGTGGTAATAGGCCGCGACCTTGGCGAGGAGGGGATTGGCGTTGATGGCCCTGGCCGATGCCTCCACCATATTGCTGACAATGACACTGTGATGATAGGTTCCCGGGGCCTGTACCATGAGCTCCCGCAGGAGGGGCTGATCCAGGTTGGCCAGCTCAAGGAGCTTGATGTCGGTGGTGTAGCCGAAAGACATTTCCACCAGGGGCAGGATTCCGGTGGCGGCTACCCCCACGAGGATGCCTCCCAAAAAGGCCGAACAGAACGCCACGATGGCCTCCAGCGAAAAGAACGAACCATACAGCCCTTCAATGGCAAGGGCCAGAATGACATTGGAGGCGCTCACCTTGACTCCGGCCTTGATAAAAACGCCTCTTTCGCGGCAGTTCCTGACCCCGGAGGCTGCCACCAGGGAGCCGACAAAAAAATAGATGAAGAATTCCATTCGGCCTTCCATAACCAGACAGGCAAGGGCCGAGATGATAACAGAAAAGCTGGCGGCCACGCCTGCCCCGTGGAAGATCGATATAAGCATGGCGCCGCTGGCCACAGGAACGGCAAAGAGAAGGGCCTTGGGGGAAAAGAAACCGAATCCCCTGGCAATTTCAAAGGCGACGAAGTTGAAGGCGATTACCACCAGAAAGATGAACAGGAGCGTGGCTGCTTGAAACAGGAGGTCTTTCACCTCAGGGCCGGAGGATCGTTTGCTGAGCAGACCCACCATATACATGGAGGCGAGAAGGCATGCGATGAGAATGGCCATGGCCGGCACTCTTCCCAGCATCTCCTTCTGTTTTAACAGCTTGTACTGCTCGGTCAGCTTGAGAAGGTGTTCGGGGGCAATCCTTTCACCCTCCCGGATCAGCATCTCGCCCTTTTTCACCTTGAAGTAGAAGGGCTTGACCGACTCGCGGGCCTGTTCCTTTCTCAAGGCGGTCTCCCGATTGTTGAACGTGAGGTTGGGCTTGACCAGGGCGCTGCTCAGCTCGACGACGGCCTGTGCCAGTTCCGGGGGCTTGACCTTCTGCATTACGGCTTGGCCTCGGTTTTTGATGGATTCCCTGGCGCTCTTGACATCGTAGAATCGATCCAGATCGGTGACTGTCATCTCCTTCCGGTTGTGGATGTCGTGAAGGATGATCCCTTTGCCGCTCTGGTTCATCAGGATCTTCTTGTTGCCTACGACTCCGGTCCCGAACAGATCCGTAATAAGGGCAATGGTCATCTCTTCCGCCTCGGGCGAAAAGCCGTTCTTCATGAAGACGTCGATGAGGCCTTGATTGAAGGGGATGTCCAGGATCTCGAAGAAACGGGTTTTGAAGCTGTTCCCGGCCTCCAGGTGGTCAGTAAGGGCCTTTTCCGAAGCGAGAGAACCGCTGTCATAGGCGTAGGAAAGCTCGAGGGACTTGGCCAGATACTGCCTTCCTGAATCAAAGGCCTCCCTTATCTTGGCCGCCATATCGGTGCCGGCAGGATCAAAGTCATAAACCGGCAGGACCGCCCTAACTGCCTCCTGCCGGTTCTTTTCGGTGAGTTGGGTGTCCTCCACAAGAAAATCACGGGAGGCCTTGATGTCCCGGTCAGCCACATCGCCCAGTTTGTAAGGCTTGGGCGGGGTAAGGATGCTCGGGAACAGGAGGATGGCAATGATGGCGCTCAAACTCAGGAGGATATACCATCTCTTGGCCTCTGACCCAAACCAGACCCCTTTGGGGCTGCGGCCTTTGGGCGCGCTGTGGCCCATGTCCGATTCCTTTTTCCGGGCGGGCTTCCGCTTGCTGACAGGCGTCAATCTTGATCGGTCTGTTTTTTTTGTCATGATGATCCGGTATCAGGCCTGAGTGCCGTTGGTCCTCAGGCCCTGTTCTCTAACCCTTGCCTTTGCCTTTCCATCTTTTCGTAGGCATCGATGATGTCCTGGACCAGCCGATGCCGGATGACGTCTTCCCTGGAAAAATACACAAACTGGATTCCCTTGATCCCTTTCAGAATTTCCTTGGCCTCCACCAGGCCGGAGGTCTTCCCTCTGGGGAGATCGGTCTGGGTGACGTCCCCTGTAATGACCGCCTTGGAGCTGAACCCCAGTCGGGTCAGAAACATCTTCATCTGTTCGGAGGTAGCATTCTGGGCCTCGTCTAAGATGACAAAGGAATCGTTCAGGGTCCTCCCCCGCATAAAGGCAAGGGGCGCCACTTCTATCACCCCCTGCTCGAGGAGGCGGGATGCATTTTCAAAGGACATCATGTCGTGCAGGGCATCGTAGAGGGGCCGGAGATAGGGGTTGACCTTCTCGCACAGGTCCCCCGGCAGAAAACCGAGATGCTCTCCAGCCTCTACAGCCGGTCTTGCCAGGACCACCCGGTTGATCTCCTTCTTGATGAGGGACGATACGGCCATGGCCATGGCCAGATAGGTCTTGCCGGTCCCGGCCGGACCGATCCCGAATACAATATCGAACTTGCGGATGCTGTCAACATAGTTTTTCTGGTTGATGGTCTTGGGGGTGATGATCTTCTTTTTGGAGGAGATGGCGATTTCCTCTCTGAATATGGTCTGCAGGTCCGCGGAGGGATCGCCGCTCACAATCCTGACAGCATATTCCACATCACTCGGGTACAGGGGGTAATCGGACTTTAGGAGGTTGTAGAGCTGCTTCAGAACTGTCTCGGCCAGCTCCACCTCCCAGTCTCTCCCCTTGATGCCTATCTCGTTTCCTCTCAGGCTTAGGGAAACGCCCGTGCCTTTCTCGATCAGGTGAAGGTGCGCGCTGCGTTCCCCGGACAGGCCCCGGATCAATTCATGGTCCGGGAAGATAATCCGCCTGCTCGCCATCCCATCAACTCTACGGGCCGATTTGTCCACGCATGCCTCTAAGTTCCCTTTTCTCCTGTGATTTGAACCACAATACGCCTTTTGCGGGGCCTGTTGTCAAAGTCGAGGAGTACGATCTGCTGCCAGGTGCCCAGGGTCATCTTCCCTTGGATGATCGGAATGTGGAGGGAAGGCCCCATGATGGCGGCACGGACGTGGGAATATCCGTTGCCGTCCCCCCATCGTTCATTGTGTTCGTAGAAGATATCCTCCGGCGCCATCCTCTCGATGGCCCTTCTCAGGTCGTTGACAGCCCCGCTTTCAAACTCGATGGTTGTGAGGCTGGCAGTTGATCCGGGAATGAAGAGGGTGACGCTGCCGTTTTGGACATTCGATTCCCTCACCTCGCGGTCAACATGCCCTGTGAGGTCCAGTATATCCGTCTTGGCGGTGGTTTGTACCAAAATCTGTCGGTTTTGAACAGCCATATCCCGCATTCACTCGGGGGTCTCATCCTGGTGAGAGCCTTGCGTCGATGGTCAACGATCCCAAGCCAATAACGTACTGGAAATCATATAGCATAACCCCATGCCTCCGGCAACAAAAAGCCGGGGTCATCAGCAATTCTCATGGTGAAGCAGCCCCAAGGCGGCGAACTTCTTCGCACTGTGCGGAGAAGTTACAAACAAAGACTCTAAAGTTCCAATCCGGTGTGAGCGACGTCTTGCCACGACGTTTTGCGGCTCAAGAGCCGCTCTCACATGGCTGTTTTGCCAAAATGAGGATTGCTGCGGGTTCATGGACGGGCCAACTGCGACAGGGTCTACTGAAACATGAAACGCCGCATGCTGATGTTCATCAACAGCCCCATGGCGGCCATACTGGTGATGAGGGATGATCCGCCATAGCTGAAGAGCAGGAGGGGGATCCCCACCACCGGGAGGAGGCCGGTGACCATCCCCACATTGATGGCCACCTGCCAGAAGATGATGGCGCAAATCCCCACGGCGATCATCGCGCCGAACCGGTCTTTTGAGTTCTTTGCGATATTCAGGCCCCAGAGGATCATGAAAAGGTAAATGAGGAGCAGGGCGACCGAACCGAAGAGACCCCACTCTTCAGCCAGGACCGAAAACGCGAAATCAGTGTGCTGCTCCGGCAAAAAGTGGAGCCGGGTCTGGGTCCCCTTCAAAAATCCCTTGCCCCAAATCTGCCCTGAGCCTATGGCTATCTTGGACTGATTAATGTGATACCCGGCCCCCAGCGGGTCCATATCGGGTCTCAAGAAGGAAAGGACCCGCTTCTGCTGATATTCCTTCAAACCGAACCATATGAGGGGGGCTGCCAGGGCTGAGGCCCCCGCCAGAATCAACAGCGATTTCCAGTTTACCCTCGCGATAAGGATCATGGATACGGCTATTAGGACCAGGAAGAGCGATGTGCCCAGATCGGGCTCATGCAATATGAGAAAAAAGGGGACGGCCGTGAGCAGAAACGGCTGCCAGAGGTCCCTCAGGCGATACTCTTTATAGTCGCCCCGCTCACTGAAGAATTTCGCCAGGACCAGGACCAGGGCAATTTTTGCCAGTTCTGAGGGTTGGAAAGAGACCGGGCCCAGGCTGAGCCATCTCTGGGAGCCGGACATGACCTTCCCCACACACAGGACCAGGATCAGGAGGGATATGGAAAAAAAATAGATGGGATAGGTCAGCCGTTCCAGGACGTAGTAATTAAAGGCGGTGGCGAGGAGAAAGACCGTGAACCCGATGAGGAACCAGTAGATCTGCTTCAGGAAGATCTCCGAGCCCCCCATGCCTCGAATGGGATAGGTGGCGCTGTAGAGGTTCAGGATGCTGATGCCCGCCTCCACCAGGAGGAGCAAAAGGAGTACCCAGTCAAAATTTTGAATCAGCCGACGATCCAGCATGATTGCCCTTTTAAAACGCGTTATTGAACATGGATTGACTTGCAGACCCAATGCGGCCGCATCGTTCGCCGGCCCCCCTGGCGCCGGACAATGTGTATGGAAAGGCAGCGAGGACACACCTTCCGATGAAAGCCTGTCCCTGGGGCTGGAACAGACTGAGTTTCAAAGTCCTGCTGCCGGTCCCACGAGCTGCATTCGCTTTTTGCAGCCCTTGGGCAGAGATCCCCACGGGCAGACTTCTTCGCTGGTTGCAGAGAAGTTGCAGGCTAAGGCGTCATGACAGGACCTGGAGCCAGGCCTTTATCATGTCCCGGGCGATGGGTGCGGCCGCGCTCCCCCCGTGGCCCCCGTGCTCAATGAGTACGGACACGGCGATTTTGGGATCCGCGGCAGGCGCAACAGCCACAAACCAGGCATGGTCCCGGAATTTGAGGGGAATATCCTCCTCTTTTGCAGACCCGTTCCCCTTCTTGAGGGCCACTACCTGTGCCGTGCCTGTCTTGCCGGCCACCACAATGTCCTGGATCCTGGCCTTGGACCCTGTGCCGCGCGGTTCGTTGACCGCCCCGATCAAGGCCTTTCCGACCTCTTTTAGATGCGCGGGCTTTATGCCGATATCTCCGATCAGAAGAGGTTGAAATTCAAAGAGACTTTCTCCATTCGGCCTCCTGACCCATCTGGTTGTCTGGGGCACGTAGATGCGACCCCCGTTGAAAACCGAGGAAATCAGGTTGGCCAGCTGCAGGGGAGTGGTCAGCACGAAGCTCTGTCCAATGGCCGTAGAGACCGTCTCCCCCGTCTGCCAGGGCACGCCCCACCGCTTCAGTTTCCATTGGGTAGTTGGGATCAGCCCCTCCCTTTCGTTGCCCAGGTCGAAACCGGTCTCTTTTCCCAGGCCCAGACGGCCCGCATAGCGGGCGATCCTGTCCACGCCCAGGCGTTTCCCCACCGCATAAAAATAGACGTCGCAGGATTCCACCAAGGCCCTGTGAAGATTTACCTGGCCATGCCCATACTTTTTCCAACAACGGTATGTCTGATTTCCCAATGAAAAAGTGCCGTTGCAAAAGATCTCTTCTTCCGGTCCAATGACCCCTTCCTCCAAGGCAGCCAAGGCCACCACGATCTTGAAGGTAGATCCGGGGGGGTACTGCCCAGAAATGGCCCGGTTCTGAAGGGGGTAGTCCTGGGATGAGACCATCTCTTGCCAGGTCCTCTCGTCAAGCCCGTTGACAAACAGATTGGGGTTGTAGGAAGGGCTGCTGGCCAAGGCAAGCACCTCTCCGTTGGTGGGATTGATGGCCACGATGGCGCCCTGTTTTCCTTGAAGGGATTCTTCCGCCAGGGTCTGGAGCCGTTTGTCTATGGTGAGGCACACATTGGCGCCCGATGTGGGGGGCTTGCGCGACACCACGGTAATTTTTCTGCCTGCTGCATCCACCTCCACCTGTTCGCCCCCACGCATGCCATTCAGCTGGTGTTCCCACTTTCGCTCAACGCCCCATTTGCCCACGAGGTCGCCCGGTCGGCTGTCCGGAAACCGGCCGCTTTTTAACTGCGATTCGCTGATTTCGGATACGTACCCCAGGACGTGGGATGCAAGACTCTCATGAAAATAATGGCGCTGGGGACTGACGTGGATCATGACCCCCGGCAGGTCAAAACGGTGGCTTTCGATGGCGGCCAGTTCGTCGCGGGAAATGTCTTTCTTGAGGCATACCGGCTTGAATGGATACCCACGGCCGGCCCTGTCCAGTACGCAGGCTGCCCCCTCCCGGTTGATATTGCAGAAGCTGCTGAGCCGTTCCAAAAGCGCTGAACGGTCCTGAACCTCCTCCGGGATGACATAGAGGTCATAGGAGGGACGGTTGTCCACAAGGACCTCGCCGTTTCTGTCCAGGATCATCCCCCTGAAAGGGGGGATGTCATGGAGCCGGATTCGGTTGTGCTCGGACTTGGCACGGTAGACCGGCCCATGGACCACCTGCAGGAACCAGAGCCTCAAAATCAAGAGGCCGAACACCAGGAGGATAAACAGGACGGCGATCCTGAGTTGCTTGTCTAAGATTTCTGACGAAACCGGATTAAAGTGGGATGGTCTCAGCACGGGCCGATTCTTCCATTGAATGGCTGTTGATCCTTCAAAACGCGGATCCGAATCTCTTTCTCGTTATGTTGCAGGGCATGACCTTCCAGAGCCTTCACGCGGCATTCCAGATTCAGTAATGATCGGCCATGCCCGGGGGTTCCTTCAGATGGTCCAGATCCGGGGCGTCTTCCTCGCCCGCGTGAAACCCTCTCATCCTGTCGAAAACGGCGTAGAGCAGGGGGGCCAGGAGTCCGCTGCCCAGGACCGATATGGCTGCCCCACAGAGGATCGACGCCGAGAGGACCAGGTTTCCAAAGAAGAATGCAGACAATGCCTGCCACATGGCATTTTTTAATAGAACGGTTAACGACACAATCATGACCTGTCCCCTGGCCGTCTGGAAATTGAACAGGAGGGAACCCAGATAGATCCCCCAGAAAACCCCCACGTGGACAAGGGCCGAAAGGCCGTTGGGGCCGCCGGAAAACACATCCATCAAGAGGCCCTGACCCAGGGCAAAAATGCCTGCCTGAATGCGGCCGAAAGAGAGAAAGAGATACCCTGTCAGGAGGGAGATAAGATCCACATCCAGGATTCCCACCCCCCAGGGATCCCTGTCCACTGCCTTTAAGAGGGTGAAGGCGGCCCCAACTATCCAGGCAAGCAGACAGAAATATGACCGCTCCTTTGCTTTGGGGGGCATCATGTTCTCCCGTCATTCAATTTGCTTTTGCCGCCTTATTCGGCATCTTCCAACCGCCTGTCTGCCCCCTGGATGACGAGGACCTCCTCCAGCTTGGAGAAATCCACGCAAGGCATTATATCGATCTCCTTGAAGAGCTTTCCATCGCCCTCTTTGGCCTCTGTGACCGTCCCCACAGGCAGGCCCTTGGGAAAGACGCCTCCCAGACCCGATGTGATCACCAGGTCTCCCACCGCCACATCGCTGGATTTGGCCATGTAATCCATCTTGCAGAGGCGACCCCCCGTCCCTTTAACCATCCCCCTGTCACGGGAACGCTGGGTAAGACAGTCCACTGCGCTGTTTTGATCCACAATAAGGAGGACCTTGGCATAGTTCTTCGAGACAGAGACAATCCTTCCCACCACCCCCGATGCATTCACCACAGGCATATCCCAGCTAAGCCCGGCGTCTTTTCCTTTGTCGATAATGATCGATTTGAACCATCCGGTGGGATCTGCGCCGATCACTTGGGCGGCTGTCGCCGGTCTCTGAACCATCTCCTTGAACTGGAGGAGTTTTTGCAGTCTTTCATGGGTCGCCAGCAGCTCGCGATATCGGTTGTTTTCGCGCCTCAGGGCGTCCGCTGTTTGTTTCAGTCGCGCATTTTCAGAACGGACGTCCACCAGATAGAAATAATTCATCCAGAAATTCTCAGTGGCGTCGATGGATTGCCGGATTAGTCTTTGGAAGGGGGCGGTGATTTCTACAATGAGTTGTTCCACAGGGTTCCAGGGTTGTTTCGGCCCGGAACTGGATGAGAATAAGAACAGCAGAAAACAGCCAAAGAATATGGATATCCACAGGGTTCGAAAGCGTTTGTCGCCTTGCAATGATAAGATCCTGTCCCGTTTCGTCTAACGGCATTTCTCGTTCAGGAGGCAACGCCCCTGGTTTTCAGTTTTGCGGCCGAACAAAACGCTTGAGACCAAGGGTTCGTTACTGTTTTACATGAAAATCACCTGCTCCATACGAGCAGCCTCCACAGGGTCCGCGCCCCCGGGCGGGAAGCTCTCAGAGGAACGAATCCCCCTTTGTCCCAGGCTCAGGGTGAAATCCGACGAATCGCAATGCTGCCCCAATTTTTTGAGATCATACGAACTATTTGACAATAACGTCTCTCAGTTTTGCAAGATTGTCCAGGGCCATTCCCGATCCGATGACTATGGCGGTGAGGGGGTCTTCGCTCAGAATGATGGGGACCTTTGTTTCCTCCCTCAAGAGGACGTCCAGGTTTTTCAAAAGGGCCCCCCCTCCGGCCAGTACAATGCCTGTGTCCACAATATCTGCTGCCAGCTCCGGCGGGGTTTGTTCAAGGGCGATCCGAACCGTTTCAACAATGGTCTCGATCTGTTCTGAGATGGCCTGTCGCACCTCATCTGAGTCTATGGTGAGGATCTTGGGAATCCCGGTCACCAGATCCCGTCCTTTTACCTCGATGGTTTCCGCCTGTTCACCGGGATAGGCGCTCCCGATGGTCGTTTTGATCAGTTCGGCGGTGGTGATGCCGATGAGTAAATTGTATTTCCGCTTGATATACTGAAGGATCGCCTCGTCCATCTTGTCTCCGCCGACCCGCACTGATTTGCTGTAGACGATCCCGGCAAGGGATATGACCGCGACCTCGGTGGTGCCCCCCCCAATATCCACCACCATGTTGCTCTTGGGTTCGGTGATGGGCAATCCTGCGCCGATAGCGGCCGCCATGGGCTCTTCAATCAGAAAGACCTCCCTGGCGCCGGCGGATTCCGCTGATTCCCGAACAGCCCGCTTCTCCACCTGAGTAATGCCGCTCGGGACGCAGATGATAATGCGAGGCCTTACAAAGGTCCGTCGATTATGGGCCTTGCGGATAAAATAGCGGAGCATGGCCTCCGTAATCTCAAAATCCGCTATCACCCCGTCCTTCATGGGCCGTATGGCCACGATGTTCCCCGGGGTCCTGCCCAGCATCATCTTCGCGTCCCTTCCTACCGCCAGGACCTTGTTGCCGCTTCGGCCGTTTTTCCTCACAGCCACTACCGAGGGCTCGCTCAGGACGATCCCCTTTCCTTTCATATAGACGAGGGTGTTCGCCGTGCCGAGGTCTATCGCCAGGTCGTTCGAGAATAAGCCTAAAATGGGATCAAGAAGCATCGCCGTTTCCTTTCAAATAGACATGGAACCATATCTCTAACAGATAGATAACCGAAGCGCCGTAAATAAGCAATTACAAAAAATGGTAAAATGGGGTGGAACGCGCCCCTTGAACCCGACTTCTTGAAATGAAGCCGCTAACATCCTCCGGGCCTGCGATGCAGCTCCCTGCGCTTTTGGGGAAGAGGGTCATGATTGTTTGCCTGGATAATTTACCTTGACAACAGGGCCGATTAATCACTATATTCACTTTTTACATAAAATTCACTCAAAGGGATTGCATCATGAAGAGGACGTATCAACCCAGCAGCATCAAAAGGGCCAGAACCCATGGTTTCAGAGCAAGGATGCGTACAAGAGCCGGCATTAATGTTTTGAAGAGAAGGAGGGCCAAGGGGCGGAAGCGAATCGCCGTAGCCGCATAGGATGCCCCCCGGATCTGACCGATTTCTCTCTACTGGTATGACGCTTTTCTCATTTCAAAAAAAAAAGATTACTGAATCGAGCGGATTTTGTCAACGTAAATCGATCGGGAAAACGCTATCATACGAGGCATTTTGTCGCCATTGCCAAACAAAACGGGCTGGGCATAACGAGGTTGGGGATCACTGTCAGCAGGAAGGCGGGCAATGCGGTCAAACGAAATCGAATCAAACGGCTGATACGGGAGTTTTTCAGGCTCAATACCCCCCGAATCCCCCAAGGATATGACATTGTCGTCGCAGCGAAGAAGGATGCCAGCTACCTGGATCTCTGGAAAGTAAAAGAAGAACTTGGAGAGGTCTTTTTCAAAAAAGAGCTTAGTCGTTAGTCTGAGATATATACCTATCGGTTTGATATCTATATATCAGCGTTTCATTTCGCCTTTTTGGGCTCCTTCCTGTCGTTTTTACCCCACATGCTCAACCTATGCCCGCCATGCCTTCAGCAGGTACGGGATTTTGAAGGGAGGGTGGCTGGCCCTTGTCAGAATCCTGAAGTGTCATCCGTTCCATCCTGGCGGATATGACCCGCTCCCTTAGTGCGGGGTCGTCTGCGGGATATGCACGCCCTTCTGCCCAGGCGTCCGGGACAAGGGTGAGCCATTCCCTGTGCAAATTGAATTGATCGGGGCGAACATACAAAATGGACAAACGAACCTTACTGGCGTTCATATTATCATTTATTATTCTGGTGGGATGGTCCCTTGTTTTTGGACCCAAGCAGGAACAGGCCCCGGTAAAAAAGGAGGCCCCAGCCCGCCCGCCGGGAGGAGAGCCAACCGCCGGCCCCGGATCGGCCGTTGGCCCCGTGTCCGAACCTTTTTCTGCTTCCAAGGAGCTGCTCCCGGCCGCGGTCCCGGTCCCCAACGAGGAGGAGATCGAAATCGATACGCCTCTGTACAGGGCTGTTTTCACCAATGCCGGACCCACCGTCAGGAGTTTCAAGCTGAAGAAGTATCGGGAGACCACAGACCCTGCTTCTCCGTTGATCGATCTGGTTTCCCTGAGAAAGGAGATGGGAGATTTCCTGCTAATCGGTTTTGACAACCACTCGGCTGGAAAGAAGCAAAATACGGTATTCCAGGTCGAAGAGAGTGCGATTCATCTGGACGCAGGGTCCCCGGAAAAGGAGCTTGTCTTCAGGGGAACGACCCCGGAAGGACTCACCGTGGTCAAGACGTTTCGCTTTTACTGGGACCGATACAGAATCGATCTCCACGTGGATGTGACCAACGGTTCGCAGACCCCGGTGGAAGGGGTATTCAAGGGAAATCTCAAGGCTATGCCCCCTGCAGACAAGGGAGGGTATTATGCCTTTGTGGGTTTTGCCCTCCTTCTCAGCAACAGCCTGGAGGAGGTGGAAGTAGAGGACCCTTCTGACGAGAAGACCCTGAGGGGACCGCTCGGATGGGTTGCCTATGAAGACAATTATTTTATGACGGCCATTGTTCCGGATCTCCCGGTTGAGGGGACCTTCATTGGCCGACACCTGGCATCAGGCATCCTTGAAGGGACCTATGTCCAGCCCACGGTCTCCATCCCTCCGTCCGGGACCGCGTCCGCCCGCTATGAGCTCTATCTGGGTCCTCGAGACCTGGGGATACTTAAGGATTTCGGCAAGGACCTGGATCGGGCCATCAATTTCGGATGGACCGACATCATCGCCAAGCCCCTTCTCTATGTCTTGCGCTTTTTTAACGATTACATCCACAATTACGGGGTGTCCATCATCCTGCTGACGATTTTGGTCAAGATCCTTTTCTGGCCACTGACGCACAAGAGCTACAAGTCCATGAAGGAGATGCAGAAGCTCCAGCCCCGCATGATGAAACTGAGGGAAAAGTACAAAAACGACAAACAAAAGCTGAATCAGGAGATGATGGCCCTGTACAAGACCTACAAGGTCAATCCCATGGGGGGATGTCTCCCCATGATCGTCCAGATCCCGGTCTTCTTTGCCCTCTTCCGGGTCCTGGGCGGATGTATTGAATTGCGGCACGCACCCTTTGCATTGTGGATAAACGACCTGTCGGCGCCGGATCGGCTGTTTCATTTCCCTTTTCAGATCCCCTTTATGGCGCCGCCCTATGGGATACCCGTGCTGACGCTCCTGATGGGGGCCTCCATGTTCATCCAGCAAAAAATGACGCCGACTCCGGGGGACCCGACACAGGCCAAAATTATGTTGTTTTTGCCGATTATATTCACCTTTATGTTTATCAATTTTCCTTCCGGTCTTGTTCTGTACTGGCTTGTCAACAACGTCATTTCCATAGGCCAGCAATACCGCATTCACAAAAAACCGGCATAATATCTGGAGGAAAACATGGAAGTTTATGAATTCGAAGGAAAAACAGATGAGGATGCCATAGCGGCCGCATGCGCACAACTCCAGCTTGCCCGCGAGGAAATGGATATCGAGGTCCTGGAACCGGGCTCGGCAGGGATTTTCGGCCTGGTGGGCGGACGAAAGGCCAAGATCAGGGTCACCATCGCCCCAAAGACCCCTGAGCCGCCTGTGGAAGAGGCCAGGGCCTTGATGGAGGAAACCTTTTTCCAGCCTTCGGAGGAGAGCCAGTTTCCAAGTGGCTCGAAAGAGGAAGGGACGGCCGAGGAGGAAAACAGGGCAGTGGAGGCTGCCAAAGAGGCCTTGGAGAATATCCTGGTCCGAATCCCCATGGAAGAGGCTGTGGTGACCGCGGCCCAGCAGGACGGCATCATCAACCTCAATATCGAGGGGGACAAGACAGGGCTTTTGATCGGGAGAAGGGGCAGGACCCTGGACGCCCTTCAATTCATCGTCAACAAGATCGTCAACAAGTCGCTCGAAAGGAAGACCCAGGTCGTTGTGGACTCGGAAAACTATCGGGAGCGGCGGAGGGATTTTCTGGTTCAGATGGCCCTGAGGATGGGCGACAAGGCCAAGAGGATTGGAAAGCCGGTAGCCACCAATCTCCTCAACCCCCACGACCGACGGATTGTACACCTTGCCCTGAGGGAGGATGAGGAACTGAGCACCAAGGGAAGGGGCGAAGGGGTCCTGAAGAAGGTGGTGATTATCCCCAAAAAATACGCCGGGTCCAATTCGTCCAAAAACGACTTGTAGATCTGTTTCCGCCGGCGTCCGTGCGGTTCAGGCGCATGGATGCCAGGGGGGTGTTGTCTCGGACATGTTTCCTGATCAGGACACTATCGCAGCCATTGCCACCCCGATCGGTCAGGCAGGGATCGGCATTGTGCGGATGAGCGGCCCCGGTTGCTTTTCCATTGCTCAGAAGATTTTTAGACCCCGCAATCCCGCATCCGCCTTCAAGAGCCATTGTTTGTGCCTGGGTCAGTTATTGGAGCCTGCCTCCAACAACCCCATAGACGAGGTGCTCCTGACCTTCATGAAGGCCCCCCGCACCTATACCCGGGAAGATGTAGTGGAGATCCATTCCCACAGCGGCTACGTCCTTCTTTCCAAAATCCTTGATATCCTCCTCTCTCAGGGGGCGAGGCTGGCCAGGCCGGGTGAGTTTACCATGCGGGCCTTTCTGAACGGCAGAATCGATCTGACCCAGGCCGAGGCGGTGATGGACTTGATCAATTCCCGATCGGAGAGGGGCCTGGTTGTGGCCTCCCGACAGGTCCAGGGGGAGTTCAGAGAGGCGATCGAGAGCCTGAAGCAAAAGGCCGTTCGCATCCTGGCACAGGCCGAGGCGGCCATTGATTTTCCGGAGACAGACGTCGATGCCGGTCTGAGAGAAAGGGGCCCCGAGGAAATAGAGAGGGAACTCGTGTGCCCCATCGAGGCCCTTATGGCGTCTTCTGAAGGGAGAATCTGGGTGGACGGGGTCTCTACGGTCATTGCAGGCCGGGTCAATGTGGGTAAATCAAGCCTCCTCAACCGGCTCCTGAACGAACAGCGGGCCATTGTCACGCCTGTCCCGGGCACGACCCGAGACATCATCGAATCCTCCCTGTGCATCGCAGGGATCCCCATCCGCCTCATGGATACGGCCGGGCTTCGGAGCGTGAGCGACGAGGTGGAACAGATGGGCATTGCGCTGACCCGAAAGAAATTGGGCGAGGCTGATTTTGTCCTGATCGTCATCGACCGAAGCCGGCCCCTGGACCAGGACGATCTGGACATCATGCATCAGATTCAAGAAAAACCGACCCTCTTGGTAATGAACAAGATGGACCTTCCGGCCCGGATTCATGAGGGGGTTGGTACAGACGCGCTTTCGCGGTTTCCATGCGTCGAGATCTCCGCCCTTACCGGTCAGGGGCTTGATGACCTCAAAAAGGCGATCCAAAAGGCCGTGCTTGGCGCCAGCCTGGATGCGACATCAAGTCAGGCCGCCCCCAATGCGAGACATCGGCATGCCCTGGGCCGCGCCGTGGGCTTTTTCAGGACAGCAGGCCTCAGGATAAAAGAAGACGCTCCTCTGGAAATCGTGGCCCTGGAACTGGGCAGCGGACTTGAGGCCCTGGGCGAGATAACCGGAGAAACGACCGCCGAAGACGTTTTGGACAGCATCTTCAGCCAGTTCTGTCTGGGAAAATAAGGTCATTTCTCGAAGTATTCCTTGACCTGCCGGATGGCGCAGTACTTGCCGCACATGGTGCAGACATCCTCTTCTGCCGGGGGGTTCTGTTCCCGGTACTGCCGGGCCTTTTTGGGATCAATGGCCAGTTCCATCTGGGTCTTCCAGTCCAGGTTCCTTCTGGCAAGGGCCATCTGCCGGTCCCGCTCTATGGCGATGGCATTCCCTTTTGCGATGTCGGCTGCGTGGGCCGCGATCTTGGTGACCACAACCCCCTCACGCACATCCTCCACCCCCGGGAGACAGAGATGCTCGGCAGGGGTTACGTAACATAAGAAATCCGCGCCTGCCATCCCGGCCAAGGCCCCGCCGATGGCGCACGCCACATGATCGTATCCCGCTGCGATATCGGTTACCAGAGGGCCCAATACGTAAAACGGGGCATGATGGCACAGACTCTTCTGGAGCCTCATGTTGAGTTCGATCTGATCCAGGGGCACATGGCCCGGACCCTCGATCATTACCTGGACATCTCTTTCCCAGGCCAGTTGCGTAAGGTGCCCCAGGGTCATCAGCTCATGGATCTGGGCCCTGTCTGTTGCATCGGCCAGGCATCCGGGCCTGAGTCCATCGCCCAGGCTCAGCGTCACGTCGTATTTCCGGGCGATCTCAAGAAGCCTGTCATAGTGTTCGTAGAGGGGATTCTCCTTCCCGTGGTGAAGCATCCAGGTGGTGAGAAACGAGCCCCCGCGGCTTACAATGTTGGTGATTCTCCCCTGTTTTTTGAGCATGTCCAGCGCACCCAGGGTGAGCCCGCAGTGCACGGTAATGAAGTCCACGCCGTCTTGGGCCTGCCTTTCAATCACATCAAACAGTCTGTCCACGGTCAGATGGATCAGCCCCCCTTCCTTTTCCACGGTCTCCACCACCGCCTGGTAAATGGGGACGGTCCCCACGGGAAGGGTCGATTCCCTCAAGATAATCTCCCTTGTCTCATTGAGCCGGCTGCCGGTCGACAGGTCCATGACCGTATCGGCGCCTGCCTCCATGGAGACCCTCAGCTTGGCCACCTCCTCCTCGATGATGGACTTGTCCGACGAGGTGCCGATATTGGCATTCACCTTGACAAAGAGTCCTTCCCCAATGCCGCACGGCATGAGCCGGGCATGTCTTCTGTTGGCAGGGATGACCACCCTTCCCCCGGCCACCTGGTCTCTGAGCCATTCAGGATCCACCTGTTCCGTCATAGCGACTGTGTTCATCTCGGGCGTGACAACGCCCGATCTCGCCTCTTTAAGCTGGGTCATCCGTATGTTCTCCTTGTTTTTGTGCGTGCCCAAACCTCCGGGCCAGCGGACCGGTCCGGTGAAAGAACCGCGTCTCGCGCCGCCTGCAGGAATCACGCCCTTTTTTGCTGCATCAGTTGGCGCACATGGGAATAGGGGTTGGTGGGCCCATGTCCAGATCCCAGGCTCAGGCCATGGACAATGGCCTTGGTAATGAATGCCTTGGCCGATGCCACAGCCTTGGGCACAGGCAGCCCCTGACCCAGCAAGGCAGCCAGAGCCGCGGAAAAAGTGCAGCCGGTTCCGTGGGTGTTCGGGTTGTCCACACGCTGAGCACTGAATGTCTGAATACCATGCCCGTCAAACAGCAGATCCACGGCATCGCTTTTCAGATGGCCGCCTTTTACCAGGACCCATCTGGGTCCCATCGTGTGAATGCGTCTGGCTGCGGCTTCCATGCCGGCAAGGTTGGAAACCTCAAATCCACAGAGTTGGGATGCCTCCGAGAGATTGGGGGTAACCACATGGGCCAGAGGCAGCAGATTCTCTGCCATGGCCGAGCGGGCCGAGGCGTCGAGAAGCGGATGTCCGCTCTCAGCAGCCATGACCGGGTCCACCACGAGCGTTTTTATCTGGTATTGTCTTAACTGCCTGGCTACTGTCAGGACGATCTCCCGGTTGACCAGCATGCCCGTCTTGACTGCATCTGCACCGATGTCGGAGAGGACCGATTCCATCTGCAGTGCGACGAAGTCGGGGGGCGCGGGATGGACAGCCTGGACTCCCATCGTGTTCTGGGCCGTCAGGGCTGTTACGACGCTCATGCCGTATGCCCCCAGCACAGTGATGGTCTTCAGATCGGCCTGGATCCCTGCACCCCCTCCGGAATCGGAGCCCGCTATGGTTAATATGCGCGCCATGAACTCTTGTCCGCGAATGTCCATCACCAACTCGTGCTGTGGCAGGCAAATCCTGTCTAATGGAGGCAGCGTCATCGTCGGCGCCGCAAAAAAGCCGCTTCCCCAGGGAGAAAGCGGCGACAAAAGGCCTGTGCTCCATTATCGGAAAAACCAAGTACCGTTATCGCGCCGCTTTCCTCCGCTGGCATTACCCAGGTCAGGTTCAAAGGGTTGCAGGGCGTCAGCCCTGCTCTCAGCAAAAGCCACCCCCAGCGACACATCTACCATAGACCTCTTCTAAGCAAATGTCAATGGCTACGCCGCGTATATGGGGACGTCTATGATTTTATGCTTTTCATTCAAGTCCGCGGTCCCGAAGCCTTTGGTTCAGCCGGGCGATCATCACGGTATGGGGGACGGTACTTTTCTTACGTTTTGCCAAGGCCTTATTCTGCGAAATTGAACTCAACTCGTGAGGGACGGGGGCGGGGTTGACTGACCGGAAATAGGGCGACGTCTTTTGCGCTGCTATGCGGTTTGGTCCGATGAAGGCGCGCTGTGGAACGCGGCCAGCTTGTCCTGGGTTAAGCGTCCCAAGGCGATCCTGAGGGGCTTTCCCCTGCCGCCTGCTCGTCTGACCCAGTTTTCAATCTCGGACCTGAGATCCTCCTCGCCCACACCTTTTCGCCTGGTGGCGGATCTGACGTCGTTGTCCATGTCGCCCGAGTTGAGGAGTGTCCATGTCCGGCCGTACCTGGAAATCACTCCGGTGTGCCCCCGGTCGCCTGTTGAAAAAGAGACAATTAGACCTTTTTCCAGGCAGGGTTCGATCTCGCTCCACAACTCCTCAGCCGCGTTCCTCGTCCGGGAAACCGCTGAAAGGGTCCTGTCGTAGACCGTGGCGGCCGAGGCCTCGATCAGACCGTTGCCCGTAAGATAGGCATTCATGGGAAGCCCCTGGCTGACCGCGGCGTTGATGAGATAGCTTTGCATGCCCCCCGGGCCGGCGTAACGAATCCCCATATCCCTGAGACCCGCCACCACCAGTTCATAGCAGTTGAGTCTCTCATAGGGGGTTCCGATGTGCTGCTTCAACACCGTTGCAAGGCAGGTTGCGCCTGCGGCGGTCTCTCCGGATTCTCGGGGAGGCGGCTGGTCCCGCAGGGCGACAGGATCTCCGTTTGCGGACCGCGACTCAGGAGAGGCCATGTCTTCAGGGCCTGCCTCCTCCGGCGGAGGATGAGATCCCCGGCCCCACACCACGTCCCGGGTGACAGGATCAATGAATATGTCCTCTCCTTCACGAATGCTGCGAAAGGCCTTTTGGGCATTCACCTCGGAATGGATGATATTCCAGCAATCCCTGCCGTAATCGGGATGGGATATGAGCAGGTGGGAAACCGTGGGATTTTCGCGGGAGATGACGCCTACATGCACCAGTACGGGCGATGGGCGTTCACAGGACGCTCCGGCAGTGATCTCCCGTCTCAGTTCAGCCTCAAACCTGGAAGATCCCTGAACATTTTTCAGGCCCGGGGCAACAGGCCTGTTGTCCATGTCTTGCATGTGAACCGATGCGATCCTGTAATCCATTTTTCGTGTCTGCTCACCCTCGGAGCGCTCCTGAATAATGTATCTGGTTGTCAGTTGAGGCCAATCACAGCCTATTCAAATTGAAAAGCAATATATGTGCCAAATGACGGCTCCCTGTCCTTTTCATGCAACCCTCTGTAATTATGTGATTTGGTGTGCCCTATGCACCGGGGGCCGACCGGGGCGATCGCCCCGATGCGTCAGAATTGCCCACATGCCCGGTCAACACATGCCCCCCGGAAGGCCTGTTTCAGCCGGTTGCCCACGCTGAGCCAGGCCTTGTGCAACGATTCAAAGAAAGGAAACTTCCAGCAGGGATACGTCGTCCTCAAACATATTTTTCCCCTGGATGCCTCTCATTGCCTCGATGATGTGCCGCGGCGAGACGTCCCCCTCCTCGGACAGTTTCGTTACCAGCGCCACAAAATCGTTCAACTGAAACATGCCGGCCTCAGGTCTCGGAACCTCGTATATGCCGTCGCTGTAGATATAGATCTTGGCATAGGGCGCCAATTTCAGGGTCGATTTCTGATATTTCTGGTCGGGCAGTCCGCCGATGATCAATCCGCCCAGATTGAGAGTCACGGTCTCGGCCGTGCTGGCAGAGTCCCCCATACGGGCAATGGCAGGGGGATGCCCTCCGCTCGAAAAGGTCAGGTCCCGCCGGCCCTTGTTGTAGACCCCGTACCAGATGGTAAAGAACATATCGTGGTGGGCCTCCATCTGGTAGACCTCGTTGAGTCCCTCCAGGACCTGGGAGGGATCCCTGAAGTCCACGTAATTGAGGGATTGGGACCGCAGCGAATTGAGGGCCGAAATGGACAAGAGGGCCGCACCCACGCCGTGCCCGCACACGTCCAGGAGATAGATGGCGAAATGGTCGTCGTCGATCCAGTGATACCCAAAGGAATCGCCCCCCAGGGAGGTGGAGGGGATGAATTCCCAGTCGGTCCGGATGTCCCCTTCCAGCCCTTTGGGCAAGAGGGACCGGACATATTCAGCGGCCTGATTGAGCTCCTTGGTGAGCGCCTTCTGACTCTTTATCAGGGCCTCATAGGCCTCGTTGCGCTGGAGGCGCATGATGTAGGCATTTGAATGATACCGGATCCGGGCAATGAGTTCGACCTTGTCCGGGAGCTTGACCAGGTAATCGTTGGCCCCCGCAGCAAAGGCATCGGCCTTGGTGACCGCCTCTTCCTTGGAGGAAAGGATGATCAGGGGAATTTCCCGGGTTTTCTGATTGGCCCGGAAGAATTTGGCCAGAGTTAGGCCGTCGATGTCCGGCATGACCAGATCCAGGAGGACCACGGTGGGGTGCACATCAAGGGCCATCTGGATGGCCTTTGCCGGGTCCTGGCAGTAGTGGAACCGGATCTCCGGATCCTGGGCCAGCATGCGACGGACTGCCTCGGCCATGATGGCCTGATCGTCCACCAGAAGCACTGTGATGCCGTGTTCTGTCAGGTGTGTAGGTTGTTCGGACAACCCCTGTTCTTGCACGTTCATATTCGCCCCTGTGCGGCGACCGTCTTAAAGAATATCTCTGCCTCGGGCGGGATCGAGGTGAACCGCACCCGGAATGCGGCAGGATCGTCTGTTTCTGTCCCGACGACCTTGGCGTAGAGATCGGTCGTGATCTCATTCCCCTTCAGATCGGAAACGGATATTTTCAGATTAGTCAGTTTCTCCGGCCTGATGTCCGCCCGGATCTCGGCCGTGGCATCCAGCATGCGGACAACCGATCCGGAACAGGCCTCATCGCCGGCGTGCTTTCCTTCCAGGACAATGAACAGCACGGGGAGCGGCTCTGGCAGTTCGGCCAGTTCCACCTCGATCTTTTCCGGAAGAAACAGATTGAATTCGCCCCGGATCCCCCCGATTTCATAAATAGTGATTGGCCGTTTGACCCCTTTGGGCATGACCTCCATCTCATCGTCGATCCTCAGCAGGTGCCGGCCGCACTCTTCCAGGGTGCTCTCGGAGATGAAGATCTGGCCGCCCACCGTGTAGGATTCGATGCGGGAGGTCAGGTTGACATTCCGTCCCACCACCCCGTATTTCATCCGCTTTTTGGATCCGATGTTCCCCACCACGATCTGGCCCGAGTTAATGCCGATCCCCTGCTGCACCTCAGGATAGCCCTTTTCCCTGCACCGGCGGTTGACCTCGACCATGGCCAGCTGCATCTCCACGGCGCATGCCACGGCCCTCTTGGCGTCGTTGTCGCGGAGCACCGGCGCCCCGAAGATGACAAAGATGGCGTCCCCGATAAATTCATCAATGGTGCCCTGGTATTTGAGGATAATCTCTGTCATGGTCTCCAGATAGATGTTGATGATGCTCACCACGTCCTCGGCCGGAAGCCGTTCGCCGATGGCCGTGAACCCCCTGAGATCGGTCATCATGATGGTCACAAAGCGCTTTTCCCCGCCCAGGGCGGCCCCTTCCGGGGACTCCAGGATGGCGTCCACAATATCGTCGGACAAATACTGGCCGAAGGTCTTGCGGATGAGCCGGTTGGCCCTTTCCAGCCTGGCCTGGGCCTCGTTTCTCTGAAGCAGGTTGATATAGCCCTTCGAATGATGCCGAATGCGGGCGATGATCTCCAGCCGGTCCGGGAGTTTGACCAGATAGTCATTGGCCCCCAGGGCAAAGGCCTCGGCCTTGGTGAGGGCCTCCTCCCTGCTCGAGAGGACTATCAGGGGCACATCGCGGGTGGCGGGGTTGGCCCGGAAGTAGCGGACCAGGGTCAGTCCGTCTACCTCGGGCATGACCAGGTCCTGGAGGATAACCGTGGGATGGATGCGATTGGCAACCTTGATGGCCTTTGTGGGATCCTGACAAAAATGAAAGTCGATATCCTGCTCCGGGGCCAGCATACGGCGAAGGGCCTCGCCGATCATGGCCTGATCGTCCACCAGGAGCACGGTGATCCGGTGCTGGGTCAGAGAAACGCCTTGTTCGGTTTTGTCGTCAGTCATGGGAATTGACTAAAAATAGGCAAAAGATTAAAGGGGCGTAAACAAATCCCGGGTCCAGCATCCAGCTCACCACTCCCAGCTCAGGCCCCCTGCCCCTGATGTTGTTTTATTGAGATGCCTTATGACGGCAGGAGCTATATCGTCAATGGGAAGGATGTCTGCCGCGGCCCCCAGGTCCCTGGCCGCCCTGGGCATGCCGTAGACCACGCTGGTGGCCTCATCCTGGGCGATGGTGTACCACCCGGCCCGGCGCAGGTCGGCCAGACCCTGTGCCCCGTCCCGTCCCATCCCGGTGAGCAAAATGCCAATCCCCTTTAAGGGCCAGTGCCCGGCAATGCTCTTAAAGAATACGTCTACTGAAGGCCGAAAAAGAATGCCGCTCGGCTCCCTTGTGTAGGTCAGGGTCAAATCAGGGGTCAGGACCAGATGATCATTGCTCCCTGCCACAAGGACTGTGGACAGGGCCGGCCGGGCGCCGTCCGCGGCCAGCCGCACATTCAGACCGGTCTGACCGTCCAGCCAGCCGGCCAGACCCTCGGAGAACTCGCCCCCAACATGCTGAACCACGACGATCCCGGCCTGGAGGTCGCCGGGCAGTGCGGACAGGACAGTCCCCAGGGCCTTGGGCCCGCCCGTGGATGCGCCAATCACCACAAGGGGGGGCAGATCGCCTGTGAGACCGGGCCGCCGGACCTGACGCGACAGGGTGGAAGGGACGCTCAGCCGGCGGATGGTCTCGATCCGCTTGATCAAGGCTTCCCGGCTTTCCCGGGCCGCAGGATCGCTCCCCATGGCTGGGGTATTGACCGCATCCAGTGCCCCGTAACCCATGGCCTCAAAAACCCTGGGGGTGTTTCCGTCCATGGCCGCGGTTACGATCAGGATGGGACAGGGAGAGGCCGCCATAATCCGGCGGGTGGCCTCCACTCCGTCCATCACCGGCATGCTCAGGTCCATCAGGATCAGATCGGGCGTATCTGCCGCGCACTTTCTGACCGCCTCCGCGCCGGTCCCGGCCACCCAGGCCACCTCATGGCCCCCGGTCCCGGCAACGATCTCCCGCAGAAATTCCCCAACCCCTGGCACATGATTGACAATGGCTATGCGCACGATTACGCCTCCCCAATCAGGTCCACGGCCGCACGGAACAGCGAATCATCCTCAAAGCTGCTCTTGGTCAGATAGTAGTTGGCCCCGGCCTCCAGCCCAAGGAGACGGTCCTCTTCCTTGTCCTTGTAGGAGACAATGACCACGGGCAGGGACTTGAGCTGGGGGTGGCCCTTGATCTGTCTGATGAATTCGATCCCGTTCATCCGGGGCATGTCCACATCCGATACTACCATGTCGTAATGGGCCGCACGCACCGCATTCCATCCATCCACGCCGTCCACTGCGGTCTCCACCTCATAGCCTTTGCTTTCGAGCAATTTTCGTTCCATTTCCCGGACCGTGAAGGAGTCGTCCACTACCAGGATCCGCTTCTTCGGTTTGGCGCTCATGCCCCGTGTCTCCCGGGTCAGCTTGCGCAGCCTGCGGCCTGCCAGGAGATTGTCGATGGATCGCACCAGGTCCTCCACATCAAAGACGAGCACGGGCGATCCGTCCAGCATCACCGCCACTGAGCTGACATCCGGGACCTTCCCCAGCCTGGAGTCCAGGGGCCGCACCACCAGGTCATACTCTCCGATGAAACGATCCACAGAAAGGCCGTAGAAGTTAAGCCTGTCGCTGACGACCACCACAAAAAGGTCTTCCGTCTCCTGGGCCGGCGTCTCCACCTCCAGGACGTTGTGGATATCCACAAGGGCGATGTTGGCATCGTCAAATCGGAAGTACTGACGGTCTTCCACTGTGTTGATATCGGATCTCGGGACCCTGAGACACCTCTCGATCCGGGCCAGAGGAAAGGCATAGGGTTCGCCGGCGATCTCCACCAGAAAGGTCCGGACCACCGAGAGGGTCAGGGGAAGCTCCATATGAAAGGTCATGCCCTCGCCGGGTCTGGATACGGCGCGGACTACACCCCCCACCTCATGCACCATGTTGCGCACCACGTCCAGCCCCACCCCGCGGCCCGAGATCTCCGTCAGATTCCGGGCCGTGGAGAACCCCGGAAGGAAGAGAAAATCCATGAGCTCCGGTTCGCTCATCTTCTGGACCATCTCTTCGCTGGCCAGTCCCTTCTCCACAATTTTTCGGTGCAGCCGGTCCAGATCAATGCCCCGGCCGTCATCCGATACCGCGATGGCGAGCATGCCCGAACGGTGGGCCGCCTCCAGGCGCACCAGACCGGCCTCAGGCTTCCCTGCCCGAGCCCGATCCTCCGGGGACTCGATGCCGTGGTCCAGGGCATTGCGAAGCAGGTGGTTGAGGGGGGCATCCAGTTTTTCCAGGATATCCCGATCCACCTCAGTGGATTTTCCCTTGATCTCAAGGCGCACCTTCTTGCCCAGCTCGCGGGCCATATCGCGCACCATCCTGGGGAAACCCTGGACCCCGTCGGAAAAGGGGCGCATCTTTACTGAAATGACCTCGTGGTAAAGCCGATCGGAAAGGGCCTCGGAAGTGCTGTTAAAGACATCGAACTGGTTCAGCCGCTCCCCCAACCTGCGGGTGCACTCCTTTGTCTTGTTCCTGGCCTCCAATACGAGGTCCGAGGCCTTCTGCCCTTCTTTCCCCTGAACCAGTGCCTCCTGCAGGCTGTCCAGGACGCCCAAAAGTTCCACGTGATTCCGCTTGAGCTCCACGAGCCCCTCTGAAAAGGTCGGAAGCCAGCGGGCATTGACCACCACCTCCCCGGCCTGTCCCATCAGGCGCTCGATCTTTCCGGCCGTCACCCGCACGGGACGATCCTTTTCCTCCATATGCTGCTGGGGGAAAGACTCTACGCTTTCCCCCACAGAGGGAAATCCGGCCCCGGTTTCTGCCAGGGCCGAGTCCGGTCCGGCCGGATGTCCGGGCTCAAAAGGCGCCATCCCTTCCGCGCGGGCATCCACAGGGGTGACTGGGATGGCCTCTTCGCCATTGATGATGGCCGATATGGCGGCCACCAGACGGTCGATCTCGTCGCGGTGCCGGCCGACCCAGTCTGTCTCTCCACGGCTGAGAGAATGGGCGAGCTGGGTCAGGATGTCCACAATCCGGAGGAGGATATCGATCTGGTCCGGACCGAGCGAGACCACCCCCTTCTGTGCGGCCACAAAGCAGTCTTCCATCACGTGGGCCGCCCGCACCGCCACATCCAGGCCCAGGACCCGGGCGCCCCCCTTGATGGAGTGGGCGGCCCGCATAAGGGCCTCCAGCTGATCAACGGCCGCGGGATTGGCCTCCAGGGCCAGGAGCCCGTCATTCAGGACGGCCACATGGGTCTCTACCTCTGTCTGGAAGAGGTCCAGCATGGCGGGATCCACCAGGTCGATCCGGTCTTCAGTGGGCGCCGCTTCCTCTCTGTCTCCGTGGGCATCTGTTGAAACAGCCTCGCCCGGGGGCCCGGTGGAGTATTGGACTGGATGGGACAGAATCTCCTGGATGGCTGACACCATGTCGTCAGCCTGCTCCTGAGCCAGATCCCGCGATTCCAGGCCGGCCTCGCCCCCGGCCCTGGTAATCTGGTTCAGGAGGTCAACTCCCCTCAGGAGGACACGGACCTGATCCGCGGCCAGCGAGATATCGCCCTTGCGTGCAGCCGCGAGACAATCCTCCATGGCGTGGGAGACCGTGGACGCGCCTTCAAAGCCCACAATACGGGCAGCGCCCCTGATGGCGTGCGCCGCATGTATGAGGGAATCCAGCCTGCCGGCCGCCTCAGGATCTTCCTCCAGGCCCATGAGCCCGTCATTAAGCATGGCGACATGGTTTTGAACCTCTGTTTGAAAGAGCTCCAGCATGGCAGGATCGGCCATTCCCGACGGCCCCTGTGACGAAGCTGCCTCCCCTTCCGGGGCTGGGGGCTTTTTCTCAACTTCCGAGCGGGCGCCCTGATCCGGGGGCAGAGGCATTGCCTCTTTTCTGGAACCAGGAGAGGAAATGGCCTCAACAGCCCGTGTCAGATCTGCAATCTTTTCCTCATACTGAGCGAGCCATTCAGGCGCCAGGGCCGATCGGGCCATCTGAATGAGCATGTCCACGCCTTGCTGGAGGGCGTGGATCGCCTCTCCTTTTAATGAAAACACACCCTTCTGGGCGGCGATCAGAGCGGTTTCAATGGCCCGCGACAGGGCCGCAGCACCTTCCAGCTCCACGATCTGGGCCCCGCCCCTGATGGCATGGACGGCCCGAATCATGGGCTCAAGCCGGTCTGAGGCGGCCGGATTCTTCTCCAGAATCGCCAGTCCGTCGCTGATGCCGGCCCCATGGCGCTCCACCTCCTCGCGGAAGAGGTCCATGAGGGGGGAGGCATCCGGGCCGTTATCACGCTGGTCCATCACTGAACGCTCCTCTTGAGGCTGTAAAACAGAAGTTCATCGTCCAACAGGGCCACGTGCCGGTCTTCCCAGGTGAAAATCCTCCTGGTAAAGGCGGACTTGGACTTGGCCACTGTGGCCGGCACATTCTGAAACAGACCCGGATGGATATGGTGAATCCCATGGATCTCCTTCACAGGAAAGACCCACACATCGCCGTCCTTGCTCACCACCATCATCCGTTCGTGGCCTTTTTCCTCGCTCGCTTTCTCAGGGGCTTCCTGCTCCAGTCCGATCAGATGGCCCAGGGAGACGCACAACTGGATCTCGCCGTGAACATTCACTACGCCCTTCAATGCCGGTCTTTTCCGATGGGGGACCGTGTGGATGGGTACCGGGTTGATGATCTCTGCGAAGAAGAGGGCCGGCAGGGCCAGCCATTCTGTCTCGATCCGAAAGATCACCACCGGGAAGGTCCCGGTCGGATCTTCCTCCTTCTTTTCCAGGAGGATCCGGCCCCATTCATCCTTGTACGCATCCGGGAGGTCCCTCTCCAGCAGATTCCTGCCCGCCTGGGTAAAGACCTCGCAGTTGCGGCAGTGGATGACCTCTTTGAGCAGGGGACAGCTCGGCCCCCCCTTGGCCCACACCCCGATCCGTTTCCAGCACCTCTCTTTCTGTGGTTTTTCCATAAACTATCCTCAGCCGCGGACCTCTTGTTGAAACGCCCGCTGGGCCCTCTCCCGCAGATGGGCGGCCCGGGAGGCGTCCCCCCGGCCTTCAAAGATAAAAGAGAGGTGATTCAGGGCCTCTGAATGGTTGGGGTCCAGGTAAATGGCCTTGTTAAACGAGGCCTCTGCCTCTTCCTCTTTGTCAAGGGCCTCATAGATCAATCCCATCAAGAAATAGGCCCCCGCATGGACGGGTTGGTCCCTGATGAAGCTCCGGCACAGGTCAAGGGCTGAGCTGAGAGATCCCCTGTCTGCCAGGGCCTGAGCCTCGTCGAAAAGGTTTTTGCCCGTATCGTCCATGTCTTTCCTGTCCGGGCCGAGCTCCAGAATGGCCGATGACGCATCTCTGTCTGCACGATTGGCAGGGGCGGTCGAGGGCGCCGGCTCCAGTGGCTTTCCCGCCCGCTCAAAGCGTCTTCGGCTAAGGCGGGGCCGCTGGGCTGAAAGGATGGGCCGCACGGCCTCTCTCCTCTCTTTGCGGCAGGCAAAGGCCCCCAGTTCGGGGATGCCCACAAGCCCCCACGACACTGCGGTCTCCCTCTCGGCATGGCCCAAAAAGAGGATTCCCGAATCGCTCAACAGCCGGTCCATGGCCTCGAGGGTCCGCGTTTTGGCCCGCGGACTCAGGTAAATCAGCAGATTGCGACAGAAAATGACGTGGTAGGGTTCCTGATCCGACAGGATCTGATCGTCCAGGATATTGCCCCTCAAGAAGCGAACTGTCCTTCGCACCCTCTCATGGAGTCTGAATCCATCGTCCTCAGGATCAAAGTAGCGTTCCATGAAGGAGAGATCGTCCCCGCGAAACGATGCTGGGGTGTACAGGCCCCTTCTGGCCTTGATCAGGGCTGCCTCGCTGATGTCCAATCCGTCGATGTGGAAGCGGTCCCCCCGGATTCCGGCATCCATGAGACACATGGCGATGGAATAGGCCTCTTCGCCAGTAGCGCAGGGGATGCTCAAGACCCGCAGTCTCCGGCCCGGGTTTTCTTTCACCCATGTTCCTGCAATGTAATCCTCAAGGAAGCGAAAGGCCTTTTTGTTGCGGAAAAACCATGTTTCGGGCACCACCACGGCCTCGATAAGGGAGGCCTGTTCCTTTTCAGAGGTCGTGAGGACCCTGTGATAAAGGGCCATGTTGGAAAGCCCGAGGTCGGCCATGCGAATCTGGACGGCCCTGGAGACCACATCCGGTCCCACAGCGTCTGCAGAGAGCCCAATCTCTTTCTCGAGAAAGGCTTCAATCCTGGTCTGGGACATCTTGACCGCCTTGTGCCATGGGGAGGAATTGGAGTTTCTTGGGGAGCAGATCCAGATCGATATACTGAATCATGTCATTGCCTTCCATGACGAATCCCCCCAGATAGGGGGTCTCCGGCATCCTGAGACCGGGGGATACGAAGGCATCCTCGGATTTTCTGACCGCATCGGTAACCCGTTCCGCCATAAGGCCGATAATGGCAGGGGTTTTGTCCTCTTTAAGGTAATCCACCAGGATAATCCGGGTGCTGAGACGCATCTCACAGGGCCGGCCCTGAATCAACTGCCTCAGGTCCGCCACCGGGACCAACTGCCCCCGATAATTGAACAGGCCGGCAAAGCAGGCCGGGGCATGGGATACCTGCTTGAGCTTCACCATGGGGGCCACTTCCCTGACCCTGTCGCATTTCATGGTGTACATGGTGTCGCCTAAATAGAAGATCAATACCAGCATGGCCCCCTCAGCTTACCTTGAACTTGGATACCTCGTCCTGAAGTCCCCTTGCCGCCTCGTTCAGCTGCTCAATGGCGGCATAGGTCTCCCGGAGGGAATCCATGGTCTCCTTCATCTCTTCGCTCAGACGGGCCATGGATTCATTGATCTTCTGGGCGCTTTCCGACTGTCGACCTATGGCCACATTGACATTTTCAAACTCGGGCGACAGGGTCTGGACCTGCTCGATGATCCGCGCCAGTTGGGTGCTGATGCGGCCCACATCGTCTGCGCTCCGGTTCACCTCGGCAATGAACTTGTCCA
>Ga0209270_1000615_pt1 | contig 69503 bp, 57 predicted proteins | sample MTBAKSrepl1MetaG_FD_187456 | JGI IMG/M metagenome (GOLD analysis project Ga0209270, IMG submission 187456) | Enrichment culture microbial communities from Arthur Kill intertidal strait, New Jersey, USA, that are MTBE-degrading - MTBE-AKS1... | ecosystem: Environmental > Aquatic > Marine >... | reverse complement strand
TTGCACCTAAATATGGCAAGTTGAAATCTTGCAATCAGTTCCATATTTGACCCACTTCGCGCAGACACGGAAATTCGAAGCACGAAATTCGAAATCCGAAACAATGCCAAAACGACAATGTCCAAAATCTAGAAAAACCAAGAACCAAGCCCGCTTCCGTTGTTTCGATCATTCGTATTTTAATCATTCGAATTTGTTTCGAATTTCGACCTGCCCGCCGTACAAGACTTTGGCAGGCGGGTATTCGGATTTTCGATTTTTTCACGATTCTAAAATGCCAAAATCATCGGCAGAACTCATGAGACGGTGAACCGGCGGGCTATGGACGTTTCTTTCCTGGTCAGCGCATTTCGCGAGAGTCAGTATCCTCCTCCGGACAAGCCGGAAGTCGCCTTTGCCGGCCGATCCAATGTGGGGAAGTCCTCCCTCATCAACGTTCTCCTGAACCGGAAAAAACTTGCCAGGATCAGTTCCACCCCGGGACGGACCCAGTCCTTAAACTTCTTCTCGGTGGATGCCCTGTTCTATGCAGTCGACCTGCCGGGCTACGGGTTTGCCAAGGTTCCCCTGCAGGTGAGGGCCACGTGGGGGAAGATGATCGAGACCTATCTCCGCACCCGATCCAATTTGAAGGCGGTCGTGGTCATCATCGATATCCGGAGAGGCTTCACCAACGCAGACTTCGATCTTCTCCACACCCTGGAGCGGTTCGGGAAAAAGGCGATTGTGGTTCTCACCAAGGCGGACAAGCTCTCCAGGCAACAGGGCCGATCCAGGATGAATGAGATCAGGGCAGAACTTACGGATATCGGACAAGACCGTCCGATTCTTTTCTCAGCCAAAACCAGGGAGGGTCGGGAGGACGTCTGGAAGGAAGTTCTCGAGTCTATGGGGATCGATACGTATCAAGGCCGTAAGCCTTGATCTTCTTATGCAGGTTGCTTCTCTCAATGCCGATGGCGTCTGCGGTCTGGGAGATATTCCACTTGTACTCCTGCAGTTTTCCTGCAATGAAAGCCTTCTCGAACTGCTCTTTCGCTTCCCTGAAGGTGGTGCCTTCCAAACTTGACGCAAAGGCCTTTTCCAGATAGCTTTCCTGGCTGAAGGGGGGCGGGATGTCAGAGGCGCGGATCTCCTTTGCCGGAGTCATGATGACGAGCCGTTCGACGAGATTCTTCAGTTCCCGAACATTGCCCGGCCAGTGGTACTTCCCGAGTTGCTCCAGGGCTTCTCGAGAAAAGCTCTTGGTCTCCAGATTCGCGTTCATCGAGATCTCTTTGAGAAACTCATCCGCAAGGGCAGGAATGTCCTCCACACGCTCTCTGAGGGGAGGGATGCGAATAGGAATGACGTTCAGGCGATAGTACAGGTCGTTCCTGAACCGTCTTTTCTCGATTTCGGCCTCGAGATCCTTGTTGGTTGCCGCGATCACCCTCACATCCACCTGAATGGTCCTGGATCCTCCAACCCTTTCGAACTTCTGTTCCTGGAGGATTCTCAGCGTCTTGGACTGGGCCTTGAGGCTCATGTCACCGATCTCGTCAAGGAAAAGGGTTCCTTCGTGGGCCAGGTCGAATTTGCCCTTTTTCATGGTGGTGGCGCCGGTGAAAGCCCCTTTTTCGTGACCGAAGAGCTCACTCTCGATGAGTTCTTCCGGGATGGCGGCGCAATTGACCTCGATCATCGGCTTGAGATTTCTCTTGCTGAGCCTGTGGATCGTGTGGGCCGCGAGTTCTTTGCCGGTTCCGTTTTCCCCCGATATGAGAACCCAGGCGTTGGTGGGCGCCACGATCCGGATCTGCTCCTTGAGTTGCCTGATGGCTTCGCTTTCTCCCGTGATCCTGTATTTGTCCTGAGCTTTTTCCCTGAGAAGGCTGATTTCTTCCTCGAGACGGGAGTAGTCCACCGCATTGTTGATCGTCAGGAGGACTTTTTCCAGAGACAGGGGTTTCTCGATGAAATCGTAGGCCCCGAGCTTGGTGGCTTTCACCGCGGTTTCAATGGTTCCGTGGCCCGACATCATGACCACCGGAAGGCCAGGGTGGGAAGCCTTGATCTTGACAAGGGTTTCGATGCCGTCCATGTCAGGCATCCAGATGTCGAGCAGCGCGATGTCCGGTATCACCTCATCGATTTTCTCCAGGGCCGCCGGACCGCTGTCCGCGGTGAACACCTCCAGTCCCTCGTCGCTCAGGATGCCCTGAAGGGATTGAAGGATGCTCTCCTCGTCATCAACAATGAGCACGGTTCTCGCCATCTTAATCCTTACGTTCGCTTTGCGCGGTGGGCCTGCATCATTTCAAGGGCTATCTGCGCCGTTCTCCGGGACGCGGACTTGCTCCCCAGCTTTTCACGGACCCTGATCAGTCCGTTTATCATATTCCGCCTTCTTTCGCCATCCTCCAGCAAGGAAAGCGCTTCCCGGACCAACCTCTCAGGTGTTACCTCCTCCTGAACGAGTTCCGGCACGATGTTTTCTTCGGCCACAAGGTTGGGAAGGCCGATAAAGGGCACTTTGATGACCCTCTTTCCAATCCAGAAGCTCAGCGGGGAGACCTTGTAGAGGATGACCATGGGAGTCTGCATCATGGCCGTTTCAAGGGTGGCGGTTCCCGAGGCAACGAGGGCGAGATCGCAGGCTTTGAGAACCGGGTAAATATCTCCATCCAGGATTTTGACCTCCACGGGCGTGTTTTTCAGGATGGACCGGATAAGGTCTCGGCGAATCGTGGATGCCTGGGGCAAAAGGCATTTCAGATTCGGGAACTTAACGCTCAGGGCCGCTGCGGCCTCGGCCATCGGGGGCAGAAGGTTGGCCACCTCTTCCTTTCTGCTTCCCGGGAGCAGCCCGATAACGGGACGAGCCCCTTCAAGGCCCAAATCTCTCAATGCGCTTTTCTTGTCAAGCCGGCCGGGGATGGCGTCGAGCAGAGGGTGACCCACGTATTCCGCTTCCAGACCTCTTTGCCGGTAGAAGCCTTCCTCGAAGGGTAAGATGACGGAAAGCCGATCCACCCGTTCCCTCAGCGTGTTGACTCGTTTCCTTCTCCAGGCCCATACTTGAGGGCTGATGTAGTAAAGCACAGGAACGCCGAAGCGCTTCGCAACCCCTGAGAGCCTGATGTTGAAATCCGGATAGTCGATAAGAATGAGGAGATCCGGTCGCTCTTTCTTGATGATGCGCTTGAGGGTCAGGTAGGTTCTGACAATGGTGCGAAGCCTGGGGAGAACTTCTGTGAGCCCGACGACAGCCATTTCTGAAGAGGGGGTGATAATTTTGACCCCCCCGCTTTCCATCCTCCGCCCCCCGATTCCCCGGAAGGTGATCGCGGGATCAAGGGCTTTCATGGCGCTAACGAGGTTTGAGCCGTGGAGGTCGGCTGAAGCCTCGCCGGCAACGATGACCACCAGGAAGGGATTCATGATGTCAGCAAGGGGTCTGGAAATTCTTGCACCCTTTCTCGATCTGGTCAATGATCGCCAGGGCGTATCGAAGGGCCCTTCGTCCGTCATGGCCTGATACGACAGGGTCGGACCCGTTGAGCACGCTGTTCACGAAAGAGGCGATCTGGTCGGCCAGGGGGTCCTTGCCCGGGAACTGGGTCCTGTTGGAGGTGACCTGCGGGAAGTCGTGGGCATCCCTCAAAACGCCGTCGAGCTTGGTGACGGTGAGTTCTCTCTTGAGACAGTTGACGGACAGGTAGGCATCCGGCTGGAAGATCCGGATCTTTCGCAGGGGTGTGTCCGAGACCCGGCTGGCCGTCAGGTTTGCGACCGTGCCGTCTTCAAATATCAGCCTGGCATTGGCGATATCGGTCTTCTCCGTCAGCACGGACATGCCTACGGCGTGAAGCTCCTTGACTTCGGACTGGACAACGTGAAGGATGATGTCCAGGTCGTGGATCATCAGGTCCAGCACCACGTCCACATCGGTTCCCCGGACCGTGAACACATTCATCCGGTGGGACTCCAGAAATACGGGTTTGGTCAGAAGGGATTCCATCTTGACCACTGCGGGGTTGAAACGCTCCACCAGGCCCACCTGGAGCACCAGGCTTTTTTCTTGGGCCATGCGAATGAGTGTGTCCGCGGGTTCAAGCTGGTAGGTGATCGGTTTTTCCACCAGGAGGTGAACGCCGCTGCTGAGGACGTCCTTGGCCACGTCAAAGTGCTTTTCCGTGGGAACGGCGAGGCTCACCGCATCCACCGAAGAAAGAAGCGCATGGTGGGAAGGGAAGGAATGGGTGCCGTAACGCCCTGAAATTTCCGAGGCTCTGGCATTGCTCGTATCCACAACGCCTACCAGGTCTACATGGGGAAGGGCCTTGTACTTTTGGACGTGATATTCGCCCAGGTGTCCGACGCCTATGACCCCCACTCTCAATTTGACTTTTTGTTTCAAGGGAGCATGATCTCCGTAAAGGTCTTATTCGCCTTCGCCACGATAGGCCGCAACTTGCCGGAGCGAAGCGTCAGTCCCGCCGGGTTTGCGGGGCTGCGGAAAGTCTCATTCATTTTCGAGAGCAATGATGGAAATACCTGACTGATCAGCATAGGTTATCATTTTTATTTTGTCAAAGATCAATGTCTTTGCCGCCTCGACAGCCAGGACCGACGCCTTGACCCGGGCCATGGTCCGAACCGTGTCAAGGCCGACGGCCGGAATATCGAAGCGAAGGTCCTGGTTCGGTTTGCTGACTTTGACCACGACGGTTTTTTCTTTGCCCAGGCTTCCCCCTCTCAGGATGGTCTCATTGGTTCCTTCCATGGCCTCCAGGGCCAGGACGGTCTTTCTTCTCACGACCACACACTGGCCGATATCGAGGCGTCCCAGCTCCTTGGCCACCTTCCACCCGAAGCGAATGTCCTCCTGCTCCGCACGGCTCGGCTTTTTCCGGGTGAGACATCCGCTTTGCGCGACAAGATCGGGCAGGTAAAGGATGGAGCTGACGATCTCAATTCCCTCCTTGGCCAGTTCGCTGGCTACCGCCCTGAGGATGTCATCGTCGTGAAAAACGGCCAGTCTCGACATGAGGGTCAGGCCTTTCAGGTCAGGCCTGACTTTCTCGAACATTTTCTTCTTGGTGATGGTACCGGCCAGGATAGCTTTCCTGACTCCCTGCTTTTTCAGGGATTTGATCAGGTGTCCGAGCTGTCCCAGTTTGATCCAAACAATCTCATCCACCCTGTCTGAAAGGCCGGGGTCTGTCTCGCCCAGGTGAGCCACGGCCGCCACCCGGACTCCCCTTTGGCGTGCGGCATCGGCCGCGATAAGGGGAAACTGGCCGCCTCCGGCGATCAGACCGAGGGTTTCCAGGGTGTCGGCATCCCTATGGGAAGACATGAAATCTCCTCATTCGTCCGATTCGTACTATCGCAGGATCCCTCTTTTTGATTTGACCAGAAAGGAAAGGAGCAACTCAAGTTCCGGGAACGATGGAATCTCCTCTCTCACCTGCCTAATCCCCTCGCTAAAAGGCCGGTTGCCCCGCCAGAGAATAGCGTATGCTTTTTTAAGGGCCGCAGTCTTTTCTTTTGGCCAACCAAGGCGAGTCAGCCCCCGTTGATTGACCCCGTATAGCTTTGCCCTTTCCCCGGCAACGATCATGAAAGGAGGGACATCCCGGTCAATGCCTGCTTTCCCCCCGAGAAAGGCATAGGCCCCGATGCGGACGAACTGGTGGACTGCCACCATGCCGCCGAATATGGCGCGGTCTCCCACGGAGACGTGCCCCCCGAGAGTGGCTGCATTGCCCATGACAATCTTGCTGCCGATCACGCAGTCGTGGGCGATGTGGGAATAGGCCATGAAATAGTTCTCATTGCCCACAACCGTTTGCCAGTCCTGCTTGGTGGTGGCCCGGTTCACGGTGGTGAACTCCCTGATGAGGTTGTCATTCCCCACGATGACGCGCGTTTCCTCTCCGCGGTAACCGATGTCCTGGGGCGGAGAGCCGATGGAAACAAAGGGGTAAATCACGTTGCGCTCGCCGATCAGGGTCTGCCCCTCAATGACCACATGGGAGACAAGGGTCGTGTCCATGCCCACGGTCACATGGTCGCCGATCATACAGTACGGTCCTACCTTCACGCCCTCTGCCAGCCTTGCGTTCGGGCTGACCACCGCTGTAGGATGAATGTCCATGATTATCCTATGGTTGCCACGAGTTCCGCTTCGGCGACAAGTTCGTCACCTACATAAGCCTTTCCCGCCATCTTCCAGACCCGGGAGCCCGTCCTCAGGGGCGCCACCTCGAAAATGAGCTGATCGCCGGGAACCACAGGCCTTCGGAACTTGACCTTGTCGATGGACATGAAGTAAATGATCCGCTTGCCGTCCTGCTCAGCGAAACCCGGGATGGAAAGGCCTGCCAGGACTCCTCCTGTCTGGGCCATAGCCTCGACGATGAGAACTCCCGGCATGATGGGTTTGCCCGGAAAGTGACCCTGGAAGAAGGGTTCGCCGATGGTCACGTTTTTTATGCCCACCACTTTTTTCCCAGGCTCAAGCTCCACGATCTTATCGACCAAGAGAAAGGGATAACGGTGGGGGAGAATCTTGATGATGTCCTCGTAAAGGAGGGGAAGCTGGACATTTATCATCGGCCAATTATCATTTGTCATCGGAATCACCCTCACTCTTCAACGCTCAATGATCAATGGCAAATCGTGCACTTACCGTTTGCTCGAAGCCTTTTCGAGATCGGTGAGCCTTTTTTCCACGTCCCTGAGCCGGGCGAGGAAATCCGGGAGTTTGGTGATGAGGCTGCTTGTCTTCAGCCAGAGGCGATGGGGCATGGCCGGTGTGCCTGAGACCACCTGGCCTTCAGGGATGGATTTGGGTACTCCGGACTGGGACCCGATCATGACCCGGTCCGAGATGTCCACATGGTCTCCGACAGCAACCTGGCCGCCGATGACCACCTGGTCGCCGATATGGGCGCTGCCGCCGATCGCCGTTTGGGCCACGATCACCGTGTCTTCCCCGATGACCACATTATGGGCGATCTGCACCAGATTGTCCGTCTTCACCCCGGCCCTGATCCACGTCTTTCCGAGTGCGGCCCGATCGATGCAGGAGTTGGCCCCGATTTCCACCCGGTCGTCAATCTGAACAATTCCCAGTTGAGGGATTTTGACATTGACCTTTTTGTCGCGAACAAAGCCGAAGCCGTCCGCGCCGATGACGCAGCCCCCATGAAGGACCACGTCGTTTCCAAGGATGCAGTCATGCATCACCGTGACGTTCGGGAAAAGAACGGTTCTTTTCCCGATTCTCACCCGGTCGCCCACGAACGTGCCGGGGAACAGGATCACGTCGTCGCCGATTTCCGCCCGGTCTCCCACGTAGACCGAGGGATAGATCGAAACATGGTTTCCCACCAGGGCGCTTTGGTGAACAAAAGCCCTGTCGCTGATGCCGGGATACCTTGCCGGAGGCGGAGCGAAAAGCTCCGCGACCCTTGCGTAAGCAAGCGCCGGATTGGACACGATCACCTGGGGCCCGGGAAACAGATCCTGTGGCCGGGGCACGAGAAGGGCCGATGCCTTGGTTTGGGTCAGTTGGTCTTTGTAGCGGGGACTGGTGAAAAAGGAGATCTCTCCTTCCGAGGCTTCCGCCAACGAGTTGATCCCGGTGATCCGGGCGTTCTCATCCCCTGTGACCTGTCCTGCCGCCCGTTCGGCGATTTCTTTCAGGGTAAAACCCAATTCAGCTTTTCCGGCCATGAAAGTCCCAGAGCGCCTCAAACCTATTGGTACATCTTGTCGTAGGCCTCGATCACCCGGTCCGTGATTTCGACCGCCTTGTTGTAATAGACGAGACCCAGGGTCCTTCTTTCGAGGATCACGGTGTAGCCTTCCTGCTCTCCGATCTTTTCGACCACTTTTTCGAGCTCCTTCATGATCTTCCTGATGGCTTCCATTTCCGAGTCTTTCATTTGCTGGGTATACTCTTCATAGAGGTATTTGTAGTAGCGGCGCTTTTTTTCCAGCTCCCGCTTCTTGTCCTCCTGAGCGTCCAGGCTGAGCATCATGCTCTGCTTTTTGAAATCCTCTTCCAGTCTTGTGACGGCAGCCCGTTCCTCATCCAGCTTTTTTTGAAGGTCTTCGAACTTCTGTTTCATCCCTGCCGCCGCCTTTTGAAAGACCTTGGAGTTTTTCTGAAATTTGTCCAGATCCACGACGCCAATTTTAGTGGACTGCGAAGCCGCCTGGCTCGACTGGAACAAGAAGACGATGCTCAAACCGAGAAACAAACACAAAAGCCTTTTCATACATCCCCCTTTTTATTTAGATGTCCTCCGGAGGGGCGCCGACAAACTTGCCGCCTCCTTGCGCCCTCCATGATCTAGAAAAATCCTCCGATGGAGAACTCCACATTGCCCGTGGGATCATCCGGCCCGGGACTCAAAATGTAGCCGTATTCCACCCGCACCGGCCCGAGAGGCGAATACCATCGGATGCCTGCGCCCACGGACTCCTTGATGTCCGTGAAGGTGTAGCTGTCGTCTTTACCGAAAACATTTCCTGCGTCGAAGAACACGACCCCGATAATTCCCTGATCCTTGAGGATAGGGAAACGGTATTCCACATTGTAAATCATCATTTTCTCGCCGCCAAGGTCTTCACCCGTGGCAGGGTCGGTCAGGGCGATGCTGTACCAGTCGTAGCCACGGACGGAGTTGATGCCCCCTATCCGGTATTTCTGGTAGTCCGGGAGCCTGCCTCCTTCTCTCTGATCGATGTAGCCCCACCTTCCCTGGACCATGAAAGAGGTGTCCCAGGGCAGGGGAAAATACCAGGCGGACGTCAATTCATAGCGGTTGAAAAAGACATCCCCTCCGAGGACTCCGCCGGCATATTCGATGCTGAACTCGTTTTGGGATCCCCTCGATGTATTCCACAGTTTGTCCCTGGAGTCTCTCTCAATTCCCAGGGTGATGCTGCTCGTCAGGTATTGCCCCTCCTCCTGCTGGAGAGATAAAGGAGCCGTTGATTCAACGTCCATGATCGTGGAATCATCGTACAGGTACCTTGCCGTTCCCAGGGTGTATTCGTCAAGGCCCAAAGGAAATTTGAATCTCAAGGCCCCGCCGAAGCTGTCCCTCGTGTAGTCGTCATACTCCCGTTCCCACTTGTAAAGATCCGCGCCGGCCGATATGCGCCGGTCGAACAGCCAAGGCTCCGTGAACCGGATGTCGAACTCGCTGCTCCTGCCGCTGACCTTGATGGATGCCCCCAGCCTCTGCCCCCGTCCGAAGAGATTGCTCTGGCTGACCGTGATCATGCCGGTCGGGCCGTCATATCCACTGTACCCCGCACCGAGGCTGAAGGACCCCGTGGGCTTTTCTTTGATGTTGATGTCGAGGACCATCAGGTCGTCCTCGGTCCCCTTCTTCGTCTGGATCTCCACGTCTTCGAAAAAGCCCAGGCGCTGGAGCCGCTCGTTGCTCTTCCTGATTCCCCGGCCCGTGTAGTACTCCCCTTCAATCACGTCGAGTTCCCGCCGGATCACCTTGTCCCTGGTCGCCGTGTTGCCGTAGATGTTTATGCGCTCAAAGCGGACTTTCTTGCCCGGGTTCATCCGGTAGGTGATATCCACGAGGTGGTTTTTGTCGTCTTCCCTGATGACGGGCGCCACCTCGGCGTAGGCATATCCTTGGTCGGCGTAAACGTCCCGCAACGTGAGGACATCCTTGCGGACCACCTCCCGGTTGATATACTTTTCTTTGCTGATGCTCACTTGCTTGAGAAGTTCCTCTTCCGGCACGATCAGGTCCCCTTGCACTTTGACCTCGTTGACCGCATACCGCTGCCCTTCCTCGATTTGTATGGTGACGATCAACCCGCCTTCTTTGTCATAGGTGACTTTGGGTTGTCCCACCTTGGCACGGATGTAACCATGGTTGTTGTAAAAGGTGGTGATTTTCTGCGCATCCACCTCGAGTTTTCTTTCGTCCAGGAGACCCGATTTACTGATCCAGGAAAAAATGCCTTTCTCGCTGGTTTCCATGACGTCTTTCAAGTCGCCGTCGTCGAACTGGGTATTGCCGATGAACTCGATCTTCTTGATGTAGAATTTCTCCCCTTCGCTGATCTCATAAATCAAGGCGACCTGGTTGCCGGGGAGGTCTTCGATCTTTTCCTTGATTTCCACGTTATAATACCCTTTATTCCGGTAAAAGTCTTTGAGCCTGTTCAGGCTCTGCCTGATCTCATTGGGGTTGAGGATCGAATAGAGCTTGACCCCCGACTCCTTGGACAGGTCATCGGCCTTGACTTTCTTGTTGCCCGCGAAGGTAATACTCCCGATGGAGGGTTTCTCCGTCACAACGAAGGTGACGATCTTCCCTTTCGGCCCGTCTTCCGTCTGGATGTTGACATCCGTGAAGTAGCCCATGGCGAAGATGGCCCGCAGATCTCTGTCGAGTTTGTCGTAATCCAGGCTTTCCCCTTTTTTGCTCTCCACAACGGCGAGGACGGCTTCGCTTTCCACGCGCTGGTTACCCCTGACAAGCACGGAGTCGATCTGCTCGATGCCGGCAATCTGATTGTAGAGGCTCTTTGAAGCCCTGTCCGCGGCCTCGGCCAGCCGGTCAATGTCCTCTTCCACCATAAAGATCGAAAAAGGGGGTTTCTCCCCTTTCACGTCCAGGGCCTTCAAATCCAGGCTGATCTTGCGACCGATCTGGGTCAAGCTTCCCGTGACGAGGAAGTCGGCATTCAATGCCTGACCCAGCGCGGACACCTCGGCCTGTAATAGGGCAGGGGCGGATGCCAAAGGATGTTTATTGACGATGCTCGGGCTCACCACCGAAATCCCCAGGTCTGCAAGGCGCGTGGTCATCATCTCCTGCAGTCCCAGCTTCAGGTGGTCCAGCGGTTCAGGGGCATTGACGGAAAAGGGGAGCACGGCAACGGTTTTCTTTTGCTGAGCGTGCCCAAGCTGTGGAAAGAGAAGGAGAGCAAGGAGGGTCACGCACCATCTTCCCTTCCATAGACGCAGGCCAGTTGTCGCCTTGTTATTTTTCGAAGCGCACGCGACCATCGATAATCTCCAGTTGTCTCGACATCCGCTCAGCGAGCCGGTGATTGTGCGTTGCAATCACCATGGTCAGACTTTCCTCTTCGTTGAGTTGAAGGAGAAGGTCGACAATCCCATCGCCTGTGTTGGCATCCAGATTCCCCGTGGGTTCGTCGGCAAGCAGGAGCTTGGGCTTCATCACGAGAGCCCTGGCAATCGCGACGCGCTGCTGTTCGCCGCCGGAAAGCTCGCCGACGCGGTGGTTCAGGCGGTGCTCAAGCCCCACCTTCACAAGAATTTCCCTGGCTCTTTCCCCGGCCTCCTGCTTGCCTGTTCGAGCGATGAGAGCGGGAATAAAGGTGTTTTCAAGGGCGTTGAATTCCGGAAGGAGGTGATGAAATTGAAAGACAAATCCTATGCGCCGATTTCTCAACGTGCACAGTTCTCCCTCGCCCATCTCGCGGAGATCCCGGTCCTCGAATCGAACCTTTCCTTCGGTAGGCTGCTCCAGCGTTCCCATGATGTTCAGCAGGGTTGATTTGCCTGCCCCGGAGGCCCCGGTGACCGCGAGACTTTCGCCTCTTTGAACGACCAGGTCGACCCCTTTCAGGACCTGGATGATCAGACCGTTGAGGGTGAAAGACTTGTGAATGTTTTCAAGTTCCAGCACGGAAGACTCCAACAATCATTCGTAGCGCAAGGCCTCCACCGGGTTCAGATGGGAGGCGTGCCAGGAGGGGTACAGGGTCGCCACGAAAGAGATGAGCACCGCGGCCAGGGTGACAAACACCACGTCCACCATCTCCACCCTGACCGGGAGCGTGGAAATGTAATACACGTCTGCAGGGAGCCTGATGAATTTGTACCTGGCGAGGAGATGGCATAAGCCGAGGCCTGACAAAAGACCTGCCAGGGTTCCGATGAGACCCACGAGAAGGCCCTGAAACATGAAGACGGCCATGATGCTTTTCTCCGTGGCGCCCATGGCCCGGAGAATGGCCACATCCCTGGTTTTTTCCATCACGACCATCACCAGCGTGCTGATGATGTTGAGGGCGCCCACCAGCACGATCATGATCAAAATCACGGCCATGGTGAGCTTTTCGAGCTTCAGGGCCGATACGAGGCTTCGGTTCATCTGCTGCCAGTCTTTTGTCCAAAAGGGATAGCCGAGTCGCTTGGAAACGGCCTGACCGATGTGGTCGGCCTTGTAAATATCGGCCACTCTGATCTCGATTCCCGTCACCCGGTTTTCCAAACCCAGGAAATCCTGGGCCTCCTTTAGGGCAACGTAAACCATGGTCGCATCGTACTCGTACATGCCCGAGTCGAAGAGGCCGGCGACCTTGAACTTCCGGCTCTGCGGCACCCTTCCCAGAGGAGTCAGCTTGCCCAGGGGGGAGACCACGGTGACCGCATCTCCGGGCCGGACCCCGATCTGTTTGGACAGCTCACTGCCCAGGATGATGGCAGGGAGTCCGTCCAGTTCCCGGTCGAGGGATTGGAGCGTGCCGCTCTTGATCATTTGCTCGATGCGTCCTACGGCAGGAGCGGTAGACGTGTCAAGCCCCCTCAGGACGGCTCCACTGACCGATCCCTCGCTGTTCACCATCACCTGGCTGTAAATGAAAGGGGTTGTCGCCACGACGCCTTCCACGGTGCCGGCCTGGGCCGCGACTTTGGCGTAGCCGTTGAAAGGTCCCTCGTAGCTCAAGACGAGAAGGTGGGAATTCACGCCCAGGATTTTTGACATCAAGTCTTCCCGGAAGCCGTTCATGACCGACAGGACCACGATGAGGGCCATGACCCCGACCATGACGCCTATCACGGAGATCACGGTGATGACGGAGATGAACGCCTGCTTTCGCTTGGCCTTCAGGTACCTTGCTGCGAGAAATGTCTCAAATAACATAGCGCAGATGCCGACTATTGAAGCCTCTTACCGCAAGAGCTTTTGATCCGATGGGACGGCAGGCGCGACGCCGACCACCCGGCACAGGATGCCCGCTCACTTTGTTCTCATATGAGGGAAAAATATCACGTCCCTGATGGAAGGGGAGTCGGTCAGGAGCATAACCACCCTGTCGATGCCGATCCCTTCCCCGGCTGTGGGAGGCAGCCCGTATTCCAGGGCTGCAACATAATCCTCGTCCATAAACTGGGCTTCTTCATCCCCGGCTTCGCGGAGCGAGGCCTGGTGCATGAACCTTTCCCGCTGATCCGCAGGATCGTTCAATTCATTGAAAGCGTTGGCGATTTCCTTACCGCCCATGAAAAGCTCGAACCGATCGGCCATATCCGGTTCAAGATCATTGCGGCGGGAAAGGGGAGAAATCTCAATGGGGAATCCATACACAAAGGTAGGGTTCATGAGTTTCGGCTCCACCCGTTGATCAAAGATCTTGGCCAGGATTTGACCGAGATTGTCCTGTTTGGAGAGAACGATATCGCAGGACCGGGCAAAGGCGACGGCCGCGTGCTTGTCTCTCAGAACTTCTTCACTCACCCCTCCGATCTCTCTCAAGGCGGCAAAGAGCGGTATCCTCTGCCAGGGCCTTGAAAAATCAATGGTCCGGCCCTGGTACTCGATGGAATGCTTGCCTGCCACCTCATCCAGCACGTGGAGAAAGAGCTCTTCGGTCAGTTCCATGAGGTCCTCGTAGGTGGCATAGGCCATGTAGAACTCGAGCATGGTGAATTCCGGGTTGTGTTTGACCGAAATTCCCTCGTTCCGGAAATTGCGGTTGATTTCAAAAACCCTCTCCATTCCACCGACGACAAGCCGCTTCAGGTAGAGCTCGGGGGCGATTCTCAGATAGAGATCCATGCCCAGGGCATTGTGGAAGGTCTTGAAGGGCCTCGCAGAGGCGCCGCCCGGGATAGGTTGCATCATGGGCGTTTCAACTTCAAGGAAATCTCTCTGGATGAAAAAATCCCTGACGGACCGGACGATGCGGCTCCTCAGGACAAAGACCTTTTTCACGGCCTCATTGACAATAAGATCCAGATACCGCTGCCGGTAGCGAGTTTCGACATCCGTCAACCCATGCCACTTCTCGGGCAAAGGCCGGATGCTTTTGGAAAGAAGCTGGACTTTTTCGGCCAGGATGGTTAATTCGCCCGTCTTGGTTCTGAAAAAGGACCCCGTGATGCCGATGAAGTCGCCGATATCCATGAGCTTGAAAATTTTGAACGGCTCTTCTCCGATCTTGTCCTTGCGAACGTAGGCCTGGATGCGGCCGCTTCTGTCTTTGATGTGGATGAAAGAGGCCTTGCCGAAATCCCGGAGGGCCATGATCCGGCCGGCGATCGAGAAGGTCCGGCCGGTTTTCTCGAGGGATGCCGCGTCCAGGGACCCGAAACGTTCAATCGCTTCGGCCGCGGTGAGGTCGCATTGGAAGCCGGTCGGGTAAAGGCTGATCCCCATGGCTGCGAGGGTCTCCGCCTTTTTTTTCCTGTCCTCTAAAAGGGTGCTCGCTTTCTCCATCATGCTGAACGATTCTCGTTAATAAAGACATTTTCCAGTTATTTGCATAAGTTGAACGTATACTTGTAATCCAATCGGCCATGATAGTCAAGGTAAATTGTAGGTTTCCGACCCATAAGCGGGGAGAGCCGTTCCAGGGGTATTTTTTGATCGCCATGGGCTTTCGTGGTATATGAAATCTGCGGAGGCGGAGTTCGTATTGATTGGAGCAGCATGATGCAAGAGCTTAGAGCCGTCCTTTTCCCTCACTCCTGCATGTCGGAAGCGAACCTGAAGAAGGTGCTTTCTTTTTTTGATAAGGCGATCCTCTTTCAGCCGTGGTTCCTGGAAAGAGTCCCTCCCATGGCAATGGAACAGCCCGGTTTGATCAAGGTCGCGAATCCCCGCGAAGATTGCAGGCCTGAACAGGGCTTCAGAAGCCTGCTAGCCGAGTACAAACAGTGGATGAAGAGCAACTACGAGCGAGGCCTTGCCTCTTTCCCGGCTATTGCCCTGGACAGGCAGGAGTCCGACTCCCCCACCTGGGAGATAAGAAGCATGATTCGCAACATGGGAAAATCACCTGAGGAGGATCAGAGAGCCAAGTCCATGAAGCGGCATCTTGCCCTCCATCTGGCCGAAGAAATGGAGGAAGAGCAGCAGAGCGCGGTGAACGTGCTCAGGTCCATGAAAGGACTGGATTCCCCTCTGAGAGGCGCCTTGGAGGAGGAGGACGTGCCGGGATTGCTTGGTGATCTCCCAGGGCCCGAAAGCGGGGATTTCTTCAGCGAGGGAAGATTGGCGCAGATTCTCGATGCATGGTTTGGCCTTTTCGGAGGCGAGGTGATGGGTCATGACCCCCTCATCACCATGAATCCGCGAGTTATGAATTATCTTACCGAAATCTGGGAGGAATTCGCCTCTGAACCGCCGGGATCCCCCATGACGAACTTCGCTCTGCTATCTCCGGATCTGTCCTCTCTGGCCCGGCAGGAGTTCCTGGGAAGGCGGGAAGTCTTATTCGCTGAGGATGCACGAAGAGAGGCGGTTGCCGATTTTTTCCGAGATCCGGAAGCGAATTTTCCCCGTGGGAAGGATTTGGACAAAACGCCGGAAAGCGGATCAGGGTATCTCCGTTGGACTTTCTCGCCCTTTCCTCTTCGTGGACACAGGAAAATACCCAAGCAGTACGAATTCATCAGGTCGCTTTCAGGGAAAATCGTGGGTTTTGTGGAGGAGGAAGAAACCCATGGGCACTGAAGGGAAGACCAGAATCCAAGAACTGGAGAAGGAGGGCTGGGTCAAACAATTCATAGCTTCCGAGCCCCGTCTGAGTGAGGCTGTGCAGCTTTACAAGGAATTGGGGTTCGACGTGCACCTCGAGCCTCTTCCAACGGGTCAGGCGTGTGATACCTGTGCCGGTCCGGAAGAGCAAGGGGAATGCCGGGTTTGCTTCGAGGGTTTTGAGCACCTGTATAAAATCATTTTCACCAGACCCGCGAAAAATCGCGATGCAATTTAATAAGTGTTCAGTGGTTCAGTGTTCAATGCAGTTCACGAACCCTGGTCCTCAGGGCCAGGTCAGAGACAATTGGCTATGCCTGTGGAAGTGAGAAGGCTCTAAATTCGAAGCACGAAATTCGAAATCCGAAACAATACATAATGACAAAAATTCGAATGACCCAAGCAATAAGCGTACCTGGTACCGCGATTCTCATTTTGTTTTTGTCATTAGGACATTTGGTATTCCAATTTGTTTCGTATTTCGATATTCGGATTTCGGATTTTGGCGAGGCTACACCAGCAAAACATGCCCTCTGGGCTTAGACCAAAGCCGGGCCCTCTGGACCCGGATTTTTACTCTTCTTCTGATAAAGTATTCTCGGGAATGGGACGGCGCTCCTATCAAACGGCGGCTTTCCTGGTTTTCCAGTAGGGGTTGACCAGATCCTCGAAAATGGCCATGGCCGCTTCCGCGCCTTGGCCCGTGGCCGTGACAATCTGCTTGTAGCCCCCTTCCACGTCACCGGCCGCATAGATCCCAGGGATATTGGTCCGGTGCCGGTCATCGCGCTTGATGTATCCCTCCGGAGTCAACTCCACCCCGATCTTGTTTGCCAATTCGACGGCCGGGGCGTATCCGACGGCAATGAAGACGCCGTCAACGGCCATGGCCGTGGTTTTTTTCATGTGGTTATTGTAAAGAAGCACGTCCTGGACCCGGTCTTTTCCCCGGATTTCTTTCACCTCCGTGTTGAAGAGGGCCGGGATGTTGTTTTCAACCATTGTTTTCACGAGGTGTTCCTGGGCTCTCAAGGTGTCCTTCCTGTGCACAAGGGTCACCTTGACGCCGATGTTGTGCAGGTGGAGGACCTCGGTGACGGCACTGTTTCCTCCACCCACGATGATGACCTTCTTCCCTTTGAAGAGGGGTCCGTCACAGGTGCTGCAGTAGCTGACACCGTGGCCTGCGAGGCGGGACTCGCCGGGGATGTCGAGATGCCTGTACGTGGCGCCCGTTGCCAGGAGCAAGGCCCGGCTGAGGAATCTCCGCCGGTTGGTCTTCACGAGCATGGGTTCGCCGGGTTGGACATCCATGACTTCCTCGCCCTGGAAAATCTTGGCGTATTCAAGGGCGTGGGTCACCATCAAGTCGACCAGCGTTTTTCCCCCCACCTGGGTGAGGCCCGGATAATTCTCCACCACAGGGGTGGTAGCCACCTGGCCGCCCAAGGCTCCCTTCTCGACGACAACGGCGCGAAGCCCGCTGCGGGCCGCGTAGATGCCGGCCGTGAGACCCGCAGGTCCTCCGCCCACGATGACCAGGTCCGCCTCCACTTGCTCTGCATCACTGTCCGGAATGAACACGGTCTGCTGCTCCATCTTCTGAAGAGAGACCATGAAAAGCTCTTCAGGCTGGGCGCCCTGGGCGATGAGGACGTCATCGGCGTAGGTCTGGGGAACGCTTTGCGCCGAGTATTGATCCGCCAAATCGGGGTTTGCGTGAATGTCGATGATCTCCAGCGAATGCTTTTCGGGCTTCTCGACGACCGCCTTGAGGGCGTTCACGGCCTGTTGCGGGCAATAGGGACAGGAAGGGCTCACGAAAACCTTGATGTTCCGTCCCGTGTCGATCTTGTTCAGGACCTTCAAGGACTCCTGGCCCAGCCCGCTTTGCCTGCGGCCTATCATCAGAAGCGCTTCCACGAAGGTCCGGGCTTCCTCTCCGACCGGGGCGCCCAGCCAGCGGATCCGGTAACGGTCCGGGTCCATGAGCAGGGTGGGAGAACGATCGACGCCCCACTGGCGGGCTAATTTGTGGCTCAGGTCGAACTCCCGCAGGGTGATCCGCGGCGACACGTCTCGAATCGCCCGGATCAGGAAACGGGTCGCTGAACTGAGAAGGTCATTCTTGCCCGGCTGGGTAAAGAGGAATAAAGGGACCTCATGGGGAAGGTCTTTGAACAGAGGTTTCAGTTGCGCCTCAAGCTGCTCCATGACGGCACGTTCAGATTTGGCGTCCTGTCCTCGTTCTTCCATGCCATCGGCTTTCCATCCATCCATGGGATACCTCTTACACGTGTGATTTCAAAAAATAGTTCACGAAGTTTTTTTTGCAAGGGTGGTTTTGCCCCGAAATTCAAAGGCTAATTCTTCCTTCTGATCCTGCACGCAATGCCCTTGAGGTTAGGCGTGCCGAAGGCTTTTCCCACCTTATCCACGGACGTGAGCATGTTAAAGTTGGACCGGTCCCAGTCGAAAACCCGGTCCATCCCTGCTTCGGGGAACCACCACCCGTAAGCGCTGAGCACTACGCCGGGGTGAACTCTGTCCGTAAGGTGGGCAACCTGGGTGATCTCGCCCGCCCTGGTCTCGATGACAACCTCATCGCCGTCCTGAATCCCATGAGCTTTTGCGGTCTCCGGATGAAGCTCCGTCTTCGGGAAGGGCCGGTGTTTCCTGAGCCTGCCGACCCATCGATAGGAGGAATGCAGGTAGTAGCGGCTCTTGCAGCTCGTCAGCACCAGGGGATACTCCGGATCCGCCTTGTCCGGGAGGCCTTCAAAGTCCGGCAAGGGGGGAAGACGGAATTTCTCCGCCTGGCTGAGGCGAAGCTCGACCTTGCCCGAGGCGGTCTTGAATCCTTGGCTGATATACTTTTGAAATCGCTGGGTGCCCTTGAGATATCCCTTGTGTGCGAACTCGCTGTAACTGATCCCGGCCGGCCGGAGCACGTCCTGCAAAAAATCCTCGTAATCGTCATGCCAATGCTCGGCCGGGGTGAGGGCTTTTCCCAGTTCATTGATGATTTTAAGGTCCGGCCAGCACTCGGGGGGCGGATCCACGACCTTGGGACGAGCAATCAGGTATCCGTGGCCGAGACCGTAGTGGCCGATGTCGTTGAACTCGAAGGTGGTGGCCGCGGGGAGCACCACGTCGGCCAGCGCGGCCGTGGGCGTCATGAAGATGTCGGAGACGGCGATGAAATCAAGCTTCATGAGCGCCTCATAGGTTTGTCGGCTCTCTGCATAGGCAAGAAGGGGATTGGTCCCTTGGATGTAGGCTGCCTTGATGGGATAAGGCACCCCCTGGAGCACGGCTTTTCGGAAGTAAGCCGAGGGAACGGTCATCATCCTGGGAATGGTCCCGTGGAAAGCGTGGACCATTTCCTTCCTCTTGGTTGGCATGAGGTCGGATCTCACATACTGTCCCAGGCCGAGCAGGTTCGGTTCATCGGCATGGATGTTTCCACCCGGCACATCCAGGTTCCCGCAAACGGCCATGAGGCACAGGAGCGCCCTCACTGCATCGAAGGTGTTGACCGTCTGCTCAAGAGGGTTTCCCCAATGAAGGGCGGCCGGCCGGCATTTGGCATAGTACCTTGCGGCTTCCCGTACGAGAGCGGGTTCCACCCAGGTCGCGTCCGCCACCCTTTCGGGAGTGAACCGCTCCACATGGGCGGCAAGGTCACTGAACCCCACGGTCCAATGCTCGACAAAATCCCTGTCGTAGAGCCCTTCGCCGATGATGACGTTGAGGAAGGCCAGGGCCAAGGCATGATCGGCGCCGGGCCGTACCTGAAGGAAGTATCTGGCCCGATCTGCCAGATCCGTTCTCTTCGGATCAACCACCATCAGTTCAGCGCCGGACCTGAGTCTCTCGAAAAGCATGCGGCATATCTGACCTTCCTCGTTGGTGCTTGCAGGATTGCTGGCCCAGAGCACCACCAGCTTTCCCGGGTTGTGCAGATCCGCGACAGGGTAGAAACCGCACGTGTGCACGCCGGACACTTCCCGGGGAGCGTGGCAGACATCCTGAACCCCCACCACGTTGGGGGAACCGAAGAGATTCGCCAGCCGGACCAGCCCAAATAGTTCGAGACCCTTGGGCATGCCCTGAGCAAAAGCCACGGCCCTTGCCCCGTTCTCCTCGCGAATTTTCGAAAGGTTTTCCCGGATCACCTCAATGGCCCGGTGCCAAGAGATCTTTTCCCATTGCCCCTTCCCTCTTGCCCCCGTCCTCTTCATCGGGTGGGTGAGGCGATCCGGATGGGTGAGACGGTCGGCCGCGGCCAGGCCTTTGGGACACAGGTAACCCCTGTTCAAAAAGCCGTCCGGATCTCCTTTCACATCCATGATCCTGTTGTTCTTGACGGCCACCAGGAGCCCGCAGCCGCCGTGGTCCATTCTTGCGCAATGGGTTTTCACCCACCGGATCGACTCTTCCATTGTTTGAGCCTCCTGCTGGTTGACGGATTCATCGTAAAACTATATCAACAGGACATTCTAAAGTAAACCGCGGATCTCAGACAAAACCCTGCAGAAAACAAAAGAGGTAGTCCGGGTAACTCTCTCAAGTGGGGCGAAGTCCAGGGAATATTTTGCGAACAGACCGGAGAAGGCTTGAGAGGGCGCGGCTGAGGAGGCCCTTCTTCGATTCCGAGGGATTCTTGTTGGGGGGGAGATCCATTTTGCGGATTTCTTCCTGGAGTCTGCGGTGAAGGTCTCCTTTTCGAACTCCCTTGAAATCTTTGAGTGTCAGATCGGGCATCCCACACCTCCTCACCCTCGAAGGATACCTGATGATGAGCAGGAGTCCTACCCCTTTTTTTATTTCCTAAGTGCCGTGTCTCAGAAGTTTTGTACCTAAATATGGCAAGTTGAAATCTTGCAATCAGTTCCATATTTGACCCACTTCGCGCAGACACGGAAATTCGAAGCACGAAATTCGAAATCCGAAACAATGCCAAAACGACAATGTCCAAAATCTAGAACAAACAGGAACCAAGCCCGCTTCCATCGTTTTGGTCATTCGTATTTTAATCATTCGAATTTGTTTCGAATTTCGATATTCGAGATTCGAATTTAGAGAATCCATCTGATTTTCGCATAGGTTGAATTGCCAAAAAACGACACAAAACTTATGAGACGTGATACTAGGAGGGACTTTATGAACCAAGGGCCGCCTCTCGAGTGCAGGATACTGGAAAAGGTCAAGGAAAGGGACAAGATCGGGGTCTGGGGCTTCGGCAATGTGTCCAGGGATGTCGTTTTGACCCTCGTAGATCAAGGTCTTGGGAAGGAAATCGTTTTTTACGGCCGGCCCCAGGAAAAGTACCCGAACAGGGCGGGAGCCTGGATCGATGATCTAAAAGCCAACACCATTCGCCGCCCCCGCATTTATGGTACGAACCGGACCGACGACATGGCCGGCCTCGACGTGATCTTCATCGGCGTGGGCGTACCGCGCAAACAAGGGCAGAGCAGGAGAGACCTGCTCGCCGTCAACACGGCGGTGATCGCCCAAACCTCTCTTGAAATCGCTCGACTCTATCTCGGCTGCGGCGCCAAGGATCTCCCCATCCTTGTCTACATGGGCAACCCCGTCACGGCCATGACCTGGGTGGGATACAAAGCCTCCGGCTTCCCCAGAAAAAATGTGATGGGCCAGGCCGGCAACCTGGATGCCAGACGGATCTGCCACGCCGTCTCAAAAGTGCTGGGCCTTTCCGGAAACGACATGAGGGGCATTGTTTTCGGAGAGCACGGCGATTCCATGGTGGCGAGCACCCGTTTCTTCTCTGTGGGAGGCATTCCCCTTGACGATATCGTTCATGCCCATGGTATCGACCCTGCCGTCGTAACGACCGTCATCGAGGAGGCCAAGAAAGGCGGAACCCATTTTGTCAATGAAACCGGACAGAGCGCCTCAGCCGGTCCTGCCAGGGCCGCCTGCGAAATGATGCGTTGCATGATCACCGGAGAGACGGAGATTCAGCCGGTCATCGCCATCATTGAAGAGGAATACGGACTCCTGAAGAAAGAGGATGGATTGGATTCCATGGCCTTCGGAGTCCCCGCGAAGATCGGCCCCTACGGTGTAGAGAAAATCTATGAACTTCCGGTGAAGGACATCAGAGTGGACCTCGATCGATCCGCCGCCATCATCAAGGAAGACATCCAAGGCGCCGCCGAGATTCTGAAGGAAAAGTTCGATATCGGCTAATCGACCTTATGCTCGTTTAGCGATTTCAAAAGCCTTTCGGGAGCCAATCCCTCTCTGATCTCGTGGAAATCTAAGTCGAAACTCAGAAACTTTGCCTCATCTCGAAAAGGCTCCTCGATGACGGGGAGCTTATTGGGCAGTATGGCCGGATGAACTGATCAGTGTTCTGTTCCCATAATCTCCGTCGTCCTCTCCCCCGTGATCTTGCCTCCACCTTTGGATTATTTGTGCCACGGTTGGAAGAGGAAATGCCCCTCACCCCGACCTTTCCCCACGATTGAGAGGGAAAGGCGGGGTGAAAGGAGAGTTTGGGCTTCGGTTCAAGAATGACCTTATTGAGCAGTCACTCTATCAATGGCATTCTGGAAGGCTTCGAGATGATTGGTGCTTCCAAAGATCAAATTGGTGAGCACCCTCTTAACATCTTTCGGCATGCCAACCTGCGCATCCGTTAAGTCCTTTATGTCCATAAGTTCAATTGCCTCTCCTACCTGTAAGGCAGCCAATAATGAAGCTCCCCCCTGTCCTACAAAATCCGTATATAGGGTTTCCATCGCTGCCAATTCAAATGAACCGACTTCCTCATCAACCGTGGGAATGTCAATACCATACTTGACACACAGGTTTCTCACGGCATCCATGTGGATCTGTTCGGACAACTGAATGTTCGCAAACGTGTTTTCATCAGGATAAAGATCCCCCAAGGTCATGTAAACATCTCTTGCGACTTTCTCTTCTTCGTAAACGCTGTAAATAGTTGCTTTTTGATCTTCCGTAAGTTGCATCGCCTGCAAGGCGACTGCGTTTGGGTCGGTAATTCGCTGCTGTTGAGTAGGACCTTGACCTATTTCGCCATCGTACCGGTTCTGGTTCTGATCTCCCCCTGCAAAAGCAAAGGTTGTAAAAAACATCAGGCTTGCCATAATCAAGAAAGCTTTTTTCATTTTTTCCTCCTACGTGGACATGCTTTATTGTTTTTTTTGGGACATCACTGCGGGTCCAACCCGTTTAACTTCCTGTCTTGCCTTTCCTCCAGTTGCCTCCTTTCTTTATGGATGACTATGTTGATTGAGAGAAACTTCTCATGATCTGAAGTTCATTTCTTATACGAATGAAATAGAGGATCGGTCACAAAAATTCTTTACCCAGGTGACTTTCCTACCCCAGGATTGTTCTCTCTTCGTCACGCAATACATGTGCCAAACCCGCAGTCCCGGCTATTTCATTGTCATATCCATGAATTAGGAAAGGATGTCGAGAGGCGCCGAACAATCCATGTTTCACTCGGCGATACAAGCGGATACATGGGTGTGAACCAATGATGACAATCGATCGGGGTTAGAGAGGAAGGACGGGCTCAAGTAGTCTTGCCCCGACCATCATTTCTCAACGGCCGGTTCAGTGCCTGCCGCCCATTTACCGCGGCGTTTCGATCACTTCTCTTTTTTCGGCACGAGGTGGGTCACGCTCCCCAGGAAAATCTCCGCAACTTCCCCCACGGTCTCGGACAGGGTGGGATGAGGATGGATGGTCAGGCCCACGTCGGCCGCAAGGGCACCCATTTCCACGGCAAGAACCCCTTCTGAGATCATCCCCTCGGCATGGCGGCCCACGATGCCGAAACCGAGAATCCGCTCCGTCTTCGAATCCACGATCATCTTGGTCAACCCATCAGGGGCGCCCATGGTTGTGGCGCGGCTAGAGAATTTCCACGGATACCGCTCCACTCTCACGGATCGTTTCTGATTCTGGGCTTCTTCCTCGGTCAGCCCGCACCAGGCGACCTGGGGATCGGTGTACACGACCGCGGGAATGGCTCTCACATCAAAGGCCGACGGTTCTCCGGCAATCACTTCCGCGGCGACTTTGCCCTCCCGAAATGCCTTGTGGGCAAGCTGCAGCCCCCCTGCCACATCGCCGACGGCCAGGATTTTGTCGTCCGAGGTCCGCTGCTGCTCGTCTATGACTACGAAGCCCTTTTCATTCACCTTCACCTTGGTCTTGTCGAGCCCGATCTCCTTGGACCTCGGCTGCCGGCCCACGGCAACGAGCACCCGGCCAAAGGATTGCTCGGGCTTTTCAGCCTCGCCTTCGAAGATCACGTCCACGCGATCCGTCCCCTCTTTCATGGACTTCACCTGCGTGTTGAAAAGGATGGCGCTAAAGCTCTCTTTCAGTCTCTTCATGAGGGGCGCCACCAGATCCGGATCAGCGCCGCGCAACAGCCTGTCGCTGCGAACGGCCAGGGAAACTCGGCTTCCCAATGACGCATAGACCATGCCCATTTCAAGGGCAATGTAGCCTCCTCCGATAATCAGGAGAGACTCAGGAATTTCGGCCAGATCCAGGGCGCCCGCCGAATCCATGATGCGGCTGCCCTGCTCGAACCGCGTGCCTGGAAAGGGAGTCGGATAGGATCCGGTTGCCAGAATGGCGTGGCGGTACTTGACGTGGCTCACCTCTGAATCTTGGAGCCGCACCGTGTCGGAACTCTCGAATTCGGCCCGGCCTTGAAGCAGTTCCACTCCCCTCTTCTTGCTCAGGGTGACCAGGCCGTCGGCCAGCTTGTCGACCACTTCTTTCTTCCACGAACGGATCTTTTCCGCATCCATGCGGGGTTCGCCGAAAGCCACGCCCATTTTTTCCGAGCGCCGGGCGTCGTAGATGAGCTCGGCCAGGGAGAGCAGGGTCTTGGACGGAATGCAGCCGCGGAACAGGCATTCACCTCCCGGTCTCGGTGAGACATCGACCATTGTCACTTCGAGACCGAGGTCCGCTGCGCGGAACGCCGCAGCGTAGCCCCCCGGCCCGCTCCCGATGACGAGAACCTGTGTTTCCTGTGTGAACTCTCCCATGACCATGGAAAGGACCTCCATAAGGTTCTAGATCCTGGATGCTCGATCCTGGATGCTCGATCCTGGATGCTCGATCCTGGATCCCGGTGTAGTGTTCCACGAATACTTTGTCATCTCGACCGAAGGGAGAGATCTTCATAAACCTTGAACATAGCAAGATTTCTCCCTCCCGCTTTCGCGGGGGTCGAAATGACGTGGGCGTAAACGAAGCACTGAGATACCACACTCGATTCTAGAGACCAGCGACTAGAATCCACCGATCAATTACCGAGGAGAAACGACAAGTGACCAGGATCCAGGATCTAGGATCAAGAGTCAAAGCCTCTCTATGTCATCGTCATGAACAGCTCTTCCGGGTCTTCCAGGGCTTCCACGATCATCCTCAGAAAGGGGACGGCATCTGCACCGTCCAGCACCCGATGGTCGATGCACAGCACAAGGGGCATCATGAGCTTCGGTTCGATCCGGTATCCCTGCTTCTCGTTTCCGGTGACGGCGGGCTTCATGGTGGCCGCTCCCATCCCCAGGATAGCCACCTCGGGATAATTGATGATCGGCACGAACTGGCCTCCCCCTGCGGGTCCCACATTGGTGATCGAAAAAGTCCCTCCCCTCAATTCCTCGAGGTTCACTTTTCTCTGCCTCGTCCTCTCAGCCAGATCCTTGAGTTCGATGCTCAGGTCCAGAATGCTCTTCCGGTCCACATCTCTGATCACGGGCACGATGAGGCCGTCGTCGGTCGCTACGGCGACCCCCACATGATAGTACTGCTTTTCGATGATTTCACCGGCTTGCGTATCAATGCTCGAGTTGAACCGGGGAAAAGCCTTGAGCGCCGTGGCGGCTGCTTTCAAAGCAAATACCGTGTGCGTCAGCTTGCCTCCCTTGGCCTCGATGTCTGCTTTGTGCTTCCGGCGAAAGGCTTCCAGCTTGCTCATGTCAGCCAAATCGTGATTGCTCACATGGGGGATCTGAGACCACGCAAGGGCCATTTGCTTTGCCGTGGCTTTGCGGATGGAACGCAGAGGCACCCGCTCTACCGGGCCCCACTTCGCAAAGTCGGGCAGCTTCGGAGCCGGCACCACCAGCGGCTTTGCCTCTTCGGGCTTTTCTTCGGGTTTCTTTGCCGGCTTCTCTTCACGCCTTTCTACCGGTTTTGTCGATCCCTCTGCATAGGCCCTTACATCCTCGGCAGTGACCCGTCCTTTCGGACCCGAGGCTTTGATCTGCCTCAAATCCACACCCAGTTCCCGGGCCAGGCGCCGGGTTGCGGGCGATGCAGGAACCGGCCCTTCTCGAGGTTTCTCCCTGGAGGGTTTTTCCTCAGGACCTTTTTCCTCCGCCTCAGGAGGTTTCTCCCCCGGCTTTTCTCCGGCCGGCTTTTCCTCCGGCCTCTCTTCAGAAGGTTTTTCAGGTTTGGCTGGTTTTTCTCCAACCCTGAATGTCATCATCACGTCACCGACATTCACCGTGTCCCCGGGTTTGACACGGATCTCTTCCACCACTCCGGTATAGGGCGAAGGGACCTCCACCGCCGCCTTATCCGTCTCCACTTCCAGGATGATGTCCCCTTCTTTCACCGTGTCCCCGGTTTTTACCCTGACCGCGAGGATTTCTCCTTCATGAATGCCTTCACCCAGATCAGGAAGCTTGAATTCTTTCGGCATGGCTTTTTCCTTTCCTGTATGAAATCCGCTCCGGCGGATTTCATGAAGCAACGCGTAGAACGTTCCTTGCAGCCCGGAGTATCCGCTCGGGACTCGGCAGGTACGCTTTCTCCTTGCTGAACAATGGAATCACGACGTCAAACCCCGTCACCCGGGCAATGGGCGCTTCCAGGTAGAAAAAGGCCTTTTCCACGAGACGGGAAATGATCTCGCCGGCAGGGCCGAAGCTCCGGGGTGCTTCGTGGACAATCACGGCCCTCCCCGTCTTCTTGACGGACTCCACGAGCATGGCATCGTCCAGGGGTGAAATCGTCAGAAGATCGATGACCTCCGCCTCTACGCCGTCTTTCTCCTTCAGCTCCAGGACGGCTTCCATGGTGGGGCGCATCATGGCACCATAGGAAATGACCGTCAGGTCTTTGCCCTCCTGAACCTTGTGAGGTTTACCCAGGGGCAGGGACTCCTCTTCTTCAGGGACCTCCTCTCGAAAAGCCCGGTACACCGCCTTGGGCTCGTAAAAGATGACCGGGTCCGGGTCGCGGATGGCGCTCACTAGCAGCGCCCTGGCATTTCGGGGGCTCGAGGGAATAACCATTTTAAGACCCGGAATGTGAGCCCAAAAGGCCTCCCGGCTCTCCGAGTGATGCTCAAGGGCTCGCACTCCGCCCCCGTAAGGCGCCCGGAGCACCATGGGCACGGTCAACCGTCCCTGGGTGCGCCAGCGCAATCTCGATGCATGACACTCGATCTGATGAAAAGCGAGATAACTGAAGCCGGAAAACTGGATTTCGCACACCGGCTTCAGCCCGTATACCGCCATACCGACGGACATGCCGACGATGCCCGATTCCGCCAGGGGCGTGTCCAGGGCCCGGTCCTCGCCGAACTCATCGATCAAGCCGTCGGTGACGCGAAAAACCCCTCCGTCCCTGCCCACGTCCTCTCCCAGCACGATCACGCTGTCATCCTTTTTCATTTCCTGGCGGAGAGCCAGATTCAACGCCTGCACCATCGTCATCTTAGCCATGGTTTTCCTCCTCCGTGCTCTCAGCCGGTTCCGATTTGAACTCCTCTCTTTGTTCCCTCAAATAGGGCGGCATGTCGGCGTAGACGTGCTCGAACATCTGAAGCGGGTCGTCGTATTTTTTCATCAGTTCTTCCGCCCGGTCTACCGCGGCTTGAATCTCGTCGTTGACCTCTGATTCCACCTTTTCGATTTTTTCGTCCGAAACAAGCCCCTTGTCCTTCAAATATTTCTGGAACCTGGCAATGGGGTCCTTTTTCCTCCACCCCTCCACTTCCTCGTCTTTACGATAGCGCTTCGGGTCGTCAGCCGTTGTGTGCATCATCATCCGGTAGGTTTCACATTCAATCAGTGTCGGCCCGTCCCCTGCCCGCGCCCTGTCCGCAGCTTCTTTTGCCGCCGCGTAGACTGCCAGGATATCGTTCCCGTCTACCTGGATGCCGGGCATCCCGTAGGCAAGAGCCTTTTGGGCGAGAGTCTTGGAACGAGTTTGTTTGGCCCGGGGAACCGAGATAGCCCACTGGTTGTTCTGGCAGACAAAGATGACCGGGACCTGATAAACGCCTGCGAAGTTCATGCCTTCGTGAAAATCGCCTTCCGAGGTCCCCCCGTCTCCGAAAAAGGTCATGGCCAGGTCCTTCTTTTTCCGGTATTTGATTCCCCAGGCGATCCCTACGGCATGAAGGACCTGCGAACCTACGGGGACAGAATTAGGAAGGTCATTGCCTTCTTTCAACAGCAAGGCCGCTTCGTTGTATCCTCCAAAGCTGAGGATAACGGCTTCCATGGGCGCGCCCCGGTAGATCTGCGCCACCGTTTCCCGAAAGGAAGGCACCATGAAGTCGGAAGGCTCCAGAACCGCTGCGGCACCCAACTGAGAAGCCTCCTGACCCGTGGTGGGAGCGAAGGTCCCGATGCGGCCCTGCCGCTGCAGGCTCAGGATCCTTTCGTCAAATCTTCTCCCCAAGACCATGGCCCGGTGAAGTCTCAGCAGGAGATCATCAGGAATCCGGGGTTCGAGCTTCTTGTCCAGTTGCCCTTTCTCATCCAGGATGGAAAGGCGTTCCACAGGATAGGGAAGATCCACTTTTTTTCTAGGCATGACAGCACTCCTCTTTTTGCTGTTGATGAGACTCGCCGGACGTGAAAAGCAGAGACAGGCGGAACCAAAATGCATTTCCAGATTGAATACCCCATCCTTGTCCAAAGTCCAATGGGGTAATTCACGTATTTTTGTAAAATCAACACCTGATTCTCACGGCAAGTGCCGGAAAAATGAACCAGAATACTTGAGTTTCGGCCAAATTAACACCATTTTAAGGGTGCCTCAAGGGGTGATGATCTCATAAAAAGCCCCACCCCGTGACAAATAGGGCCTTTTTCGGCTTTTTATGAATTTGTCAAGGGGTGCCTTTTCAAAAGGAGGTTGGACATGGATTTTTCGATTCCTCAAAACACGATGGAAGAGCTCAGGCGATTCAGAACCTTTCTCGACCAAGAGCTCTCCCCCCACGTTTCTCTTTGGTATGAGGAGGGCGCTGTCCCTCGCTCCTTCTTCTCGTTGACGGCCCAACAAGGCTGGTTCAATTTCTCGGTCAAAGAAAATCGCGTGGTGAAGCATTCCGCCTTGAGAGAAGCACTCCTTGCGGAGGAGGTGGCAAAGATCTCGCCCGGCGTTGCCGTGGCTCTCCTTGCTCATCAAGACCTGGGCCTTACCGGATTGTGGCTTTTCGGGTCCGAAAACCTTCAAAAAAAGTACGGCCCCTCAGCCGTCCGAGGCGACGCGCTCCTGTGTATCGGCAACACCGAGAGTGGGACCGGCAGTGATTCCGCAAACATCTCAACAAAGGCAACCAAGGTCGACGGCGGCTGGCTCCTGAGCGGAACAAAGGCTTACGTGACCAACGGATTGATCAGCGACCATGCCATTCTCACCGCGGTTACCGATCCTCAGGGGGAGCGCAATCGCCGCATCTCCATGTTCATGGTCGACCTCAAATCCAAGGGCGTCAAACGCGTCAAGCTCCACAAGCAGGTGTGGATTCCCTCCGACCTGACGCGAATCCAGTGCACCGATGTCTTCGTTCCCGATGATCACCTCCTGGGAGAAAGGGGCCGGGGACTGCAGCAAGTCCTTTCGATTTTCACACACAGCAGAGTCATCATTGCCGCCCTCACCCTGGGAACAGCGGTGGGTGCCTTTGAAACGGCTCTCGATCACGGCAAACAGAGGAAAATCTTCGGCCTGCCGGTCCTGGACCACCAGGCAAAGGCTTTCGAATCCGCCGATCTCTACGCCCAGATGGAGGCCGCGCGGCTCATGGTGCTCAAGGCCTGCTGGGCCATGGACGAGGGCAAAGACTTCCGCCTTGAATCGTCCCTCGCCAAGTACCTCGCCGTCAACGTCGCCCGGGAAGTAACGGTCTGGTCCGCCGACCTGTTCGGCGCCTCATCGGTCGTCTTCGAGCATCCTGTCCACAAGTTCCCCATGGACGCCTGGGCTTCCTCCCTTGGGGAGGGGACACAGGATGTTCAAAAGCTCGTCATTTTCAGGGAGATGTTGAAGCGGTTTCAATGAACCCGGGGGAGCGGTCCGTTGTCCTTTGTCAGTGGTCAGGGATAATTTGTGATTGGTCCGATGTCCGTTGCAACACCTACTCGAAATCGGGTACTGGAGATTAGCAAATCGCACGTCGTGAGTCGCAGGTTGCTCGTTGCTTATCGCTCTTCGTTATAAATGCTGCCTGGTGTATGATCCTTTGTTCTTTCTTTGATTTATGAATGGTCTCATAATAGTATTGACATTCATTGCCTCCCCGTTTTTGTAGGAGCCCCGCCCCAGGGCGGGACGACAGGATCGCGACCGGGAGGTCGCTCCTACACAGAGATGACATGCCGGCAAAAACGGAGCGTCAATACTATTTCGAGACGGTTAATAAGGCATTTTAGGCACTTCTTTCAGGGAACAAGCACCAACTTCCCGAACTGCTCCCCCTGTTCCATCATCCTGTAAGCCTCGATGCCTTGGCCGAGGGACATGACCCGGTCGATGACAGGCCGCAGTTTGCCTTCCCAGATGAGGGCGGTCACATCCCGGAAATCCTGGTGTGAGCCCATGGTGCTGCCGATGAGGCTGATCTGTTTGCCGAACACATAGCGCATATCGATTTCCGCGTGCGGTCCACTGGTGTTGCCGATAATCACGATCCGGCCTCCTCGCGCCACGGCCTGCATGCTCTTCATGATGGTCGCCTTGCCCACATTGTCGACCACCACATCGACCCCGCGCCCGGCCGTGATCCTGTGCAGTTCCTTGGCCCAGTCCACTCTGCTCCGATCCAGCACGGCGTCGGCGCCGAGTTCGAGGGCTCGCCTTCCCTTCTGCTCGTTGCCGCACACCACGTAAACGGTCGCGCCGGCAAGCTTGGCGATCTGGACGGCCATGCTGTTCACGCCACCCCCGGCGCCCACCACCAGCACGGACTCCCCTGCACGCAATCTCGCGCGACGGATCAGCATGCGCCACGCAGCGAGGCTCACGAGCAGCGGCGCTGCAGCTTGCGCAAAATCCCATCCTTCCCGCATCGGATGGACATTCCGCTCGGGTACCGCCACATACTCACAAGCCCCTCCCCGACGCTGCTCTCCCAGGATCTGATAGCCGGGACTGACGGAAATCTCGCCGGTCCGGGTGAATTCGTCATCCGTGGTGGAGATACCAGGGTCGATGACCACACGATCACCGATACTCCATGCCCGCGCGCCTTGGCCCAAGGCCGCTACCTCTCCTGCCACATCGGCGCCGCACCAGTGAGGCATCTCCAGCTTAAGGCCGGGCCAACCTCTCCTCACCCAGATATCCAGGTGATTGACGGCACATGCCCGAACCTTGACAAGAACCTCTCCCGGACCCGGAGCAGGATCAGGAACGTCCCCGTAATGGAGCACGTCGAGCTCGCCGTGCTTCATGAAATAAAGCGCTTTCATGTCCTTGCGGATTCCCTTCTTACCCTGTCAGATGGCGACGTAGACTCCTCTGCGGGCGCTTTTGATCTTTTTCTGGGTCTTCAATCGGTTGATCGCATTCCAGATCTGCTTGTTGTCCAATCCCGTTTTCTCTCTGATCTGTGTGGTCGTCGCCCCCCTCTTGCTTTTCATGATGAGGGAGTACACTTCATCCATCGCCGTGCCTCTTCCACGGTCGCCCGGTCCTCTCCCTCGCGATATTTTAACCGGAGGTCTTCCCCTCCTCGGTTTTGCGATGGCCAGCTTCTCGATTTTTCTTTCAATGCGCTCGGTTTTCTTTATAAGGGTTTTAAGTCCTTTAACCACGGACTGCAGATCCTTCGTCACAGATTTCATGATTCAAAACCTCCTCGATTGTTATCACTCCACGTATAAATGCGCATAAGGAATCATGGTGCAAGGGTGACGGCATCGCGGCCGGGCGCCTCGATGCCGCGACGTTCCAACAGGGATCCTTCCAGCCGGTAGAGGGCGACCAGGGCTTTCAGGTAGTTGGCTACGGCACGAATTTCCGTGATCTGGCTGGAGAGAAGATCGCGCTGGGCCTGGGAAACGAGAAACGCCGTGGATCGGCCCACTCTGATTTTTTCCGTCTCGATCCGGAGTTTTTCTTCCTGCAGCTTGCGACTCGCTGTGCTGGCCAGGATTTGTTCTCTGGCGCTCGTCACCTCGATGTACGCTGCCCGCACTTCCACCTCGATCAACTGCGTGAGATTCGCCACCGCTTCCCGGCTCTGGTCCCTGGTGAGGGTGGATCGCTGGTGCCGGGCCCGGGCATCCCGATTTCTGAAGGGGTACTGGAATGCAACCCCTGCCAGGACATCATAATAGTCATCATCCGTGATGTTGCCCACCGAGCTTCCGAAGGAATCGGCATAACCGGTCTTTCCGAGGGAGATAAAGAAATCCATTCTCGGAAGCAGGCCGTTTTTTGTTTTTACAACCTCCAGGTTATTGCTCTGGACACCGAGCTTGGCCTGATTCAGGTCAGGACGCAACGTGAGCGCAATGTCGACATGAGTTTTCACGGGATCCAAGATCACTTCCGGCAGGCGCGGCTCCTGCCTGAGTCTCACCTCCCTGTCCCACAGGTCGGGGCCCTGCGGATTGAGCAGCCGCAGCAACCGAAGCCTTGTTGTTTCAAACGTGCCCTTGGCTGCGATAAGCCCTTGCCGCTGCACCGCAATCTCCGCCTGGGCCGCCGTCACTTCCGTCTCAGCCAGCCTGCCCACAGAGATCATGGTCTCGATTTCCTTTAACTGTTGCTCCGCCACCTTGAGAGACTCTTCGAAGATTTCGATCTGCCTCCCGGCAAGGGCGTAATCCCAGTAGGAATCTTCGACAGCGGCCACCAGGGTTTCTGCAAACGCGCGAAACTCGTATTCCGAGATCCGGGTCGCCAACTGGGCCTGCCGGAGGGTCGCGAGATTCACGTCCGTCCCTGCTCCCCGCAGCAGTGCCTGGGTCACCGAGAATCCCATCCGGGAAGCATACTGGTCGCTGTAGAGCTCCGACCAGCTTCTGTCCCCGGACACGCTGACGTCTACGGTCGTGCCGGTGGAGAAGAACTTGGAAACCCCCACCCGGGCGCCGCCCAGGTTTTCCGTATCCTCAAGAGGCCGGGTGATGGTTCTTGACCTGAACAGCTCTTTTTGCCTCGAGTACTGCGCGCTTCCGCTGAAGAGCGGATCAAAAACAGCCTGGGCCTGGTCCTCAAAAGTCCCCTGGATTGGAGGATTGAATTCCTCTACCCTGAGAGATCGATTGTTTTCAAGGGCGAGCAAAATAGCTTCCTCGATGTTCACCTCAAAGGAACGCTCTCCGGACTCCCGAGCCGGAGTCCTCGCGGAAGCCGATTCCTCGCCCGGCGCGGCCTCTAGCCGGTACACCGTGGGTGCCTGCACCCTCTCACTCGATGCTTGCGCGTGCACATTCGGGACGAAGACAGCAACCAAGACAAGTATGCTGCCTACAGCCGCCCACCCTTTGCATTTCCTTTCCATCCGCCGCCTTTCACGGGTTGACCTCGGAAATGACCGCCCTTCCTTCCTGGATCACCTTTTTCTTCCCGAATCTGACCTTGAACAACGAGTAGACCGTCGGCACCACCACCAGGGTGATCAGTGCAGAACTCATCAATCCGCCGATTACGACCCTCGCCATGGGGGCCTGGGTCTCCCCTCCTTCCCCGAGCCCTAGGGCCAGGGGCGTCAGCGCAAAGGTGGTCGTCAGCGCCGTCATGAGAATAGGTCTCAGTCTCCTCCTGCCCGCCTCTTCGATCGCTTCAAGCAAAGGCATGCCCCGGCGAAGAAGAAGGTTGGTGTGATCCACCAGAAGGATGGCATTGTTGACGACGATCCCTCCGAGCATGATACACCCAATGTAGGACTGAACATTGAACGTCGTATGGCTCAAGAAGAGCATAAGCACGACGCCGATCGCAGCCAGGGGGACCGAAAACATGACGATGAGCGGATCGAGCAGAGACTCGTACAGGGACGCCATCACCATGTAGACCATCACGAGAGCCAGAATGATGCTGAGCAGCAGTTCCCGGAAGGCCTTCTGCTGCTCCTCGTAATCGGATCCGAAGGCAATGGAGAAATCCCTCGGAACCGGGATCGAGCGCAGATTTGTCGCAATGTCCTTGTTGATGGAACCCAAATCGCGCCCTGTCGTGTTGGCGGAAATCGAGATGATCCTTTCCTGGTCCTTTCGCTCGATGAAAACCGGACCTTTTCGGGGCCGCACATCCAGGACGTTGCGGAGCACCACGGGCTTGCCGTCGTTGTTTGTGACCGTAAGATCCAGCAGTTCCCGCATTTCCATCCGTTCCCCTTCCTTGAGCTTGACCAGGATGGTGAACTCCTTCCCTGCTTCCCGATAATAGCCTGCTTCTGAACCGGAAAGGACGGTCTGCAGGGTATCCGCTACCTGTGAGACGGTCAGCTTCATGTCCGCTGCTTTCTGCCGGTCCACCAGAATGAGCTCTTCCGGGCTTCCCGACTCCCGGCTCACCTGCACGTCCGTCACACCCTCCACCTGTTCCATCAGGCTTTTCGCCTGCTGGGCCAGGGTCTCCGCAATCCGGAGATCATACCCCCGGACCTCCACCGTGACCCTTTCGCCGCTTGACTGGCCCATCCGCAAAATAAAGAGCCCCTGCCCCGCCCTTGTTCGTACGATGGTGCCGGGAATGGCGGAGAGCTTCCGCCGTAAATCCCCCGCGATCTCCTCGCTGGAGCGTGAGCGCTCGGACAGGGGTTTCAAGGCGATTCTCATTTCGCCCACGTGAGAACCTCTGGCGCGCCAGGGAGAACTCCCTAAAAAGGTCGACGTATTTCTCGCCTCAGGGACTTCCCGGGCCACGATCCTTTCGATGGTATCGAAAGTCTTCTCAACCACGTCCACCCGGGTTCCCACCTCCATTTCCACGTTGATCCTCACCTCGCCCTCGTCCGCCTGGGGCATGAACTCCGAACCCACCAGAGGGAAGAGAGAGACGCTGCCCAGGAGCAGCAGGAACGCGGCCAGGAGAACCCGCCTGCGGTGAGACAGGGCATAGTGAAGGATCTGCCTGTAATTCTCTTCCAGGAATCTCAGGAATCCTCCGCTCAAACGTAGGAGCGCCGCGGCCGGGCCTCGCTTCCGAACCTCTCTCTCCGCGGCCGGTTTGAGGATCAGGGAAGAGAGCATGGGCACGAGCGTCAGGGCCGTGGCAAGAGAACAGGCCAGGGCAAAACTCACCACATAGGTAAACTGCTTGAACATGACTCCCGACATGCCGCGGACAAAAATCATGGGCAGGAACACCACAAGGGTCGTGAGCGTGCTGGCCACAATGGCGGCGCTCACTTCCTCGCTGCCGTCGATCGCCGCCTCCCGCGGCGGCGTCCCTGTTTCACTGAGGCGAAAGATGTTCTCGAGGACCACGATCGCGTTGTCCACGAGCATGCCCACACCGAGGGCCAGACCCCCGAGGGTCATGAGATTCAAGGTGAACCCGCCGAAGTACATGAGCGTGAAGGTGGCGATCACCGAAATCGGGATGACCGTGGCGACCACCAGGGTGCTGCGGATATTTCGCAGGAACAAGAGAAGCACCAGCACGGCCAGGAGCCCGCCGTACAGGATGGACGTTCCCACATTGTTGATGGAGCGCTTGATGTAGTCCGAGGTGTCGACGACCGGGGTCACGTGGATCTGGGGAAGATCTTGGTTGATTCTCTCGATCTCCTTCAGGACCTCTCTTGCCACCTCGACCGTGTTCATTCCTGACTGCTTCAGCACGGCCATGCGCACTCCCGGCCGGCCGTTGATCTTGATGATCCGTTTCACCTTCTGCCACGAGTCCTCGACGCTGGCGATCTCCTTGATCTGGATGGGCACACCGTCCCTGACGGCGATGACCGTGTTGCGCAGCTCATCCAGGCTCGTGTATTCCCCAGGGGTGCGGAGCATGACCTCCATGGTTCCCCGTTCCAGCGTGCCTGCAGGGATGCTCACGTTTTCAGCTCTGATTCTCTGAAGAATCTGGTCCAGCGGTATCCCAAGAGCCTTGATCTTGTCAGCAGAGAGGTTGACATGAATTTCCCGATCCAATCCCCCGTGTACGTCAAGGGATGCCACGCCCGGCAGCCGTTCGATGCGGTACTTGATCTGGTCGTCGATGATAAGTCGCATCTGCACCGGATCGAGCTTGCTGGAAGCTCCCAGGAGAACAATGGGGAAACTGGCCAGGTCGAATTTTCGCAGGGTGGGCCTTTCCGCTTCGTCGGGAAGCCTGCCCACCACGCGGTCGAGCCGGTCCCGCACGTCGTTGGCGGCCGTGTCGAGATCCGTGCCCCAGTTGAAACTCACCCGCACCTGGCTGATGCCTTCGGCCGAGACGGATGTAACCTCTTCGACCCCTGGAACGGCACTCATCGCCTCCTCGATGGGGCGGGTGATGATTTCCTCGATCTCCTCGGGGCTTGCATTTTCATAACTTGTGGAGATGCTGAGCGTCGGGTAGGTGATGTCCGGCATGAGGTCGATGGGAAGGCGTAAGACGGAAATCCCTCCAAGGATCATCACGATGAGAACCGACATGACGGTGAAAACTGGATGGTGAACCGAGAAGCGGGACACTTTCATGACCTGCCACCATGATCCCTGCGGTTGTCAGGACCGCCCGGCCCTTCTGGTCCCTGTTCCTTGCCGGGCACAATGATCTGGGCACCCTCCTCGAGCAGGTGGTGGCCTAAGGTCACGACCTCTCCGGTCATCGAGGGCTCAAGGACCTGGGCGAAGGTGCTGTTCATGATCCCGAACTTTACGGGAACAAAGGTCGCCTTCATCTCGGTCCGGTCGACCTGAAAGACTCCCTGCTGCCCGTTCCTTTTGACGACCGCACTCACGGGGACCACGGTCGCATCCTCGACCCTTGAGAACTCGATCTGAGCCCGGATGAACATACCGGGTTTGAGCAGGCCTTCCGGATTGGGAACCTCGAATTCGACCCTCGCCTGACGCGAGGTTTCCTTGATCAAAGGCGCCATTCTCACCACTTTTCCGGTGAACACCTTCCCGGGATAGGCATCGGTCGTAACGGTGGCCTGTTGACCGATACGGACTTTAGGATAGTCTCTCTCGATCACGTGAATGACGCCTGTCAAAGTCCGAATATCCAGAACCGAAACAATGGAAGTGTTGGGTGCGAGCATCGCGCCCTCATCCACAAAGCGCTCGCCCACAACCCGAGTGTCGTCTCCATCCTCCCAGGACACACGAATCTGAGTGTAGGAGAAACGCACCTGGGCCGCTTTCAGGGCAGCCTCCTTTTGGGCCACCTGGGCTGCGGCCACCCTGTTTTTCGCTTCCTGGGCGCTGAGCTGGGATTCCGCAGCGTCCAGTTCGGACTCGGAAGCGATTTTCTTCTGCCGGAGGGTTTTTGCTCTCTCGAATTCGCGCCTGGCAAGCTCCATAGCATTGCGGGTTTCTTGGAAGTTCGCCCTGGCCACTTCCAGTTCCGCCTTGGCCTGATCAACCTGCTGGAGATATTCATCGCTCTCCAACTCGGCGATAAGCTGGTTCTTTTTGACCGGATCCCCTATCTTCACGTTAAGCTTTTCGAGGCGGCCGGCGATCTTGGGGGCAACGATGAACTGGGACTTGGGGTACAGGGAACCGGTGAAAAGGCCCAAGTCTTTCAGGGTCCTTTTCTGCACGGAGCCCACCTCCACGGCCACGGGAATCGATCCTTGCGGCCTGCCTCCAGGCTTTCCGGAGGAAGCCAGTCTGGTATAAACCTGCCACCCTACAAGGCCGAGGAACACCACGAAGACGATCAGACCCAATCTTCTTTTCATTTCTGATTTCCCTAGCGCTTCCGTAAAGTTGAGCCTTGAAGACTTCGGAAGCTGCAGTTGCAAAAATAACTTAAAATGTTCTCTGAAGCCTCTCGCGATGTCAACAAAATAGTTTCCCGGCTCAGACCTTGCAACACGGCCGACGGGCCGCAATGACCAAGTCGCTGTTTTCGGACTTTTTGCCGTGAAAATCCGCCCTGCCCCCCCTTTAGTAAAAATCCGGGTCCAGAGGGCCCGGCTTTGGTCTAAGCCCAGAGGGCATGATTTGCTGGTGTAGCCTCGCCAAAATCCTAAATCCGAATATCGAAATACGAAACAAATTCGAATACCAAATGTTCTAATGACAAAATCAAAACTAGAATCGCGGTACTAAATACGCTTATTGCTTGGGTCATTGGAATTTTTGTCATTATGTATTGTTTCGGATTTCGAATTTCGTGCTTCGAATTTTAGAGCCTTCTCACTCCCACAGGCATAGCCAATTGTCTCTGACCTGGTCCTGAGGACCAGGGTTCGTGAACTGCACTAAAGGGGGGGAATGAAGCGGCACCTTATTGAACTTCCCCCTTTGGAAAAGGGGGATCGAGGGGGATTTTCATGGGCGCGGGCGACCCTTGTGAGGGTCATGAGCGTTTACGGAGCCGTCAATGTTGACGGTCTCGTAAAAAGTCCCAGCCCGTCATTGCGAGGCGCAAAGCGCCGTGGCAATCTCTTGGCTATTCGGGCAGTTCTGAGATTGCCGCGCTTCGCTCGCAATGACAAATCAGCGGTTTTCGAACTTTTTACGAATTCGTCAATGTTGAATGACAAATGTTCTATGATCGGCTCAGTGCCCTTCGGCATTCCGCGGCATAGCGGGCGGCGGTCAATGATTCGGGAAACTGTGAGAAAAGAGCGAGGGCCCTGTCGAACTCCCCCAGGTTCATGAAGCCGACTCCCAGGCACGTGTGCAGTTCCTCGCTGTCCGGCCAATGTTTCAGGCCTTCCTGAAGGATCTCCATCGATTCTCTGATCTCGCCTCGCTTCTGTCTCAACAATCCGAGACCCAGGTAGGCGCGGTGATCGGGAAAGAAGGCGAGTGATTTCATGAAGAGGTTTTCCGCTGTCTTGTCTTTGTTCCTGACGAGATCGATCTTTGCATAATCTCCGTAAAGAAAGGTCATGCCCAGCCTGGAACAGAATTCAGCATGTTCTTGGTCGAGGTCATCTCCGGAGACAAGGGAAACGTTCCGTGCAAAGGAGTCCACGTTTTCATAAAAAGAGGTTCGAAGCTTCTTTCCAAAAGCCAGGATGAGGTCATCGGACAGGTTGGGGGCTGTTTCAAAATACATGATGCCTTCCATCTTCTTCAGCCAAATGTCATCCGTTATTCCTGAATGCTTTTTGAGATCCGTGTAAAGCTCCGTGCCGGGAAAAATGTCGAGAATGTAGAAGACGGCGCTCAGGGGCTTGATCTCCATCATGAGGTCGATGGTTTCCTGAACGGTCTCCCACGTTTCTCCGGGAGAACCGTAAATAAAATAGGCCCTTGAAAGGATGCCGAACTTCGTGGTGAAAGCGAAGGCCCGTTTGATCTGATCGCGCCTGATCTGCTTTTTGAGCCTTTTTCTTATTTTCTCTGAACCGCTTTCGATACCGTAGCTGATCTGGATGCATCCTGCCTTTCTCATCCAGAGAAGCATTTCCTCGTCCACGCAATTGACCCGCGATATGGCATACCACGTGATTCGGAGTCTTTTTTCAATGATCCTCCGGCAGATCTCGATCACTCTTTCCTTGTCGATCGTGAAGGCGTCATCGGAGACATAGAAAAAAGTGACCCCCTTGCGAAAAAGCATCTCCAGTTCTTCGACAAAGTGGCCGGCCGAGCGAAACCGGATTCCTCTGCCCCAGAACCGGGGTGAGCCGCAGAAGGAACATTTCCAGGCACATCCCCGGGAGGAGGACACATGGTGATAGGTAAAGTACTTTGCGGGAATGGGGAGCTCATCGAGGTTTTGAATGGGCTCCGGCCGGTCGGTGCAGACGGGTTGCCCCGCTTTTCGAAATGCAAGGCCCCGGATGCGCTCCAAATCGGGCTGTCCTGCATTCTCCAGCGCACGCACCAGGTCCAGGAAAGGGTATTCTCCCTCTCCGAGAATGACGAAATCGATCTCGGGAAAGTGTTTCAGGAAATGCTCCCAGAGAAAGGTTGCGCCGATGCCGCCGAAAACGATCGTCACATGCGGATTGACTTCTTTTGCAACCCGTGCCAGCTCAATGCCTCCCCACCGGTTGCCGTGGAGAATGGAAAACCCGATCACATCCGGTTTCTTCGCGATCAGAGTCTCCCTGATTTTTTCCGGCGTTTTGTGAATCTCGTGCCAGTTCAGGACCTCAACGTCGTAGCCTTCCTCCTTGAGAACCGCAGCCACGGAATAGAGGCCTATGGGCACGGGGCGGATGTCTTCCCCACGGATGCGCTCTTCAATGAAATAGGGATAGATGAGAAGGATCCTCATAATGAAATCCACATGTCAGATGTCATTGGGCCGTGGTCGGTGATGCAAACCGTCATTGCGAGGCGCGAAGCGCCAAGGCAATCTCATTGGTCTTCCGGCCTTTGAAATTCCGCTCAGCGGTTCGCTTCCTCCACCACGTTAAGGCGGATCATTTCTTCGATCTCTCCCTCCGTGTATCCCGCTTCCGCCAGGATTTCCTTTGTCTCCGCGCCCCTCGGCCGGCATGGTTTGTCGGCTCGGCCCGGAGTCCGTAAAAGCCTTGGGGCAGGCGCCGGTTGCAGCACCCCGTCCAAACTGATCAAAAGCTCTCTGTCCCTGTTGTGAGAGTGGTCCCGGACCTCGTCCAGGTCAAGAACCGGGGCCACGCACGCGTCCTTTCCTTCAAAGACGGCTGTCCACTCCTCCCGGGTTTTTGAACGGAACACCTCGGCAAAGCAGGCTTTCATTTCAGGCCATTTTTCCTGGTCGTGCTGTGCCGGGAGCGAGGCCGGATCCAATCCAAGCCCATCGAGCAAATGAGCGTAAAAGCGGGCTTCAATGGCGCCCACGGCCATGAATTTTCCGTCCCTGGTTTCGTAGGTTTGATAAAAGGGGGCGCCGCTGTCCAGCATGTTCGTGCCGATGTCCAGGGTCATGAGATGATGCGCGAAGAGTCCGTAAAAGAAGGTTGAAAGCACAGCCGCTCCGTCCACCATGGCCGCATCCACAACCTGCCCCTCCCCGGATCGGTTTCTCTCCACGAGAGCCAGAAGAATTCCCATGGCGCAAAGCATGCCGCCCCCGGCAAAGTCTCCCAGGACGTTGCAGGGCGGAAGGGGAGGCTCTCCTTTCCTCTTGAACAGAGACAAGGCCCCTGCGACGGCGATGTAGTTGATGTCATGGCCTGCCATGGCCGCATAAGATCCCTTTTGCCCCCACCCTGTGAGGCGGGCGTAGATGAGGCGGGGATTCAGGCCCAGCGCTTGCTCCGGACCCAATCCCAGGGACTCCATGACTCCAGGACGGTATGGCTCGATCAGGACATCGGATTTCTGAATCATTTTCCGGACCAGTGCCGGCCCCTGCTCGGTTTTCAGATTGATCCTCATGGACCTCTTGCCGCGGTCAAAAGGGTTCTTCGGCATCAGGTTGGGAATCTCCGGCCCTCCCTGGGAGAGGCGGTCCACGACGACCACGTCTGCGCCGAAATCGGCGAGGAGCATGCCGCAAAAAGGCGACGGCGCCAGGCCGGCCATTTCCAAAACCCGGATACCATCGAGTGGTCTCATTCCTTGTCCCTCCATAAGAAATCTGCGTAGGCAGATTTCTTATATACCCGAATGACCGCAAATCCTCAACCTGCATGCTCCCCCGGGCTCAGGGTTTTCCTTGACAGGGCATTGCCACCCTCCCTATATTTGTGCGGTTATCATCTTTGAGTTTTCCTTGAGATCCTTGGATGAAAGGCGACTTCTCCTTGAGCAAGCCTCCTGTTGTGCGACTGCCATGAACTCCACCGCCACCTCCCCTGCCCCGAACAAGCCGAAGATCTTCTCTTCCCGGGCCGCAGGTCAACTCCTTCATAAGCCCGGACTCATCCTTTTCGGTGCTCTCTTCGTGGTCGCCGCATGGAGCAACCAGACACCCATCGTTCTTCTCATGGGTCTGTTTCTCTCTGCGGCTCTTGTCGCTAAAGCGTGGAGCCGGTTGTGTCTCCTGGGTGTCAGCTCTCACCGTACCATCAGTGAAAGCCGCGTTTTCCCGGGTGATTCCGTGAAGCTCACCCTTCACCTTGTCAATCGCAAACCCCTGCCTCTGCCATGGGTCCAGGTGGAAGACCACATTCCGGCTGCGCTCGAGAGTCATGGGGCGGGATCAGGCGCCGAATCGGCTCTTGTCCGCCGCTCGGCAGCCCTTCTCTGGTATCGATCCGTGCGATGGACCTACTCGATGGAATGCAACAAACGGGGATATTACCCTTTTGGGCCGATTGAGATGACCTCCGGAGATATTTTCGGTCTCTACTCGTGTTCCCTCGCCTTGACCACGGAGGATTGTATCATCGTGTACCCCAAGATCTTTCCCGTGTCCCGAGTCCCCATCCCTTCGATCCATCCCATGGGAAATTCGCGGACCGACAAATGCCTTTTTCAGGATCCCACCAGGGCAGTCGGCGTCCGGGATTACAGGCTGGGAGACAGTCTCAGGCACATCCACTGGAAGGCCAGTGCCCGTGCTCAAGATCTGCAGGTCAAAATGTTTGAACCTACCACAACGCTCAAGGTCGCCCTTTTTCTGGGCGTCGACTCCTTCCATCACGAAGGCTCATTCAGAACCGATGACTTTGAACTTGGGATCAGCGCGGTCGCCTCGATCGCCCAGGATGTCATCGATCATGGGGGCCCTGCAGGGATTTTCGTGAACACCCGGCTTGCCGATTCGGGACACGGGGTGAGCCTCCCTCCAAGCGGGAATCGTGCTCAATTGACCCATGTCCTCGAGGCCCTGGCCAAAGTCACACCGTCATGGAATGAACCGTTCGCGAATTTCCTCGAAAGGGAATGCAGGAGCCTGCGGGCAGGAACGACCCTTGTCTTCGTGTTATCCTCGCCGCCTGACGGTCTCCTTCCCCTTCTTCTTTCTTTGAAGGAATCCGGTTACAAGGTTCTTGTCCTTTTCGTCGGGGAACAGGGCACGATCCCGATCATGGACGGGATTCCCTGGTTGAATGTGAAAAGTCCTATGGACCTTTGGCGGGCCTGACGGAGAGGGCCTCATGGAACAGGAAAGGCGCCATAGCTTTTTGACGATTATCATGGCAGGGATGGAGGCATGCTGGCTTTACACCGCCCTGCTTCTCATGATCGCAAGAACCGGGAGCGGTGGGCTCTCACCCTTCCTGATCCTGTCCCTGTATCCCATATCATGGGGCCTTGACCGGGTGCTGCAGCGCCGGCCCTGGCCCTGGTCGGGCAAAACGAGCGCAAGTCTTGCCGGCTGGTTCATTGGCACTCTGGTGCTCGGAAAATATCTCTTTTCCTCATCCCTAAAACTCCTCGATGTCTCATGGTTCGCGATCTTTTTATCAAGCCTCATTGAGCTTTCTTCCTTCCCGAACCAGCAACAGCTTTTCCTTGTGTCGGGCAGTCTGACCTGGTGGCTCGGAAGGCGTCTTGCCCGCCTCAGGCCGAGCTTTTCGGCTTTGATCAGTGAGTTCCAGTTCGGCTTCACCTTGCTCCTCATCCTCTTCTTCGTGGCCTCACAGTGGGGGATGAATTTGCCGGGCCTTGTCCCGGTGTGCCTGGCCTTCTTTGCCTTTTCTTTTCTCGGCATCTCCCTGGCCCATGCGCGAGAAGGCAAGGGATGGCTCCATGGCACCGACAGGAATCAATGGTTGAGCATCCTGTTGTTTGCCATTTGCCTCGCCTTTGGCCTGGGCCTGTTTATGACGGCGATCATAAAACCCGAGCTTTTGAAGATACTCCTTAACCTTCTCAAGCTCCTCTGGTATGCCCTCTCCGAGTTGATACGCATGATCATCGCTTTTCTTGCCGGCTTGCTCCCTAAATCAGACCCTGCCCTGATGCCGCCCCCGGTAGGACCGCCGGCCATGCCGGCTGAACCCCCTGCTTGGGTGGAGCTTCTAAGGATGCCCGAATGGGTTCGACGGGTGGGGCAGATCGTGGTATCCTCATTGTGGCTGATCCTCATCCTGGCGGCCCTGTGGAGCGTTTCTTCCCAGATCATCCACTGGCTCCGTCACAAGCTGGATCACGATGAAGGGGCAGCTTACGAGCCCATGTCGGGAGCATTCAGGGAAGACTTGATGCATCTGCTTCGAATGATCCTGAATCGCATTTCCCGGGTCTTTCGCTTTTTTCGCCGGAATCGGGTCGGGAATGATACCGTCTCCTGGGAGGTGCAATCGGTGAGACAAATCTACCGGCACCTCCTTGACTGGGCTGCTTCTGCAGGCTGTCCGCGCCACGCGGCCCAAACCCCGGGAGAGTATCTCCTCACCCTGACCCAATGGTTCCCTGAAGGGCGCCTGGAGCTTTCCCGGATCACCGAGCAGTATGTCGTTGTCCGGTACAGCCCCTTGTTGCCTTCAAAGGAAGCCCTGGAAAACATGGGGAAGACCTGGAATCGGTTGAAGCGGATGAGAGGACCGGCGCGGAAGAAACCGAATAGGGCGGGCGGTTCGCAGGAAAAATAAAATGAATTCACACAAAGCATCGGAGGTCCGATCAATGAATGAAGCGGCGGCGGCCGGCACCGACATGGCACGACTCAAGGCAACGGCCGACAGATTTCGGTCCAACGTGGCAAAAGTGATCGTGGGAAAAGAAAAGGCGATCGACCTGGTATTCGTGGCTCTTCTTTGCGAAGGCCACGTCCTCATCGAGGATGTGCCGGGTGTGGGCAAGACCCTGCTCGCTAAAGCGGCGGCCCGGTCCCTCAACTGCACCTTCCGCAGAATCCAGTGTACGCCTGATCTCCTGCCCTCGGACGTGATCGGTATCCAGTTCTTTAATCAGAAGAACTCCGAGTTTGAGTTCCGGCCGGGGCCAATTTTGGCCAACATCGTCCTCGTGGATGAAATCAACCGGGCCATGCCCAGGACCCAATCGTCTCTTCTCGAGTGTATGCAGGAGCAACAGGTGACGGTGGACCTGAAGAGCATCGCGCTTCCTCGCCCCTTTATGCTCATCGCAACCCAGAATCCCATCGAGTTGGAAGGGACTTTTCCCTTGCCCGAAGCGCAGCTCGATCGATTCCTGCTCAAGGCGAAACTCGGCTACCCCTCACCAACAGAGGAAAGCGCCGTTTTGTCCCGGTTCCAGCACTCCAACCCCCTGGATGAGCTCCAAAGTATTGTTGACTCCTCCGAGCTCCTGGAGCTCCAGAAAATATTCCGCCGGGTGTTTGTCGACCAATCGGTGAGAGATTACATCATCAAGGTGAATGCGGCGACCAGAGATAACACGCATATCAAGCTCGGGACCAGCACACGGGCCGCTCTCGGTCTGCAGGCGGCTTCCCAGGCCATGGCCGCCATTCAGGGAAGGGAGTACGTGATCCCGGATGACGTGAAGGCGCTGGCCCCGTCCGTCCTCTCCCACCGCATCATCGTGAAGACCGAGGCCAGGCTGCGGGGCCGATCCGAGGACAGCATCATCGAAGAAATCCTGGCCACCGTGCCCGTTCCCGCGGATTGAGCTTATGCGCACGTCAATGCAAAGCACCGGGTAGGCCCCAACACATAGCCATAAAAATGGATTTCATCAAGGTTAAGACCTCTTGACGACTCCTACCCAAGGGCATAAAGAAAGAAGGGCTTTTCTTCCACAGATTCCGCCGATTTCACAGATTGCAGAGATCGGTTTTGGGTCATAAAAAATCTTGTAAATCCGCGTAATCTGCGGATATAAATTTGAGTTTAGTCTTTACGGCCGCAAACCATGAAGCCTGAAGACCCCATCCTGTATCAAGACCGATCGGGCTGCCCATTCGAAGTTCGAGCATGTTCGATCCATGATCTTTCCTGCCTCGCAGACATGTACCGGGTTTTCCTGCCCAAGCCCGCGTCCCAGGGTCTCCCGCCGCCCGAGCCCGAAACGTGCAGCCGCTGGATAAGGTCCTTGTTTGAAATAGCCGTCAACATCCTGGCGTGGCAGGACAACAAGGTCATCGGCCATGCGGCCCTGATTGTGGATCCCGGCCGTCAATCCGGAGAGTTCGTGATTTTCGTGCACCAGGATTACCGGAACCTGGGCATCGGCACGGAGCTCACCCGCTTGACGCTTCAGAAGGCGAAAGAGCTCGGCTGCAAGACCGTGTGGCTCACCGTGTCCGTCACGAACTTCATCGCCATAAGGCTTTATCTTCGGGTCGGTTTCGCCTACTGCGACATGGACGACTGCGAAAGGACCATGATCATCAAACTGTGAACCGCCCGCCTGCTTGAACCGCTCGTCATCCAGAGCGAACCCCTTGATGATATATTCCCCCAACCGCTGCGTGGCCCAGATGCGGAACTGGGTGCCCCTATGAGACTTGATCCGATATCCTACGGAGATAATGACGTCGAGGTTGAAGAAATCTACGTCCCGGTCGACTTTTCTGGCACCTTCATTCTGAACTATCAGGAATTTCCGGATCGATCGGCCCGTAGTCCCTAGCGAACCAATAGACACTCCCAACATTTCCCTTACGGCCTAATATTATTCCCGGTCCCTGAGTAAGAGGCTTCTCTCTGGCCACCTCATATCCCCAACTCCTCGAAGTTCTTTCGGATCTTCTCCGCCAATCCTGCCGCCTTGTCCTCCTCGATCATCCGGGTGGCGGCTTCAAAGCGGTTGGCCGCGTGGCGGAGAAAGATCACGCCCAGCGCAGGCATGAAGTAATCGCCCGATGTCAGTTTGGAGTTGGCGCGCAGGTTGTCCACCGCCTCCCATAGATCTGCTTCGAGCTTCTCAATCTCTCTGAAGGTGTCTATCATTGGTCGGGTATCTCCACGACCCACTCGGCCTCATGGGCCTGACCCCAGGCCCAGAGTCCCCAAGATCACCCAGTTGACCTATCAAATCGAGGTTGGGCAAAGGCCTTGATAATGAATTCTTCAGGAACTTTTCTGTTAGGGAAAATAAACAGAAATCAACCAGAATTGCAATAAATATCTAAGAGTAGTTTCCATTCTGATCCATGTTCCCAGGGTTCGTTCTCTCTTTCCTTTTCTTGACATGCCTTGATGTCTTGCATAAAACCTAAACAGACTGGACAGGAGTTTCGGAAATGAAACGGGTGTGGCAACTCCAAGAAGCAAAAAATAAATTCAGTGAAGTTGTGGAACAAGCCCTTTCACAAGGCCCACAGGTCATTACAAGACGCGGAGTAGAAACCGTCATTCTCTTGTCCTACGCCGAATATCGCAAGTTGATGACGTCACAAAAGAAGCTCTCGGAATTTTTCCGCCAATCTCCTTTGGTCGGCATCGACATTGATCTTGGTCGTGACAGGGGTGAGGTGAGGCCCGACATTGCCCTATGAGATACTTACTGGATACCTGCGCTATTTCGGAATTAGTATCCAAGCAACCCAATCAGCGGGTTGTTGATTGGATCGATGGCATTGATCCTGAAGCCGTCTATCTCAGCGTTATCACGATCGGGGAAATTCGAAAAGGGGAACATTGATGGTTTCCTAAAAAGTCGAAAAACAACGACTTGGTCATTGCGAGCCCTTCGACAGGCTCAGGATAAACTCCGCGAAGCAATCTCGAAACTGACCGGATCTCAATGAGATTGCCACGGCGCTTCGCGCCTCGCAATGACGGTGTAGGACTTTTTACGAACGCATCAACATTTACTTCGCTGAGAAATAGTTTACAATCGCTTGGGTAAGGGAGGGGATGGTGTACTCCCTGGCGACGAAGGTGACCTTCAGCCCTTTGTCTTCGGCGCGCTTTGCCGTCACGGGACCGATACAGGCAACAGCCACCTTGTCCATCCACTCTAGGACGGGTTCCCCCGGGAACATGTCCAGGAAGTTGTTCACCGTGGAGGAACTGGTGAAGGTGACCATGTGGATGCCACCGGCCTGAAGCATCCCCCTGATGTCCTCCTTGTCCCCTTCGGGCTTGACCGTGCGATAGGCTTCCACCACGTCCACCGCGGCACCCAGCTTTTCAAGCTCCTGCGGCAAAACCTCTCTGGCTTCCCATGCCCTGGGCAGAAGGATCTTTTTGCCCTGAACGTCTTCCTTCCTGAAAGCTTCGACCACGGCCTCGGCACGGTATTCTGCCGGAACCAGATCGATCCGAAGACCTTTCGCCGTGACCGCATCCGCCGTGGCAGGGCCGATGGCCGCGATCTTCACACCCTTGAGATCGCGCACATCCCCTCCCAGGGCCTCCAGCCGTTCAAAAAAGTATTTCACCCCGTTGACGCTCGTGAAGACCAGCCACCGGTATTTGTCCACGTCCCGAATCGCTCGGTCCAGATCTTCCCAGGTCGCCGGCGGAACGACCTCGATGGTGGGGAACTCCAGGCACCGGGCGCCCAGTTCTGAGAGCGCAGCCAGAAAATCGCTTGCCTGCTCTCGTGCCCGGGTGACGACGATCCTTTTGCCGAAGAGCGGTTTTTCCTCGAACCAGTTGAGCTCATCCCTGAGACGGACGACGTCTCCCACCACGATGATGGCAGGGGGCCGGATTTGTTCCTGTTTTGCGATCTCCGCGATCTCGTGGAGTGGTCCTGTCACGGTCCTCTGTTCAGGGACGGTTCCTGTGCAAATGACCGCTACAGGGGTCTGCGGGGATCGGCCGTGCTCCATGAGGCTCGAAGCGATCTTGGCGAGATTTCCCACGCCCATAAGAAAGACCAGGGTGCCCGCACCGGTTGCGAGCTTGTCCCATGCAATATGGGAATTCTCTTTTGTGGGGTCCTCATGGCCTGTGATGAAAGCCACGGTCGAGGTGTAATCCCTGTGAGTCAAAGGAATGCCGGCATAGGCCGGTACGGCGATCGCCGATGTCACGCCAGGGATGATCTCAAAGGGAATCCCTGCTTTCACCAGTTCCTGTGCCTCTTCCCCTCCCCTGCCGAAGATGAAGGGGTCCCCTCCCTTGAGCCTGACAACCCTCAGCCCTTGTTTAGCCTTGCCGACGATGAGCTCATTGATTTTTTCCTGGCTCATGGTGTGCCGGCCGCCTTCCTTTCCAACATAGACGAGCTCGGCCTCCTTTCTCGCGTATTCGAGAAAGACGCGGTTGGCAAGGTAGTCGTAAACAATGACATCCCCTATTTCGATGCACTGCTTCGCCTTCAGGGTCAGGAGCCCGGGGTCGCCGGGACCCGAACCAACGAGGTATACCTTTCCGTTCTTTTGTCCAGCCATAGAGGAAACCTTCATTTGGATGTATCAATAGCGTTCAAAGCAATCAGCTATCAGCCCACCCCCCATGAGGGGGCATAGGCGCTAACTTAAGCCGTCACCCCGGTGAAAACCGGGGTCCAGAACTGTTTAAGACCCCTGGATTCCGGCTTCCGCCGGAATGACGAAACATCAAATCTGTCGCCCTCCCTTCTTAAGTTAGCGCTTATGCCATGAGGGGGACGGATCATGGGAGGGGGAATTAGCTGAACGCTGATTGCTGAACGCTGAACGCTTCGGAGTTACCGGCCGTAGATGCGATCGAGGATTCTGTCCGCGCCCGCGGCCAGGAGCTCATCCGCCACTTTTCTGCCCAGCGCTTCAGGCCTGTCCACGGATCCGCGACTTTTCTTGCGCAAAATAATGCTGCCGTCCAATTCGGCCACCATGCCTTCCAGATGGAGCCCGTCTTTTTTCATCCGGCAGTAACCGGCCACAGGCACCTGGCAGCCCCCGCCCAGTTTAGCCAGGAAAGCTCTTTCCGCCCTCGCGATCCGTTCGGTTTCCTCGTCCTTCAAAAAAGCGAGAAGGCGTCTGACCCTTCGATCCTGCCTTCTCAGCTCCACGGCGAGAATGCCCTGCCCGATGGCCGGAACAAAATTTTTAGGCAAAAGGAGGGCCGTGATTCTTCCTGACAGGCCGAGACGCTTGAGCCCTGCCGCGGCGAGAATAATCGCATGCACATGGCCGGAATCGAGTTTTCTTAAACGGGTGTCCACGTTGCCCCGCATGGAGACGACACAAAGGTCAGGGCGCACATGCAGGAGCTGCGCCGACCGCCTCAGGCTGCTCGTTCCCACGGTCGCCCCGTCCGGCAGTTCGTGGATCGACTTGTATTTATCGGACACAAAGGCATCCCTGGGATCTTCCCTTTTCGGAAAAACAGCCAGTTCAAGCCCCTCGGGCAGTTCCGCGGGAACGTCCTTCATGCTGTGGACGGCCAGATCCACGGTTCCCTTCAGCAAGGCATCCTCGATCTCTTTTACAAAGAGGCCTTTGCCTCCGATCTCGCTCAAGGGAGAATCCAGGATCTTGTCCCCCTTTGTCTTGATCCTGACAAGCTCCACCTTGACCCGCGGATGCTCGGCCTCGATCTTCGCCTTCACCCACTCGCTTTGTGCGAGGGCCAGCTTGCTGCCTCTGGTACCGATACGTAAGTCCATAAAAGAGTGCCCCATCGACTGCGCTCAGGGCCTTCGGCTAAAGTGAGCTAAAATGCCTAAAGTGTCTAAAATGGAAACAACAAAGCCCAGCGGCTAAGTGTCCCCCTGGAGGCTGTTTGACAACTCCCTTTCCTTCAAAACCACACTCCCCTCACCCTTGCCCGGTCCCCATCAAGTGAGAGCAATGTTAGGTTGACTGCAGTGTCGTGTCCCCCAAATAGGTTGTCATCTCGACCGGAGGGAGAGATCTTTTGACTATTTTGAAATTTAAGATTTCTCACTTCGTTCGAAATGACAAGTTACTCAAAGTCCTTGCGGGACACGGCACTATTTACGTGCCCAAGGCCCTCAAACCGCCCGCCCGAACATTTTAGGCATTTTGGGCAATTTAGGCACTTTAGGCATTTTTCCTGCTCAGAAAAAATCGAGCGAACTCCAAATCCCGGGGCGTCGTGATCTTGATGTTCTCCTCCAGGCCTTCTACCATGGTTACAGGAATGCCCATCCTTTCAAGGAGCAGGGCGTCGTCCGTCAATTCCTCCCAGTTTTCGTCCACAGCCCGGCGATGGGCGGCAAGGATGTCATGGTAACGAAAGCACTGGGGTGTCTGGACAAGCCACAAATTCCTTCTGTCCGGGGTTCCCACCACCCGGCCGTCAGGTCCGACTTCCTTCACGGTCTCCTTGACGGGAATGCCGGGTACGACCGCCCGATTCCCGGCCGCTGCGGTAATCATTCGGGTGATGAATTCGGCCGGAACAAAGGGGCGAACCCCGTCATGAATGAGCACGAGATCGCAAGGCCGCTCAACAGCCTCCAACCCCAGTCTCACGGAGTCCTGGCGTCTCATGCCCCCGGGAATGACCTGCCCCACTTTGCTCAGGCTGTACCCGTCAACAATCTCCTCTTTGCAGTAGGAGACTCTGTCCTGAGGGACCACGAGAACAACGCGTTCTACGAGAGGGCATTGCTCGAAGTTCTGCAGGGTCGCAGCCAACAGGGGCCTCCCGCCAAGATCCATGAACTGCTTGGCCACCCCGGTCGCCATCCGCACGCCTGCACCCGCCGCAGGGATGATCGCCACCGTTTTCACTTCATCACCCTTGATGAATTCGTAAAAGGCCACAAAACGCTTTATTTCGTCATTCCCCGGCTTGACCGGGGAATCCAGTTCCTTAATTGACTTACGAAATGCCTGGACCCCGTTTTTCAACGGGGTGACGACTTTTTACCGTGAAAATCCCCCCTGGCCCCCCTTTTTCAAAGGGGGGAACTTGCTCCTCTCCTTTTTGTCCTCCCCCTTTATTAAAGGGGGATCGAGGGGGATTTCCATTGGAGGGGGTGACCGCCTCCAGGTTATGAGCGTTTACGAAGCCGTCACCCTTGCCCTAAACAAAAAGCAGGCTCGAAATTCGAGCCTGCACGGGAAGCCTGCTCTCATCCTCTTAGGCCTTTACCACTCTCTTGGTCTGCTTCTTGAGGCGGTTGATCCGGCGACGCAGGACCGTCGCCTTTTTCTTGTCCGCCGAAGAGATGGCTTCCTTCTTCTGGGCCTTGAGCTGAACGATCTTCTGCTTGAGGACTTTCACGTCCACTTCTTTCTTGATGGCCGGCCGCTTCGCTTTCTTTGCCGGCTCTTCCTCCTTGATGCCCAGGGCCTCCTTGATGGCTTTCAGGAGCTCTTCCTTCTTCATGGCATGAACGCCCGTCAGGCCTTCGAGTTTCTTTTCCAGAGCAAACTCCCTGAGCTCCGTGGCCGTCATCTTGTCGAGCGGCTTTTCCGGCGTTTCTTCCTGCTTCTGTTCCGTTCCTTCATTCTTCACTTCTTCTTCCATAAGCGCTTGCTCCTTCAATTTGTCATGATGTTCGGCTCAAATCATCAGTCCTTGTCGTATTTGGCAAAGAACGGCTTGAAAAGATCCAGGGGAATGGGGAAGAGGGTCGTCGAATTCCCCTCCGAGGATATTTCCTTCAGGGTCTGGAGATATCGCAACTGGAGCGCCTGGGGATGTTTCTGGATGATCTCGGCCGCCTGGGCAAGGCGCGCGGCTGCCTGGAATTCTCCTTCTGCGTTGATCACCTTGGCCCGCCTTTCTCTCTCCGCCTCGGCCTGCCTTGCCATCGCTCTCTGCATCTCCTGCGGCAGGTCAATGTGTTTCACCTCGACGGTCGTCACCTTGATCCCCCACGGGTCCGTGTGCTTGTCAAGAATTTCCTGGAGCTGGGCGTTGATCTTTTCTCTCTCCGCCAGAAGCTCATCCAGTTCAACCTGGCCGCAAACGCTCCTCAGCGTTGTCTGGGCCAGTTGCGATGTGGCAAAGAGGAAGTTCTCCACCACGATCGTCGCGTTCGTGGGATCCATGACCCTGAAATAGATCACGGCATTCACCTTCACGGACACATTGTCCCGGGTGATGACGTCCTGAGGAGGTACATCCATGGTCACGAGCCGCAGGCTCACCTTGACCATCTTATCGATGATCGGGATCAGGATGATCAATCCCGGTCCCTTGGTCTTGATGACACGGCCGAGTCTGAAGATGACCCCTCGTTCGTATTCGCGCAAAACCTTGATGGCCGAGGCCAGGAAAAAAACAATCAAAACCAGAGCGAGAATGTAAAACATGTTTTACCCCTTTCGTGGTTGAAGTTACTCGTTATCGGTGACTCGCTATCCGCAGGGAGGGCTGCTGCGCCCGCCGAACAACCATGTTGAGTGTCCCATGCTCAATGTTTAATGCTCAATGCTCAATGTCCAACGCGCTTCACCCTCAGAACGAGCCCGTCCATATCCTCAACCTGAACCTTGTCCCCGGGTTCCATCTTTTCCTCGGACACGGCCCGCCAGAGTTCACCATGCACAAATACGACACCTTCCGGATCAATGGTTTTCTTGACCAGGCCTTTTCGGCCGATGAGGCCCTCAACCCCTGTTTTGGGTTTTGTCCGGTAGGCACGATAGGCGAGGCCGGATACGACGACAAAAAACCCTCCGATAAGGGCGATGGTGGGCGCCATGAGCCTCAGGGAAACCCCTACGTCTTCGAAAAGCATGACGGATCCCAGGGTCAAACAAATGAGCCCGCCAAGGGAGAGCATCCCGTAACTCGCGACCTTGATCTCTGCAATGAAGAGGATGATAGCGAGGACGATGAGCAGAAGGCCCGCATAGTTCACCGGCAAGGTCTGAAAGGAATAAAAGGCGAGAATCAGCGAGATGGCCCCGATGACTCCCGGAAAAATGGCGCCCGGGTGCGAGAGTTCAAAGTACAGTCCTGCCAGGCCGATCATCATCAGGATGTAGGCGATATTCGGGTCGCTGATCGTCTTGAGAATTCTGTCCCTGACCCCCGGCTCGAAATACTTCTTTTTCAGGTCCTTGGTCTTCAGGGTCACCTTGCCCTGCTTGAGCGTGATTTCTTTTCCGTCGATTCGGGTTAAAAGCTCATCAACGTCGGCAGCCTCCAGGTCGACCACGTTCTTTTGCACCGCTTCCTCGGCCGTGATGGACACGCTCTCGCGGATGGCTTTTTCCACCCAGTCGGCGTTTCGGCCCTTTTCCTGGGCAATGCTCCGGCCATAGGAGGCCATGTCATTGACCACTTTCTCGGACATGGTTTTCTCGATGTCTCGTCCGCCGGCAGAAACAGGATGGGCCGCGCCGATGTTTGTTCCCGGCGCCATGGCCGCGATGTGGGCGGACGCGGTCACCATGACGCCTGCCGAGGCGGCGCCCGCGCCCCTCGGGGCCACGTAAACCACCACGGGAACGGGCGAATTCATGATGGCCTTGACCATGGTCCTCATGGAGGACGCCAGCCCGCCGGGCGTATCCAATCGAACAATGACCAGATCCGCTTCCTGTTTTCTGGCTTCCTCGAGACCCCGCTCCAGAAACGTGGCCGTGGCCGGGTTGATGGCTCCTTCCACGTCCATGATCAGCACGTGGCGTTCGGTGGACCACACCGAGCTGAAAACCAGCAATACCAGGCCTATCAACGTAGGGAGGAAATAGATCACCCCTCTTCTAATCATTGCTCTTGACCTCCAGCCCCATGCGCTTCATGATCTTCTTCACATCCTCCCACACGTGCCGTTTTGCCGAAAGATTCCGGAGCAGATAGGCAGGGTGATAGGTCGGCATCATCGGAACAGACATAAAAGAGACCCAATTCCCTCTCTCACGGTTCATCACGAAAGGTCTTCCCATAAGACTCTGGGCTGCGGTCAGACCCAAAGCACAGATCACCTCAGGCCCGATGATTTCGAGCTGCCGTTTGAGGAAAGGAAGGCACGCTTCGACTTCGTCCGCTTCGGGAACACGGTTTTTGGGCGGCCGGCACTTGACCACATTGCAAATATAAACATCTTCCCTCTTGAGGCCCATGCCGTTTTCGATAATTTTGCTCAGGAGCTTTCCCGCCTCACCCACAAAGGGCCTGCCTTCCATGTCCTCGTCTCTGCCCGGTCCTTCCCCGACAAAAACAAGCCGGGCATGGGGATCTCCCTCTCCAAAGACAAGACGGGTTCTTCCTTTCCAGAGCTTGCAGCGCCTGCAGTCGCCGACAAAATCCCTCAACGCCTCCAGGGTTTCGGCGCCCTGCGGCCCCTGTTCAGGAGAACCCGGTGCCGGAGCGGAAAGCCCCGGCGGATCAAGACCCATCTCGGCGTTGGCCCTCAAAAGCCTTTTCACATGACCTGCGATCTCTTTCAGCTCTTGGGCAGGAGTCATCATGCCTTTTTCCACATCGCTTTGATTCGGTCCAGGAGCCGGTCGGCGACTTCCTCCTTGGTCATCAAATCCCAATCCTCCACCCGGCCGTCGCGGTAGATGACCTTCACCGCATTGGTATTCACTTCAAACCCTGCGTCATGACGGGAGACGTCATTGGCCACCATCATGTCGAGATTTTTTCTCTTCAGCTTGTCCGTGGCATTGGCAAGGAGTTCTTGTGTTTCCGCGGCAAAGCCGACCAGAAGCGGTCGCCCTCCGCTTTTCCTGCATCCCAGCTCGGCCAGGATATCGGGATTCTCGATCAGATCCAGGGTGGACTCTCCGCCCTTTCTCTTTAACTTGTGCTCCGACCTTTCCTTGGGTTTGTAATCCAGCACAGCAGCGGCCTTGACGATCACATCGAAATTCTCACACCCCCCGATGACCGCCCGGCGCATTTCCTCAGCCGTCTTGACACGCTCGAAGACGACACCGGCAGGTGGTTTGAGGCTCGTCGGCCCGCTCACCAGGGTCACCTCGCCTCCTCTCATCCTGGCCGCCCTGGCCACGGCATATCCCATGCGACCGCTGGAGCGATTGGTCATGTATCTCACGGGATCAAGGGGCTCGATCGTCGGGCCTGCGGTCACGAGGAACCGCATCCCTGCGAGATCCTGGGTTGCCAGAACCCGTCTGGCCTCTTCCAGAATATCCTCCGGCTCAGGGAGCCTTCCCGGGCCCTCTGTTCCGCATGCCAGCCCTCCCTCAGCCGGGTCCATGACCTCATAACCCAGCTCTCTCAACACCCCAAGGTTCCTTTGCACTGCCGGGTTGAGAAACATCCGGCTGTTCATGGCCGGGCAAACCAGAATCTTCGCCGATGCTGCCATGACCATGGTGGACAAGAAGTCGTCTCCCAGGCCGTGGGCCAGCTTGGCGACAAAATTGGCCGTCGCGGGAGCGATGATGACCAGATCGGCATTCTGTCCCCAGTGAATGTGATCCATGGGGCCGGTCCCGGCATCCCACATGCCGGAGATGACATGGTTTCCCGAAAGGGCCTCAAAGGTGAGGGGCGTGACAAACTTCGTGGCACTCTGAGTCATGGCAACCTTGGTTTGGGCCCCCGCTTTGACCAGAAGCCTCACAAGCTCCGCGGCCTTGTAGGCTGCAATCCCACCCGTCACACCCACAACGACTGTTTTCTCTTTCATGGCATCTCACGGACTTTTCAGGAACCCGACCACTTCCCCGTATTCCACATCGTCCACCTTGGTCACCCAGAAGCCCTTTAACCCGAGCAGATCCCTGATCTTTTCCCCTTGATCCCCCGCATCTTTCCTGGTCTTGAAAAATCCGATGCGAAGCCTCAAGTAGTCCCTCCCTTTCACGTAGGCCCGGGTAATGTAAACCGGGTATCCCTGTCGTGACAGGATCACGGCCGGAGGGACGATCTCTGCTTCCGTGGATGCGGAGATCACATTCACGACCCATGTGCTCCCCGACGGTTTTTCCAATCCCTCCTTGGCCTCGCGAGGGGTGATGTACCTCAGTTCCAACCCTGCCGGCAGTTCTCGCGTCGCAAAGTCCTCTCCGTTGGGCCATGCACCAAGTTTGTCAAGATTCAGGCGAAGGAGGATGGGCCACCTCAGGGGATCCTGCATGGTGTCCTGGCGAGACGCAATCTTCGAGAGGGTATCCCCCTTCTTCACAACATAGTAGCCCGGCTTTTCCCTTCTTTCCTGGTCCGCCTGGGCCGGTGCAGCCGGCTTCGCAGCGACAGGTTCCCGCATCGGAGGTGTCGACGGCCTCTCCACGGCGTCATCCTTGGACGTCACCGGAGGCGCTTCCTTTGACGATTCGGGTTTTGGTTCCGGCGCCTGCTCCGGCTTTTTCTCCGCTGTCGCTGCGAGTGCCTTTTCCTGTTCCGGCAAAGGCTGCTTGATCGTCTGCACCACCTTGGGCGAAGGCGGTGGTCCTGACGGCTGGTCCTCTCCTGAGCAAGCCGTCAGCGCGAACAGCAAAACAATAATGGAGATTCTCATCATTGAAAACCTCATCACCCCCTTCATCCCATCGAGGAGAAGCCGTAACATGGAGAAATAGAAAGGGAAACGAGAACCCTAGAAGATCCTTTATGATTTTGCATTAAACCGCAAAAATGACCGCTTGACAACAGAAAACTGGCCAAGTTTGCTCCCGGGAGCGTTCCTGGCAAACCCTTTTTGAAAGGCTCACCAAAGGGAGTGTATTTAGAACTTTCAATGGGCCCTGATCGAGGGGTCCGGCACTTACATGACGATGGGAACCGGCAAGGACGCACGGCTCGACGAGCTTGAGGGGAAAGGTGGCGAAATGAGCGCCGGTAAAAGGTTCTGTCGGAATGGACCATACCGTGCGACGATTACGCCTGCTCTCCTCCCCCACGCTTTCATAGTTGCAGAAATATCTCAGGGACTTCGACATCAGGAAGAGGTATTGGAGGCAACGGGTCAGACGATCCTTGACGCTTTCAGGCAGGGACACATGGATTCCCGTTCCCGACTTTATCGGCGATTGGTTGCATGCTTTTCTTTACGCGATTCATGGACGCGCACTTTCCCCTCGTTGTACTTATGAATGAGCATCGATATAAGGGATTGATAGGGGATCCCTTCTTCAATGGCTTTAGCTTGAATCTTTTTGAGATCCCGCTCAGTCATACGGATGTTGATCCTCCTCTGCTTGGTTAGGCTGGCTTGAGCATATTCCTCATACCGTTTCTTGTCTCTTTTCGGAAGATCAGAAACCCATTCTTCAGTCTCCAGCGAATTCGCCAACTCCATTTCGTCATTGTCCACATATGGTTCTCTTGTCATCTTTTACCTCCGAGATGCTTCTTCGTTTCCTTCCTGCTGGGTATGATCGTTTTCAGGAATATTTTCTCATCGTCTTCGATAAACGGCACTGAATAGATGTAGTCCTCAATCTTCACAACAAATAACATTTGGTTCGGGTATCTCTCAGGGTTTGGATGCCTCAGGCGATCTATCAGATCCCCGGAAGCAATGGCTAACACCACTTGCTCAAACGACACCCCGCGCAATCGCTTCAGCAGTTCGTTTTTTTCATCATTCCAGTCATAATATTTCATGCGTGTGCCTTTTGTATTCCGAATTTAGGGTAGCGAATCCTGATCATTATGTCAATAATAGTTCAGTAAAAGCCAGTGATTAACCGATTTTAGGAATTCTGCCTTAACATGGAACAGAGGGGGAATCATCGTTTGGCTGATGTTCTGGGGGTAATCAAGGCGGGGTGTTCTGTCCTTGACAGGTCAAAGGCTCACCCCTATACTCCGACAAATACTTGAGACCGTTTAGGTTCCACCCCATCGAAGTCAGGAAAGGGCATCATGAAAGTACTGGTCTATGGCTCAGGAGGCAGGGACCACTGCCTGGCTGACGCCTATGCGGACAGCCGGCATGTGGAAAAGGTTTACTTCACGCCCGGTAATCCGGGAGTTTTGCACACCCCTAAAGGAAAGCGAGGCCTGATTGAGCTTGTGAAGCTCGAAGACTTCCAGCACGTCGCCGACTTTTGCCTGGAAAAGGGAGTGGACCTGGTCGACGTGGGCTCTGAAAACCCTCTGGAGGAAGGGCTGATCGACATTCTGAACGGGGCGGACGTCAGAACCGTGGGACCCAAGAAGGCCTTTGTGAAGCTGGAGAGCGACCGGGCCTTTACCGATGACCTCCTGGCTAGAATCGGCGTTCCGAAGCCGGAGTACCGCGTCTTCGATGACCCTGCAAAGGCCAAAGAGTACGTGGCGAACATCGGCTATCAGGTCGTTGTCAAAGCCAACGGGCTGGCGGCAGGAAAGGGAGCCATCGTCTGCGACGACGTGACGGATGCGCAAGGGGCCGTCGAAAAAATCATGGTAGAAAAAATATTCGGCGACTCCGGAAACCGCGTGGTCGTCGAAGAGAGGAAGTACGGTACGGAAATCTCCTTTTTTTCGTATCTGGACGGGAAGCACGTCATGCCTCTCAGGATGTTCGCCCAGGACTACAAGCCGGCCTTTGATCCCGAAGACAAAGAATCCATAGAGCAGTTCGGGGGCAACCTGAACACGGGAGGTACGGGATGCTACTGCCCTCACAAACTCGTCAGCCCGTGGCTGGTCAACCGGATCATCAAAGAAATCGTGAACCCCACCGTGAATGCCATTTACAATGATCTTGGGTGGGATTACCGGGGGGTGCTCTATTTCGGGCTCAACCTCGATCCCTATGACAACCTGGATGTTTTCGAGATCAATGTGAGACACGGAGATCCCGAGTGGGAAGTGCTGGCTCGCAAGCTCAGCACCGATCTGTTTGAAATCGGGATGGCCACGTGGGAGGGGACCCTGGACCGGGTCAAGCAGGTGTGGAATCAGCAGCACTATGTGGACGTCATTGCCATGGAAGGCCGCTCCAAGGCGTCCAAGGGCTGGAACAAGGGCTATCCGGGCCGTTACGGCAAGGGGCACCGCATCGTCGGCCTTGATGAGCTCGGCAAAGGCATCGCCGTGTATTTCGCCGGGGTGGATCAGGACCCTGAGAAAGGTCTTGTCACCTTCGGAGGCAGAGTGCTCCACGTCATCGCCGGGGATGCCACGCTGGAAGCGGCTCGGGACAAGGCCTATCGCAACATCAAGAAAATCATCTTCCTTGATCACAACAACAACGACGCCAACTGCATGCGCTTCCGGGAGACCATCGGGTTATAGCAGTGCCTAAAGTGCGCTAAAATGCCAAAAGTGCCTAAAATGTAAGTTCGTAAGTTCATGAGGTATTAAGTTCGTAAGCTCATGAGCAAACGCCGCCCGGCCTCCTGGCGAACGATTCACGGATAACCTTCGTTTCACGCCTTTCCCGCAAATTCGGGAGCAGGAGCTCCCTCCTACAGACAGGCATTGTTTGCTCCGTGCTCCCTGCTCCCCGCTCCCCGCTCCCCGCTTACCTCCCCCTCGGTTCCACCCTGGCCACCAGATAGAAGACCACGCCCAGAACGAGCAGGCCGCCGATCAACAGGCCGAAAGTAAGGGCCTCTTTCTCGTCGATGGCGGCAACGAAGAGTTTACGGATGAAGGCCACCAGGGCGAGCTCCACGAAGACCTGCACGCGGAACCGCCCGCCCCGCAGATGTTCCACCTGGGTGTGAAGCAGCTCCACCATCATCCACAGGATGAGCAAAGACCCCATGGACTTGATCACGCCGGTCTCAAGCGTTTCCCGCAGAGCGTAAAGAATATCGCTGGCCAGGAGCGCCGCCACTCCCGCGGAAAGGACCACGAGGCCCAACATGAGCAGCAGATTGAGGCCGTGGAGCAGCCGTTCAGACCACCGCACCAGCCAGAACTCCAGGCGGTGAGAAAGGAACACCTTCTTCAACTCCGCTTCCCTGTAGGAGCTTGTCATGATATCGAGGTTCATGTCGATGACCTTGTCGAGGGTTTCAGCAAGGACCTGCCGCCGGGCGGGATCTGTCACTTCACCTTCGAGGTGTCTGAGACAGAAGGTGCGGACGAAGCTCATGGAGGCATTGACATAGTGTCCTTCAAGTCCGATCTTGACGTGAACCTGGCCGATCTTTTGCAACCGCATGAGGTAGCGGTGGTCATGCTTGGCAGTGAAAAGCTCCTTGAACCATGACCGGATGGTGTGCTTTCTCTTCGCGATCGCCTCATCGGTCGCGAAAAAGGCGGCCGTGTAAGGATCCTCGAGCAGGAACGTGTAGAAGTCTTCGGCGAGCTGATCCGAATAGGGCAGCAGAAGGGCCCCCAGTTCCTCCCGGTTTTGCTGATCCATGGGGGTAAACCGATAGTGCTTGAGGATAGCCTCCATGCTTTCCATGTCCGTCACACCCCTTTCTCTCAGTTCTTCATTTGCCTTTCCACGGCACGCCCGAATTCAGGGGGCAATCTTTTTATCGCATCCTGGAGATGCCTTCCTGCCTCTTCACGGTCGGTCTTGGCGGAAACGCCCGTCAGGAAAAGATCGACCCCGGCCCACACGTACTGTCCGGCCTCGGGATCGAAATCGGCCAGGTAAGGATCCTTTTCCGGCGGCGCCTCTTCGAAAATGTCTTTCAGCAACGCCGCCAGTTGCTGCTCGTTCAACGCCTTTTCGGTGCCGGCCATGCGGTTCTGGTAGCTTTGGGGAGACGAAAACTCGATCAGCGGGCGATCGTCGGTGTTCACGGGAAAATCGATAAAGAGCCGCTGCGCTTGCCTCAGGTTGCCTGCATAGAGCATGAGCGTGTTGGCCAGGATCATGGGCCTGGACAGGGCACCTTGTTCCCCTCCCAGGCGCGAGAAGCTCTCCACCAGGGCATCCGGCTTCAAAGGCGACCTGTTCAAGTGGCCGATCAGCGCCATGGTTGGACGATCCGTCAGGTAGGAGTTTCGCCACAAGGTCACCCCGTCGAAGACCTGGAGCATGGTGTTGACGATGATGGAGAACTCCCTTCGCGACAACTGGTACAAAGCCAGCCATTGAACGAACAGCCCGTCGCGCCTGAGCCTGGATTTGGCCGTCGCAAAGTGTTCTACCGAGTACAGGTTGCCGATGCCTGCTTTCCAGGGCAAAAACAAGTCCCCGATGATCAGGTCATAGCGGTCTTTCTTTCCCAGCAGATAATTGCGTCCGTCCTCGATGATCACGGACGCGCGGGGATCCTCGAAAAGCCGCCCCACGTATTCATGCAAGTAGAGGCGCGCGGCCTGAACCACTTCCGGAACGAGCTCACACACGGTAACTTTTTCCACGTCGTAACTCAATGCTTTTTCGGCCGTAATGCCGGTGCCCATGCCCAGGTAGAAGAGGGACCTGGCCGGGGGATGAATCGTCATGGGGACCACGGTCTGGGCCTGCTGGTTCGCGACAAACAGGGGTTTGGTGCGGCCGAGACAGTACTTGTTGTTCAGAAAGATGCAGGAGTATGCTTCTTCCCCCGGGTTCTTGTATTTGATGACCGAAGCGACCCCGTGGCTGCCTTCGATGACGCCGACAAGCTCCCGGGTTCCGTCAGGAGCAAGATGAACGAGAGGATAGTGGACTCCGGGGATGAGAAAAGAAACCATGAGGGCAAGACCCCCGATAAGCCATGCTGCGTGCCGCCTGATGCCTGCACCCGCAGCCAGGGCCGTGAGCAAGGCCAGGAACAGGTAACTCAAATTCGTGACCTTGAGACTCTTCCATAGACCCCACTGCCCCAGGAGGAAAAATCCGGCCCACAGCGAACCTGCGATGGCCCCGAAGGTGTTGGCGGAAAGAATCCGGCCCATGATAGGGCCCGCCTTGTAGCCGGTGCCTTCCGCCGCCTTCATGAGATAGGGGAAGACGCTCCCCAGCAGGATGCCTGGAACGAGGATGATCAGCGCTGTGGCCCCGAGAAGGGAAAGCAGATATAGCATCCACCGGTCATATTCCTGGAAAAGAAGCCGATCGAGTCCCTGGGTGACATGATAGAACAGAGGGGGTGTTGTCGAACAACTGAGACCGGCAAGGGCCAGCAGAACCACAAGCACCGTGACGGGGTCGAGGTCTGTTCTCGAGAGAAGACCGGCGAGGGCCGCGCCCACGGCCAGCGCAATCAGGAACACGATGAGGATCATGGAAAAGGTGTACACCGTGTTTTGCAGAACCTGGGAAAACATCCGCGTCCAGAGCACCTGCAAAGCCAGGGCCTGGAACCCCGAAGCGAAAGCCAGGAAATAAAGAAGAGGAGGACTTAGCGCAGGGTTCTTTCCTCCCCTTTCTTCCTCGCCCCCGGCATCCCGGAGCGGGTTTTTTTCCATCCCTGTGCCGACGAGCACGGCAAGGAGGCCCACGAGGCCGCTCGACAGGATGGCCGTCACATAGGAAAGGGTGTAACCCATGACGGCCGGCAGGAGGAAGCCTGCGAGCAAAACGCCCAGGACCGCCCCGGTGGTGTTGACGGCATAGAGGGATGTTCCTGTTTTTCCCAGTTCGCCGGGTCTCCGGACAAAATACTGGCTCAACAAGGGGAGCGTCCCTCCCATGAAAAAGGCCGGCAGAAATAAGATGGAAAGGGACAGGGTGAACTTGGTCAGCACGAAAAGGGGTGTCGTGTTCCCGAAAATTTCGAATAGATCGGAATAAAGAGCGCGATACAAGGCGAGCAAGGCGAAGTACAGGACGGCAGTAAGACCGATCCCGATTTCGAGCAACCCGTATGCGCGAATCAAGTTCGAAATGGATGTGGAGCGTTTGCCCCAGTACCAGCCGCCGGCACTCAGCCCCAGGAAGAAAACCGTGAGGGTGGTTGCAGTGGCATAGGCCGTATTTCCGAAAAGAACCTGCAGTTCCTTGAGCCACAAAACCTCGTAAATCAGCCCCAAAGCGCCGGAGATAAAGAAAAGAAAATAGATGATCCGCGTCTGGCTCTTCGGCAAGAAATCCCTCCCTCCGCCCGCTTGCGTTTCTTTCTTAATTCTTGCTTCTTTGAACCGGCTGATTGAAATAGCCCAGCTCAAGATCGGGGAATTCATGTTCGAGAATTTCGACCATCTTCTTCATCCCCACCCCGGGTGCTTCATGTCGGGGCATTTTTTTCAGATAGAGCCGAGGATCAATGCAGAGATTCTTGAGGTGCACGAAATTGAGACCGGTCTTGCGAATCAGGTCCATCAGGGCCTCAATCTCTTCTTCCTGATCGGAAATACCCGGAAAGACGAGGTAGTTGACCATGGTGTAAAGTCCGAGTTCTCTGGAAAGAGCAATGGATGCCGCCACGTCTTCGAAATCATAGCCCCTTGGCCGGTAGTAGGCGCGGTACAAATCCGGCCGTGCACTGTTGATGCTGATCCGGATGGAATCCAGGCCGCTCTCGGCAAGCACACGGATCCTGTCCGGCCAACTCCCGTTGGTGTTCAGATTGATGGTCCCTTTAGCGGTCCGCTTCCTCATCTCTTTGATGCTTTCCGCCATGAGGACGTGCTCGGTCAGGGGTTCTCCTTCACACCCCTGCCCAAAACTCACGATGGCCTCTTCGGCCTGATCGAGGTGGCGTACCGCAAGGGCTACGATCTCTTCCCTGCTCGGCTTGAACGAGATTCTTTGATGGGAGGCTGTGCAGGATGGATCCCTTTGAAGAGAAAGACACCCCAGGCAGTTGGCATTGCAGGTGCGGCTCACGGGCAGGGGGGCTTCCCATCGTCCCAGGAAAAGGTTCTTGGCTGCAAAGCAGTGGTTGCTGGTGGCACAGCCGACAAGATGATCCAGAAGCGACCCTCCGCCCCAGCGCTTGCGATACCGCCTGAGTGCGGATGAAAGCTTCCGGTCGTCGTAATTGCGGGGATCCCATTTGTGATTGTACTCTATCCTGAAGGCGGGCACGCGGTATTGCCCGTCCATGAATCCCACCGCCGTATAGGCCCACATGGGCAATGTCTGCCCCTTTGACCTGTAGTGGACTGCCGGCAGAAGACTCCGAACCAGCCCGGGTTCCAGGAAGGCGGCTACACCATAACATGGGACCCGTGAACCTCCTGCACCGACCTCGGTCACGATCTCGTACTCCCCTGTAGAGGGGTTGAGACCTACGGGGTGACCAAACGGGATATAGAAGAGCTTGCTGAATTCGGGCATCGGAATGAGATCTTCCGGGGCAACCGGAACCGGCCTGTGGCCCGAAAACCCCGCCATGCGAAAATAAGGGTGATCATAGACCCTGCCTTGACGGTCCGCGTAGAGCATGTAAGGGATATCTCTGACCCGGGAATCCAATTCGTATCCTCCGAGTTTCCTTATTACAACGCGCGTGCCGGCCTGTCAATGCGGCCGTTAGACGGGAGGGGATGGAACCCCTCCCCTACATTTGGATAGTCACTGGCTTGCGACAAGAGTCAAGCCCCGAAGGGGCGTCCCATGAAATCCGCGTCAGCGGATTTCATGAGTTTTACAAATGCGCAAAGTTGAGTTAGGATAAAAAATCAGTATCGAATTCAGAGTGCCAAGACCTATGAAACCCTATGATCAAACCACAAGAGATGAGGGCAGGTTCCGGCTCGTCAAGTTTTTTGCCTGGGCCAGCTTCATTGTCATCGTGATTTTCAGCTTTCCCTTTTCCGTAGTCCTTTCTCAGCAGGCCAAGGAAACCCTCCTGACAAGCTTTGAGAACTCGGCCGTGCTCGTGGGTAAGAATCTGAACCATCAGGTTTTCCAGAGCTTCGTCCTCCCCGTGATCAGCCGGTACGGGAAGATCAAGCTCAGCGATCCGGAGCAATATGAACTGATGGATCAGGTGGTGCGAAACACCATCCACGGCTTCAACGTGGATGTGGTCAACGTGTATGACATCTCCAAAGGAGTCATTGCATACAGCACCGACCCGAAGCTCTTCGGCCTCAAGCTGATCGAGAGCGAGGGCTACAAAAAGGCCATGGCAGGTGAGAATTCTTCCTCCATCACCTCGAGCAGGTATGACCTTTGGGGGCTCGGCATCGACCTCCTGGGAGGAGAGAGAAAAATCAGGACCTACGTCCCCTTCCGGGGCATCGACCCCTACAACTGGCAGGGATATGTGGGCGGCGTTTTTGAGCTGATCCAGGATATCAGCCAGGAATATCAATCGATTGTCAGGTTCCAGTATCTCATCTTCGGCCTGTCCATCTTGATCATGGGACTCATATTCCTGGCCCTTCTGCTCATCGTGCATAAAGCTGAAAAGATGATCGAGGAAAGAGGGCGGACCCAAAGAGAACTCGAGACCCAATTGCACCAGGCGGAGCGGTTGGCTGCCTTGGGAGAAATGGTCGCGGCCGTGTCCCATGAAATCAAGAATCCCCTTGGAATCATTCGCAGCACTGCAGAGCTGTTGGGCGGCATGCCGGGAGCCGACGACGCCCAAAAGCGGCTCTCAGGGGTCATCACCGAAGAGTCCACCCGGCTCAACCGAATCGTGACGGAATTTCTTGATTTTGCCAGACCTCAAGTCCCCAACCTTGAGCGGTGCGATCTGAAGGAGATCCTGGAGAAGAACCTTCTTTTCCTCAGCCCTGAACTGGAGAAGAGGAAAATAGAGGTTCACCACAACCTCGACGGGAAATCTCTGCTCCTCATGGCCGACCACAGCCTCCTGTACCGTGCTTTCCTGAACGTCCTGATCAACGCCTTCCAGGCCATCCAGGAAGATGGGAGGATTGATGTGAAGGTCCGGGAGACGGCCGGCCACTATGGCATTGATATCGAAGACTCGGGCTCGGGGATCAGCATCGAGAACCTGAAAAGGATATTCAATCCTTTTTTCACGACCAAGGAAAAAGGAAGCGGCCTCGGGTTGTCCATTGTTCGGAAGATCATCGAGGCTCACCATGGATCCATCAGCATCGAAAGCGCGGAAGGCAAAGGGACAAGGGTGGAAATATCCCTGCCTCGAGAGGGCGCCTGAGATAAGGAGGCACCGTTCCCGTGTATACCATCCTGATCGTAGATGATGAAAAGAATTACCTCCTTGTGCTGGAGGCTCTGTTGAGCGCCGAAGGCTATGAGACCCTGGCGGCACAAAGCGCCAATGAAGCCCTGCGCCTTATCGATGAATCGGACTTGGACCTGATCCTCACGGACATGAAGATGCCCGGGCTGAGCGGCATGGACCTCCTGGAGGAAGCCAAGAAGCGCAAGCCCGAGGTCCCGGTCATCATGATGACCGCTTACGGGACCATTGAGATGGCCGTGGAGGCGATGAAAAAGCAGGCCTATGATTACATCACCAAACCCTTCCAGAACGAAGAACTCAAACTGACCATTAAGAAGGCCCTCGAGAACTACCGTCTGGTCAAGGAAAATCGAAGACTGAGCGAGGCTCTTTCAGAGCGTCATCGTTACAGGAACATCATCGGCAAGAGCAGGCTCATGCTTCAGATCTACGATCTCATCGACAAGGTGGCGCAGTCCAAGGCCTCGGTGCTCATCACCGGGCCGTCCGGCACAGGAAAGGAGCTCATTGCAAAAGCCATCCATTATGAAGGTCCGCGCAAGGAGCGACCCTTCATCTCCGTCAACTGCGGCGCCCTCACCGAGACCCTCCTGGAGAGCGAGCTTTTCGGTCATGAAAAAGGGGCCTTCACCGGTGCCGTTGCCCTGAAAAAGGGCCGTTTTGAGCTGGCCGACGGGGGCACGCTCTTTCTCGATGAAGTCGGAGACATGTCGCCCCCTCTGCAGGTGAAGCTCCTCCGGGTTCTCCAGGAAATGGAGTTCGAAAGGGTCGGTGGGACAAAGACCATCCAGGTGGACGTGCGCGTTCTCTCGGCTTCCAATCGCAATCTCAAAGAGGACGTGGCGAGCGGCCTCTTTCGCGAAGACCTCTTTTACCGGCTCAACGTGATTCACATCGATGTGCCTGCCCTGAGAGAGCGGCTGGAGGATATCAGGCTCCTGGTCAACCACTTCATCGAGAAATACAGGATGGAAGCGGGCAAGGAAAAAATCGAATTGAGCCCCGAGGTGTGGAAAGCCTTTTATGCTTACACCTGGCCGGGAAACGTGAGAGAGCTTGAAAATGTCATCGAGAGAGCTGTGGTCTTGAATTCCGGAGGGGTGATCGAGCTGAAAGACCTTCCGGCCGAGTTCACGAAAAGGTCTGAACAACTGGACATTGATCGGTTCATTCCCCCTGATTCGCACCTTCAAACCGTGCTCGAGGAAATTGAGGAAAAGATGGTGCGCAGAGCACTAAGGCAAACGGACAACGTCCAGTCCCACGCCGCTGAACGGCTGGGGATCACAAAGAGTCTGATTCAGCACAAAATGAAGAAGTACAATATCACCCTGTGAGAAGACCAAGATTTTGTACTGGATATATCTATATTTTCCAGTCACTTACCAGACCAGGCGATCGTTGGGCGGATTTTCGGTACAAAGTTTTGTACCGAACGAGGAAAGAGGCCGAAGGGGCGGGAGAGGGTCGAACCTATAAACAGACACAATAACAAATACTTACAATTTGATTTCGAAGCCGGTCTTCTTTGGCAAGGCTTTTGCAGTTTATCCGGGCATCCAGAACAATAACTCTTTCCTCCTAAGGAAAAAAGCCGGTCCCGATGAAAAGGGTCGGCTTTTTTCGTCAGTAGCCGAGTTTTCTCAAAGCCTTTGGATTACGGCTCCAGTGCTTGTCCACCCGCACCGTGAGATCCAGGAAGACCTGCATGCCGAAAAAGCCTTCCAGTTCTTCTCTGGCATCCTTGCCGACCGCCTTGATCATGCTTCCTTCCCTGCCGATGAGGATCCCCTTCTGCGACTCGGTTTCGACGTGAATCCTTGCTGAAATGGTGATCAGCTTTTTTTCCCTTGTCTCCCCTATGTGTGAGACCGTCACGGCCGCTGAATAGGGCAATTCCTGCCTTGTGCGCAGGTATATCTTCTCGCGAATGATCTCGGAAACGAGGAAGGCCTCGCTCTGGTCCGTGTCCATGTCAGAGGGAAAAAGGGCCGGGCCGGGCCGCAGCAGGGCGCTCAGCTCCTTCAATACTGCGTCCACGCCGTCCCCCTTCAAGGCGGATACGGGAATGATCGACGTGAAGGGATGCCGGGTGCTGAGACGCTCGATCATGGGAAGAAGCTCCTCCCTGGGCCTTTTGTCAATCTTGTTGATGATGAGGAGAGAGGGCTTCTTGGATTTCTGCAATTGACCCAGGATAAGGGGAAGTTCCGGAGGGTCCGGCCTGGCCATCTCGATCATGACCGCGATAATATCCACTTCTTTGAAAGCCGCTTGCGCGGAGGACACCATGCTCTTGTGGAGGAGAGTCTCCGTGCGGTGGATACCCGGCGTGTCCACGAACACCATCTGGAATCCCTCCCCGTGTAAAATGCCGAGGATACGGTTCCGGGTGGTTTGGGGCTTGGGTGTGACAATAGCGACCTTCCTGCCCAGGATCCGGTTCAGGAGGGTCGACTTTCCCACGTTGGGTGGTCCCACAAGGGCTATGAAACCTGATCGGAAGACCATGATTGCTCCACCCTGATGCAGCCGGAAGAAAGGGAACCGTCGGGAATCACGCTCCCAACGGCAGCGCCGGTTTTCATTTCCACGGCCCTGATCCCGCTGTTCCTGTATCCCCTCATGAGGGGGACTTCCCTGGGATGCACCCTGATGCGAATGCTCTTCGCCTCTCCCCGGCCGGGAAGAAACGACTCGATTTTGCGAAGATAAACCTCGGAACGCACCCTGTGCCCGAAGGCTTCGTGCCATGGCCCGGCCAGAACCTGCCCGGCCTTTCTCAGGGAGGGGGAGGACATCAGG
>Ga0209270_1000610_pt1 | contig 69672 bp, 59 predicted proteins | sample MTBAKSrepl1MetaG_FD_187456 | JGI IMG/M metagenome (GOLD analysis project Ga0209270, IMG submission 187456) | Enrichment culture microbial communities from Arthur Kill intertidal strait, New Jersey, USA, that are MTBE-degrading - MTBE-AKS1... | ecosystem: Environmental > Aquatic > Marine >... | reverse complement strand
CGATCCTTGTGAAAGCAGCCCTGCCCGAGGACGACCGTATTTTCCCGGGCATGTTCGGACGGCTGCTGATCCCGGTCAGGGAACGCAAAGTCGTGTTGATCCCAAGGAAAGCGATCCAGCGGATCGGCCAGCTCGAGGTGGTCTTCGCAGAACTGGGAGGCAGGTGGCAACAGATCTTCGTGACCACGGGGAAGGTGATGGGCGACAAGGTGGAGGTCCTGTCCGGACTGAAGGGGGATGAGACCATTGCCCTGGAGGGAAATGGTCATGTCTGAAAGGGAGAGCCTTCCAAAAGGCTTTGTCGCCCCCATGGTGGAGCGGTTTCTCACCTCCAAGCTCTCAGTGCTGCTGATGATTTTTGCTTTTTCCCTGGGTGCGGCGGCGATCGTGCTCACGCCCCGCGAGGAAGAACCGCAGATCGTGGTTCCCATGGCCGACGTGTTTGTGCAGGCGCCGGGGGCCAGCGCGGCAGAGGTGGAAAACCTTGTGGCCACGCCCCTGGAGAGACTCCTCTGGCAGATCGACGGCGTGGAATACGTCTACTCCACGTCCCGCCGCGACATGGCCGTGGTCACGGTGCGTTTCTTTGTGGGAGAGGACAGGGAACGTTCCCTGGTCAAGCTTCACAACAAGATCACCATGAACATCGACCAGGTCCCGCCGCTCGTGAAGGGCTGGGTGATCAAACCCCTGGAGATCGACGACGTGCCCATCGTCAACCTGACCCTTTACTCGGATCGTTACGACGACCACGCGCTCCGGCGCATCGGAGAGGAAGTGCTCTCCCGGCTGGCCGAAGTGCAGGACACGTCGAGGACCTTTATCGTCGGGGGTCGAAAGAGGGAGATCAGAATCGAGCTCGTTCCCGAGAGGATGTCAGGACGCGGCGTTTCCAAGCTCGAGGTTTACCGGGCTCTTTGGGGCACGGACGCTTCCGTGACCGCTGGGGAGTTCAGCCGCGCGAACCGGGAGGTCCTGGTAACCAGTGAATCGTTCGTCGCCTCGGCCAAAGAGGTGGAAGACCTCGTGGTCGGCGTCCACGAGGGCAGGCCCGTTTACCTCCGTGATATCGCGACCGTGATGGACGGGCCTGAGGAAGCAGCCTCTTACTCCCGCATCGGTTTCCCCGACGGGACCCATTATCCGGCCGTCACCCTCGCATTGGCCAAGAAAAGGGGAACCAATGCGGTCGACGTGGCGGAGAAGGTTCTGAGGCGGCTTGAGGAACTGAAGAAGACGGTGATTCCCGACGGCGTGAAGGTCGAGGTCACCCGCAACTACGGCCGCACGGCCGAGGACAAGGTGAACGATCTGCTCAGCTCTCTCGCCTTTGCCGTCCTCACGGTGGTGGGACTCCTCTTGTTCACCATGGGCTGGCGGGAGGCCTTGGTGGTTGCCGTGTCGGTTCCCATCAGTTTCTGCCTGGCCCTTTTCGTCAATTTTCTCCTCGGCTACACCATCAACCGGGTGACCCTGTTCGCCCTCATCCTCTCCCTGGGTCTGGTGGTGGACGATCCGATCACCAACGTGGACAACATTCAACGCCACATCCTCATGGGCAGGCGCAAACCGTTGCTTGCCACCCTTTTTGCCGTGGATGAAGTGCTTCCGCCGGTGATCATGTCCACCCTGGCCATCATTGTCTCCTTCACGCCCATGTTCTTTATTACAGGGATGATGGGTCCCTACATGGCGCCCATGGCGGCCAACGTTCCTCTCACGGTGAGCTTCTCGACCGTCGCGGCCCTGACCATCGTGCCCTGGCTTTCCTACAGACTGCTCCGGGGTTATGCCCGGGAAGGGTCGGGGCCGGAGGCCGTTCATCCGAGGGAAGCGACGCCGGTGTGGATCAGGAAGGGATACGGGACCCTGCTCGGTCCGTTTCTCGAATCGGGTCTGAAAAGATTCCTTCTGATCGCGATGATGATCATGCTCCTCGCGGTCTCGGTGGGGCTCGCCCTGCTTCGCCACGTGCCCCTGAAAATGCTCCCCTTTGACAATAAGAACGAGTTCCAGATCGTCATCGACATGCCCGAGGGTACGCCGCTTGAGGCCACGGACCGGGTGGTGAGAGATTTTGAACACTATCTCAATACCGTTCCTGAGGTGGTTCACTATGTTTCTTACACAGGAACCGCATCGCCCATGGATTTCAACGGCATGGTTCGCCACTACTACCTCCGCGAAGGGGGACATGTGGCCGACATCCGGGTCAACCTGGCGGAAAAGGAAAGGCGGCAGCAGCAAAGTCACGAGGTCCTTCTGAGAATTCGAAAGGACCTGGAGGAAATCGGGGCGCGCCAGGGCAGCCGCATCAAGGTTGTGGAGGTGCCGCCGGGACCGCCGGTCGTCGCCACCGTGGTGGCGGAGATCTCCGGTGTGCCCGGGAAAGCGCATGAAGACCTCGTGGCGGCTGCGGCCGGGATCGAGAAGGTGATGGGCCAAGAACCCTTTGTGGTGGACATCGACAGCACCGTGGAACACATGCAGGAGAGGCTGGATTTCGTGATCGACAAAGAGAAGGCGGCCCTTCACGGCGTCACCCCTGATGCGGTGGTCAGGACTCTCAGGTTGTCCATGGTTTCCGATCAGGCCACGGTCCACGCAGCCGGGGAGCGGCAAAGCCTGCCCATCCGGCTTACCTTCCCGAGAGAAAGCAGAACGGGCAGCACGGCTCTGAGCCAGATCCCTGTGAAGACCGTGGACGGGAAAATGATCCCCCTCACCGAAATCGGCTCCTTTGTGGAAACCCGGGAGGATCAGCCGATTTACCACAAAAACCTTGAAAGAGTGGTTTACGTGTTCGGTGAAATGGCCGGCCGAGCCCCTGCCGAAGCCGTCCTGGACATGCAAAAGACGCTCAGGGAGGACCCGCCACCCGATGGAATCACCGTGCAATGGGCGGGAGAAGGGGAGTGGAAGATCACCCTGGACGTGTTCAGAGACCTGGGAACCGCTTACATGGCGGCGATGATGGGGATCTACATCCTCCTCGTCATCCAGATGAACTCCTTTTTCATGCCCCTCCTCATCATGATCGCCATCCCTCTCACCCTCATCGGCATCATGCCGGGATTCTGGCTCTTCAACCGCTTGTTCACGAGCCCGATCGGCGGGTTCGAAAACCCGGTGTTCTTCACCGCCACCAGCATGATCGGGATGATCGCCCTTGGCGGGATCGTTATCCGCAACTCCCTGGTGCTCGTGGAGTTCATCGAAGAGGCCATGAAAGAGGGGGTTTCCCTGAAGGAGGCGATTCTTCAGAGCGGCGCTGTTCGGCTCCGCCCCATTGTGCTCACCGCCGCGACGACCGCCCTGGGTGCCTGGCCCATCACGCTGGATCCGGTTTTTTCCGGTCTGGCATGGGCCTTGATTTTCGGTCTCTTAGCTTCCACCTTCTTTACCCTGTTCATCGTGCCGGTGGCGTATTTCATGGTCAGGAGAAATGCCTAAAGTGCCTAAAATTAAAAAAAGGAAAATCAAACGGCAGAAGGCAATACGCAACCCGCCACCCGCAGCAGGCAGAGGAAAAAGGAGCAATGACCAATGACAAGGATAGCCGGCCTCTGAATGCTGAGTGCTGAAAGCTTATTGAATTTCCAGTGGACAGGGCCGGGCTGAAATGATAAAGACTCATATTTCCTCCCGAGTTCATGGGAGGATTTTATGTTTCAAGTAAAACGGGAGGGTGTGCTCCATGCTACTCAGCTTGATGAGAAGACATGCAAAATCATGGCTGATCAAGGTCCTGATCGCCATCATTGCCGTCGTCTTCGTCTTCTATTTCGGGTACTCCTTCAGGGAGCGCCAGGCCAGCAAAATCGCGAGCGTCAACGGCGACGTCATCACGGTCGTCGAATACGAGAAAGCTTACAGGAACCTCCTGGAAGGCCTTCAGCGAGAGTACCGGGGGATGTGGAATGACAACCTGGTAAAACTCTTTGATCTCAAGAACAGGGCTCTGGACGGCCTGATCACCCAAAAACTGGTCAGTCAAGAGGCGAAAAGGATCGGCCTGGACGTGACGGAAAAAGAAATCCAGGAGAAGATCCTGTCCTACCCCGCCTTTCAGTTCAGGGGAGGGTTTGACGAGTCGAGATATCGCAGCGTGCTGCTCAACAACCGGATGACTCCGGAGGATTTCGAGGAGGTCCTTGCCCAGGAGCTGCTTCAGGAAAAAGTGCAGCAGTTCCTGACCACTTTTTCGCCGGTGACGGAGCAGGAGGTTCTCGACCAGTACACCTATGCCAACAAGAAGGTGAAGGTCAGCTTCGTCCAATTCAAAGCAGACCAGTACAAGGACAAGGTGAAGGTCGAGGAGGCATCTCTGGAAAAGTATTTTGAAGAAAACAAGGAGAAGTACCGGATACCGGAAAAAATCAAGGTAGCCTACATCGTCCTTGATCCCAATGCGTTCAAGGACCAGGTAAAGGTGAGCGATGAGCAAAGCCTGGAGTACTACGAGGACAACATCGACACCTTCAAAGAGAAGAAGCAGGTCAAGGCAAGGCACGTCCTTTTCAAACTTGCGGAGAACGCAAGCGCCGAGGAAGAGGCGAAGGTCAGGCAGAAGGCCGAGGATGTCCTGAAAAAGGCCAAGGCAGGGGAAAACTTCGCCGAGCTGGCCAAGAAGCATTCCGAAGGGCCCACGGCAAAAGACGGTGGAGACCTGGGATACTTTTCCGAGAACCAGATGGTCAAGCCCTTCGAGGAGGCGGCCTTCAAGTTGAACAAGGGCGAGGTCAGCGACCTTGTGAGAACGTCCTTCGGCTACCACATCATCAAGGTGGAGGATGTGAAGGAGGCGAGAACCAAGCCTTTCGAAGAGGTGAAGGGACAGATCCTGGCCAAGATCACCCAGACGGCGGCTTCTGATTTCGCGTACGAAAAGACCCTGACCATGCTGGATCAGATGCCCTATGACTCAGATCTGAAGCAGTATGCTGCGGAAAACAAAATGAAGGCCGAGGAAACGAACTTCTTCTCCCTCGAAGACACCATTCCTTCCATCGGAGGGGACGAGAGACTTCGGCAAACGCTTTTTTCCCTCGAGAAGAACCAGACGAGCGAGGTGGTGGAGCAGGGAGGGAAGTTCTACATCTTCCAGGTTACGGATAGACAGGCCTCGGCCCTTCCGGCTCTGGCCGATGTGAAAGACAAGGTGAACACCGATTACAAGGTCTACCTCGCCGGCGAGGAAGCTAAAGCCGCGGCTGAAAGCTATCTCCAGAAGCTGAAGGGAGGAGAAGACTGGTCCAAGCTTGCCAAAGAGGCCGGGCTCGAAGCGAAGACCACGGAATTCTTCAACCGCCGGGAGCCGGTGAAGGACATCGGGTATTCCCCTGAGATCTACGAGATAGCCTTCAGCCTGAACGGGGAAAGGCGGTATCCCGACAAGGTCTTTCAGAACGACCAGGGCGTCTTCGTGCTTCGATGGGAAGGCGAAGAGGGGATCAACACGGCCAAGTACGAGGAAGAAAAGCAGCAGTATCGCGACATGCTCAAGCGCGCGAAAGACCAGGCCGTGTTCCGAGAGTGGCTGGAGAGCCTCAAGCAGAGAGCCGAGATAGAGATCTCGAGACCCGTCGATCAGGGCTGAACCTCGAAAGAAGGAGACAGAATTCAGAATACAGGAGACAGAATGAGATCAGGGGACAGATGGCCCCCACTCAAAAGTCTTTCGGAATTCGACCCTTCTGTCTTCTGACTCCTGTCTTCTGTATTCTTCTTGTGGCCTTGGATTGGGACTTTGTCATTGAATTGTCATTCGGCTACGATTGTTCGCCGCTGATAAAGTACTTGTTCCCGTTGAGGGGAAGATAGAACCGGCCTTGCTCTTCCTGCACGAATGCCGCCAGATGGTAATAGGCCGGCCGATGGAAGCGGGCCGGGAACTTCCCCTGCTTCACCCTGGCGTAGAGCACGTTTTCTTCCCCCAGGAACAAGGTCTCCGGGTTCAGGACCTCGGCCGTGTCATCACTCAAGAAGATTCTGAAGTTCTGAATGCCTCCATCCTCTTCGAGCCTCACTTTCTGAATCACAAAAGGGGTGTCTTCCACGTCGAGGGAACAGCGCTCGCCGCCCCAGTGGATTACATATCGCCCCGAGGAGTCCATGGCGATGTGTTCGTAGAAGAATCGAACGATGTCCCTGCGAACCATCTCCGCACCCTTGTGAAACCATCGGCCTTCCTTGTCAATGAAAATGAAACAAGAGGGAATGCCCTGCCCGTTCATGAGAAGCTCCTTTTTGAATCCCTCCCGTTCATCCCTCGATGCGCAAGGTGATGCAGTGGGCCAGGCACACATTGTCCGCACAGGCGGGCAGGAGCCCCTGGTCTACGCGGTGGTGGCAGAGGTTGCACTTCCGGGCGATGCCCCGGGACATGTCAAAGGCGATGGCTTCGTATGGACACTCATCGACACAGGTCCTGCACCCCGTGCACCGGTCATCGTCTATGACAACGATGCCGTCCTCTCGCTTGCAGATGGCCTGTTCCGGACAGGCTTCCACGCAAGGAGGCGCCTCGCAGTGCCGGCACACGTTCACACGGAAGGCGAACCGGAGTTTGCCCTCCTCTTCCTGGGGGCCCTCTTCCAGGACGCGGATCAGTTGAACGCCGTCGGAGGAGTTCATTTCCTGCTTGCACGCCACCTCGCACGTCCTGCAACCCCAGCACAACTCATGGTCGATGTTCAGTGCATATTGTTTCACGGTAACCCTCCATGAAATCCGCCAAGGCGGATTTCATTTTCTCTCCGGATAAATCCTGCAAAGGAGCGTTCTCACATGCGTTGCGCCCATGGCCGGGTCACAGTTTTCGTAGGCATTGTCGGTCAGGATGTTGATGTTGGACTCGTCCCAGCCGTGGCCCGGCTCCTTTTTCTCCGGAAACCACCATCCGTGCTCCGCAGACACCACACGAGGATCCATGCCCGCAAAAAGCTTGGCTTTCTGTCTCACCTTCCCTCGCAAGGATTCGATCGTCACCCAGTCACCCTCGCGGATGCCTTCCCTGGCCGCGGTCTCGGGGTGGATTTCCACGATCGGGTCTCTATGCAGTTCTCTCATCCACGGGAGTTGCCGGTTTTCGGAATGGAAAAAGCCGGGAAGCCTTCTTCCCGTGATCAGGATGTAGGGATAGCCACGGTAAAGCTCAGGCGTGCGGTAGGGGCTCTCGGGAGGTTCGCGGAATTGAGGGAGGGGATCATATCCCCAGCGTTCAAGCAGGGTGGAGTAAAGCTCGAACTTGCGCGTCGGCGTGGAGAATCCTTTGGCCTCGTATTTCTGACTGACCACCTGGCCGCGAAGGCCGTCTGTTTTCCTGAAATCCTGCCAGGTCATGCCCATGGGCTCCAGGATCCAGTCCAGGGCCTGCTCAAAGTTGTCCCACCAGTGCTCGCCCTGTCCTACCCGATGGGCCAGATCGTTCAGCATCTCGTGGTCGGAGCGGCATTCTCCCACCTGGATCACCTTTCTCCGGGGAAGAAGGTAGCCGTGACGCTTCCAGAAATCGCCGATGTAGTCCATCTCGAGCCAGGTCGCGGCGGGGAGCACAATGTCCGCGAGCTCTGCCGTGGGGGTGATGAAGAAGTCGGAAACGGCCATGAACTCGACTTTTTCAAGAGCACGGCGAACGTATCTCGCATGGGCCCGTGTGAGAAGGGGATTCGAACTGATGAAAAAAAGCATTTTCACGGGATAGGGTTTTTCCTCGAGGATGGCGTCCCACACGCACTTGGGATTGATGATGCCGAAGTTGCCGGCGAGCCGGAATCGCTCCCCGCCGAGCCGCTTGTCGCGCTGGATGTCGGGGAGCATCCTGTGAGCGCCGAAGTGCCCGACATTCCTGATCCGGGGCTGCTGGAAAAGCACCTGCCCTCCGGGAACATCGATGTTTCCCGTAATGCCCATGATCGCCATGAGCAACCGGTCATTGTCCGCGCAGTTGACCTGCTGCTCGATGGCGACGCCCCACTGGATCCCTGCCGGTTTGGTCGTGCTGAAGAGCCGCGCGGCTTGCCGGATTTTTTCCTCAGGGACCCAGGTGATCTGCTCCACCTTTTGCAGGGGATATTCCTTGACGCGGTTCACAAAGGATTCCCATCCGTGAACATGGTTTGCCACGAACTCCCTGTCGTAGAGTTCTTCCGTGATGATCACATTCAGGATTCCCAGGGCCAGGGCCGCATCCGTGCCCGGTCTGAGCTGCAGCCAGACATCCGCGCGGGCGGCTATCCTGGTAAGCCTCGGGTCGACGGCGATGAGCTTCGCGCCTTTGTTCACGGCAACGGAGAAGGGCTCTCCTTTGTACTCGTCAGGGTTGCTGATGACGATGTTGTTGCCCCACACCATGATGCATTTGGGGTCATTGGCGTAATCGACGATGGGATTGGTTCCGCAGGTCAGGATGGAGGTGGCGATTCGCGGGCCGTAACAGAAGTGGCCGGCAGTCAGCACGTTGGGGGTTCCCAGGAGATTGGCAAACCGGTAAATGACCGCTTCGTTCTCCCTGCCGGTTCCATAGCCGGGCACGATGGATTCGGGTCCGAAGCGGTCTTTGTAGTGGAGAATCCGCTCTGCAATGCTGTCGAGGGCATCGTCCCAGGAAATTCTCTCCCACCGCCCGCTTCCCTTGGGGCCCACTCTTCGGACAGGATAGGTCAGCCGGTCCGGATGGTACGCGAGCTGGAGGGATGCAAGACCTTTGCTGCAAAGAGTCCCGTGGTTGATGGGGCAGGCCGGGTCTCCGGCAATTTTGACGGCCTTTCCCTCCCGGGTGTAAACCAGGACACCACAGCCGCCGTGGCACATGCGGCAATGGCTCTTGACGACGCCGTCATAGCCGTAAGCTTTGATCTCCTTTGCGGTATTGGAGTAACTGAAATCAGCCATGGTCTCAATGTCCCCCGAAAATCAGTGATCAGCCGAAGGCCCTGAGCGACGTCGAAGGGTAATCAGTAATCAGCCGAAGGCCCTGCCTGCCCTGAGGCTCTCGAAGGGAGCGACGTCGAAGGGTGAGCGGGCATCAGTAAGCAGCAGGCAGTGAGCGGAAGGCCGCAAGAAAACAGCGCCGAGCCAATCACCATGGCCCCGGAAGCCCGCCCGAGAACCGGCCTTATAGCGTCACCCTGCTATGGGCCGCTTGCCTCTGTCAAGAACTTTTTCCCTGTATCAGCCTGTCCCCCTTTCCATTGACTAGATCTGATGGGATTGATATGATCGGGCCGGATTTCCAAAAATCAAAGGTTGATGAAACCGTAAAAAGTCCGAAAAGCGCTTGCCACGGCGCTTCGCGCCTCGCAGTGATGCTGAGGGAATTTTTACGATTTCATCAACGTTGGCAGCACAGAAAGGAGAACAGCATGTCAACCAAGCAATCGGATTTTGAAAAAGCCTTGGAGGTCGGTCGCCCACCCAACATCGTGAAGCTCTTTCCTCACTCCCGGGCCCTGCTCGTGAGCGGAAAGGTGATCGACAGGGCGATGATCGGCAAGGGAAAAGCCATGGCCATTGCCGCCAACGGCAGAAATCACTTCGTCATCCGGGGAGCGCTCGCCGCGGCGCAGAAAGCGAACGCAGCCATCACCATTGAAATTGCCAAGTCCGAAGGCGGGAAGAACGCCTACTGCGCGGTGAGTTACTGGAACATAGCCAGGCAGGTCGATGCCGTGTGCAACGAGTTGGAGATTACCGTTCCCGTGGCAATCCATGCGGACCACTACGGCATCAAGAGCGCAAAGGATGTGGAAGAGGCCAAAACCGAAATCCCCACCCTGTTTGAGGCAGGGATCACTTCGATCGCCATCGACGCCTCCCACCTCCCTGATGACCAGAACCTTCTGGCGAATATCGGCCTCAATCCCTTCATCCCCACATGGTCCGGCTACGAGACGGAAGTGGGAGAGATCAAAGGCAAAGAGGGCTTGTCCACCGTCGAAGAGGCCTTGTTCCTGATTCAGGGACTCAATGCCCACGGGATCTTCCCTGACTGGATCGCCCTGAACAACGGCACCACCCATGGAATCGAAGCGAGCGATGCAGGAATCCAGGTGGAACTGACCCGGGACATCCACCATGCGCTGGCCAAATACAAGGTGTCCGGCGCGCAGCACGGCACCTCCGGCAACAGCTCCGAGAGGCTTCGCAGGATCGCTCAGGAAACCCGGACAACCAAGGCCAACGTGGCAACGGCCCTTCAAATGATCACCTGGGGTCTGAAGGTGAACGAGTACGGGAATGCGTTCCTCGACGAAAATGGACAATTCGTGAAGATCTCCGACCAGGGCGCGACCGACGGACTCTGGGCGGAAATGGTCGCCTACGCAAAATCCAAGAATCTCAAAGCAGGCGACTACAAGAAGCTGAATCTGCCTTTCGAGAACAAGCTCTTGTCTCTGCCCCGGGAAATCAGGGAACGGATGTGCAAAGGGGTGGAGGAATTCGTCTATGAGCTGCTCAAAGACGTGTTCAATGCCGGAGATACGGCGCCTCTTGCCGTGGATGCGATTTTGAAAGCCGGTTCCTATGACCTGGGGCCGAAGGCGGAACGGATCGAAGACCCCGGCCGGTGGAGCGAGGCGAAGATCAAGGAAAGGGCCTCCGGGCTGAAAGGGGAAAAGGGACCGAAAGGCAATTTTGATGATTAATTGGAAAAGAAGAAGACAGAATACAGAAGACAGAATACGGGAGAAGGGCAAAAAGAGCCGATTCCGTCGGTGAAACCAGGGGACGAAATCAGGGGACACTCAGAAACCCCTGAGGAAGGAGAAGAGATCGCTGGCCATGGACAAAGCCGCTGTGAATCATATCTGGATCAGCGACATCAACGCCGATGACCAGGTGCGGGGTCAATACCTCGTCAAAGTCAAGAGGACGGGGTCGACCAAAAAGGGAGAACCCTTCCTGAGCATCACTCTTTCCGATCGAACCGGTGAGGTGGAGGCGAAAGTGTGGGAGAGAGCGGAAGACCTCTCCCGCCTTTTCAACGAAGGGGACATCCTGGACATCGAGGGGTACGCAAGCTCGTATCGCGGCCAGCTCCAATTGATCCTTTCGGACCTCAGAGCGGTGGAGGGCATCGAGGAGCCGGACCTGTTTCTCGAAGTCACCACTCAGGACGTGACCAAGATGACAGGCCAGTTGAGGGAGATGCTGAGAGGCATCGAGCACCCGCAGATCAGGGCCCTTGTGGAGAGATTCTTAGGCGACCGTCACTTCATGGCGCTGTTCAAGAAGGCTCCTGCGGCGAAGACCTTTCACCACAGCTACATCGGCGGCCTCCTCGAACATACCCTGTCCGTGTGCCGGATGGCGCAAGTGGTTGCAGCGCACTACCCCGACCTCGACAAGGACATCCTTCTTGCAGGCGCTTTTCTTCATGACATCGGCAAGGTGAAAGAACTCGGCTTCGGCGGCCTCATTGAATACACGGACGAGGGCAGGCTGCTCGGCCATCTGAGCCTGGGGGTTTCCATGGTGGACGAGAAGCTTTCGGCCCTGGCGGGTTTTCCGGAGGAAATCGGCTTGCGGCTAAAACACCTTATCCTCAGCCACCACGGAGAATATGCCTTCGGCTCCCCCAAGAGGCCCAAGTTCCTGGAAGCTTTCGCCCTGCATCTGATCGACGACCTCGACGCGAAGATGAACGGCCTTAAACGCTTCATGGCCAGGGATCGGCAGGGAGGCAACTGGACCGAGTTCAACCGGCTCTTTGACCGGTACTTCCTCAAAGGGGGTATTCGAACCACGGCGGAGGACAAGAGGGATTCCATCGCCCCGGACGATGAGGTGCAGCAGGGTCTATTCTCCACGAAGGTGCCGTAACTTTTCCGCCCCTGTTCGGGGCGGAAAAGTTGTTAGAACTTCTTGACCTTTTCCATGTCAAGTTCATCCAGCACAAGGATGCCCTTGGCTTTCATGTCCTCAACGGCCTTCTTGGAGGTATCAGGGGCCACACCCCGGCTGAGGCTGTTGATCATGATCACCTTATAGCCTGCGGCGGCTCCGTCCACAGCCGTGGCATGCACACAATAGTCGGTGGCGATTCCGTAGACCACGAGTTTCTTGATCCCGTCCTTTTTCAGGGTCTCGTCCATCCTGGTCTTTTTACCGCCGTCATCCTGGAACCCGGAGTAACTGTCGTAATCCGTGTCCATTCCTTTTTGAACCACGGCCTTAAACAGGGCCTTGTCCAAAAGGATCTCCGCTCCGGCCGTATTCTGAATGCAGTGAGGCGGCCAGAGGACCTGGTCTTTGCCGTGAAGCTTGATCACGTCAAAAGGCTTCTTTCCCTGATGATTGGTGAAGAAGGAGGCATGGTTTGCGGGATGCCAGTCCTGCGTGGCATAAATGGGGTACCCTGCCGCTTTGAGTTTCTTCGTGGTCTCATCCACCATCTTGACATAGGCGGCGTCGGTCCCTTCCACGGCCAGGGACCCGTTCTTGAGTTTCGTAAAGTCACCCTGCACATCCACGACAATGACCCCGATGCCACTTGCATCTTTCGCCATGGCAACCCCTCCCATGAGCATCATCAAAAACAATGACCCAACCAGCATGATCAGTCCCCGATGTTTCATATGACACCTCCTTTTTTTCCTTGAAGTGAACGCGCAAAAAACCATAGATTAACCCTTGATTGCTTTATTACCACAATCCGCTGGAAACTCAAGATACAAAAAATGAATGAAAATTTCTCTCCCTGTGCAGGGAAGAGGTTGGTTGAGGGGGTGTAGATTCTTGTTATGGAAAAAATCAGGCTCGGCAGAACAGATTTTTTCGTCTCCGCCATCGGCTTCGGGGGCATACCCATCACACGGCTCCCATTGGATGAGGGAGCGAAACTTATCAGGTACTGTTTCGACAAAGGCATCACCTTCTTCGACACCGCCCCTCTTTACGGCGACAGTGAAGTCAAAGTCGGAACCGGTCTGGAGGGTGTGCGCGACCAGGTCATCGTGGCCACGAAAACTTTCAAGCGCAGCAAGTCGGAAGCGGCAAAGGACATGGAGAACAGTCTCTCCAGGTTGAAGACGGATTACATCGATCTCTACCAGCTTCACAATGTAGCCGACATGGAGACCCTGGAGGCCGTCCTGAGACCCGACGGTGCCTATGAGGCCGCGGCCCTTGCTCGGGAAGCAGGCGAGGTGAAGCACATCGGTCTGACGTCCCACAATATCGATGTTGCCGTAAAGGCGTGCAAAACAGGGTTGTTCAGCACCGTTCAAATCCCCTTCAGCATGATCGAGCATGACCCTGCAGAAAGGCTCTTCCCCGTGGCCGAAGAGCACGACATGGGAATCATCGCCATGAAACCCCTGGGCGGCGGTCTGCTGGAAAGGGCGGACTTGTGCTTTAAATTCCTGCAACAATACGGGAACGTGGTTCCTATCCCTGGCGTGGAAAGCGCAGCGGAAGTGGATGAGAACATAGAATACTACGGGTCGGCCCGCTCGCTGACCGACGAGGATTGGGCGGACGTCGAGCGACTCCGCGGCGAGGTGGGCACGCGGTTTTGTCACCGGTGTGGGTATTGCCAGCCCTGTGCCCAGGGCGTGGAGGTTTCGAAGGTTCTCCTCTTCAAGGCCCAGGTCAAACGCTTTCCGGCCCCCATGGCGATCGCCATGGCCAAGGAGGTGATGAAACAGGCGGAGAATTGCATCCAGTGCGGAGAGTGCACGGAAAAGTGCCCTTACGATTTGCCCGTGCCTGACCTCATCAGCGAGAGCCTGGATCACTACCGGCAATTCTGCCGGGAGCACGGCGTCAGCGCATGAGTTGAAGTCTCACCACAGAGACACAGAGGACACGGAGGGGTATTTATGTTTTTCGTCTATCGGGAGATCCGCCTTCGCTGAAGCTACTGCGGGACAAGTACCGATAGACGAAAAGAACCTCCTGTCGACCCAAAAGAATTATTTTTCGTAGCTGGTCAGAGAGTGAAGATCAGTGCATTATTTTGAGGCAGAATCTTTTTGTTTGTCCCGGTAACATGGACCGGGACAAACAAAAGTTTTTCTCTGTGCTCTCTGTGTCTCTGTGGTGATATCACGGCTTGGCGCCGAGGTAGAAAAAGCTCTCGTCAAACCCCTCTTTGTCCTTGTAGCGATCGACCAGGGTCTGCCGAAAAGCGGCAAAGACATCTTCACGGACCTCCATGCCGCACTGAACCAGAGCGTCGAAAACCGACTCCAGGGAAGGGGGGCAGCCCTTGAGGAGGATAGCCTCCTTGATCGCCGGGTCTTTGCGATTTTCCTCGATCATGCAATTGCCGAAGAGGACGCTTTTGGCGGCTTTAGCCGAAGGCTTCATGGTTTTTCCCGTCAGAATTTCAATCTCCTGGGAAGGAGGCCCCGTGTAAGAGGCCATAAGCACCGTAAGGAGGGGCCCGTACAGGCCGGAACAGCCCGTGCACAGGCTTTGATCATACTTGGGCAGGGAAATGCCGGAAATCCCCAATCGGTCCCACGCTTTGGGGCCGCTGTTGTCTTCTCTCCAAGGGTTGTCCCACTTGAGCGGCCGGCGCAGGTCCTGGATGGGGGTGCCCCGAAGCTCGTAGTCGCCCAGGTCAAGCGAAAGGCCGTGGCGGTCCGCATATTCCTTGATGTGAGGCACGCTCTCCGGGTCCATGCCTGCCAACGCGGATCCTGCCAGCTCCACAGCCAGAGGGTCCCGGGATGCGGCCAGGGCTTTCATGACAACGGCCTTTCCGAAATAAAAAGGCCCTCTTTCAAGGCCGTAGATCCCGTCGAGGACCGTCAGGGCCGGTCTTATCTTCTCCACGAAGAAGGAAAGATGGTGGTCGAGGGATCGGCCGCGGCCGTGACAGAACTTGCGCGACTTGATCGAGAGGCTGCCCTTGAGGTTCTTCATCCCCAGAGAAAGCACGGCCTGGTTGTGGGTCTTGAGGACAGGCATGTTGATGAGGAAATCGGTTTCAAGGATCGGCCGGGCGACCTCGAGGCTGAAGTCCCCGAAGTCCAGATTCTGAAAGGGACCATCGAAAAGATCCACAAGCTTCACCCCGAAGCGTTCTGTGAGCAGGGGATACCCCAGAACTTGGAATATGCCCATGGTGGGCACCCCCAGATGTTTGCTGCGCGTGGAGCCCTCTCCGATCGTGATGTCGTTCACCCCGAACGCTTTGAGCAGAAGCACCATATCGTAAACAAGACGGGTGGTGGTGAAGACGCCGTACAGGGCCATGGGGTAATCTTTGTCAAGAGCCATCAGGTTGGGCTTGATGAAAACCCGATGACCGGGTTTAAGGTGGTCGAACCCTTTGCAGAGTTCGACGAGCTCTTTCAGCGAATCGGGAGAGCTCTCATAGCGCGTCAAAGCGATCACGGGCCCTGGATGGGTCATGGTTCCTCCCCTTCCTTTCGGCAGATGCACTCCTTTTCACCACAGACGTCGCACACGTAGGTGTCTTGTGGATGGTTTTTCGCCTTCTTCCTGCTCAAGAGCATGAAGGCGGCTACGGCGGCACAAAGGATCAACAAAATCACGAGCCACATATCGTACCCTCATCATGAAATCCGCCGGGGCGGATTTCATACTTCGAAAATCTCCTGCCCCAGGGGCGTGAGGATGTCGCAGCCGTCCCTGGTGACCACGACGGTATTTTCGAGTCCAACCGCGCCTTCACCGGGAAACACGATTTTGGGTTCCACGGCAAAGGTCATGCCTTCTTCCAGGGGATAGGCCTGACCCTGAGCCAGGAAAGGAAATTCGTTGAGTTCCAAACCGATGCCGTGGCCGATGAAGCGGGTCTGAAGCCCGGGCGGGCCGAGATAGCTGTCTCGATAGCCCAGCTTTTCGGCGAGCTCGAGGGTGTTCATGAAAATTCGCTCGCAATCGGCGCCCGGCCGTGTTTGGGCGAGCACGGCATCATGAATGGCCTTGCAGGCGTGGTAGGCTTCCACGAATTTTCCCGGCATCCTGCCGATGGAAAACATGCGGGTCTCATCCGCCTGATACCCATGGTAACAAATGCCGAAATCCACAAGGATCGGCTCGTGGGCCTGCATCACCTTCCGGCTCGCCCCGACGGGAAAAGCAGGGGAAAGCCCGAGGCCGCCCATGGGGGAATCCGACTGGCTCACCATGCCGCCCGTGACACCGCTCAGCACGTGCCAGGTGTAGGCTTCGTAATTGTAGGACCGCACCCGGAGAAGACCCTCATGACCGTAAGTCTTGGCCTCAGCCTCCAGAAGACCCCCGAACTCGATCTCCGTCATCCCTTGTTTCAGGACATGCTTTGCGTGATGGTAGACTTTCTCGCCGATCTCACCCGCTTTTCTCATCAGCGCGATTTCAAAAGGGGACTTGACCGCACGCAAGCGCCTGATCATTTCGGATGCGTCCGCGAATCGGGCCCCCGGGAAAAGGGAGACAAGGCGAAAGTAGTCTTTGGCCGGGAGCACATCCATTTCCACGCCGATCACTCCGGGAAGCTTGCCCGTGTGCTCTTGGATCAGCGAGGGAATGCGGCGGAGGGATGTCAGAGCCGTGATCGCCCGCAGGGGGGATTCAGCCCTGGCCCGTTCCAGTTCCCTCTTCACCAGGAGGAGCGCATCGCCTTGCAACGGCAAGTAGAGCAACGCGTCCTGGGAGGTCCCTGAGAGGTAGAAGCAGTCCGTTTTCTGGGCCACGAGCAGGGCTTCCACGCCCTCCTCGTTCATTCGAATTTTCAGCCTTGCGATGCGGCTTTCGATCTCTTCCGCCGGGGTGAGGCGGTAGCCGTGCGAGTCGACCAGGGACTGAAACTCGGTTTTTACCCAGTCCGCATGATCCATCACTTCAGCTTGCCCATGAGCTCGTTCGACACTTCCTTGACTCCCGGTCTGCCGTCCAGTTCGATGATCCTGGGCACGCCCTTGTTCCCGGCCGACAGGCTCTTGAAGTAGTTGATGGCGGCCACGGTGCCGGTTTCGGGATCGTAATAGATCTTGTGACGCTTGTCGATGGCCGCTTCATCCTGATCGTCGGAGCGGGTCTTGAGTTCGCCGCCGCATACCCTGCACGTGTTGTCTTTGGGCTTGATCGCATCGATGTAAATGTTGTTGGGGTGGTTGTTGTCGTTCACGCACAGACGCCGACCCATAATGCGTTTCTTCGCGATGTCTCTGTCCAGAACGATTTCGATGACGATGTCCAGTTTGATCCCTTCCTTTCCGAGCGCTTTGTCCAGGGCTTCAGCCTGAGCCAGATTTCTCGGGAACCCGTCCAAAAGCCAGCCCTGCTTGCAGTCATCCTCTTTGAGGCGGTCGAGGATCATGGGGATGGTGATGCTGTCAGGAACCAGTTCCCCGCGATCGATGTATCCCTTGGCCTCTTTGCCTAAAGCCGTGCCCCGGGAGATGTTGTCCCTGAATATGACGCCCGTCTCGATGTGGGGGGTCTTGAATTTCTCCTTGACGATGGCGCCCTGGGTTCCTTTACCGCTGCCGTTGGGACCGAAAAACAGAATGTTCATGAGTTTGTCTCCTTTGATTTATGTTCGCTTGTTGCAGGTTGCGTGTGCACCATAGTGAAAAGGGCGGTTTCTGTCAAGCTCAGGGGTGGCGCATCATTTTGGAAACGTTCCAAGGTGCTTGCATGCAGACACCCGGGAAACGATGCGGGATCATTTCTTCAGTTCCAAAGGCCGCCCAGGGGCGGTCTGGGCTCCCGGCCTTGCCCGCCTCAGGTGGGCTGGTCTTTTCAGACCACTTATCTACGGGGGAGTATGCTGCCATGGAGAGAAAACCGAGTAATGGCGGTGAGTTAAATGGGGACTATAGCCGAAAAGGAGGGTTTCGCCAATCTTCGTCCAACTTATTCTGGACACTCACCTTCCCCATCAAACCACTTGGTGAATTTGTCCCTGGCTTTCCATGAATTCTCAGGAGTTGAGTGTTGATAGACTGCACGAGCACCGAGTTCTCCGAGTTGGTAGGTTGTTAAGATATGGCGTCTTTCAAGGCCTCGGCCCATCCTATTGGCTCCAGGTTGTCTTCATCCGACATGTTCCTTTCCGTCATCATGGCTTCCCCCGCATTTCCACGAAAATTCCATAGCAAGCCAACAGACAGAAGCTTTAAGCCGTTTCCCTCATGAAACAAACGGAGATTAGGCCAACCACTGCTGCAACGAGACAGACTATAAAAGCATACTTGTAGCTCATGATTGGCGCGACACTGAGAGATCTGTCGATTATGAAACCCATAATCGGTGGAAACAGAGCGCCGCCGATGAAAGGAAACATATTCAAAAGACCCGTGGAGGTTCCCACGATATCCCTTGGAAAGAGCTCCTTATTGGAAGCAAAGAGAACGACATTAACAGCTCTATCCACAAAACCTATAGCAAAGCTCAATGAAAACAGTACGAAAACGGGCAAATTGTCAGTCCAGAAAACAAGCAGAATCCATGGAATGCTGAAGCAAAATGCCCCTAGCAGAACAATCGATTTCCTGGAGCGGAAGACCTTATCAGACAACCAACCTGATACCGGGCCCCCGATCATCATTCCCAGTCCTACCATCATGAGAATATTACCTGTCTCCGTTTTGGAAAGACCGTATATGTTCATCAGATATGGCCCTCCCCACAATCCCCCGTAGCCAATCAGCGCGCCATAGCTAAGCATCATCCAGATGGCGGGTGGCCAAAAGTATTTTTGGCTGAGTATCATCTTTCCGATATTCAAGAAACTAGTCTTCGAAACCGCTTTTCTTTTTTGATTCTGCCTTGATGAATTATCAAAACTGGCATCGTTAATGAAAACCCAAGCCAGGGCGGAGATGGCAAGGGTTACAAAACCGATTAACATAAAGGCAGAACGCCAGCCGACATAATCTACCAACAAAGCAAGGGGGGTCGCCGCTGAAAGCCATCCCACTGATCCCGCCGCCATCAGTAAACCCGTCATCGTGGCGAATTCGTTTTTTTTATACCATTCCGAAAGTACCTTGAGCGCAGGTACGAAAACGGCTGAAACACCCAGTCCGACCAAAATTCGTCCGACTACAGCCGTAGGCATATTCGTGGAGAGTCCAAAAAGGATTGATCCTGCTGAAGCAATGCACAGAAACACAGTTATGGTCTTTCGCGGACCAAAAAAGTCCGTGATGTACCCGACGGGCAATTGCATGAAGGCATACAGGTAAAAATACGCGGACGCTAGGACTCCAAGAGAGGCTCCGCTGGTATGAAAACTTTCCGCCAGCTCGGATGCCACGACAGCCAAAGAAACCCTATGGAAATAAACGAAAAGATAAGCTATGGCAAGGATCCAGAACACAGCCATACGATGGCGGGGCTTCCTTAAACCTGTCATCCCGCTGTCCTCAAGTTCTTGCAAATCGCAGGTCTATGAAGAGGTTGCACTCTGAAGGCCGTGATGCTCATCGATTTTAGAGGCATCTGGAGAGGCTAAATATACAATGTCTTTTGAAATCTATGGTCTCAAAAGTTGGCCGCATACAATCGGTATCTCTCGAAGGATCAAGTGCCCTGGACTACTGTAATTTGTTTAGGAAATCTCTTAAAGCATCAACTGAGCTTTACTAGATTTCTCTCATAATCGCGCGCAAAATCCCTATAAACTTCCTTTGCCCACTGCCAGTATTCTTTATGCTTCGATGTGACTCTGCCAATGGTTTTTGCTGGGACGCCCCCCACGATAGTCTCATCCTCTACACTCTCTCCCCTAGGGACAACCGCCCCTTCAGCCACTATCGCCCATGCGCCAATAATGGTTTCCCTACCAACTACCGCGCCCATGCCTATAACTGCAAAAGCTTTTACAAGGTCCCCGTGTAGAATCGCACCATGACCGACGGTGATTCCTACTTCTAAGATGTAGCTCTGAGCTTTCCGCACGTGGATTACAGCGTTTTCTTCAATTGCACTTCCCCTACCGACTCGAATCATTCCGTGATCAGCACGTAGAATTGCGCCATGGCCGATATAACAACTATCCTCCAGAATGACATTTCCAATAAGTCTAGCTGAATCGCTTACGTAGCAGTCTTTCCCTATCACCGGTTGGTGTTCTCCATACCTGTAAATGCTCATTTCGTTTCCCCTAAACACATGAGAGTGACATCGACTAATGAATGTATCGGTCCTTTCCTTCCCAATATTTCTTCCTGAGTTCTCTTTTCAATATTTTTCCGCCAGGGTTTTTGGGCAGGGATATGACAAAGTCGACCGATTTAGGTTTCTTGTAGCTTGCTAGATGCCGTTTGCAGTAACTGATAATTTCATTCTCACTGGTCACCTCTCCAGGCCGTAATACCACGACGGCCTTGACAGCCTCTCCCCAGTATTCATCCGGTACACCAATGACGCAAGCCTCTTGAATGGCGGGATGTGAATATAGGACTTCCTCGACTTCTCTGGGATAAATGTTGCGTGCTCCACTTACAATCATGTCTTTTTCTCTGTCAACAAGATAAAAAAAACCATCCTCGTCAAATTTGGCTATATCACCCAGCCTCAGCCAACCGTTTTTGAGGACTTTGCCTGTTTCTTCAGGAGCACGCCAATACTCTTTCATCGGTGCCTGCAATTGGGCAAGCAAAACTCCACTTTTACCCGCTACAGTCACTTCTTCATCCCTTTCATCCAACAGCCGCAACTTCACCCCCATACAGGGTTTGCCTGCCGACTGAAGGATCCTTTTTGCAGACCCTTTTTCCGACAGCGCGCGCCGGTGTTGATCCGGAGAAAGAATCAAGATAGCTGAGCCACAGCATTCCGTTGCCCCATACCTTTGAATAAAGCAACATTTGAACAGCCTGTGTGCTTTTTCCAAAGTACTTTCCGGGATTGGCGATCCCCCATAAATCACTAACTTGAGAGAAGATAAATCGTGCTTTTCCGCTCCAGGGGCTTGAACAATTGCGTTGATCATGGTTGGGTAAGCGTACAAAATAGTTATTTGTTCCCTTTCGATTGTAGCGAGATAGTCGGACGCGTCGAACTTACTCTTCAGAACAAAGGTGTTCGACATTAGAAAAATTCGCAGCAGAGTTCCGTAACCACCGATATGGTACATCGGAACAGGCCCGAGCCAGATGTCGTCATAACCTTGCTTGTACGTATCGATGACCGTCATCAAAAGGTTGTCCCAAAACGCTCTATGCGTATAGACGGCGCCTTTGGGTTCACCTGTTGTCCCTGCTGTATATAGAATCATGAACGGTTCATCTTCATCAATCAGAACTGACGGCTTCTCAGTTGAGGCATCCCGGGCACCACTATCGACAGATTGAGCCCAATTGCAGTCCCCTTGGCATAAATAGACTATATGGTCTAAATCTCCCTTCACATTTCCGACAACCTCTTGATATTCCGCTCCAAAAATGAGAATTGAGGGATCGCAGTCTATAAGGACTTTGAGAAGCTCTTTTGGATTCAATAGGTTGTTGATGCCGACCAGAATAGCGCCGGTCTTTGTTATGGCTGTCGTTGTCTCTATACAGGTCATACTTGTTTTGTCTAACAGGGCAATCCTCTGACCCTTCTTAATACCAAGGCTGAGCAAAAAATTGGCGATACGATTGGCATTTTCTTTAAGTTCTTTGTAAGTGAGTCGACCTTGTTCCGTGATCAATGCCACCTTGCCGGGAAACCTATACGCGTTCATCGAGATAATTTCGCCAATCAGCATCTCTTTTGCTCCCCTTCTGGGCACAAAACGATAAGGGTTGTCAGAATCCGAGCTCCCTGGCAATGATGTTTCGCTGGATTTCGGAGGTTCCTTCCCCAATGGTATAGACCAGGGCGTCTCGGAGGTATCTAAAGACGGGATATTCTCTCATAAACGCATAGCCGCCGAAAATTTGCACCGTCTCTCTGGCTATTTTCACCGCCACCTCTGAAGCGAAAAGTTTCGCTGCAGAAGCATCAAGGACAGTATCCGTTCCCATGTCAAGTTTCTTGGCCGCCGAGTAGACCATGAGTCGCGCTGCTTGGAGTTGCACAGCCATATCAGCAAGCTTGTGGGAGATCGCCTGGAATTTTCCGATAGGCTTACCGAACTGCACCCGCTCTTTGCAGTACTTCAGGGCAGCCTCGAAGGATGCCCTTGCTACACCCAGCATGTTGCCTGCGACGCCGATTCGCCCTTCGCTAAGAGTTTCCATGATAAGACCGTAATTCCCCTCTTCCCGACCTAGAAGATTTTCAACGGGTACGAGGCAGTCTTCAAAGACTAATTCCCCTGTCTCGGAAGACCTTATGCCCTCTTTCTTCAGTTTTTTGACTATTAGCCCTGGCATACCCCGGTCTATTATGAAAACACTAATTCCACGGTAGCCCTTTGTCTTATCCGTATAAGCTACGGTAGTGATGAAATCGGCAACTGGAGCGTTGGTAATGAATGTCTTGGCCCCATTTAGGATGTAATGATTGCCAGCTTTTCTGGCATAGCTCTCTATCGACCTTGTGTCTGAGCCGGCATTTGGCTCAGTCAACGCAAAACCGCCAATCTTCTCGCCTTTAATGGCAGGGACTAAGTACTTTTGCTTCTGCTCATCCGTGCCGGCGCGATAGATCGGAAATGTTGCCAGATGGGAATGCGATGACCAGCTACTGGCTATTCCCTGGCAGACACGGGACATCTCTTCTCTAATTATGACATCCGTCAGTTTGTCCACCCCTGAGCCGCCATACTCTTCAGGATAGCGTACAGCAAGGTAGCCCAATTGGCCCATTTTTGGAAATAGCTGTATCGGTAACGACTCGGTTTCTTCGGATTCGTTCACCAAGGGGGCTATCTCAGCTTCACAGAATCGTTGAATCTGCGATTGAAAGATGCGGTGTTCTTCTGTCAAGAAAAGATCCATACCCCCATCCTCCTAATGTTGAGAGATCCGCGTAAAGAAAGACACAATCACATCGATGTCGGATTCCGTAGGAAAGACTTCAGTGACTCCAATTTCCTTAAGCTGGTTGATGTCAGCCTTTGGAATGGTACCTCCTACGACTAGGGCAATATCTTCCAGCCCCTTTTCGGCGAGACCTTCGAGAATTCTTTTGCAGGTCGAAAGATGCGCGCCCGACAGAAGACTCAAGCCAATAGCATCTACATCTTCCTGGATTGCAATCCTCACTATTTGATCAGGGGTCTGATGTAGTCCGGTGTAGATAACTTCGAGGCCGGCATCTTTCAATGCACGTGCTACAACTTTCGCTCCTCTGTCGTGTCCATCAAGGCCCGCTTTGGCGACGAGAACTCTGGCCTTTCGCTGCTTGTTCATACATGAACCTCACTATATTTTAACAGGCTCCCTGAAATGCCCGAAAACATCTTCCAGCGCCTCCATCATTTCTCCTATTGAGGCATATGCCTTGACAGCCTTGATAAGGTAAGGCATCAGGTTTTCCTTTCCTGCCGCTATTTCCCTGAGTTCTCCCAGGGCGGCGGACACTGAGTTGTGATCGCGCTCGTTTCTTATCGTATTCAGGCGCTGAACTTGCTTCCCTATTGTGCTAGGATCCGCTTTGTGGAAAGCCCTTTCGCTCTCAGATTGCGATTTATCCTCTGACACGAACTTGTTAACACCCACCACAATCTTTTTGCCGGATTTCTCTTCTCTCAATGAGCGGTACGCTTCGCTTGCTATGACCTCTTGCATGTAGCCTTCTTCGATAGCTCTAACTGCACCTCCCATTTTGTCTATTTTTTCGACCTCGGAAGCAATTTGATTTTCAAAGTGCCGAGTCAAAGCCTCCACAAAATAGGATCCCCCCAAAGGATCTACAACATTGGTAACCCCTGTTTCATAAGCTAAAATCTGCTGAGTTCTCAGAGCTAGGAGCGCAGACTCCTCTGTAGGGATCGCGAAAGGTTCGTCCCATGCCGGGTGCAGCATGCCTTGAGCTCCCCCCAGAATGTTACCCAAAAGGCCGTATGCCCCTCGCACAAGATTATTAAGAGGCTCTTTGGCTCTGTAACAGCTGCCTCCAACCGTTCCGGTAAATCTGAAGAGCATGGATTTCGGGTTCTTGGCTCCGAGTCTATTTCGAGCAATTCGGGCCCAGAGTTTTCTTACACCTCTATATCTTGCAGCCTCCTCGAAGATGTGGAGCCCTGTAGCGAAAAAAAAGGATATCCTCTGGCCAAAGTCATCAAAAGGAATTCCTCTTGAACATATTTCCTCAATATAGGCTAACGCGTTGGAAAACGAGAAAGCAGCCTCTTGAATCATGTTGGCTCCGGCTTCCCTCATAATGATGCCCCTTATGTTGAAAGGGTAGAATCGAGGCATTTTTCTCGTAGAATACTCGGCGACATCCGCGGCTAAGCGCAAGGCTGAAGGAGGCGGGAACACCCACATACCACGTGACACATATTCACAGAGAATATCGTTTGAAAGGGTGCCAGACAGTTTTTCTGGGGGGATGCCTTGACGCTCTCCGAGGGCAATATACATCGCCAGTATGATTGCGGCTGGTGCGTTGATATTAAAAGAAGAGACGATTCGATCCAATGGTAAATCGGCATAGAGTATCTCCATGTCTCGGAGGGTGTCGACGGCCACACCCAACCTGCCGACCTCGTCCTCCGCGCGGAGATGATCTGAATCAAGCCCCAGCTGAGTGGGTAGATCAAAAGCGACGGCAACACCATTATTCCCCTTCTCAAGAAGATATTTCCATCGTTTGTTTGTGTCTTCTGCGGTTCCGAAACCCGAATAGAGACGCATTTGCCACGGGACCTTCCGATACATCCCAGGGTAAACCCCTCTTGTGAAAGGATATCGGCCTGGAAATCCGATATCAGTGTTGTAATCAATAGATTCCAGGTCGATCGGCGTGTACAGAACAGAAAGATCAAGTCCGGCATCGCTTTTCCGTTGAGGCATTTTATCAATTTCGTACCCGGCGGCCCATTTTTTCTGCTCCCTCTTTATTTCCTCAAGGCTCATAACCCCACCTTCCTGTCCCTTAAGTCTTTCAATAAGGCCTCCCTGAAATCAGGGTGCGCTATAGCAATTAGTGCTTTTGCTCTTTCCACTAAATCCTTTCCGTACAGATTGGCCGTACCATATTCCGTAATGACATAATGAACACAGTGTCTCGGTATGGTGACGGCTGTCCAAGGAGGTAAATTCGAAACAACACGTGAGTTTTTCCCGTCAGGCGAGGTTGAAGTCATAGCAATGATCGACTTTCCTTCCACAGAAAAATGGGCGCCCTCCAGAAAATCGAAGCTTCCTCCCACGGCACTTACCTGCCTTCCTCCAATGGTCTCCAGATTGACCTGTCCGAAGATATCCATCTCGATAGCTGAAATGATGGAGACGAACTTGTCGATTTTGCCTGCCTCTCTAGAATTAATGATTTTAGGAATGGGATATCCTCTCACCATTTTATTTTCGTGTATAAATTTAAAGATTTTTTCGGTTCCTAATGTTTCTGTGACGACAACTCTCGGCCCTTGGTGCCTTTCATGGACGGGATCCATTGCCCCGGAATGATATAAATCTACAATACCATCCACCCCCATGCCGAAAAAACCTATGCCCCTCTTATCCTGTAGCGCTATCAGGATGGCTTCAGGAATTGTCCCAATTCCAATCTGAAGGAACGCCCCATTCGGGATTAACTCAGCAACTCTGGTCGCGATTATCTTCTCTCTATTGTCATATCGAGTTTTTGAATAGTAATTCAATAAAGGTAAGTCGGTTTCGACAATAGCATGTACCTCGGAGATGTTGATAAATGTGTCACCAAACACTCTAGGCATCCGCTCATTGACTTCGGCAATAACCAATTCGGCTTGCTTGGCTAGGGGAAGAGCGTGCCCAATTGAAACACCAAGACTCATGTTGCCGTCACTGTCGGGCGGTGTCACCTGAATCAGAGCAGCGTCAATGGGCCAGGGACCATTCTTTCCGAAGACCTCCACGGCATCCCCTTGCCTCATGGGAATGTATTTCACCGTCCCCTTTGGTAGGTATTGTCTGATAGCAGGGGAGCATTGCCAAGTACGGAATGTGAAAGAATTCTCTAATCCATCCGCCAGAAAATTGTATTCCATCTGGAGACCGCTCACCAACTCCACATTGCTCAGACGGTCTTTCTGTTCAATTAAAGCCGAAATGAGTGCCTGAGGCAGTCCACAGCAAAGCGGCATTGTCAACCTCATTCCCGATTCAACAAGGTCGATAGCATCCTCAGCTGATCTTACCTTCTGGGTGTATTCCCTTGTGGGCATGATCACCCCTCAATCTGGCAATAAGCATTTCCTGTTATTATAAGACGATCATCTTGATGTTTTGCGAAGATTTCACAATTCACGGATCTGCTCCCCTCAGCCATCTCTACGCTGGTCACAACACCGCCGACTGCCACTTCGCTTCCGGGAGGCACTGGAGAAACAAGCCTAACGTTTTCCAGTCTTCCGCCCGATATCCAGTGTCTCCCAAACCACGTCGTGAGTGACTCGATTACGAATGAGAGAATCATAGGACCGTGGGCGATATTCGTAGCAAAAAAGGTCGTTTTGCCAAACTCCGGATCGACATGTAGTGGGTTGAAGTCACCTGAGACCTCAGCCCATTCGTTTATCATCCGCTGAGTGACTCTTTTCCGCAAGACGGCTAGCGTCTTTCCGGCGAATACTGAGAGACGTTCATCTTTTCTATTCATTCTGAATGTCCTCACTTGGGCCAAATAGCTTCTATTTTCACCGTAGAGACCAGTTCCCGATTTTGGTTGTAAGTCGATGTTTCTATCACAACGTATTTTCGACCCTTCCTTTGAAAACGATCCATAACTTTTGCCTTACACAAGAGGTGGTCTCCAATCTGAATAGGGCGGAAAAAGTGAAAGTCCTGCTTCACCAATATTCCGCCGCCGGGCATGGTGTAGTTTTTTAAGTAGGAGGCCCTTGCGTATACAGCTGCCAAGCTGTGTGGCGCAAGGGCCCTGCCATAACCCCACTGCTTGGCTGCACTCGCATTTCTGTAGATGGAATTGTCATCCTCAATGGTCGCCAGGAATTTACCGACCATAGTGTCATCAACAACCATTTGATATGGCTCGAATTCCTTATTGGGCTTCAACTCGTCGTAAGTCAGTTCCGGCTTTTTCACCATGAATTCACTCATCCTTTGTCCGAATGGTACTCTTGATAGGTGGGCAGGAGCCCCGACCCCGGCCTGCCTTGCCCGGTGCCGAGAGTAAAACTCCATAACTCTCGCCCGACGATTCTTTCAATCATGTTCCCTAATCTCAGAATCTTGCCTACATCGATACCCGTAGAAATCTTCATTCCATCCAGCATAACCAGAAAATCTTCCGTTGAAACAAGTCCGGGTCGCCTAGCTACCTCCGAAATCCCGATCAACCCGGGTACAGGTGACCCATCAACAAAATTTGAAGGCCAACCGCCGAGTCCTCCCATAGTGGTCTCAAAGCGCCTGATACCTTGCTGCATTGCCGCGAAGTAGCATGCGATTCCAAATCCTCGCGCATCATGAACATGAAAGACATGTAAATCTGGATTGGGAAACCGGTGCATGACTTCTTGGAAATAGGAAGCGACCCGATCTGGTAAGGCTTCACCGAGATGATCAGGATGCTCGATATCGTCAACCCCAAGCTCAAATGCACGCTCAATGAACTCCAACGCCCGCTCGACGAGATTGATTTGCTTTTCCGCAGGATCTGGGGGACTGAAAATCCCCGTCAAGAAGGCATTTACCCGCATACCCAAATCGTGGGCTGCTTTCACCGTTTCCCGAATCCAACTCCACGTTTCGGCGTAGTTCAACCCTAGAACAATCTTATTCAGTCTTTCGCTTGCAGGAAGAATTCCTAAGAGTATCCTGTCGACCCGGTATCCCTTTTTTCTTGCATCCAAGGCTCTCTCTGTTGCCCTTTTTCCTGTTGTCACGCAGGAATAAATCACATCCTCCCTGTCAGGCAAACCTTTCAGGACGTCCTCCCAGTCCCTAAACTGAGGTTGAAAACGAGGCGGAGCAAAAGCCGTCACCTCCATTTGCTTAAAGCCCGCCTCAACAAGCTGTCCTATGATATAGAGCTTAGCCTCAGTTGGAACAACATGCGTTTCAGCTTGAAATCCATCTCGAACTGTCAGATCAGACAAAACCACTTCGCCCGGTAAATCCAGTGACATCTATGAAGCCTGCCTTTCTATGTGTTTCGCACCTCAATCTTAAAACAATTTATTAGGGAATTGGTTTACATCCTTGAAGGCAGCCAAAGCGCCAATTGTGGAAACAAAAGTACCAGGATTAGTAGCAAGAAAGTCATGGTTAGAAATGGCAATACGCCGAGAATAATATCCTGGATACTCACCTCCGGAGGAGCTACTCCTTTTAAAACGAAAAGGTTAAAGCCGAAAGGAGGTGTACAGTAGCCTAGTTCTGAATTTATTGTCGCTAGTACACCAAACCAAACAAGATCGACATTCGCTGCTGATAGAACGGGGAGGAAAAAAGGGATTGTAAGGGTCATCATCCCCGCCGGATCGATGAAGCAACCCATAATCAAATAAACAAACATCATCATTAGTACCAGTTGCTTCGGAGACAGCCCGAGATTGGAAATTGAAGCGGTCAGCAGGTCAGAAACGCCGGTCGCGGAAATGGTAAATGTAAAAAACTTAGCGCCCGCGATGATAAAAAGGACAAAGGCTGTCGTCACTCCTGCTTTCCTGGTCGCCTCGTACAATCCCCGAAGGTTAATCCTTCTCATTAGTAAGGCGATCACAATAGATGCCAGAACGCCTACCGCTGCAACTTCTGTGGGAGTGGCTACGCCCGTATAGAATGCCCAGAACATCGCGACAAGAATCCCGACAAAAGGAAATACCGTTCTTGAAGCATACATCTTTTGTTTGATGGGCGTTTTCTCACTGGGTATTGGAGCGATAGAGGGATTTACATAACCCCTCATTAGAGAAATAAAAACATACCCTATGGTCAGTAAGATGCCAGGAACAACACCCGCTATGAACAGCTTTCCTATGGATTCGTCAGCCAGCGCTCCGTACAGGATCATGATTATGCTCGGCGGTATCATCACACCAAGAGTGCCACCCACTCCGACCGTTCCGGCTGCGAAACTTCTATTGTAGCCAAGGCGCAACATTTCTAAGAGGGCAACAGTGCCGACCGCCGCGATGGTGGCGGTGCTCGAACCACATATGGCTGCGAACAAGCCACAACCGACAATTGTTGCTGCGGAGACACCTCCGCGGAGGCGTCCAGCCCACGTTTTGACGGAATTGAAAAGATCTTCTCCTATCCCTGCAATGACGACTACCTCTGCCATAACGAGAAACAAGGGAAGACACAAAAGGATATCCGAAGAGCAGGTTGCATAGAAGACCTGAACAATTTGAATGATGGAAGACATTCCAATCCAAAAGAAGCAAGCCAGAAGGCCCAGGAAAACAAGAACAAAAGCAATCGGCACGCCTATGAATAGTAAAATCAGCAGGATTCCACTCAGTATCACAGCGGGTGCTATGCTTGATTCCATTTTATCCCTTTCTTATCTGGCCAAGGTAATCTAAGATTTTAATAAGTGCTATGATGGTGAGGTAAAGGGAACCTAAGGCCATAATCCCATAAAGAAAGACCTTTGGGAGAGGCAGGGAACCGGAATAATACCATTTGCGAACGTACGAATCCCATGTGAATTTGGCCGAATACCAGGTTAGAAATGCTGAAGAGAAAAGAATGATCAGATTAACAAAAATGCCTACCGCTGCCTCTGATTTACCCGACAGACGTTCCTTGATAAAAGGCGTGCCGATATGTCTGCCCTCATATAGCGCTTTGCCTGTTTGCAAGAACGCGCACCACAACATTGCAAAATAAGCCAGTTCCATGGCGCCTGGTAAAGGGACGCGGAATAAGTACCTGCCTGAGACGGCCACTAGCACTCCAGCGGTTATGAGAAAAAACATCAGTGCATTTAAGAAATCCGCTCCTCGGTGCACTTTTAGAAAAAAGTTGGCAAACATATCTGCTCCCCGCTAAAAACGAGTGGATATTTAGCTCAAAACAGCTTATCGGACTCCAAGAAGTTTTGCTATTTCCTCACCGGGTTTTCCGTACTTGCCGATAGTGGGGTCCCACACTTTGTCAAGCTTCTTGATCAGGGTTTTGTTTTCTGCTTCATCCATGATTACAGGCGTGATTTTCAGTTTCGGAAGGACATTATCGAGAATATTGTTGTCGGACTGAGCGGAGCGGTCATTGGTAAATATGACAACATCTGTTCCGACTTTCATGAATACATCTTTTATTTCCGGCGTCAGGCTATTCCATACTCCCTTGTTTATGACAAAGTGCTGGCCGCTTATGACCATTCCCTTGGGTACCACAACTACGTATGGAGCCACTTCGTAAAGCTTAGCCTCAACATATCTACTATAGATGTTCCACCCGCTGTCGATCGTTCCCTTCTGGAGAGCCATATAGACTTCTGAGGCAGGGATCTTCACAGGTGCACAACCAAGAGCTTCGAAGGAAGCATCATACGCTCCTCCGGCGCTTCTGACGAGTGAGCGGTCGAAATCGGAAAGCTTTCCGGTAACGGGTTTCTTGGAGTAATAGAAGTATGTCAATACATGTGGCATGCCGAGAATAACCACATCGATGCTCATATTTTCGTTCAGGATAGTTCTGATTGGGTCGTGTATTGTCCTCCATTTTTCGTAAGTAATGTTGGGAGCCCCAAATGTCATCGTGAGCCCTGTCAAGGGCCACAAAGACTGCTCGTAGGCCGCAGGAACAAAGGCCGTGTCTACGACCCCCGTATGAACACCCGAGAGAGCTTGGTTTGCTGGAACAAGGGAATTTCCTGGGAAGATCTTGAAGTTAATTTGCCCGCCAGTTCGCTTTTCTATTTCAGTGGTGAAAAACTTTACCGTCTCAAACAGCTCTTTGCCTTCAGAATATAGGGTTGCCAGCTTTAATGTTCGGGAGTTCTTTGTTTGTGCCAGAGCATTGTTTAATGCTGCTGTACCAATAAGGAGGGTGAAGAATACTATAAGGCAGATGGCAAGGCGTGTTCTCATGACGTTTTCCTTTCTTCATAGAGGTTTTTTCATGCTCGACTCTGACATGCCGTCTTCATCATGATTTCTGTTGTTGTACCACCTCCTTTTCTTCGAATTCTTCCTGTAAAGCGACACAAAATTGGAAAATGTACACAAACGATTTGCGGGCCGTGAACTTCATTGCGACTAATATTCTCAGGCTTTGGGAAACAGTAGCATTTTCTGGAGTCTTTCTCGGATATCCTCGGCTGCATCGAGGATATGCTTCTCCAGGATTTCCCTGGATTTTAGTGCATCTCCCTTCTTGATTGCTTTCAAAATAAGGCAATGCTCCTGATTCTTCTTGGGGATCTGTCCGGGAGTTGAGAGAACGATGAACCAGTAATTGCTAAACTTCACATTGTTCTTGATAAGTTTGATGAGTCTTTCGTTCTCAGAGGCTTTAATTATAATTTTGTGGATTTGGCGATTGTAGCGTTCCCATTCTTCCACTTTGTTTGGATCCAGAGCTGTTGATTCACGAATGAGCGCTTCCAGCATCTCTAGATCTTTGCCACCAATGAGGTCTGTGGCTAGGTAGGCAGCAAAGCCTTCCAGCGCAGCCTCGATCTGGTAGGTTTCAAATGCATCCTGAATCGAGACATCCGTTACGAGACACCCTCGGTACGGACGAACTTCAACGAGGCCCTCAGAAGCGAGGCGTCTCAAAGCCTCCCTGATCGTTGCCCTTTTGACTCCTAGGGCCTCGGAAATTTCAGATTCGACCAAGTGCTGTCTTGGTAAATAGTATCCGGAAAATATTTTTCTTCTTAATTCCGCATAGACTTCAAGGACTTTCCCGATTGAGGGTCCGCCCGTCATTTTTGCCACTTTGGCTTCCATAGCTTTCCTCAGGCGAATCAGGCGTGATTTTATCGTTGGCGATAAGATTGTCAACAATTTTTTTACAATATTGTTGACAAGAATATCAAGGAAGTTTGCTCGAAAACCGTATTTTGTTGCCGTAGGCCGGAATTTTTGCAAGAAGTTGTCGGGGACAAACGCAAGAGAGAAAAGCGGGTTTTATGAAAGGGGGAGAAATGAAGAATAACCGAAGCATCGCCGGAAAGAGAATATTGATTGTGGATGACGAAAGAGACATTCTTGAAACGTTGGTCGAACTTCTGAATGTTTGCAAGGTAGACGCTGTGAAGTCTTTCGAAGACGCTGAAAGACTGCTCGAAAGGAACGAATACGATCTTGTAATCCTGGACATCATGGGTGTGAAAGGGTTTGATCTTTTAAGGATATCGACCAAAAAGAATTTGCCCACTATCATGTTAACGGCACATGCGTTATCTGCTGAGAGTCTGAAGAAATCTGCTCAGAACGGCGCATCTTATTATGTGCCGAAAGAAGCGATAGACGATATAGCTGTCTTTGTCGCTGACGTCCTCGAATCCAAGCGAAAGAATCTAAATCCCTGGGTAAAGTGCATCGCTCGATTAGGATATATCTATGACAAGAAATTTGGAGGTCCAGACTGGAGACTGAAAGAAAAAGAGTTTTGGGAAAAGAAGCTCGGAAGCCTTCCAAGGATATAACTATTTGGTATTGATTAATGTTTTGCTATAAATGGGTAGGATGAATCGGCCTGAATCGTGGGTATCGTTCAAAGGTGTTTGCAAGAGCTGTTGAAGTGAAATGCTGGATGGAACACCCGCATCGGAAAAGACCGGTGGCTAAAACGTTCAGGGATTTTAAGTCTGGCCGAAGATGAAGGCGTTCATGAGTTTGTGGCCTTCCTCGATGAACAGGCCGCTGCCGAGCGCGGCCTGTTCCGTGAAGGGCCGACCTTGGCCTCTCGCCTCAAGTTCCTGCCTGGTCGCCCAGGCAAAGGGCGTGGGTTCACCGGTGTGAGTCCTCTTCGCGATGGGCGTCAGGTGATCACTCGCCACCATGACACGGTAGTCTTCAAACTGCTTCAACCCCTCGAGAACCGTCCCCACCACGCGCTTGTCAAATCGCTCGATGGCTTCGATTTTTTCCTCCCGGCTACCGGCATGCCCGGCTTCATCCGGGGCTTCCACGTGGACGAAAATGAAATCAACGTCCTTGAGCTCACGGATCGCGGCTTCCGCTTTTCCCTGGTAATTGGTGTTCAGATAACCGGTGGCTCCTTCCACGTAGATGGGCCGGAAGCCGGCATAGATGCCTATGCCCCGGATAAGATCCACGGCGGAGATCACCTTTCCGGTGAGACCGTATTTCTCATTAAACTTGGGCATCGTGGGCGCCTTGCCCTGTCCCCAAAGCCATATGGAGTTGGCTTCTCTCGCACCCTTTTGCCTGCGAGCCCGATTGACCGGGTGGTCTGCAAGAAGAGGCCATGAGCGTTGAATCAGGCCGGGAACAGGGTTTTCGGCAGAGTCCTTGAGGTAGGGGGCCATGTCCTGCCCCAGCACATCGTGAGGAGGAATGGTCAACACGTTCTCGGGCCCGTTTTCCCAGACCAGAAGATGACGGTAGCCCACGCCCCGGTGCAAGTGGATTCCAGGGTAGCGGAGGTGATCTTTCAAGTGCCGGACAAGTTCCGCCGCGTCTTCGGCCGGGATGTCTCCCGAGCTGTGACTGATCATGAGGATCTCGTGGTCGGATCGGCGATCCAGCGTGACCAGGTTCATCCGGTACGCCACGTCGCCGGGCTCCAGTTCCACCCCCATGCTGGCTGCTTCGAAGGGAGCGCGGCGGGTGTGGTACCTCCTGGGATCGTAACCCAGAAGAGACAGGTTCGCCACGTCGCTTCCAGGCTCCATGCCCTCGGGAATGGTCCTGGCCAGCCCGATTCGGCAGGCGGCAATGCGGTCCATGTGAGGTGTCACGGCCGCTTCCAGGGGTGTCTTTCCCCCCAGCTCTTCGAGGGGGTAGTCTGCCATGCCGTCTCCGATGAGGACGATATGTTTCGTGTTGGTCATAGGAAAATGCCCCTTCGACGTGCTCAGGGACTTCGTCTAAAGTGCGCAAAAGTACGATGATGAGTTTGCCAATCCCACAAGTGTAGGAGCAGGCTCCTGCCTGCGATTCGCGAGCGGGAGCTCGCTCCTACATGATGGGTTTCGGTTCCTTAAATCGATCCTACCGCATGCCGACTGCTCACTGCATGCTGCTTACTGCTTACTGGCTTCCACCCGGATCGTCATGGTTTTGTCCGTGAGCACATCGAGGTGCTCCATGTGTTCCAGGGCCTTTCGAACGCTGCTCTCCTTGGCCTCATGGGTCAGCATGACGACCGGCACGGACCCGTCCACTTCCCGTCCCTTTTGGATCACCGAGTATATGCTGATGTCATTGTCGCCGAGAATACCGGATATTCTTGACAGCACACCGGGTCTGTCTTTGGCGGAAAACCTGAAGTAGTAGGAGGTGCGAAGTTCCTCGATCGGTTGAATGGCAAATTCTCGACGAGGCGGTTGCACATGGGCCAGGGGAGGGATGATGCTCTTGACGCCGCACCGGATTTGCCGGCCGAGGTGCATGAGATCCGAAACAACGGCGCTTCCCGTGGGTTTCCTGCCGGCCCCATGGCCATAGTAGAGATTCGGCCCCACAAAGTCACCGTCGATATAAATGGCGTTGTACACACCGTTCACATTGGCCATGATGTGGTCCAGGGGGACCATGGCCGGGTGCACCCTCGCCTCGACCCTGTCTCCCAGATTCCTCGAAATGGCGAGCAGCTTGAGACAGTAGCCGAACTCGCTCGCAAAACGGATATCGTCCGGCGTGAGGTGGTCAATGCCTTCCCGATAGATGCTTTTAAATGGGACCGGCCGGCCGAAGGCGATGGACACAAGGATGGCCAGTTTGTGCGCGGCATCGGTGCCGTCCACATCCAGGGTAGGCGGATCTTCCGCGTAACCCAGCCTGATCGCCTCTTCAACAGCCCTGCCGTAGGGAAGCTCGTCCTGCGACATCCGGGTGAGAATGTAGTTGGAGGTTCCATTGAGGATCCCCATGATGGTTTTGATGCGATTTGCCGAAAGACCTTCCCGCAAGGAACGGATCACCGGGATGCCGCCCCCGACGCTTGCCTCGAAAGCCAGGCTCACGCCATGCTTTTCAGCCGCACCGTAAATCTCCCGGCCGTGTTCGGCAAGCAGGGCCTTGTTGGCGGTGACGACGTGCTTTCCGGCTTCCATGGCCCTGAGGATAAAGGCCTTGGCATCGGTGAGGCCCCCCATGAGTTCCGCGACGATGTGGATACTGGGGTCCCGGATGATTTCCATCGCATCGGTCGTCAGGAGCCCGGAAGGGACAGGAATTCCCCTGTCGCGGGTGATGTCGAGGTCCGCGATCTTCTTGACGACCATTTCACAGCCGACCCGGCTCGCGATGATTTCCCGGTTGTTGATGAGGATTTCCAGGGTTCCTGATCCGACGGTTCCAAACCCGATGATGCCGATGTTGACTTGATTCATAAATCTTCCTTCATCATGAGATAGTTACGGGACACGGCGCACGGGACACGGCGCACGGTCTGGGAGCACCGCCCCCATGAATGCTGATGCCGTGCCCCGTGTCCCGTGCGCCGTGCGCCCTCTCCCTACAGCACCTGCTTGATCCCCCGGATTGCCTGACCGATGCGGTGGGGGTTTTCGATCAGCGCAAAGCGAACATGGTCATCCCCATATTCGCCGAAGCCGATGCCGGGGGAGACAGCCACCTTGGCTTTTACCATGAGCATCTTGGCAAATTCTATGGAGCCCATTTTGATGTACTGCTCCGGGATCTTGGCCCATACAAACATGGTCCCTTTGGGTTTTTCGATGACCCATCCGACGCGGTTCAACCCGTCCACCAGCGCATCCCGTCGCTGGCGATAGATATCCACGATCTCCTGGACGCAATCATAGGGTCCGTTGAGGGCGATAATGGCCGCGATTTGAATGGGCTGAAACATGCCGTAGTCGAGATAGCTTTTGATCCTTCTCAGCGCGGCGATGAGCTCGGGGTTTCCCACACAAAAGCCGACGCGCCATCCTGGCATGGAATAGCTCTTGGAAAGGGTGAAGAATTCCACCCCGATCTCTTTCGCGCCCGGGATCTGGAGAAAACTCGGAGGCGTGTACCCGTCGAAAACCAGGTCCGCATAGGCAAAGTCGTGAACGACGATCATGTCGTGTTCACGACAGAAGTCCACGATTTTTTCGAAAAAGACCCGGTCCACCACCGCGGTGGTGGGATTGTGGGGGAAAGAGAGGATGAGCATTTTAGGAGCCGGCCAGGTCTGCTTTGTGGCACTGAGCAGATCCTCGAAGAAATCCCTGTCCGGTCCAATGGGAATGCTCCGAAGATCGCCGCCGGCGATGATGACCGAGTAGGGATGAATGGGATAAGTAGGGTTTGGGGCAAAGACCACATCTCCGGGGCTGACGGTGGCGAGGACAAAGTGAGAAAGTCCCTCTTTGGCCCCTATGGTGGCGATGGCTTCTTCTTCGGGGTCGATCTCCACACCCCAGCGCCGCATGTACCAGTCCGCAATGGCGTGTCTCAGCTTGGTGATACCGGCCGACGCCGAGTACCGGTGATTTTGAGACTTCTGAGCCGCCTCGACCAGCTTCTCCACAATGTGACGCGGCGTGGGGAGATCCGGATTTCCCATCCCCAGATCGACGATATCCACGCCGTCGCGCCTAAGATCCATCTTGAGCTTGTCCACCACCTTGAACATGTAGGGCGGCAGACGATCCATTCTCCTGAATCCCTGCATGGCTCGACCCCCTGTAACTCGTTGAAAATGATGTAAACTTTATTTTATATCTAAAAACGAACAGGGGGTCAAACACTTAAAAAAGAGAAACTACAGATCGATCGGTCTTCTCAGAACGGAGTCGATGAAGTTCTTGAGACCGCGGTGAGCGGGGTGAGCGAGTGCAGGGTCGGACTCCAGCAGGAGATCGGCCTTTTCCTTTGCCAGAAGGAGAAGGTCGGGTTCTCTCATCATCTCTGAGAGCTCCAGTTCCCCAAGGCCTGCCTGCCTCATGCCGATGAGTTCGCCTTGCCCTCGCTGTTCAAGGTCTTTGGCCGCGATTTCAAAACCGTCGTGACTTTCCGTCATGATCTGCAGCCTGGACATGGCCCTGTCGGAAAGACCGGGGGAAACCATGAGCACGCAGACCCCCCTTTCGGAGCCCCTGCCGACTCGTCCCCTGAGCTGATGAAGCTGGGCCAGGCCGAAGCGCTCAGGGTGCTCGACGATCATGACCGTGGCAGCCGGGACATGGACGCCCACCTCGACCACCGTGGTTCCTACAAGCAGGTGGATTTTTCCCCTGCGGAAATCGCTCATCACGGCATCCTTTTCGTGGGCTGCCAAACGGCCGTGCATCAGCCCGATTCGAAAAGGAGGACTCAGGATCTTCTTGAGCCGCTCGGCCATCTCGACGGCGCTCTTGAAGTCCGCATCCTCTGATCCCTCGATGACCGGGCAGATCACAAAAGCCTGCTGCCCCAGGCTAAGCCGGCGTCTCAGGAGGTCGAACACCTCCCTTTTCTGCTCCCCCTTTGCCATGCGGGTGACGACTGCCCGGCGGCCGGCCGGATACTCCGTGATCAAGGATATGTCCATGTCCCCGTAAACGGTCATGGCCAGGGTTCTGGGAATAGGCGTGGCGGTCATGACCAGTTGATGAGGGTGTCTTCCCTTCCGATCCATGAGGGCACGCTCCCTCACACCGAAACGGTGCTGCTCGTCGATGACAACCAGACCCAGGTTGGAAAACCGGACTTCATCCTGGATCAGTGCCTGGGTTCCGATGACCAGATTGCAGGACCGGTTCAGAATCTTTTTGTACCCATCTTCTCTGTCGGACTTCTTGAGAGCGCTTGTCAGGAGAATGGGCCTGAATCCCATGTCAGGGGGGAGAGAGGAAAAATAGTCGAAGTGCTGGAAAGCCAGAACCTGGGTAGGAGCCATGACGGCCACCTGGGTATGGTTCATGACGGCCACACAGGCGGCCAGAGCCGCCACCGCGGTCTTTCCGCATCCCACATCCCCCAGGAGAAGGCGGTTCATGGGTTTTCCAGACCCGAAATCGTGGAGGATATCCCGGAACGTCCTGTCCTGGTCTGAGGTGAGAGTGAAAGGGAAGAGCACGGACGGGTCGTGCTCGATCACGGACGGGCAAACCCAGACCGGGCCTTCCTGAGCGCTTCTGGCTTTTCTCCTGAAAGCGATCGTGAGCATGACCAGGAAGAAGCGATCGAAGAGAAGTCTCCTGTGGTACGGGGTGCGCTGTTGATTGAGGTCGTGGAAAAGGGAATCCCGGGGAGGGAAATGAACATGCCGAACCGCTTCGCCCAGAGGAGGCAGACCGAGGGCCTCGGTGATATCCTTAGGAACGGGGTCTGTGATCGTGTCCGGATATTCGTCCAGAGCTTTCCTGACGATCGTGCGCAGGAGAGTGGGGGAGACTCCCGCGATGGATGAGTATACGGGGTAAAAGCCCAAGCCGTCGCTTCGGCCCTCACGAGTCCAGAGCTCCGGTTGGATCATCTGCAGGCGGCCCCGATTCATCTTCACCGTGCCGTGGGCAAAGAGCTCCGTGCCCGGAGTGGTGAACCGTGCAAGGTGAGGCTTCCGGTAGTTGAACCAGAGAAGCTCCAGACCTCCTGTGTCATCCCTCAACCGAATCTTGAAAACCCGAATCCTTCCGGGAAAGAACCTCTCCTCCCCGCCGGAGATCACCCTGCCTTGAACCAGGGAGAGCGCCCCTTCCTCGCACGCGCTGATTGGACGCACGCAAGTCCGGTCCTCATAGCGGAAAGGGGTAAAGAAGAAGAGGTCGAGAATGGTGTGAATGCCCTTCCGGGCGAAATGAACAGCCCTCTTCGGGCCCACGCCCTTGAGGGCGGAAAGGGGAAGCGTGACGGGCTGGAGTTGTTTAATATAGCGGGTCTCCCGAAGGCTCAACGTTCGTCCTTCCAGCCGTGGTTCCCGATGAGGTCCACGAACCGGCAGCCCCCGAGGTTTTCTTCAATGAAGCGGCTCTTGGCCCTTTTCACCCTGATCAGATCCTGGCTGTATCGATTCCCGATGGGAATAATCAGCCTCCCCCCGTCGGCGAGTTGATCCAGAAGGGGTTGTGGTATCCTGGGAGCCCCTGCCGTGACCATGATCGCGTCATAGGGCGCGAACTCCTCCCAACCGAGGGTGCCGTCCGAGACCTTGAATCGAATGTTGGTGTATCCGAGGTTTTCAAGAAGCTGCCTGCTCTTATCGAGAAGAGGCTCAACTCTCTCGACGGTGTAAACGGCTCGGGCCAATTCGGCCAGAATCGCCGTCTGGTAACCGCTTCCTGTCCCGATCTCCAGCACCTTCTCCTCGGCCGTCAGTTTGAGAGCCTCCGTCATGAGGGCCACGATGTACGGCTGAGAGATGGTCTGCTTATGCCCGATGGGCAGAGGGTGGTCGTTGTAGGCTTCGCCGGCCAAGGCTTCTTCCACGAACAGGTGCCTGTGGATCTTCTCCATGGCCGCCAGGACCCTTTCATCGGAGATCCCTCTAGGAATCAGTTGATTCCTGACCATCCGTTCCCTGGCTAGGCGATAATCGTGGGTCATCGTCGCACCCCTCAAGATGAAGAGACGTGAAAAGAAGGTCGCACAGGCGACTCGGAATGTATACCAATTTGAGGAAACAGGCAAGGGACTTCGGCAGGGAGCAGGGAGCAAGGAGCAGAGCCGCGAAGGGGCGTTGGATGAAATCCGCCTAGGCGGATTTCATGTGTGGTTTGGACCTTTTCCAATAGAACCGTTCGAGGGCCTTTCTGATCGCCTGGTTGACGGGGTATCTGAGAAAACCCGTTCCAGGCTCGAGCGCTGCGATACGCATGAATGTATCCTGGTAGATGGGGATCTCAGGCCCTTCGACCACGCTCAGGGCAGGCCCTTCGACCACGCTCAGGGCAGGCCCTTCGACCACGCTCAGGGCAGGCCCTTCGACGTTGCTCAGGACAGGCCCTCCCCCGATGGAGCGGTCAACCGCTGCAACGATACCAGGGTACTTTTGCTTGATGATTTTACAGGGTGAGAATTCAAGCCTTCCTGACTTCCCTCTTCGGGCTGCGAAACCGAAAAGGCGGCAAACGAGGAACCGGAACTCATAATGGGCACACCGGCCATGCCCGGGATGGTGGAGGTCCGGCCGGTAAAGGACACATAAAGGATCCCCATGAAGGTTTTTCTCGTCAATGGCCAGGAGAATTTTTTCTTCTTCTCCCCGGCGATAGATCTCCTTGGCGAGGGGCAGAGCCTCAACGACCGTAGCCTCCACCTGCCGGCTTTCGCAACAGCTCCCGCACCCCGGAACACACCTCAAGCCGGTTGCCAGCTTGAGACCGGCGATTTCCCGCCCAACCTCCCGGAAAACCTGCATTACTTGCAATGGCAAACTGTACATGTCACAATGCATCCCGGAAATTACGCGCTGAGCCCCGCCGATGTCCCGGATTTGAAGGTCTCTTTCTTGAGGCCGTAAGCGTTCATCAGCTTGTGGAGCTGGCGTGACGAAATGCCTGCTGCATCCGCCGTCTTCTGAATGCGCCCCCTGTGATGCACCAGCAGATTCCTGATATAGGCTTCTGTGGTTCGCCTTTTCATCTCCGCCAGGGAGAGTGCTACGTCGAGGATCGGTGCCAGATGCGAAGTGGAAGCGATGAAAAGCTCTGCCGGAAAACTCTCAGGCATGAGCACGGAAGATCTCTCGATGAGATAGGCTCGCTCCATGATGTTTTCCAATTCGCGTATGTTCCCGGGCCATGAGTATTTTTCAAAGGCGTGCATCACTCTCGCGTCAATGTCATGGACGTCTTTTGCGTGCATCCTGTTGAGTTTCTGCAGGATAAATTCCGAAATGTGGGGAAGATCTTCAATCCTCTCCCTCAAGGGGGGTATTTCAATGGGAAAAACATTGAGGCGGTAGTAGAGGTCTTTCCTGAACAGACCGTTGTCACGCATCTGCTTCAAATCTGCGTTGGTCGCAACGATGACGCGCACGTCCGCCTCGATCGTCACCTCTCCCCCAACCCTTTGAAAAGTCCTTTCCTGAAGGATTTGCAAGAGCTTGATTTGGGCGGACGGGGTCATGGTGCCGATCTCGTCCAGGAGAAGGGTTCCCTTCTGAGCGATTTCGAATTTGCCGAGTTTCCGTCGATCCGCGCCTGTGAAGGCTCCTTTTTCATGACCGAAAAGTTCACTTTCCAGCAGGGAATCGGGCATAGCCCCGCAGTGGACCGTGATGAACTGGGCATTTCTTCGGGAGCTGTGCCTGTGGATCAGTTTGGCAATGAGACCTTTCCCCGTGCCTGTTTCGCCTGTGAGCAGCACCGTCGTGTTCGTGGGCGCCAGAGCCTGCACTTTTTCGAAAACCATTTTCATGAGCGGGCTGTTCGTCTTGAACAGTTCGAGGGGCTCTCCCTGCCAGAACTTGTCTCGATGGTAATCGAGTTCAGACCGCATCAGCACGGAGTTGTAGATATTGTCCGTAACAAGCTTGAGTTCGTCGGCGTTGACAGGATAGGTAATGTAATTGCTCGCCCCCGCTTTCACCGCCATGACGGCGTGGCGGATTTTCTCCTGGGTTGACATGACGATAATTTCCGCAGTGGGAAAAATCTGCCAGAAGGGCTGGAGGCAAGTCTTGTAAGGGTTTCCGCCGTTGCCGGGATCCATGCCTTCGACAAGAATGTCCATGTCGATGAAGAGAAACTCGCAGCGCTTCTTTTTGAACAGGGCGAGGCAGCCTTCCTTTGAGAAAGCGACCTCCACCCTGTGTTCAGGCCCAAAACAGGCCCTAATCGTTTCGCATGCGGCACGGTCTCCGGAGGCTACGATAATCAATTTCATCGCTTACTTCGATAGCTTGAATTCATCCCGCCTGTTCTTGGACCAGCATGACTCGTTTTTCTCGGTGCAGACCGGACGCTCTTCTCCGTAGCTGATGGTGGACATCCTGTCGGCGGAGATTCCGAGAGCATTGAGATATTTCATCGCCGACTTGGCCCTTCGATCGCCAAGAGCCAGGTTGTACTCGTTGGTCCCCCGCTCGTCACAATGTCCCTCGATTCGCACCTTGTGCTCCGGGTGCTCGCGCAGCCAGGCGGCTTTTTTCTCCAGCACGGCCTTGGCGTCGGGCTTGATCTCCGACTTGTCGAAGTCAAAGTAAATGTGGGTGGACTCGAATGCCTGAATCTCGGCACGAAGCTTCTGGGCCAGGTCACCCTCTGTGACGCCGGGTGCCGGTGCGGGTGCGGGTGCAGGTGCCGGCGCCGGCTTCGACTCTATTTTTGCCGGCTGTGCGACTCCCACTTGCTTTTTCGCGCATGACATCATGAACATTGAAACGCCCGCAAAAGCCAAAACAGTTACTACCATGATCAGTTTCTTCATTTCCTTTTTTTTCCTCCCTAAAAGAAATCACCTCAACGTTCTGAATTCCTTTACCAAGATGATCCGCTTGCCTTCCTTTTCATCGATAGAGCCTTTGATTTCTATCTTTTTTCCCAAGGCAGACATGAGACCTTCGCCCACCCTGTTGTCGGCGGCGATGATGTAGACATACCCGTCGTCGGCCTCAAACAGCCAGTCGGAGTTTATTCGTCCCCTGATCGTCCTCGCTTCCTCTGCGGCAAAAGCACAATCGGCCCACAGGAGGATCGCCGCAAGAAACAGAGTGAGAAAGATCGATCCTGCATTTCGAGTTTTCATTGGCTCACAACGTCCCTTTGAGGGATGTAAATCATCGTATCAATATTCAATAACCACGCCACAATATAAGACCTTGAATTTCATAATATTTATCCAACTAATGGAAAAGGATTCATAAGAACCTCCAATTCCGAATCCTTCAGCTTGCGCGCCGATAGCCTCGATCCAGAGCACAATAAGAAACAACTTCAGAGACTTATGCGCGATTCATGAACAAGAATTCTGATTTCCTTGTCGAAGCGAAATTAGGAATTGGAGTTCCGATTTGAGGGAAGGCAAAAAAAGTCCCCGCCTCTGCGGGGACAGGATAGGTTTTTTAGAATGGGATCAGCTTTGTTTCAGGACTTCTTCTTTAAACTCCTTGAAGAATTTGTCCTTTTCCACCCAGTCCGGGCCGAAATGCTTGTTGAAGTACGATCCCAGCCTGTCAAAAAATTTCTGCCAAACCGGCTTGCCTTCTCCCAGCACGACATCTTCAAGATAGGAGCGAAGCTCGGACATCTTGTCCTTTGGGAGAAAAGAAACGGCCCCGAGTTTGATCGACTTCTTGAGGGCATCCGGGGTAAGGGCATGGGCGGTGAGCATGACGGTAGGGAATCCTCTGTCCACGGAGTTTTGGAGCAGTTCGAAGCCGTTCACCCCCATGATGTCCAGGATGACGATATCATAGGTGTAACTCGCCAGATATTGCACGGCCGTGTTGTAGTCCTGTGCCTTGTCGACAATGCACAGGTCGAGTTCTTCGGCGACGGTGTCAAGGACATCGGGCTCGTCATCCACAACGAGAACGGTCTTACCTTTCAAGGGGGATTCTGTCATGGCTCCCAACACCTCCTGTCTCTGAATTTGAAGCAAGGCATAGCAGATATTGATTTTGCAGTCAAAGGAAATTATTGTTTATTTGCTGTCCAGCGCGGCGAGCAGACGGCTGGGAAGGCCGTCAAAGGAACCGTTGGACATGAACAAAACCACATCGCCCTCGCGGCCGACGGCCAGAAGCTCATCGAGAAGCAGGGAGGTTTGGGGGAAATAATGGGCACCGAGGCCTCTCTTATTCAGGTCTTCGACCAGTTGCCTTGAGGAAAACCTTTCCTCAGGAGCGATTTTCTCCATGAGGGGAGGCTCCGGGATCAGGATGCGATCCGCCTGGTCAAAGGCGGAGCCATACTCATGCTGGAAGGTTTTTCGCCGGCTGGAGTTCGACCGGGGCTCAAAAGCCGCGATAAGGCGTCTTCCGGAATATTTTTCGCGGACCGCCCGGATGGTCTCTTTAACCGCCGTGGGATGATGAGCAAAATCGTCGAGGACAAGGATGCCTCTCTTTTCCCCTTTGATTTCCTGCCTCCTCTTGACGCCCCGGAAAGTCTCCAAAGCCCTCTGGAGTTGAGAGGTTTCAATCTTCAGAAAACCCGCCAGAGCGACCGCGGAAAGGAGATTGGACACGTTGTGCCTGCCGTACAGAGGGGTCGTCAGGTCCAGAGTCGGGCGGTTGTCGCCAAAGACTTGCAGGCGGGTTTCACGAGCGCTCACGGAAATGTTTCGGGCCGACCACGATGCGCCCTTTTCAAGACCGTAAAAAGTGACGGGACAGCGCGCTTGCCCGGATTCGGCCAAAACCACGGGATCGTCCCTGTTCGCGATGAGAAGACCCTCAGGAGGGATGAGGCGAAGAAGCTTTCGAAAGCTTTCCCTCACGTGCTCGAGATCCCTATAGATGTCGGCATGATCGAATTCAATGCTGGTGAGGATGACGACCCAGGGGGAGTAGTGAAGAAATTTCGGCCCCTTGTCAAAGAAGGCCGTGTCGTACTCGTCTCCTTCGATGACGAAGTAAGGTCCATTTCCCAGCCTGAAACCGCCCTCAAAATCCGCGGGAATCCCACCGACCATGAAACCGGGATCGAGCCCGGCCCGCTCAAGAAGCCATGAGACCAGGGCCGTGGTGGTGGTTTTGCCGTGAGTTCCCGAAATAACGATGGATTTCTTGCCCTTCATGGCGAAGGCCTGCAGGGCCTGGGGCATGGAGAGGTAGGGAATCCCGAGCCTTGAAAGCTCTACCGCCTCGGGGTTGTAGCGCGTGATCACATTGCCCACAATGACAAGATCCGGACGGGGATGGAGGTTGGAAGGGAAATACCCCTGGAGAACCGGGATGGATAGACCCGCCAGGTAATCGCTCATAGGAGGGTAGACATTCTGGTCGGAACCTGTGACGGTGTACCCTTCGCGCTTCAGCATCCCGGCCAGAGAAGCCATGGCAGTGCCGCAGATTCCCATGAGGTGGATGTGCCGCGCAGAGGAGGCGATCTTGTTGAGTTCCGGGGAAAGAAGAGCGACGGCCTGGTTTTGAGCTTCCATAAAAAAAGTTTGCTATTCCTGAAAATCGGTGCTATTAAAAAAAGTTTGTGAATTTTGATGCATTCGTAAAAAGTCCCACAGCGTCATTGAGAGGCGCGAAGCGCCGTGGCAATCTCCTGGATATCCGAAGAATTACGAGATTGCTTCCACCCTCCGCAGTAGCCTGCTACGGAGGACGGGTCGCTTCGCTCGCAATGACGGTCTGTGGCCTTTTGCAGAGCCGTCATTTTACACACAGGAGATAGACCATGTCCAAGATCTGTGACATTTGTGGAAAAAAGCCGACGGTCGGCTACAGCGTGAGCCACGCGCATAACAAAACCAAGACACGATGGTATCCCAATCTTCAAAAAGTGAGAACCGTCAAAGACGGACGCAACGTGAGGCTCAGGGTTTGCACCGCCTGCATCCGTTCCGGACGGGTGACGAAGGCTTGATCAATCCCTTTCAACCAGAAGCACATTTTTCACCCGCTTGATGGCTCCCATGATCTCCTGGAGTTGTTTGAAGTTTTCCACCTCAATGGTGAAGTGGGAGATTCCTTTTCTGTCGGGCGTGGTCTGTAATTCCGCCTGAAGAATGTTCGCATCCCTTTGCGCCATGATGGCGCTGATGTCGGCAAGAATGCCCTTCTTGTCCGTGGTGATCACCTTCAACCGCGCCACGTAAACATTGTGATCCGAAGGCTCCCACACCACCTCCACGATCCGTTCCGGTTCAGAATCAGCGACGTGACGGCAGTCGTATTTGTGAATCGTGACGCCCCTTCCGCGCGTTAGGTATCCGACCACGTGTTCCCCCGGCAGAGGATGGCAGCAGTTGGCAAAACGCACCAGCATGTCGTCCAGCCCCTTGACCTTGATGCCCACGGTGCTCTTTTTTCGTTTGATTCGGGAAACCATTTTGCTGACCAGGCCGGGCTTGGCCTGGGCCTCGGGTTCCACTTTGGGCCTCAGGCGACCGACGACCTGTTTCACCGATATCCTGCCGTAACCGAGGTTGGCGAAAAGATCCTCCTGGGACTGCAGGGAGAGCTCTTTGGCCACCGCGGCAACCTGATCACTCTTGGACAGGTTCGGGATGTTGATCCGCGCCTGCTCCAGGCTCTTTTCCAGAATCTCCTTGCCCAGGTTGACGCTCAGGTCTCTCTCCTGGCGCATGATCCACTGCCTGATCTTGGTTCTGGCCCGGGGCGTCTTCACGAAATCGAGCCAGTCCTTGCTGGGATGGTGCTTTGCGGAAGTCACGATTTCAACGATGTCGCCGTTGCGAAGCTGGTAGCGCAGAGGCACCATCCTGCCGTTCACGCGCGCGCCGATGCACTTCTCGCCGACTTCGGAGTGGATGCTGTATGCAAAGTCCACGGGCGTCGCCCCCTTGGGGAATTCCCTGACCTCGCCTTTGGGGGTGAAAACGTAGACCTCATTAGGAAAGAGGTCCATGCGCACCGTGTCCATGAACTCCTTGGGATCCTGGAGGCTCTTCTGCCACTCGAGCAACTGCCTCAACCAGGAGAACTGTTTTTCATCGATCTTGTTTGCCGCAGAGCCTTCTTTGTATTTCCAGTGGGCGGCAATCCCCTCTTCGGCGACCCGGTCCATCTCCCAGCTCCGAATTTGAACCTCCATCCTCTGTCCGAGGGGTCCGATCACCGTGGTGTGCAGGGATTGGTACATGTTGGCCTTGGGCAGGGAGATGTAATCCTTAAACCTTCCGGGCACCGGTTTCCACGTGGCGTGGATAATCCCCAGCACTTCGTAGCACTCTTTGACGGTGTTCACGATGACGCGGAAGGCGAGAACATCGTAGACCTGATTGGGACTCAGGTTTTGCTCTTTCATCTTGGTGTAAATGCCGAAGAGGTGTTTCTGGCGGCCCTTGATGGTGGCCTGAATGCCGGCCTCCCTGAGCTTCTGGGCGACAATCTGGATGACTTCCTGGATGAACTTTTCCCGAACCTCCCGCCTTTCCGTGAGCTCTGTTTTGATCTTCTCGTAGATCTCGGGTTCCAGATAGTAGAGGCAGAGGTCTTCCAGGCTGGACTTGAGCCAGTAGATGCCCAGCCTCCCGGCAAGGGGGGCGTAAATGTCCAGGGTTTCCCGGGCGATTTTTTCCTGCTTTTCCTGGGATTGGTAGCCGAGGGTCTGCATGTTGTGGAGGCGGTCCGCAAGCTTGACGATGATCACCCGGATGTCCGTCGCCATGGCGAGAATCATCTTGCGCATGTTCTCGGCCTGCTGTTCCTCCCTGGTGCTGAACTGCATCTTGCTGATCTTGGTGACCCCGTCCACGATGTTGGCCGTCTCGCTGCCGAAGAGGCGCTCGAGTTCGGAAAGCTCCGCGCCTGTGTCCTCGATGGTGTCGTGAAGGAGGCCTGCCACGACGCTGATCACGTCCATTTTCATCTGGGTAAGGATATGGGCGACCTCGAGGGGGTGGGACAGATAGGGCTCTCCGGAGAGCCGGATCTGTCCCTGGTGAACTTTTGCAGAGTACACGTAGGCTTTTTCCACAAGGGTGATGTCGGCCTTGGGGTGGTAGCTCTGGAGCTGGGACGTGATGTCATTTAATCTGATCATAGAGCGCTTTGATTTTGGCCGGGATGAGCGCAGGCGCTTCGGACAGGGGAACCTTGGCACTCTCCCTTTCCGATCTCACCTTGATCTCCACCATGCCCTCCTTGAGGGTACGCTCACCCACAGTGACGCGAAGAGGGATTCCGAGCAGATCGGCATCTTTGAACTTGACACCGGGCCGTACATCGCGGTCGTCCATGAGAACATCGACGCCGCAAGCCAGACAGGCGTCATAGATCTTCTGTGCCGCGTCGACCACCTCCCTTTCGTGCATCTGCAGGGGCAGGAGACACACTTCAAAAGGCGCGATGGATATGGGGAAAATGATGCCGTCCTGATCGTGCTTCTGCTCGATGGCCGCGGCAACCGTTCTTGCAATGCCTATCCCATAACACCCCATGAAAAACAGCTTTTCTCCGCCCTGCTCATCGAGAAAGACCGCATGCATCGCCTTGCTGTACTTGGTCCCCAGCTTGAACACGTGGCCGACCTCGATGCCCCGCCCGAAATTGAGTTCCCCGTCGCACCGGGGGCAACGATCGCCGGCCATGATCATACGCAGGTCGGCAAACTGGTTCACCGAGAAGTCCCGCTCCAGGTTCACATTCCTGAGGTGAAAATCCTCCTTGTTGGCGCCGGTGACGAAATTCGCCATGTTTCGAATTGCATGGTCGGCAATCATCTTGGCCTTCAGGCGGACGGGACCGGCAAAACCCATGGGCGCGCCTGTGACCTCGGCCACGAGACGGGGATCGGCGAGCTCGATTTGTTCCGCCCCCAGGAGGTTCTTGAACTTGACTTCATTCAACTCGTGGTCTCCCCGGATCAGAGCGGCCACCACGTTTCCGTCGGCTGAGAAAATCAAGGTCTTCACGATCTGATCCGGCGGAAGGGAAAGAAACGCGGTGAGTTCTTCGATGGTTCGCACATCGGGCGTCCTGACCTCTTCGAGGATTCCGGGAGGGCGGTCAGCCGGCTCAGGCGACGCCGCTTTCACTTCGGCCTTTTCCAGGTTCGCGGCGTAAGAGCATGACAGGCAGTTCACGATCTCGTCTTCTCCGGTGTCGGACAGGACCATGAACTCGTGGGAGTAACTGCCGCCGATGCTCCCCGAGTCGGCTTCCACGGCCCGGAAGGTGAGACCGCATCGCCGAAAAATCCGCGTGTAGGCGTCGTACATGATCTCGTAACTCTTGTCCGCTCCGGTTGCGTCCACGTCAAAGGAGTACGCATCCTTCATGATGAATTCCTTGCAGCGCATGACGCCGAACCTGGGGCGAATTTCATCCCTGAACTTGGTCTGGATCTGATAGAAGTTGACGGGCAATTGCCTGTAGGAACGGATCTCCTTGCGCACTAGGTCCGTGATCACCTCCTCATGGGTCGGCCCGATGCAGCAGTCGTGGTTGTGACGATCCTTGAATCTCAGGAGTTCCTTTCCGTAAAACTCCCATCGGCCGCTCTCCTGCCAGAGTTCGGCGGGCTGGACGGCCGGCATGAGCACCTCGATGGCCCCGGACCGGTTCATTTCCTCGCGAACAATGTTCTCCACCTTGCGAATCGCTTTGAGCCCTGCGGGCAGAAAGGTGTAGATCCCGGAAGTCAGCTTCCTGATCATTCCGGCCCTGAGCATCAACTGGTGGCTGACGACCTCGGCGTCCGAAGGGATCTCCTTGATGGTGGGAACGAAGTAATTTGAGTAAAGCATAGTCTCCTCAGTTAGCATTTATTAACCGTCTCGAAATAGTATTGACGCTCCGTTTTTGCCGACATGTCATCTCTGTGTAGGAGCGACCTCCCGGTCGCGATCCTGTCGTCCCGCCCTGGGGCGGGGCTCCCACAAAAATGGGGAGGCAGTGAATGTCAATACTACTATGAGACCACTGGTAACACTAAACATTAAACATTGTGAACATCGGCCATCGAAAATTGATGGTCTCGTAAAAAGTCCCACACGGTCATTGCGAGGCGCGAAGCGCCGTGGCAATCTCACGAATATCCGCCCGGTTAAGAGATTGCTTCGTCGCTACCGCTCCTCGCAATGACAGCCTTTTTCTGAACCATTTTGTGCCCCCGGCGGAAAATGCATCAGCACAAAAAAAGAATACAGGAGTAAGAATACAGAATAAAGGAGAAAGACGACAGGCAACGGACCACGGACAACCGACAACGGACTATTGGGTGAGCTTCCTCACTTCTTCGATCAGCACCCTGGCCAGGTCCGACTCGGGGACCTTCCTGACGAGTTCTCCCTTTCTGAAAAGCACTCCCTGCTTTCGGCCTCCTGCAACGCCTACATCCGCCTCCCTGGCTTCTCCGGGACCGTTGACGACACACCCCATGATCGCCACCTTGGGTGAGGACTGCATCCCGGAAAGGGCCTCTTCCACCTCGGCCACAAGCTTGAAGAGATCGATTTCGCACCTTCCGCAGGTGGGGCAGGAGATGATCTCGGGGCCCCGGTGTCGCAAATCGAGGGCACGAAGAATTTCGTAGGCGACCCTGACTTCCTCCACCGGAGGTCTGGAAAGGGAAACCCGAAGGGTGTCACCGATCCCGTTATAAAGGAGGATGCCGATCCCCATGGTGCTTTTGACCGTACCCGCGATGAGCGTCCCTGCCTCGGTCACGCCCAGATGGAGGGGATAGTCGACCCTTTCACTCAAGAGCTCGTAGGCGGCAATCGTGGTCAGAACACTGGAAGATTTGAGCGAAACCTTGATGGTCTCGTAACCCAGTTCTTCAAGAAGCCGGATGTGTTCGAGGGCGCTCTCGACCATAGCTTCGGGGCTCGGACGGCCGTGCTTTTCGAGGATTCTCTTTGACAGGGACCCTGCGTTCACCCCGACCCTGATGGGGACCTGCCTTGCCTTGGCTTCTCGAACCACTTTCTCAACGCCGGTGACCCCGCCGATGTTTCCCGGGTTGATCCTCAACCCGTCTGCACCGGCCTTGAGCGCGGCCAGGGCCAGACGGTGATCGAAGTGGATGTCCGCAATGAGCGGAGGCTTCACGCGGGCCTTGACGGCCCGCAACGCTTCGGCCGCGTCGAGGTCGGGAACGGCCAGGCGGACGATCTCACAGCCCGCATCAAACAGCTCCTCGACCTGGCGAACCGTGGAAGCCACATCCCGGGTGTCGGTGTTGGTCATGGACTGAACGACAACCGGGGCATCTCCTCCCACGGCCACGTCGCCGACATGGACTTGCCGGGTTTTTTTTCTTTTCGTACTGCTTTGCATGGTAGTGGTCATGGGTTCACCACAGAGACACCCGCCGTCGCCCCTTCGACAAGCTCAGGGGCTATGGCGGGGCAAACAAAACTTCTTCTCTGTGCGCTCTGTGCCTCTGTGGTGAACAATCCACAAAAAAATGCGCCGGTTCAGGCGTTTTCCAGTCGGCATTCTAACGCAAGTTCCGGGTTTTGGGAAATGAAATCTGGCCGGGTGGATTTCATTTACAAAAGGGTGAAAAGCGGCTAAGGTGACTCATCATTTTCGGAAGGGAGAAAAAAGATGCCGGTCGCGAAAAAAATCCAAGCTTCCATGGAGAAGTCATCCTGGATAAGAAGAATGTTCGAGGAAGGCATTGCGAGAAAGGCGAAGTTCGGAGCGGAGAACGTCTTCGATTTCAGCTTGGGAAACCCCAACCTCGAGCCGCCGCTCAATTTCAAGAGGGCCCTGATCGAACTGGCCAATGATCCCAGCCCTTCCCTTCACGCTTACATGCCCAACGCCGGCCTCCCGGCCACGAGGAAAGCGGTGGCGGACTACCTGACCGAGAACAACCGCCAGACCTTCAGCCCTGACGACATTGTGATGACCGTCGGAGCAGGCGGGGCATTGAACGTGGTGCTGAAGACCCTTCTCAATCCCGGCGAGGAGGTCATCATCCCCAGCCCCTACTTTGTGGAGTACAACTTCTACCTGGACAATCATCAGGGCGTGCCGAAGATCGTGAAGACGAAACCGGATTTTTCCCTGGATTTGCCTGCTCTCGAAAATGCGGTCACGGACAAGACCAAAGCGGTTCTCATCAATTCTCCCAACAACCCCACGGGCAAGGTTTACAGCAAAGAGGATCTGAGAGATCTGGGCGAGTTGTTGAGCGCTTACAGCCGGAAACTTGGACGACCCATCTATCTCGTCTCGGATGAACCTTACCGCAAGATCGTGTACGACGGGATCCCGGTGCCCAGTGTCTTTGACGCCTACCCGGAAAGTTTTGTGGTCACCTCCTTTTCAAAGGATCTTTCCCTGCCCGGAGAAAGGATCGGGTATGCGGCGGTGAACCCCGAGATCTCGGACAAGGGCATGATCATGGGAGGCATGATCCTTTGCAACCGGGTTCTGGGCTACGTGAACGCTCCGGCGTTCATGCAGAGGGCTGTGGCCCGCCTGCTGAGGGACAGCGTGGATATTTCGCTCTACCAGATGAAACGGGATATGCTCTGCAACGGGCTCTCTGAGTGCGGCTATGAATTCGAAAAGCCGGGCGGCGCCTTCTATCTGTTCCCGAAGACTCCGATTGAGGACGACGTGGCTTTTGTGCAGGCCCTGCAGGAAGAAAATATCCTGACCGTCCCGGGAAGCGGGTTCATGGGGCCCGGCCACATGAGGATTGCCTATTGTGTGGATGATCGCACCATTGAAAAAGCCATGCCGGGCTTTGAACGAGTGATGAGGAGGTACAAGAAATAGTGCCTAAAGTGTCTAAAGTGAGCTAAAGTGTCTAAACAGTAACAAGTGACAAGTCAGAAGCCTTGATCTCTCACGCGTTACGGAAAGGGCAACGGAGAACTATTGACCGTCTCGCAAGAGTCTTGACGCTTGGTTTTCATCGACGGGTCACCTGATTGTAGGAGCGACCTCCCGGTCGCGATGTAATCGCAAGCAGGAGCTTGCTCCTACAGAAACGGCAATAGGAGAAAGAGAGAATGGGTGTCAAGACTATTATGAGACCGTTTATAAGAACGGCCGTCGGTGGTCATCGGTCGGCGGTCGGTTCAGAAAACGGACAACGGACTAATGACGACTGACGACCTGCAGCAAGCGAATAGAACCCCACACCGCAACCTGCAAACTGCGGGAATGACCATAAGGAGTTGGGTTTATGTATGCAAAAATGCTGTCCCTGCGGTTTCCGCCTACGGCGGTCAATGAGCCCATCATTGCGAACCTGATCCGGAAATTCGATCTGGACTGCAATATCCTGAAAGCGGTGATCTACCCGAGGAAAGAGGGGCTCGCCGTGATGGAGGTGAGCGGCCACAGGAAGAATTTCCATAAAGGGATGCATTATCTGAAGTCCCTGGGCGTGAAAGTGGAAAGCATTGCCCAGGACATCAAGAGGGATGAGGAAAAGTGTTATCAGTGCGGTGCCTGCACGGCCGTGTGTCCCACCGGCGCTCTCACCGTCCGGCGGCCGGACATGGCGGTCATCTTTGACAAAGAAAAGTGCAGTGCCTGCGAGCTCTGCGTGGTTGCATGCCCTGCAAGGGCCATGGAGGTGAAGTTCAACAGGAGTCTGCTCGATTAAAGCCAAAGAGATCATTCACCCATCAACGGTCGTCGTAGCCTTGAGCGGCGGGGGTGACAGCGCCCTTGCCGCCGCGCTCCTCCTGGAGCAGGGATGGGATGTGACCGGCCTCCATTTCCTCCTTCCTGCACCACCTGCCAGAAACAAAGCGCGAATCCTCTCTGTGCAGCGGGTAGGAGAGCGTCTCAAGATTCCCGTGTTTTTCATGGATGTCCGGGATCTCTTTAACCGGGTGGTGGTGGAAGCCTTCCAAGAGGCCTATCTTTCGGGACTTACTCCCAACCCTTGCGTCGTCTGCAACGAAGGAGTCAAATTCGAACACCTGGTCGGGTTCGCAGGGGAAAAAGGAATCAGGTACGTCGCTACAGGGCACTACGCAAAGGTCAAGATAAAGGAGGGTGGGGGTGCGAAACTGTGGAGAGGCAGCGACAGGGGAAAAGAGCAGAGCTACTTTCTCCATCGCCTGAACCAGGGCCACCTTTCTCGGACTATCCTGCCCCTTGGAGATATGACAAAAGTGGAAGCCCGCTCTCTTTCCAGGAAAATGGGACTGCCAACCTTTTCAGAGCCCGAAAGCCAGGAAATCTGTTTTCTTCCCGAAAACGACTATCGTCTGTTCCTCGAGAAAGCAAAAGGGGAGAGCCTTGACAGGAAAGGCGACATCGTGACCCGGAATGGAGAGAAGGTGGGCGAGCACTCGGGAACATACCGCTACACGATCGGGCAGAGGCACGGCCTGGGCATTGCTTCGCCTTCTCCTTATTACGTGATGGAAATCAGACCGGAGGTTAACGAAGTGGTGGTGGCCAGGAAGGAAGCGCTTTACTCCTCTGTCGTGAAGGCGGAAGCTTTCAACTGGATCGACGGTGAACCTTTGCAGGGATCCCTGCGGATGCTGGGCCAGATCCGTTACAGGCACATCGCCGCCCCGGGAAGACTCGATGTGATTTCATCTGATGAGGTGATGTTTGAATTTGACGAACCCCAATGGGCGATCACGCCCGGCCAGGCCCTGGTCTGCTATGACGGTGAAAGGGTTATCGGGGGAGGGTGGATAGCACGGAGCAGGGAGCAAGGAGCAGGGGGCAGGGAGCAGGGAGCAGGGAGCGAAGAGCGTAGAGCAAAACCAGAGGACAGCAAGAAGAGCTCATAAGTTCATAAGTTCATGAGCACGGCAAAGAGCAGGACAGAGGGCAGATGACAGCAAAAAAACGTCTGTGTGGGTCTGTGGCTCATTTGCCCTTCGGCCTTTGCTCCCTGCTCCGCGCTCCCTGCTCCGTGCTGTTTTATCCACCCAGGTAGGTTTTCTTGACTTCCGGGTTGTCGAGAAGGTCTGATGAGGGGCCCTTCATGACGAGGTTCCCGCTCTCCAGGACATAGGCTCGTTTCGCGAACTGAAGGGCCAGTCGAGCGTTTTGCTCCACAAGGAGAATCGTGGTACCCTCGGCGTTGATCTCCCTGAGAGCGTCGAACACGCCCATCATGAGCAGGGGAGCGAGCCCCATGGACGGTTCGTCCAGGAGCATCATCTTGCGGCCGCTCATGAATGCCCTCCCCACCGCAAGCATTTGTTGCTCGCCTCCGCTCAGGGTGCCCGCTTTCTGGATCTGCCGCTCCTCCAAGCGGGGGAAGATAGAGAAAACGCGTTTGAGGTCCGATTCGATACCCCCGGCGTCTTTCCGCGCAAAGGTGGCCAACTGCAGGTTTTCCATGACCGTGAGGTTGTCGAAAAGGCGTCTTCCTTCAGGCACGTGAGAGACTCCGAGCCGGCTGACCACCCTGTCCGCCGGGTACTTGAGCAAATCGAGGCCGCTGAAGGTCATTTTCGTTCCGGGCTGGACCGGCACCAACCGGGAAACGGCACGCAAGGTCGTGCTCTTTCCTGCACCGTTGGCGCCTATGATGGAGACGATCTCCCTTTCTTCGATCTCGAAATCGATCCCATGAAGCGCCATGATCCTGTCATAGGAAACGCGCAGATTTTCTACGGTCAGCAGCATCAGAACAACTTCTCCTTGCCCAGATAGGCGTCAATCACCTTTGGATTGTTTTGGATCTCCTCCGGGGTCCCTTCCGCGATCACTTCGCCAAAGACCAAGGTCTGAATGAGTTCGCAAAGTTCCATGACCACTCTGAGCCTGTGTTCGATGAGAAAGATGGCAAGCCCCAGTTCTTTGTGAATGTTCCTGATGATGATCATGATCTGGGCCAGTTCCTCAGGATTCATTCCTGCGGTGGGTTCGTCCAGGAGAAGAAGTTTCGGCTCCATGGCCAGGGCTCTGGCCATTTCGACCCGCCTCTGGGCCCCGTAGGGAAGATTGGTGACCACCTGATCGGCCAGATGACGGACCCCCACCATGTCCAGCAGCGACAGGGCTTTGTGTTCTCCTTCCTCCTCTTCGATGCGTCGTTTCCGGGTGCCGAAAAAGGCGCCTGCAAGCCCGTAGGTGAGTTTCGAGTAGCGGGCCAATTTCACGTGCTCAAGAACGGTCATGTGCCGCCACAGTCTCATGTTCTGAAAAGTCCGGCCCAGGCCCATGGCGGCAATCTCGTAAGGCTGGAGCCCGACGATATCCTTGCCGTCGAAACGGACGAAGCCCTCCGTGGGCCTGTAAATGCCCGTGATCAGATTGAAAACAGTGGTCTTGCCGGCGCCGTTCGGCCCAATGAGACCTCGCACCTGTCCCTGGTCGATGGTGAGATCGAAATTTCGAACCGCCCGGAGTCCTCCGAAGTCATGGGTCATTTTTTCAACCTGGAGCAAGGACATCGCTACACCTCATGACCTTTGTTTTTCGGTTTCACAAGATCTTCCACGATGAACTCCTTGAAGGCGATCAGCCCCGTGGGCCGGAAGATCATCACGAGGATGAGAAGAAGGGGGATGATGATCCACTTGAATATCTCCAGAGGCCGCAAGGCTTCGCTCAGAAGTTGTATGCCCACGGCGCCGACAATGGAGCCGTAAACGGAGTTCAGGCCTCCGAAATAAACCATGGCAAGGACCTCGGCCAGGTTCTGGATCCCGAAGACGCTCGGGTTGACATACCGGACGACGTGGGCAAAAAGACCTCCTGCCACGCCGGCCCAGAAGGCGGCAAAGAGGAACCCGAGCATTTTGGTCCTGCGGGTGTTGACGGTCATGGAGTTGGCCGCCATCTCGTCGTCCCGCACGGCATTGAGCGCCTTTCCGATGGTAGAGCGAACGAAATTGTTGATGATCCAGAGGCAAAGTGCCGTCCAGATGAACACGACGGGAAGGCTGGCGTAGTCCGGCTGCTTGCTGAGGCCCCGGGGGCCCCCGACGATTTCCAGGTTCTCAATGAAGCTTTTCACGATGAACATGAAAGCCAGGGAGATGATGGCAAGGTAGTCTCCCCGGGTTCGGAAGGAGGGAATGGCGACGACGAGGGCGCCGATGGCGGCCACCATCCCTCCAAGAACCAGTCCGACAGGGAAAAAAAAGGGGCCCAGCCAAGGGGGAGCCAGGGCAGGTCCGAAGAACTTGTCGTTCACGAAAAAAACGAGATTGAAAACCGTTGCGGTGTAGGCGCCCAGGGCCAGGAATCCCGGGTGGGAACAAGAAAACTCTCCCATGTAACCGTTGACCACGTTCAGGCTCAGGGTGATCATGATGGCGATGAGCGTGAGCTTGATCGTGATCATGCGATAATCACTGATGTCGGACCAGACGTGGACGGCGGCATAGAGAATCGCGAGATGAATGAGCACGGAGAGGGTCAGGGACGTCCTGATCAGACCGGAAGCCGCCTTGTTTGCCACAGGGGCCACAACCCGGGCCGTGACGCATGAGGGCAGAAGGTAGATAAGCACGATGTAAAGAAGAGCGCCGGGAATCAGAGAGGGTTGTTTCAGCATGAAGAGCACGCCGAAGAGGACCGGAATCTTGGGGAGCCCGAGCGCCTCGGCCACGGTCAGGCCGAGCTTCTGTTCGCAGACCACGGCAACGAGGGCGCCCACCAGCCACGCGAGCAGGGGCACCTCTGAAAAAGCTCTCGAAAGGATTTTGGCGGGAGATTTGCCGGTTCTCGTTTCCATCTCAAGGACCTCAACAGGATGACCAAAGGAACATCGCCCCGTGCCGTGTCTCAAAAGGCCTGTACCCGAGAAAGGCAAGTTGAAATGCCGGGATAATGCTTAGCATTTGACCGGCTTGCCAAGGACACGGAAATTCGAATATCGAAATTCGAAATCCGAAACAATACCGAAATCCGAATGTTCAAAATCCAAAGCAGACCCACGCCGAGTCCATCGTTCTCCGGTTTTGGTCATTCGTATTTTGAACATTGGAATTTGTTTCGAATTTCGTGCTTCGAATTTCGGATTTAACCAACATTTTGTATTTCCAAGTTTCACAATATTGCAAATTGCCAAATCGAGGAGAAAACTTCTAAGACAGCGCGCTGGTGTCACAGCCTCAACCTGGCACTGTAGGGCTCACCAAAGAAACCATGGGGCCTGAAAACGAGAATGAGAAGAATGATGGAGTAGGCGATCAGGTCCCGCAGCGTGGAAGGAAAGATCATGGCCACAAAGATCTCGATGAAACCCAGCAGGAAGCCGGCGAGGGTGGCGCCCAAGACCGAACCCCTTCCACCCAGGATGGCGGCCACAAAGGCTTTCCAGCCGAAGAGGATGCCCATGTAGGGATCCAGCACAGGATAGGCCACGCCGTAAAGAATCCCCGCCGCGGCGGCCAACGCCGAGCCGAGAGCGAAAGTCATGGCTGCGATTTTGTTCAGGGGGACCCCCATGAGGGGCACCACCACGTAGTCGAAGGCCATGGCCCGCATGGCCATCCCGTACTTGGTTCTCCTGACGAACTGGTGCATGGAAAAGGCGAGGCAAAGGGAGACGATGACGATCATGATTTTTTGGTTCGTGACGAAAACCCCGCCGACGTTGTATGTCTCCGTGGCGATCAAGGAGGGGAAGCTCACCCGTTGCGCACCCAGGAGGATCAGGTTCCCGGTCTCCAGGATGATGCCGATCATGAGGCCTGTGATGGCGGCCGAAGCCCTGGGCGCATTGCGCAAGGGGCGGTATCCGACGCGCTCCACGGTCATCCCCACAAAGGACGTGAGGAACATGGAAATGACGATGGTCAGCACCAGGATCAACCAGTTGGGAAGCATGAGAGAGCCGTGAGCCGAGAGTGCGACGATCCCTGAAGCGACACCGAAACCGATGTAGGCCCCCACCATGAAAATGTCGCCGTGGGCAAAATTGAAGAGCATCAGGATACTGTAAACCAACGAGTATCCCAGGGCGATGAGAGCATAAAAGCTTCCCCACTGGAGCGCATTGATCAAGTTCTGGAGGAAAAACGTCATCCCTTCGGCTCCTTCAATGAAATCTGCCTGCGCAGATTTCATATGACGCCCCTTCGGGGCTCCTTTCACGCAGAAGGCGGAAACAACCCGAAATTCACCGGCCTCGGACGGGCTGGTTTTACACGCGCCCGCGGGAGGGGATCCGCCTTCGCCCCTTCGACAAGCTCAGGGCTATGGCGGGACAAGTGGAACCCCTCCCCTACGAGTGCATTTTCACGGTCTTTTTAGGAATCCAGCAAAATGGACGAATAGGAGTGACAAGGGACAGGAAGAAGCATTTGACTCCCGTCTCTTGTCACTCGTCGCTGTGCTTTACGGACACGCGGACTTGTAGAACTCGAACTCGCCCTTGTCGCTGATCTTGACGATCACCGCGCACTTGAGAGGATCATTCCCCTGGCTGAAGTCCATGGTTCCCGTGATGCCGTCAAATTTCTTGATCTTGGACATGGCATCTCTCACCGCCTGGCGGTCTTTCTTGACGTCTCCGGTGAGCTTTCCGCAATCCTGGATCGCCTGTTGCACGATGCCGAGGGCATCCCACGTGAGGGCGCCCACGTCGTCAGGAATGTAGCCGTACTTCTGGTTGTAGCGGTCGATGAACGCCTTGGTCGCTCCCTTGGCGCCGGCCGCCGCGTAGTGGGTGCTGAAAAAGGAACCGTAGCAGTCCTTGCCGCAAAGCTTCACCGTCTCGGCCGAGCCCCAACTGTCGCTGCCCACAATGGGTTTGTTGAACCCGAGCTGGTGGGCCTGCTGGACGATGAGCGCCACTTCGTTGTAGTATTGCGGGGTGAAGAGGAACTCCGCCCCGGACTTGCCGATCTTCGTGAGCTGGGAGCTGAAGTCCGCGTCCTTGGTGGTGAAGCTCTCGTAAGCCACGACGGATCCCGGCCCGTTCAGTTTTTCCCACGCCTCCTTGAAGAACTCGGCCAGGCCTTTTGGATAGTCGCTCGCCACGTCATACAGAACCGCGGCCTTTTTGAACCCGAATTCCTGCTTCACAAAGTTGGCCACCACGGGGCCCTGGAAAGGATCCAGGAAGCAGGCCCGAAACACGAAGGGCCGATCCTTCGTGGTGTCGGGATTGGTGGACCAGGGGCTGATCATGGGCGTCTTGTAGTTGTTGGCCACTTCACCGGCAGGAACAGCCTGCTTGGAAGACTGGGGTCCCACGATGGCGAGCACCTCGTCTACGGTAATCAACTTGGTGTTCGCCTTCACCGCCGAGTCTGCCTTGGACTCGTTGTCCTCGATGGCCAGTTCAACCTGATAGGTCTGGCCCCCGACCTTGAGTCCGCCGGCGGCCTTGACGTCCTCCAGCCACATCTGGGCCGCATACTTGGTTCCTTCGCCCACTTTCGGGATGTCACCGGTGATCGGGGCGTTGATGCCGATCCTGATGGTCTTGGCCAAGACCATGGGTGAAAAAATCAACCCTGCCACAAAAAGGCAAACAACCATCCACGCACATTTCCTCATAGCGACCTCCTTCTTTCCTGATCAATAAAGGTTTATTGTGCCCTTCTCACTCGAGAGCGAGTGAGAACCTCCCCCAGGATCTAGTCTCCTGCTGAAACGGTTCAACGAAAACCGGCAATCGGAAGCTCTTAGCACAGCTTCGCGGGGTTTTCAACATGAAATCTGCCGGGCAGATTTCATGGGGTGATCATTTGACAGGGGAGGCGGCATGACGTAAAGATCAGAATATAAACGACGGGATTTGCACGTGTCCAAAACATTCAGAATCATCACGCTGGGTTGCAAGGTGAACCAATATGAATCGGCCTGTCTGAGGGAGTCTCTTCTTCGGAGGGGGTGGGCAGAGGCCCCGAAGGGCGCGAAGCCGGAGGTGACCGTCGTCAACACCTGCATCGTGACCCAGAGGGCTTCCTACCAGTCCAGGCAGGCGATCCGGAGGGCGATCAGGGAGAACCCGGCCGGCCTGGCGGCCGCGGTGGGCTGTTACTCCCAGGTTTTTCCTGAAGAACTCTTGAGCATCCAGGGCCTGGACCTCATCGCGGACAATACGGCCAAAGACGGGCTGCCCGAAGTCATCCAGCATCTGGAAAAAGTCATTCAACCGGTGGTGGTCACCAAGGGGTTCTTTTCCCAAGCCTTTTCCGACGTGCCGCCCATTACGGACCGTACGAGGGCCATGCTCAAGATCCAGGACGGCTGCGAGTCCTTTTGCAGTTACTGCATTGTCCCCTACGCCAGGGGACCGGTGAGGAGTCTCGAACCGGAGAAGGTCATGGAGAGCCTGTCGGCCCTGTCGCAAAGAGGGTACAGGGAGGTGGTGCTCACGGGCATCCACCTGGGCCGTTACGGAACCGACCTGAGGCCTGCTCTGGGTCTCAAAGATCTCCTTGCCCTTGTCGGCAGCCGGAGATTACCTTTAAGGATCCGGTTGAGCTCCCTGGAGCCGAAAGAAGTTGACCGGGCTATCATCGAGATGGCGGCGTCCGAGGCGTGGCTGTGCCGCCACTTTCACATCCCTCTTCAGAGCGGGGACGACGAAATCCTGCGGATGATGAACAGGCACTACAGCGGCGACGAGTTCAGGAGGCTCATCGAGAAGATTCGGGCGAAAATACCCCTGGCAGCCATCGGCGCAGACATCCTGGCAGGATTTCCGGGAGAGGACGACAAGGCCTACCTCCATACGTACAACCTGGTGAAAGATCTCCCCCTGTCCTACTTACACGTCTTTCCTTTTTCTCCCAGGAAAGGAACCCCTGCGAGCACATTCGGGGCACAGGTTCCCCAAAATGAAATCAGGGCAAGAACGGATCAACTCAGGGCTCTCGGGGACAAGAAGCGGCGAGCTTTCCATGAGTCATGCCTGGGAAAAGACTTCGACGTTCTCACGGAGGGGTGGCAGGAGAAAGGGCGAACCATCAAAGGTTTGAGCGACAACTACCTGCCCCTTGTCTTTCCTTGGCCCGGGATGTCGCAAAACGACATGGTCAGGGTTCGCGCCGAAAGGGTGGAGAAGAACACGGTGCACGGAACGCGGCGCACGGTGCAAGGTAGCTGAATTGAGTGTCACCCGCTGTACCTGGCACCATGCGCCGTGTCCCGTGTGCCTTGCACCTCTTGCCTTCAGCCGAGGATGATTCTTGCATCCAGCACTTGAGCCCCTTCCCCTTCAGGGAAAACCATGACCGGGTTGATATCGATCTCCTGGATCACCTCCCGGTCGACCATGAGCCTGGACAGCCTCACCAGGAGGTCTGCAATCGCGGGCCTGTCCGAAGGTTTTTCACCCCGCATACCGGACAGGACCTTGCTGCCCTGGATGCGGTCCATCATGTCCTGAGCCGTCTCATGCCCGAAAGGCGCCACTCTCCAGACAACGTCCCGGAGGGCTTCAACGAAAATTCCCCCCAGGCCGAAGAGGATGATGGGCCCGAAACAGGGGTCCCGCTTTGCGCCCAGGATCACTTCCCTGCCCTGCCCGACCATGGGCTGGATGAGCACGTCGGTCTCCTTTCCGCCGAGGGAAAGAAGGCTTTGAAAGGCTTCCGTAATCTTGTCCTCCGAGTCGAGGGCGAGCCGAACCGCCCCCCGGTCGGTTTTGTGGGAGATGTGGGGGCGATTGATTTTCATGGCCAGAGGCTTTCTCAAGGCTTTCCAAACCTCCAGGGCTTCCGTGAGGGTTTTTGCGATCCGGTGAGGCGGGAGGGGAAATCCGTAATATCCCAGAAGATCCAGGGATTCCTGGAGGAAAAGAAAGCTCCGGTCCCGGGAGGCCGGGAAGATCTTTTCCGCCTTTTCCCGGTCAATGCCGGCCGGAACAGGGGCGTCCTGGGTCCGGCTTTTTCGGGAAGCGAAGCGGTAAGACAGGGAAAAGGCGCGCATGGCGTTTTCCGGGGCCGAGAAGACAGGGATCTTGAGGCTTTTGTTGAGATAGTCTTTTTCCGCAGCCTCTGTGAGAACGAAGGTGGCTACGGGTTTTCGATATTGCTCAACCAGGTGCTCCACGGTTTTAAAAAGCTCCCGTGAAGCATCCTGTTCATACCCTCGCCGATAGCCGTGACCGAGAAGCACGCCGTCCACGTCGTCTCTCTTGAGCATCTCCTCGACGATGTACTCGTAGAACTCGAGATCGAAAAGATCGCCCAAATCGAGAGGGTTCTGCAGGCGGATCACGTGAGCCCTGAAGTGGCTCTCGAATTTACGCAGAAAGTCGTCCGGGAGTTGGGCAAGGCGAAAGCCGTAATAGGCGCAAGCATCAGCCGCAATTACCGCGTGCCCTCCGGAGCGGGAAACGACGGCGAGGCGGTTTCCCCGCAAGGGCGGCAGGGTTTGCGACTTGATGTAGTCCATGGCGTCGTCCAGGGTATTGATCCGGATGCATCCGGCTTGTTCCAGGGCATGATCCACGAGGGTGTCGTCTGCGAACAGGGCGGCCGTGTGGGATTGGGCGATCCTTGCGCTCGCTTCAAAGCGGTTGGATTTGTAAACGAGAATCGGTTTTTCTGATTTCGAAGCGATCTCCACGAATCTTCGGCCGTTGGTGAATCCCTCGAGGTAGAGAAGGATAATTTTTGTCCCCTTGTCGTGGATGAGATAGGAGAGAAGATCATTTTCGTCCACATTGAGCTTGTTGCCCATGGAGACGAACTTGTTGATGCCCACACTTTCATCGGCCAGGAAGTTGAGGTAACTGAGGCCGACGCCGCCGCTCTGAGCCAGAATGGAGACGGGTCCCAGGGTGAGATCGGTGCGCAAAGGCATAAAAGGAAGGGCCAGCCCGACTTCAAGGTTAGTGACTCCGATCCCGTTCGGGCCGATGAACCGGATACCATACTTGCGTGCGATCTCCAGAGAGACTTTTTCCAGGGGTTTTCCCTCTTCACCCATCTCCGAGAATCCGCTCGATTCGATAACGACATGCTTGACGCCCTTGCGGCCGCACTGTTCCAGGATTCCGGGAATGGTCTTGGCCGGTGTGAGGATGGCGACCAGGTCAATTTCCCTGTCGATTTCTTCGAGAGACTGGTAGATTCTCTGCCCGAACACAACGCCTTTGCGCAGTCCCACGGAAAAAATCTCCCCTTCATAACCAAAGGAGAAGCAGTTTCGGACCATGTTCCGGCCGAGATTGTTCTTGTCCGGAGAGACGCCGATGACGGCAATGCTTTTCGGGTAAAAAAACGTGGATAACCCACCATGAACTTCCATCAGCTTTTTCCTTTCCTTGTCTTTCTCGCTTCTTCCTTCCACCCTTTGCGTTTCCTGCCCTTGGCGCGGCGTGAGAGATTCGGGTCCCTGCTCAGGTCCAGCACAAAAGAGCCGGGGGTGAAGGCAACCGGTTCCGGCGGTTTTTCCTTCCTGGTCCTGGCGAGTTGCGCGGCTTCCCGCATCTCCTCCGTCACAGGCGGGCCCGCGATGCAGGGGGCAGGGATGTGGTCGGCCAGAAAAAGATTGCCGAAGCGATAAAAGGAAACGCCCTGTTCCCGGGCCGGTGTGCTCATCACCTCGAGAATGACCGGTTTCTGATCCCGCCGCCTTGCGATCCTCAGGGCCGTGTCGCGATCAGGGGACAGCACCAGGCGCCCCGGGGAAAAAAGCCCCTTTTCCATGGCTCGAGGATGAGCCCTTCTTCTTACGCCGACAAAAAGAATCTTCGGCGCATCCGGGGCCGGTTCATCCGCTGTGGGGGGCCACTGCCTTTCGACAGCCCGGATAAGCGCCTCCCTGGTCTCAAACAACGCACGGTCCTTTCCCAAAAGCACTTCACGGAAATGGCCTTCCCTGACATACCCCCAGCCGGGTTCTTCATGAATGGCCCACAGGAGTTCTTTGAAGGGCACGAACCCTTCCCGGTCCGGCACGAGCCCGAACTCGTCGGGGCGCCGGCCGAGGATGTAGAGCATGAATCGGCTCAGGTCTTTGACTCTGATTTGGGTCTTCTTGTGCACGCTTCTGGTGTTTTTTCCATCCAAAAATGAAAACCTGATCCTAAGGGCCAGTCTGAGTTCAGGATCTCTGCCTTGTTTCTAAATCCGAAGCACGAAATCCGAAATCCGAAACAATCGGTAATGACCAAAATTCAAATGACCCAAGAAACAGGGGAAGTTTCACCAAAGGATTTTTGTCATTCAGATATTCGTTATTCGAATTTGTTTCGAATTTCGATATTCGAATTTCGAAATTTGCCGACACCGAATGCGCATATCGCGCCCTCCGGCCTTGGAAGAAAGCGAACCCTGTGGACCCGTTCTTTACTTCAGCATCATGGCCGGCAGCAAAAGGGCGAGTTTCGGGAAAACCGTGATCATGAACACGACGGCGAAAATAGCCAGAAGAAAAGGGGTCACCCCCCTGAAGATGGTTTCCACAGGGATGTCTTTGGCCACTCCGGCAACGGTGAAAATGTTGAGTCCCATGGGCGGTGTGATCAGTCCCGCCTCCATCATGAGAACAGCGATGACGCCGAACCAGATGGGGTCGAAATGAAGGGTGAGGATGATCGGGAAGATGACCGGCATGGTGAGCACCATCATGGAGATTGCGTCGAGGAAGCACCCGAGGAAAAGGTAAATGACAATGATGATGGTCAGGATCACGTAGCGGGAGACCTCAAGCTCCGCCACCCATGATGACACTGCCATGGGGATGGTGGAAAGAGCCAGAAAATAGCTGAAAACATTGGCTCCGGCGACGAGGAAAAGCACCATCACGGAGATCCGCACCGATTCCTGCAAGGCCTCCTTCATGGTCGCGAGGTTCAGCTTTCCCTTGAAAAGAGCCACGATGAAAAGCATGGTGGCGCCGATGGCCCCGGCTTCCGTGGGTGTAAAAAACCCGAGGTAGATGCCTCCCATCACGACGATGAAGATGGACAAAGGCTCCCAGATGTCCAACAGGGAAGAGAGCTTCTCCCCCCAAGGAACAGGGTCGGGGCTCGAAGGAGCGAGCTTCGGATTCAGTTGGACAAGGAAGACGACGATGACGATGTAAGCGAACGCAAGAAGCACACCGGGCACAACCCCGGCAATGAGAAGCTTGCCGATGGATTGCTCCGTGAGCATGCCGTAAACCACGAAGCCGATGCTCGGGGGAATCAAAAAGCCGAGCGTGCCCCCGGCGGCGATGCTTCCCGTGGCGAGCCTCATGTTATAGCCGAACCGTTTCATTTCAGGAAGCGCCACAGTCCCCATGGCCGCGGCCGTGGCCACCGAGGAGCCGGACACGGCGGCAAAACCGGCGCAGGCGCCGATGGTGGCGACGCTCAACCCTCCGGGGAGCCGTCGAAGCCACTTGTCAAAGGTTCTATAGAGCTCATGGGTCATCCCGGAACTCCCGGCAAAGCCGCCCATCACGATGAACAGGGGGATGACGGTGTACGGGTAATAGGCGGAGACTTCATAGGCGGTCCGCGCAAGCACGGGGAGAGCCGCGCCGGCTGACGCGAGATAGGTTACACCCACGAAGCCCACGAAGAACATGGCAAAGGCGATGGGCATGCCGATGAAGAGAAGCAGAAAAACAAGTCCTGTGCCCGCAGCTCCTGCAAGAATAGGATCCACTACGATCTCCTTGCTAAATCTTTCATGGTCGTGAACAGGTCGATCAGCAGCTCCAGCCAGAGCAGAAAGGCGGCCACCGACACAAGGAGTTTGAAGGGCCTTTGCGGAACCCGGAGCATGTCCGACACGGCCCGCTCCTCCATCCCCACCACCCAGCCTTGCCAGGCGAGGAGGGCAATAATGAAGAGGCTGCAAAAAATGGTGACCACATCGAGGGCCAGGGCGGCACGCCTCGGAAGGCGCGAGATAAGCATGGAAACGCGAACGTGGCCTTTGACCTGGTGGGTGTAAGCGACACCGAGAAGGATAAAGATGGCGAGCATGTAACTCGACAGCTCCACAGTGCCGTAGATGGGCCGGGACCACACGGCCCGGCCCACCACGTCCGCACTGGTGAGGAGCATCATGGGGATGAGCAGGACCATCCCGAGATAGCTTACATAGAGCGTTGCTCGCTGAATCCACTTCCTTGCTGTGGCGAAAAACCCCACGTCAGCCGTCCTTACTTTTTCGCCCACTCCGGCGGGAAGGCGACACAGTCCACGCCGTGCTGGTGCGCGACTTCGTTGTACGTCATAACGGTTTCTTTGGCCGGGAGGCCTTTTGCTTCCAAACCGTCCACCCATTTCTTGGTCTCGTCCTGGAAAAGCCTGAACCAGCGTTGCTCCTGATCCTTGGGCATCTTGTAAAGCTGCACGCCTTTGGCCTGGAGTTCGTTCATCATGGTGCTGTAAACCCCCTTGTTCAGTCCTCCGGTGGTGCGGAAGGGATTCTTGCACACGTCCATGATGATGGGTTTGAGGTCATCCGGAGTGTTCTGCCAGCTCTTCTCGTTCATGATCACGCCTTCGGTGACGCAACCGAAGGTGGCAACCGTTCCGTACTTGGCTACCTCATAGAGCTTGAAAGCAAGGACCAGGGGCGGGCAGGTGACGATGCCGTCGATGGTCCCGGTCTCCATGGAAAGGTACACGTCGCCCAGGGGCATGAAAACAGGTTCCGCGCCCAGGGCCTTGATGTAGTTGGTCTGGTGGCCGCCGGGGGATCGGATTCTCATGCCTTTGACGTCATCCAGGGTTTTGACGGGTTTTCGGGTCCACATGAAAGCCTGGATGCAGCCGTTGAGCTCGATCATCTTGACGCCGGGGAACTCCTTCTTGAGCATCTTCTCGTACATGGCATTCCCGATGTCTGTCCCCACGTCCTTGCCGTCGACCCAGGCAGCCATGGAAAGGACGTCGCTCAAGGGAAAACGGCCGGGCGTCCAGGTGGCGGTAAAATAGCCCATGTCCGAAAGCCCCTTGGCCACGATGTCGTAGTGCTCGGGGCCGCTGCCAAGGGCGGCGCCCGCATACAAGGTGTAGGTTATGCGGCCGTTGCTTCTTTTCTTGAGTTCCTCGAGCATGGGTATCCACACGGTCTTCACTTCCCGGCTTACCGGCACATGCCAGGTGCTGAAGCGAATGTTCATGGTGGACTTGGATTGGGCCAGGGCGCCGGCCGGCAAAACAAATACGGCGACCAGCATCAACGCGACGACACTTGCGAGAAAACACCTTTTCTTCATGGATAACCTCCTTTTTTTTGAAAGAGTTTGACCATCCGTGGGACGGCCGCCTGCAGCCTTTCTCGTTCTTTTGCCATTCTAACGAGGGGCCGGGAACCCGTCAACCGATAAAAGCCCGCTTTTGTCCCCAAGAGCGCCGGCTTTTCCATCACTTCACTCTTCCCTTACCTCAACCCATCCTCTTTCTTGGCCTCTTCCTTTTTGAGACCTCCGATGCGCGGATGGGGTCTTCCGCAATCCGTCACCACCAGGGCGACCACGATTTCATCCGCCCGGGGTGCATCATCGACCCGGACCGCCATGGCATCGAAATGGGAACGGACAAAAGCCGCGTCCTTATAATGGATCGGCACGTCGATTTCCGTTCCCATGCCGCCCACTTTCTTGGCCGAGGGAATGATGGCCTTTCCGCCGCCCACGGCATTTCGAAAAGGCGTGCCGAGCTTGGGGTGAAGAATGGCGCCGGCATGCTCGCGCTCCCCCGCTTCCCCGACAATGGCGGCCTTGCCGTAACTCTCCGCTTTTTCAGGCGGGATCCCCAGAGCATCCACGGCCATTTTGCCCAGGATGCCTCCAAGCGTTTCGCCGATGTCGATGAGCGGGGTCAAGTCCTCCACGTACTTGCCTGCGAAAGGGTTCTTGATCACTGCGACGGCTGCGGCCCTTTTGCCGGGCGGGTCCATCTTGCGGCCGCCTTCCATGTGAATCTCTTCAACGATGGTGACATATTTCCTCACTTCCATGGTTTGTACCTCCTGGTAATAAGTGCCTAAAGTGCGCTGAAATGCCTAAAGTGCCTAAAATCAAAAAAGAAGAAGACGGAATACAGGAGACAGCATAAAGCATCCAAGTTGAGCGATGGATGACCGACAAATGACAAGAGCAACAAGCGACAGACAACCTGCAACCTGCGACCAGCGGCACTTTCGGTGCAGAAAGTCTGCGGAAATCCTGGGTAGGATGGGTTGAGCGAAGCGAAACCCATCGGATTTCCAGGATCCAGCATCTAGGATCCAGGATCCAGCATCAATCGCCTCATCCCCTCCGTCATGGCTTCCTTGCCTTGAACGGCCACAAACGCTCCAAGGATGACCTTTCTCGAAATCAGTTCTTCCGCACGCTCCATGGCTTGCACCATGGCCAGGCTCCTTTTTGTTTGGCTGAGGGGTCCGGCCTTCACCGTGACCAGAAGGCCCGGGATGTCCGTGTAAGGGTCCAACGCTTCGGCCGGTTGCCTTACCACTTGCCCGTCTTCCACCAAGGATGCATTGGCAACGGCCGTGGCAGCCGCATCGGCCAGGGAGGCGGATCTTGCCACCACGGTGGCTGCGGAGGCGACTCCCCTGGTGAGGCTTCTTCCTCCCAGCCCGCTCGTGGCCACGCCCCAGGCCGGCCGGCTTGGATCCAGTGTAATGACATGGGAGATCTCCTCAGCGTCCACCCTTGGGCGTATTCCCACCGTGACCGATTCATCCCCCCGGAGCCTCACCGAGAGATCTCCCCCGTTTTCCACGACCACCTTTGTCATGCCCCTGGCCGAGAGAAAATCAGCGACCTCGTCTGCAATCGCCCCGGCCACGGCCGCCATGGGGGTGAGATCTTCGTCTCCCACAGCGGAAACGCTTTCAATCATCCGGGCAACCAAAGCGTTTTTTCCCTTACCGCTGCACTCTCTGAACGGCCTGCTCAGGCACAGCCTCTCTTGAGCAACGGCTTCAAGGAAGCCGAAGGATTCCCTGGCGGCCCTGAAAGCCATGTCGGGCTGGGGCAGCTTCCCCAAATAGGCTGAAATCACAAGCCTCATGGGTCCGCATTCGGCAAGGATGCTTCCCCCTTGCAGCCGGTGGATGGTTTTTTCAAACACCCCTCAATCCAAAACGTCTCGAGGATGAAACGGCCTCATGGCCTCCATGTGACCGCCCATCTTTTCGTAATCCTTGAGTTCCATGGT
>Ga0209270_1000597_pt1 | contig 70702 bp, 77 predicted proteins | sample MTBAKSrepl1MetaG_FD_187456 | JGI IMG/M metagenome (GOLD analysis project Ga0209270, IMG submission 187456) | Enrichment culture microbial communities from Arthur Kill intertidal strait, New Jersey, USA, that are MTBE-degrading - MTBE-AKS1... | ecosystem: Environmental > Aquatic > Marine >... | reverse complement strand
GCTGCCATCGGCGCTGTGATGCGCAAACTTGTCCACATCTGTTTCGGAGTGCTCAAGCACCAGCAGCCTTACGCTCCATCAGTCTCCTGAGAGAGGCTGGTAGAGGTAAGGGAGAGATGGTATCTACACACACTCACGCATTCACGCATTCACGCATTCACGCATTCACCGAACACGGAAAAGACCCTGTCATAAGCACATTGCCACCGTCCCGGCCCGCGGTACGGTGACGGGGCCGGCGATAACCGCGCCCACGCCGGGCTTGAACTCCCGGTTCGCTTCGCGCAGTCTTCTGCGGATATCCATCCGGTTGTCATCCATTCCACCAGCCCGCGACGAGTGAACATGAGCGAACGATTCGAACCCCACAACGACCTGGAGCGGGCCCTGCTCGACGCCCAGGAGGGCCGCCTGGCCGAGGATGCCTTCATGGCAACCCTGCTGCAGTCCCAGGTGTTCCTGCCCATCTACGACAAGGCCCGGATCGGCGGGTTCCAGGACTCCAAGTCGGCCCAGCCGCTGACGCTGAAGGACGAGGACGGCCAGGAGGTGGTAGTGATTTTCACCAGCCCGGAACGGGCCAAGCCCTTCGTGGCGGATTACCCCGGCTACGGCGGCGGGCTGCTCGCCGAATTCAGCTGGGTACTGGAGAAGCTCGGCGCGGGCGTGGCCCTGTCGCTCAACCCCGGCAGCGAGGTGGGCATCGACATGGAGGCCGAGATGGTGGCCTACCTGTCCCAGCAGTCCGGCGGCCCGGTCAACTGAGGGGCGGCACCGGACGCGGGCTGTACAACCCCGCCGCCAGAGCCGATGATTGCAGGCGGAGAAACGTTCAGGAAGGTCTCGTTCCGGTGAACTACTGCAGCCAGTGCGGCGCCACCGTCATCCAGCGCATCCCGCCCGGCGACAACCTGCCGCGCTACGTGTGCGACAGCTGCGGCGCCGTCCATTACCAGAACCCCAAGATCGTCGCCGGCTGCATCCCGGAGTGGGAGGAGCGCATCCTGCTCTGCCGCCGCGCCATCGAGCCCCGCCGCGGCTACTGGACCCTGCCCGCCGGGTTCATGGAGAACGGCGAGACCACCCAGGCGGCAGCCGCGCGCGAGGCGCATGAGGAGGCCGGCGCGGTGATGGAGGAGATGAGCCTGTACGGGATTTTCAACCTCCCCCATATCAGCCAGGTCTACACCATGTTCCGCGGCCGACTGGGCGGCGGCCTGGCCCACCCCGGCGCCGAGAGCCTGGAGGTGGCGCTGTTCACGGAAGCGGACATCCCGTGGCGGGAGCTGGCGTTCCCGGTGGTGCGGGAAACCCTCGAGCTCTATTTCGACGACCGTCGTCGGGGCGTCTTCGACGTCCACGTGGGCGATATCATCCGCCATCCCGACCAGCGCCTCGAAATCCGCCGCTACTGACCCATGTCCGAATCCGCCGACCGCTTTCCCGCCCCGCTCACCGACGCGGAAACAGAACGGCTGCGGGCGTTCCTGGACTCCGCGGCGGTGCCGGAGGAGAGCCTGGATTTCGTCGGCGCCCACGGGTTCCTGACCGCGTTGGCCGTCGCGCCCCGGCAGCCGGAACCGGCACGCTGGCTGCCGGAGCTGTTCGGCGGCGAGCCCCGCTACGCCGACCACGAGGAGGCCGCACACATCCCCGTGCTGCTGCAGCGCCTGTCCCGCAGCGTGGCGCTGGTTCTCTACCACGGACAGCCGCCGCAGCTGCCCTGCCCGCTCGAACTCGGCCCCGATCCCGACCAGGCGCCGCTGGCCGACTGGTGCTCCGGGTTCATGGAGGGGGTGTTCCTGGACGACTCGGCCTGGTTTGCCGCCGACGAGGAGCGGGTGGCGGAGCTGACCCTGCCGATGATGATGGCCTCGGGGCTCTTCGACGAGGACCGGGATCTGGAGCGGCTGCGCCGGGATCCGCGCCGTAGTCGTTCCATGGTCCGCGACATTCCCGATCTGCTCGTGGACCTCTACCTGCTGTTTCACGCCCCGACCCCGAATCCCTGAACCACCCGCGATGGAAGGTGTCTTTCCTTGCCCACCGGTGACAATCGTCACAAATACCATGCTCAAATCATGGTATTTGTGACCAGCCATGGCAGCCGGCTGCATTTGCCGCCCGCAACCGTTTGACGCGAACCAGACAAATACAAGATATGCCCCTGATCTATCTCTATATCCTCATTACCGCCATGATTGTCGTGGGCGTCAGCAGCCTGCTCCTCTGTCCCCTGAATCCCTGGTGCCGCCGCGACTGAGCCTATGCCCGCGCCGGTGCGGCTGCTATGCTCCGCCACCATGAGCGACCCGGATTCCATCCTTTTCATTGACACGCCCGAGGCCCTGGAGCGCTTCTGCGCCCGGATTGCGGATGCCGACTGGCTGGCCCTGGATACCGAGTTCCTGCGCGAGAAGACCTACTACCCGCGCCTGTGCCTGCTCCAAGCCGCCACGCCGGAGCTGACCGCCTGCATCGACCCCCTGGCGCTGGAACACCTGGATCCCCTGCTGGATCGGCTCTATGACCCGGCGGTCACCAAGGTGATGCACGCCTGCCACCAGGACCTGGAAATCCTGTTCCAGCTGCGGGGCTCCGTCCCGGCGCCGATCTTCGACACCCAGCTGGCCGCCCCCCTCCTCGGCCACCCCGAGCAGCTTGGCTACGGCAACCTCGTGGAGGCGGTGCTCGGGGTGAAGCTGGAGAAGGGCCACGCCCGCGCCGACTGGACCCGACGCCCGCTGCCCGAGGCGCAGCTCCGCTACGCCGCCGACGACGTCATCTACCTCGCGCGCCTCTACCCGGTCCTGCGCGAATCACTGGTGGAGCGTGGCCGGCTGGCCTGGCTGGAGGAGGATTTCGCCGGACTGTCGGACCCGGAACGCTACATCGTCCACCCGGAGCAGGCCTGGCAGCGCATCCGCGCCGCGGAACGTCTGCGCGGGCCGCGGCTGGCGGTGCTCCAGGCCCTGGCCGCCTGGCGCGAGGAGACGGCCCGGCGCGAGGACAGGCCGCGCGGCTGGCTGATGCGCGACGAGGTGCTGGAGGATATCGCCCGGCAGCTGCCCACCAGCCTGGCCGAGCTGGCCCGCGTCCGCGGACTGCATGAACAGTCCCTGCGCCGCAACGGCGAGGCGCTGCTGGCGCTGGTGCGCGAAGCCCGCGACCGGACGCCCGAGGAGCGCCCCGCCCACCGCCGCGCCGAGCGCTGCAGCCCGGAGCAGGAAGCGCTGGTGGAACTGCTCGAAGCGGTGGTGCACCGGGTGGGTCTGGAGGAATCCCTCAATCCCGCCGTGCTCGCCCCGCGCAAGGCCCTGGAGCGGCTGGTGCGCGGCGAGCCCACCCCGGAGCTGGCCCGCGGCTGGCGTCGCGCCCTGGTGGGCGACGACCTCCATGCCGTCCTGCGCGGCGAGCGCGCCGTGACGGTGGAGGACGGCCACCTGCGGCTGATCCCGGTGACCTGAGGGAAGGATGAATGGACAGGATTAACAAGATTTTTCAGGATTGACGGTATTCAAAAGCGTTCTTTCCGCAGATTACGCAGATTACGCAGACTGGCTGAAACAGGACGGCCGCGAAGCGAAAGCTCCCGCGGCCGTTGTTGTTCAGCGCCCGGACCGACGTAATGCCCAATACGTAATACCCAACCCCGATATTTCATGATATCTCTCGCCAAGACGCGAAGAACGCCAGAAAAACAAGGGATTGACGGTCTTATACCGCAGCGGCCCTCGTACAGGACGATGCTCGATGCTCCATTCATAAGGTCTTGATCATTCTGAACCTTGGCGTTCCTGGCGATCTTGGCGAGAAAAATCCGGGCTAATACGACGTTTCAATCCTGTTTATCCTGTCTATTCCGGTCCTTGTCAGAATCAGTTATTGACGCGGTTGTAGCCGTCGAGGGCGGCGATCTGGTAGGCCTCGGCCAGGGTCGGGTAGTTGAACACCGTCTCCAGGAAGTACTCCAGCGTGCCACCGAGGATGAGCACGGTCTGGCCGATGTGGATGAGCTCGGTGGCGCCTTCGCCGAGGATGTGCACGCCGAGGATGCGGTGGTCCTTGAGGTCGAAGAGCAGCTTCAGCATGCCGTCCTGCAGCCCCATGATCTGGCCACGGGCGGTCTCGCGCAGGCGCGCGATGCCGGTCTCGTAGGCGATGCCCTGCTTCGCCAGCTCCTGCTCGGTCATGCCCACCATGCTCATCTCCGGCACCGAATAGATGCCGAAGGGGAAATCCGCCGGCCCCTTGCAGCCCACGCCCTGGAAGATGTGGCACGCAGCCTGCCGGCCCTGCTGCATGGAGGTGGAGGCGAGCGCCGGGAAACCGATGACGTCACCGGCGGCGTAGATGTGGGGCACCGCGGTCTGGTAGTTGTCGTTGACGTGGATGCGGTGTCGCTCGTCGGCCTCCAGGCCCGCGTTTTCCAGCTTCAGCGAGGTGGTGCAGCCGATGCGCCCGGCGGCGAACAGCACCACGTCGGAGCGCACCTGCTTCCCGCTGCGCAGATGGGTGACCACCTGGCCGTCGCCGGTCTTCTCCAGCCGATCCACCTGCTCACCCAGGCGCAGCACCATCCCCCGGTCGCGGCACTGGTGCATGAACTCCTGCACGATCTCCCGGTCCATGAAGCCGAGCAGCCCCTCCCGCCCGTCCACCAGGGTCACCGGAATGTCGAGCGTGCTGAACAGGCTGGCGTACTCCACCCCGATGACGCCCGCCCCCACCACGGTCAGTGAACGGGGCAAATTGCTCAGCTTCAGCACGCTGTCGCTGTCCAGCACGTGCTCGTCGTCGAAGGCTATCCCGGCGGGACGCTGCGGCCGGGTGCCGGTGGCGATCAGGACATGCTCCGCCTGCAGCTCCTCCACCTCGTCGTCGGGGCCTTCCACGCACAACCGGTGCGGGTCGATGAAGGAGGCGTTGCCCCGCAGCACGTGGATGCCGTTGCGGGCCAGCTGATTCTCTATCACCTCGATCTCGTGTCGCACGGTGATCTCCAGCCGCTGCATCAGGTCGCCGATGGTGAGATCCGGCTTGAGCCGGTAACTGCGGCCGTAGAGTCCGCGCTGATCGGTGCCCGAGAGATAGAGGGCGGCCTCGCGCAGGGTCTTGCTGGGAATCGTTCCGGTGTGCACCGACACCCCGCCCACCCGGTCACTGCGGTCGACCATGGCCACGCGCCGCCCGTACTTGGCGGTCTGGATCGCCGCCTTCAGCCCCGCCGGTCCACTGCCGATCACCACCAGATCGTAATGCCGCATGTCGCCTCCCGTGCGCCGAGAACCACGGAGCGGAACCGTCCGGTGCGCTCCGTCCCGTCAACTCCACCCATCCAGACCCCGGTCAGGCTCCCGGTTGAAGCGCGGCGGGGGCTTTGCCAGATTAGTAAATAGCATATCGGGCCCGCCGACACATCGGTGCCGTGGGGCGCGGCCCCACAGCCCGGGTGTACAATGGCGGGAAACCGAGACGCGGTCCCAACCGCGCCCGAGCGCTGCCGGATGCGGGAACAACGGAATGGAAGCTGCCGCTTCCTGTCAGAGACTCAACAGGGGCCCGCACAATGCTGTACGACATCGAGGAAACCATTCGCCGCCAGGCCAAGACTCCCCATGAGCTGTTCATGCTCAACCTGGCCGTCTTCCACCTGCTCCTGGCCCCGGCGGCCATCGTGCTGAAGATCGGCCCCCTCGCCTTTCTCCTCCCGCTGCTGCTCTCCCTGAGCGTGATCGCCTTCACCTGGGTGCGCGGCCGGCGCGCCGAGCGCGGCGATCACTGGTTCGTCATGGCCCACTGGAAGCTTGCCTTCCGCCGCTACCGCATTCTCCTGATCGCCTACGCCATCAGCGCCACGGTGGTCGGGACGGGACTGCTCATCAGCGCCGGGGTGGACAAGAAGACCACCCAGGAGATCCTGCTCACCGTGTTCGAGCGTATCGCCGTGGTTCCGACCCTGATCACGGTCATGGTGTGCTTCGTGCTGGAATCGAGCGCCATCTATCAGGCCACCCGGGGCGAAGTGCCCGAGGGCCTGGTCCGGCGCTTCCCGCCGCCGGAATCGCTCCAGCCGCAGGCGGAGAAATCCGGGGCCTGAAAACCGGCCATACCGCGCGGCCCCCGGCCGCAGGGGAACAACACCATGAAACTGCTGATCAGCGTGGTTCTCGTGTTCCTGGCCCTGCTGCTGGGGGGGCTGCTGCTGGCCGCCGGCGCCCTGCTGCTCAACCGCCTGCCCTGGGATCAGCCGCCGGGCACCGCCGCGCGCCTGGCGGTCTACCTCGGCAGCAACAGCGCGGCAACCGACCCGGCGTCGGACTTCCCGGAGCTGCATCCGCCCCGCTACGATATCCCCCCCGAGGCGCTCCACGCAGCCGTCGTCAAGGCGGTGGAAACGCTCGGCTGGGAGGTGAGCGCGCGGGACGACGGGGAACTGCTTCTCGCGGCGGTAATCACCACGCCGCTGCTGCGATTCCGTGACGATGTGGAGATCCGCGCCGAGCGCACGCCCGATGGCGGCAGCCTGCTCACCGCCCGCTCCGCCTCGCGGGTGGGGCGGGCCGATTTCGGCGCCAACACCCGCCACCTGCTCGACCTGTTCGCCACGGTGGACGGAATCGTTGCCGGAAACGTCCGGGATCGCGCCGGCTAGCCTTGCCTCGACGGGTTCGCCACGACCGTTCCGGGACGGCCCGCCACCGCCTTGCGGCCGGTGAAATTTGCGCCACAGCGGGCAAGAATTTGCTATCGTGGGCTGTAGTCCGGTAATCCGATGACAATACCCATTACAGATACAGGCTTATGCCGACCGTCGCACAGTGGTGCGACCGAACGCCTGTGCCGCTGCTTGGAGATGCAATGAAACGGCTGGACGATTTCCGTTTGAAGCTGGGCAACCAGGAACTGGTCCCGCTGATGATTGGAGGGATGGGGGTGGACATCTCCACCTCGGCCCTGGCCCTGGAGGCCGCCCGGCTGGGAGGGGTGGGACATATCTCCGACGCCATGGTCCCGACGGTCACGGATCGCCGCTTCAAGACCGAGTACGTCAAGGAAAAGCTCGACAAGTACAAGTTCAACCGCGACAACGCCGACAAGTCGGTGGTGCAGTTCGACCTCGGCCAGCTGGCCGAGGCCACCCGCATGCACGTGTCCCACACCATGGAGGCCAAGCGCGGCGACGGGCTCATCTTCATCAACTGCATGGAGAAGCTCGGCATGAACAATCCCAAGGCGACCCTCCGGGTCCGCCTGACGGCCGCCATGGACGCGGGCATCGACGGTATCACCCTGAGTGCCGGCCTGCACCTGGGCTCGCTGGCGCTGGTGGAGGATCACCCGCGCTTCCGCGACGTGAAGTTCGGCATCATCGTCTCCTCGCCGCGGGCCCTGAACCTGTTTCTGCGCAAATCGGCCGCCCTGCGCCGGCTGCCCGATTTCATCGTGGTGGAGGGCCCCCTGGCGGGCGGTCACCTGGGCTTCGGCATGGACTGGGCCAGCTACGATCTGCGCCAGATCGTGGCCGAGGTGGCGCATTTCCTGCGCCAGAACGATATCGGCCACATTCCCGTGATTCCCGCCGGCGGCATCTTCACCGGCACCGATGCGGTGGAGTTCATGGAGGAGGGCGCCGGGGCCATCCAGGTGGCCACCCGCTTCACCGTGACCCACGAGTGCGGCCTGCCGGACGATGTGAAGCAGGAGTACTTCAAGGCCGGCGAGGAGGACATCGAGGTCAACACCATCTCGCCCACCGGCTACCCCATGCGCATGCTGAAGAACTCGCCGGCCATCGGCTCGGGCATCCGCCCCAACTGCGAGGCCTACGGCTATCTGCTCGACAGCAAGGGCCACTGTGACTACGTGGACGCCTACAACCGCGAGGTGGAGAGCCACCCCGGCGCGAAGAAGATCCAGGTATGGGACAAGACCTGCCTGTGCACTCACATGCGCAAGTTCCAGTGCTGGACCTGCGGCCACTACACCTACCGGCTGAAGGAAACCACCCGCCAGCGCCTCGACGGCAGCTATGAGCTGCTCAGCGCCGAGCACGTCTTCAACGACTATCTCTACAGCACCGAGCACCGGATCCTGCTGCCGGCGGCGTGAGGGGAAGGAGAGGGTTAATGGTTAATGGTTAATGGTTAATGGTTAATGGTTAATAACCAAGTCGTACTGTGTTGCGTGAGTGCGTGAGTGCGTGAGTGCGTGAGTGCGTGAGTGCGTGAGTGCGTGAGTGCGTGAATGCGTGAGTGCGTGAATGCGTGAGTGCGTGAATGCGTGAATGCGTGAGTGCGTGAATGCGTGAATGCGTGAGTGCGTGAATGCGTGAATCCATTCACCTTTATCCATTCACCTTTATCCATTCACCCTTCACCCTTGTCCCCCCCATCCAGCAACAGATCCTTGGCGCGGTTGATCTGGGAGGCGAGCCAGTCGGAGCCGCCGCGGTCGGGGTGAAGCTTCTGCATCAGGCGGCGGTGGGCGTCGGTGACGGCGTTGCGGTCGGCCCCGGGCTCCAGCCCCAGGATGCGCAGGGCCTCCTCGCGGGTCATGGGTCCGTCCGCCGTCGGGGCGCGGGCCTGGCCGCTGGAGCGGGCGTCGCGCCAGGCGTCGCCGTGGAGGCGGTCGAGGTAGGTCTCCAGCACCATCACCGACTGGTGATCATCCCGGCACCGTTCCAGCAGATCCAGCAGCTCCGGCAGCTGCATGCCGTCGAGGCGCCGGCCGGCGTAGGCCCCGGCCACCACCTCCCCCGCCAGGGCCCCGGAGTCGTGATCCAGGGTCATGTGCAGATAGCGGGTCTGCACCGTCGAGCTCTGGCCGCCGGAGGGTCCGGCAGTGGCGGCGCGGCGCTGCTGGAGCGAGGCCCAGGCCCGCCGCGCCATGCCCATCACCGGGAGCAGCCGCAGCAGTCGCTGCGCCAGGGGGATAAGGGCGGCGAACAGAGCGAACAACCAGTTGAGACGGCCGGTGAGCGCCAGGAACAGCAGGAGCGCCAGGCCGCCGCCCACCAGCGCCCAGCGGCCCAGGTCGCGCCAGTTGGCGCCGCGAATGCGGGGCCCGAGGAGCAGCCAGCCGATGGCGGCCACCAGCAGCACCAGGAGGACATAGCGGATCACCGCCTCAACGCCTTCCCAGCTGGTGGGTGAGGGCCGGCACCGTGCCGCCCCGGCGGCGGCTGAAATTCTCCAGGGCGGTACGTCCGCCCGCGGCGAACACCGCCACCGCGCTCAGGAGATCCCGCAGCTGACGGGCGCTGCCCGCATCGAAGGGACAGCAGGCGCCGCCGGTCAGCTCGGCGAGGCGCCGGAACACCCGCTCCGCCACGGGGTCGCCGCCCTCGTGGAACAGGAACATGGGCAACCCCAGCAGGTTCAGCTCGCCCGCCGCGCGGTATAGCCGTTCGGGCGTCTCCTCCATGCAGTCGCCGACGAACACCAGCGCCTGTACCCGCGCGCGTCGGGTCTCGGCGGCCCCGTGGCGAATCACCCGTTCGATCTGGGTATGGCCGGCCCGGCAGCGCACCGCGGTCATGCGCCGGGCCAGGGCGTCGGTATCGCGGTACCAGGGGCTCGCATCGAACTCCTCGAAGCCGCCATAGTGGCAGAGCTGGACCTGCAATCCGCCCAGCGCGGCGGTCTCGCGGAACATCTCCGCCTGGATGTGGGACGCCCGATCCCAGGTGGGCTCGCGGCTGGCCGTGGCATCCAGCGCGAAGATGAGACGCCCACCCTCGCCGCCGGGCCGGACCGCCGGCGTGGACGCCACCTTGCGCAGAAAGGCGTTCACCTCGGTGTCGGTGGAGGGGCGGGTCAGCTTGCGGTCGGAATCACCCATCTTTGCCGTGGATTGAATCGTGACTGGTTCGGTTAGGATATATCGTAACCCGGACCCGGGGCGATCCCGGCGTTCGCACCTGGCCCCATGCCGCCCATGACCGATTCGCTGCTGAACCAGTTCATCACCACCCTGGCGCAAGCCGATCCTGACATCGATCTCGCCGCCACCGCCCTGCTGATAGCGCGCCAGGCCTATCCCGACCTGGACGCGGCCTCCTACCTCGGGCGGCTGGATCGGATGGCCGAGGATTTGCGCGAGCGCCTCGATCCCGACTACACCCCCGTCGACACCATGCTCGAACTGAACCAGTACCTGTTCTCGGAGCTGGGCTTCGCGGGCAATCGCCAGGACTACTACGACCCGCGCAACAGCTTCCTCAACGACGTGCTCGACCGTCGGCTCGGCATACCCCTCACCCTCTCCATCGTCTACCTGGAGGTGGGACGCCGGGTGGGGCTGGATCTGGAAGGCGTCCCTTTTCCCGGTCACTTCCTGGTCAAGCTCCATGTGAACGAGGGCGAGGTGATCCTGGATCCCTACGGCGGCGGCGCCTCCCTCGGCCTGGATGACCTGGAGGAGCGCATGGAACAGGCCCTGGGCAACGGCCGCCCCCTGCGCCCCCTCCTCCCCGGCCTGCTTTCCGGGACCACCAAGCGCAATATCCTGGTGCGGATGCTGCGCAATCTCCGCAGTGTCTACCTCCGCCGCGAGGATCACCTCCGGGTCCTCCAGACCCTGGACTGGATACTCGCCTGCCAGCCTGACGACGCCGAGGCCCTGCGCGACCGCGGGCTGGCCTACGAAACCCTGGAGTGCGCCAAGCCGGCCCTCGAGGATCTGCGCCGCTACCTGGACCTCGCGCCCCGCGCGCCCGACGCGGAGTCCATCCGCGCCCGGGTCATCGACCTGCAGCGGGCGGCCAGGCGGTTGAACTGAGTGGTGGGTGGTGGGCGATGGGTGATGGGTGATGGGTGATGGGATCCGGCAGGTCCTTCCATCACGCATCACGCATACACCCATCCCCCATTCACACCCTCACTTTATCCGCCGCAGGCGGAACAGGGCGTTGGCGCCGCTGTCGCTGGTGAAGTAGAGGGCGCCATCGGGGCCGTAGGCAACGCCCACCGGGCGGGCCCAGCGGGCGCCGTTCTCCGCCTGGAAGCCGCTCACCAGGTCGTCCACCCGGACCGCATCGCCCTGCGCGAACCGAACCAGCACCAGGGCGGGCGGCCGCCGGGTGGCGGGATCGCCCACGTAGCCGCCGAACGGCCGGGTGCCCCAGGAGCCGTGCAGGGCCACCACCGCGTCCCCTTCCAACTCGGCGTCGAGGCGATTGTCAGCCACGAAGGCGACCCCCATGGGGGCGTTGCGGGCGGGGAAGGTGGCAACGGGCGGCGCCACCTCCGCGAGCGGACGGGGCGGATCACGGCGGATGCAGTCATCCCTGCGGACCTGCTTGCCGTCGTACTGGAACCAGGGCATGCCGTGGAAGGAGCCGGGATCGAGGCGGCTGAAGACCTCCGGCGGCAGGTCGTAGCCCCAGTGATCGGGGCCGTTGTTGGAGGCGTAGAGGACACCGGTGCCCGGCTGCCAGTCGAAGCCGACCGGGTTGCGCAGACCGGAGGCGAAGGGCTCCCAGCGCGCCTCGCCGCCGCTCTCCTCCAGCACCATCACGCCGCCCCGGCGCGCATCGAAGTCGTAGCCCTGCCCGAGGTACTGGTCGCTGCAGTTGCCGCTGATACCCAGGCTCACGTAAACCCGGCCGTCGGGCCCCACGGCCACCGTCCGGCTGCTGTGCCCGCCGCCGCCCGGCAGCGCCGCCAGCAGGCGCACCCGGCCGGGCTCAAGACGCGCCTGTCCCGGTTCGTAGGGGGCGCGGTAGAGACCGTCGGTGCGGGCGATGAGGATCTCGCCCTTGCGGAAGGCGACGCTGTGGGGATAGCCCGGCAGCCGTGCCAGCAGCGTGGGCGCGGTATAGGGCGGCGGCAGCCGGTAGACGGCCCCGGAGCCCGAACCGATGAAGAGATCGCCGTTCGGGGCGAAGACCGGCAGCCGGGGACGGTCGAGATCCGTCGTGAGCACCTCCAGCACATAACCGCGGGGCAAGCGAACCTTCTGAACGGAACCGTCCACCGTCAAACTCTGCTGCACGTAGTTGAGGGGTGCAGTGCCGGCAGCGGCCCAGGGCATGAACAGCGCCGCGGCGGCGACCAGCAGCCACGGTGCGGGTCTGAATGGATTCACGGCGTACCCTCCATGATGGGTGATGGGTGATGGGCGTCGGCAGCGGAACGCCCGCCTCTACCTGTATGACCCTGCCGGCGCGCCAGGGTGCCCACCCCTGCAAGCACTTCGTCCATCTGCGATAATCACCGCCTATCCGCCGCCGGTTGCGGCGGCTTCCATGGAGCGAGACGTTGATGAAGGACGACCCGGAACGCGATGAGGGGGTGGAGCAGCCCGAACCGCCGAGCAAGTCCCAGGTCAAGCGGGAGTTGCAGGCCCTCCGGGAACTGGGCGAGCGGCTGGTGGAGATGCCCGCCTCCCGGCTGGGGAAGATCCCCATGAGCGATACGCTCGCCGCCGCGGTGGCCGAAGGCCGGCGCATCACCAGCTTCGCCGCCCGCAAGCGCCAGATCGGCTACATCGGCAAGCTGCTGCGCAGCGAGGAAGTGGAGGCGATGCGCCGGATCCTGGCGGACATGGACGCCGGCCACCGCGCCGAGGCGCACCGGTTCCAGCGCCTGGAGTCCTGGCGCGACCGGATGCTGGCGGAGGGTGACGAGGCGGTGGCGGCGTTCCTCGTGGAATACCCGGGCGCCGAGGCCCAGCCCCTGCGCCAGCTGATCCGCAACGCCCGCCGCGAGGCCGATGCAGGCAAGCCGCCGGCTTCGGCCCGGAAGCTGTTCCGCTATCTCCGGGAGGTGACGGGGGGATAAGGGACCGGAGGCGGCACTGGGAGCCTCAGCGGGCCTCGTTCTTCTCCGCGCCGCAGCGGGCGCAGCGATAGACCGTGACCAGGCAGCCCTGTTTCACGTCGAAGCGCTGCTCCTGGACGATCTCCCACTTGTGAAAGCCGCGCCGGCACAGGGTATTGCCCTTGTGCTTCTCCGACGCCCGGGGGCGGCGGAAGGGAACCACCTCGCCCACCGCGTCAATCCTCGAGGCGGAAACCGACCCGTACGGTCACCTGGTAATGGGCCACCCTGCCATCCTCGATGTGACCGCGGGTCTCGACAACCTCGAACCAGCCCATGTGGCGGATAGTGCTCGAGGCCCGCGCGATGGCCTGGTTGATGGCGTCCTCGATGCTCTCGCGGGAAGAGCCCACCAGCTCCACCATCTTGTAGACATGATCGCCCATGCCGCGCTCCTCCTCGTTGGCTGTCCGGAAGATTAACCGCAACGGACCGCGAAGCGGCTCCGCGGGAGCCTCCGGGGTCCGGTTGACGATGGTGAGATAGAGCATAGCTCCGCTTGCCGTGGGCGGCCAGACAAGGGATCGCCCGGGTTGGTGTCCGCCGGATCGCTGCCTGCGCGGCGGCGCCGCCAGAAGGGTTTTCCGGCACAAGTTCCGTGTACCCGCATTTCCTGCGGCGCTATACTTTCGAACATCACCGTCATCGTCCCAGACCAGAACCGAGCGGATGCGACCATGAGTGCTCCCCCAGCCGATGCGGTTGTCCATGCGTTTCTGGACGCCCTGGAGCAGAGGGATTTCGAGCGGGCGGCCAGCTACCTGAGCCGGGAGCGTTTCAGCTATGTCGGTCCCACCTCGCACTTCGACAGCGCCGCCGATTTTCTCTCCGACATCTCCCGCATCGGGCCCATCCTCAAATCCATCCAGCGCCGGCGGACCTTCGTCGAGGGCAACGAGGTGATGGTGGTGTTCGACTTCATCGCCACCATACCCGAGCTCTCCAACAGCCGGGTCGCGGAACTGGTGCGGGTCGAGGACGGGCTGATCACCTACATGGAGCTGTTTTTCGACGCCCACGCCTACGTGAGCATGTTCGAGCACGGCACCCCGCTCTGAACCCCGGACCCACGGATACGGAGCCTCTTGCCACAGAGGACACAGCCATCGCGGGGGATGACCAGGTACTTCCGAACGTTTCGAATGCACCCGGCCGGGGCGGCGCCCCCATGCGCCCGGCAAGAATGCCATCCGCGGCCTCCGTGCCCTCTGTGGCAGAATCGGACATGAAGCTCCGGGTTCACCGTAGCGGGGCGAAGCGGAGCACCTCCACCCGCCAGGCCTCCTCGGCGGCATGGAGGATGAGGCACGAGGGTCCGCCGAAGGTCCGGGAACGTCCGGCGGCGCCGGGATTGAGCACCCAGGGGGAGGCATCGGTGTCCACCACCAGGCGATGGCTGTGACCGTAGACCACGGCGCGGGCCTCCGGATGGCGCCGCCGCAGGCGCTCATGCCGCACCCGCACCCCGCCGGCCCGGTGGCCGTGCTCCACCACCAGCGCCCCGCCGGGAAGCGCCAGGGTTGCCGTGAACGGCAGGCACTCCAGGAGATCGCCGTCGTCTCCCCACTTGGCGGGCACATCGTTGTTGCCGCGCACCGCGATCACCGACCGGCGCGGGTCCAGGGACTCGATCACCGCCGCCGCCCCCACGTCCCCGGCGTGCAGGGCATAATCGCACCGGCTCGCGAACGCGATTACGCGGGGGTCGATCCAGCCGTGAGTGTCGGACAGGATGAGAACGGAGAGACTGGTGCGGGAGGCGGTCATGCCGACATCTTCTATCAGGCCCGGACGCTTCGTACAGCCGACTAGCGCCCGGAATCGGGCCGCGGATGACCGGACCAGCCGCCACAGCCCATGACCGCAACCCAGACAGCCGCCCCGGTCCGACGCTTCGCCGCCAACACCGCCGGCCGCGATTTCGTGGCGGGGGACATCCACGGCGAGTTCAGCCGCCTCGAAGCGGGTCTGGAGGCCGTCGCCTTCGCGCCGGAGCGGGATCGCCTCTTCTCGGTGGGCGACCTCATCGACCGCGGCCCCGACTCGCCGGCCGCCCTGGAGTGGCTGGCGCACCCCTGGTTCCACGCCGTGCGCGGAAACCACGAGGAGATGGCCCTGCAGGCGGCGCACGACCCGGCCATGGCGGAGGCCTGGCTGTGGAACGGGGGCGAGTGGTGGCTGGAGGCCGGCCCGGCGTTGCGCCGGGCGCTGCGCCCGGCCCTGCGGCGGCTGCCGCTGGCCATCGAGGTGGCCGGCGCCGGGGAGAGCCGCTACGGCATCGTGCATGCGGACCTCCCGCCGGGGAGCGACTGGGAGACCTTTCTCCGCGACCTGGAGCGGGGTGACCCGGTGGCCATCGAACACGCCCTGTGGAGCCGCTCGCGGGCGCTCCGGGGCAGCGCCGGACCGGTTGCCGGCGTGAGCGCCGTCTACTGCGGCCACACCCCGCTGCCGGCGCCGCGGCGGGTCGGCAACGTGCACTTCATCGATACCGGAGCCTGCTACCACGGTACACTGACCCTGCAGCGCATCGGTGCGGAGCGGGACTGAGGCCCGGCGCGATGCCCGGCGACTCCCGCCACCAATCCGTCCGCGATCACCGGCGCGGGAAACGGTCATCCACCGGGAACACGCCCCGGGACGCCCTCATCACCGTGGCCTTCTCCAGCCACCGCAGCGAGACCCTGTCCGCAGCCGACGACCTGATGCGCCGGCACCAGGCAGTCGTACTCGAGGAGCCGCGCACGGAGGGCTTCGCCGACATGCTGACGGGGGCGATGACAGTGGAGACGTACCTCGCCGCGACCGATTTCGAGTTTCCCGAGTTCACCCGCGCCGCCTGCCCGCGTCTGCGGGCGCTGCACGAAGCCGGCATCACCCTGTACCAGATCGACCCCTTCATGGACGAGCTGCTGGCCATCCATGAGCGCTTCGCCGCGGGCGGGCGGCCGGAGGACATCGCCTCCGATACCCCCGGCGGCCGGGTCTTCGCCGCCGAGAAAGCGTGGGCCCGGGCCCTGCTCGATTACTACGAACGGGCCCTGACCGAGCCCTTCGACACGGTGGTGGCCGCGGTGCAGGCCTTCACCCGCGCCGACGCCGAACGCGGACGCCTGCGCGACGCCATGCGGGCCCGGGTCATCGCCCCGCTGATCGAGCGCCACGACCGGGTCTACGTGGAGGCCGGCAGTCTGCACATCCACCTCCTCAACGCCCTGCGCCCGCGCCTGCTCCCCGGCACCCGGCTGCGCCCGGTCCACCTCATGGAGCCGGTGGCGCGCCGGCTGGGGGGGCGGCGTGCGGCCTGGGGTCCGGGCGACCTGCTGACGCTGCGCTATACCTACCGGCCCGGCTTCAGCGGACCGCTGGCGGACCTGCTGGCGGCGCGCAGCCTCTTATTCGTGAAGATCCTGGCCAAGGAGGAACTGCCGGCGACGGCGGAGGAGTGGCCCCACCTGCGCGACGAACTGGCCTGCATCGCACTGGTGTCGGACCTGGACTACGGCGAGTGCGCCCGCATCTACGGGCGTATCAAGGGGTTGTCCACCGCGGCGGCGCGGAAGGTGGTCGAGGCCCGGCGCCGAGCCCGCTGAGCGGAGGGCTCATTCCTTCACGAAGCGCAGGAAATAGTTCTCCCGCAGGAACGACTCCCGCCCCTCCAGGCGGAATCCGGCCGCCTCCACCTCGGCGATGACCGCCTCCTCACCGGCCCGCACATGCCCCATCACCCAGGCGGAGCTTTGGCCCGCCTGGTGGCGGAAATCGACAATGACGAGCCCGCCCCCGGGGCGCAGGGCGCGGCGGATCGAGGCGAGGGTCGGTTGCGGGTACTCGAAGTGGTGGTAGGTGTTGCAAACGAAGGCGAGATCGATGCTGCCCGGGGGCAGGGAGACGTCGGTCGGGGTATTGACCACTCCGGTCACGTTGTCGAGGCCCGCCGTGGCGGCCCGCGCCAGGATCCCCTCCACAAAGGGCGCGGAGATGTCCACGGCGTAGACCCTGCCCGCCGGCCGCACCGCCGGGGCGAACAGCAGGGTGAACAGGCCGGTGCCGGCGCCGATGTCCGCCACCGCCATGCCCGGCCGCAGCGCCAGCGCCGCCACGATGGCCCCGCGCCGGTCGAAGACCTCGCGCCCGGGATGCTCGAAGACGCCGCGCCAGCGTTCGAACTCCGGGTTCTCGAAGGCCCGGTTGATACCCGGCGCAGCACTCTCCGCCTGGGCGATGGCGGGGGCAGGTCCGGTCAGCCAGAGGAGCGGCAGCAGGAGAGAGAGGGAGGCGAATGGACGCATGGGGGGCTCCGGCGGGCGGTCACCTCCACAGTATGGAACAGCGCGCCTGACACTGCCGCGACCTTCAGCGGTCCACCTTCTCCAGCACCTGGGTGATGCGGTCGTGACGGCGGTAGATGGGCAGCTGGCGCTGCATCTCCGCGAAGGCCCCGTCACGCTGCGCTGCGGTCTCGAACCAGCGGAAGCTCTCCCAGCCCGGCCCGAGCAGATGCGCCGCGCTCATGGTGTCGCCCTCGGGCAGGGTGATGCGGATACCGAAACGTTTCATGCCCTTCTCCCTCACAGTCAATTCGCTTGCCCTCGACAGTCCCGCCGCGCGGAAGCTTACCCGCAACGGGACGGGGTCTCAATCGTTGCGGGCAGCCGTCCCGGCGGCCCGCTCAGCGTTGCGGGACGACGAGCCCGCCGGTATCGAACCCGAGGGCGCCAGCCCGCTGCACCAGCCGCGCATAGGCATCGGAGGGAATGGACTTCTCCCGGGCGAGGATCCACAGGTAGTCACGATCGGGCTCCCCCACCAGCACGGTCCGGTAGGCGGGATCCAGATCCAGGATCCAGTATCGGCCCCGGGTCAGCCCCGGGATGAGGCGTGAGATCCAGGTGTCGAACTCCACCTCGAGCCGGGCATTGGTGACCGGATCGGTCACCGTCGCGAGGCCGTGGGCGACCCGACGGTTTCCCTCGGCGCTGATGCAGGTGTTGGTAATCGCCAGCCTGCCGGGGCCGATGAGCCGGTACTCGGCATAAGAGTGCAGGCAACCGCGTTCGAACCAGTTGGGCAGGCGCGCGATTTCGTACCAGGTGCCCTGGTAGCGCTCCAGGTCCACGTGACCCACGACCGGCAGCGCCGGCTGGCCGCCATCGCGGGTACAGGCCGTCAGCGCCAGGATGGCGAGCAGGAGGCCCCACCGGAGCCTGCCGCCATACGCCACGTTCGGCATTCCCACGGTCCGGCCTCAGTCCGTCGGCGGGATGGCGCCCGGCACCGGCCCGATTGTCCGCGGCGAGCGCATTCCGGCTCAGGCCCTGCCCACGTTGGCATCCGACGGGGTATGGAAATATTCGCTTTCCTCGGCCGACTGGCGCGTCTCGTCCAGCAGCATTCGCAGCCGTTTCTCCGCCGTATCGATATCGGTGCAGCTCTCGCAGAGGGGATCGCCGCAGGGCTGGCGCGAATAGAGCCAGAAGTGGACGGCGCCGGCCAGCAGGCCCGAGGCAACGTCCCAGGAATCCGCCTCCGGATCCTCTTCCAGCAGGCGGTTGCCCAGTTCGACCACCTCCTGCAGGGCATGGTTGAGTTCGGTCATTTCATCGCTCGGGTCGGATTCGCTCACGGATCGGCTCATCGTTGTTGCACTCTGGGCCGGATATACTATCCCAAACCCCTGCCCGGGGCTCCATCGGAGCCCCGGTTCACTCACAGCCGTAGCCGAGCAGGTCCAGCCCCTCCAGCAGGTAGTCGGCCACCAGCGGCGTGGCCAGCAGGTAATCGGCCGTGTGCGGGGTCCAGGCCGCCTTCGCCTCCTCGAGCACGATCTCCCACTCGCTCTCCTCGTAGTCGCCGCGCCCCAGCCACATCAGCGCCACCACCTGCGCCTGCTGCCCCTCCTCGAGGTCCTCGATGACGGCACGGGCCTCCTGGTAGGAGAGATCGTCCTGGTGGTCGGCGAGCACCTGCAGGGCCCAGTCGTCGCTGGGACTGAAGGGCTCTTCGGGGATGACCACCGCCTCCTTGGCCTGGAATTCACGGGCCTTTTCGATGAGAAAGCAGACAATGTCGGGATTCACGTCGAGCATGGCATTCTCCATCCGCAGAGTGGCGGCAGGGGTCCGGTTGCATCCGGCATCCCGGACAGGGGAAGTATACCGCCCCGCCATGACGCGTAAGCCCCCCTCCCGCACTGCGCCCCCGCCCGGCGGCGCATCAGCGCAGCAGTCCCGTGACGATGACATCCACGGCCGCCTCGGGGGAGAGTCCGTGCGCCATCAGGGTGTCGAGCTGCTTCTGATCCACGGTTCCCACCGCCGCCTCGTGGGTCACCTTGGCCAGTGGATGGGAGACGTCGACGACGGGTTCCGCCCGCGCCACCGCGTGGTCCCGCACCAGCTCCATGCAGTCCATGTGGCCGCGCGCCCCCGCGGCCTGGCCGCGGGTAATGCCCAGCACCTCGGCGCGGGCCGCGTCGGACAGGGCCACCCGGGTCTTGATCAGGCCCCGGGCGTCGCGCCCGGCGAGCACCAGCTCGTCGCGCAGGCTGATGTGGTCGCTGCCGCTGCCGGCGATACGCGCCGTGATCTCCGCCACGCCGCCCTCGGCCACCTCCACCCGCGCCTCCAGCGCCACCTCCCCGGCCCGCCCCTGGATGAGGTGGAAATCGGAGCGGAAACGGGCCGCCGGCCCCACCCGCACGACGCTCCGGGGAATCACCGTCACCCCGCCGTAAGGACCGTGCACGTGGCCCTCGGAGTAGTCGAGCTCGGCGCCAGCGGCGAGATCCAGCCGCGCCTCCATCTCGTGGCGCACCCGCCGGGCGTTGGGAAACAGGCAGTGGGAAACCAGCCGCGCGCGGGCCCCCTCGCCCAGCCGCACCACCATCCGCAGGTGCTGGTCCCCCTCCGGCTGCATGATGCCCACACAGGTGTGGATGGGGTTGCGCACCTCGACCCCGGGCGCCACGACAATTTCCGCCACGATCACCCCATCCTCGCGGCGGCCGGCCACACTGACCCCGGGGATGGCGTTCGCGCTCACCAGCGACTGGCCGTCGACCACCACATGGGCGGTTTCGGGGCTGCTCAGGATGGCGGCGTCGGCGTAGGTGCGGAACAGCAGCGCCAGCAGTTCGTTGCCGTTTTCAGCCACGGCACACCTCCCCGTCGCAGACTTTGCAGGGGCGGCGCCGGTAGGCTTCCGCGATGCGCTCCGGCTTACCGGTGGCGAGGATGCGCCCGCCGCAGAGATAGGAGGCGCGGTCCGCAACCTGGGCCAGCTCCTGCTGGTGGGTGATGAGCAGCACCGCCGCGTCTGGTCGGCGCAGGTCGCGGATGAGGCCGACGATTTCGTCGATGGAGAGCAGGTCGATGCCCGCACCCGGCTCGTCGAGGATGGCCAGCCGCGGCCGCAGGGCGAGCGCCGAGGCCAGCTCGATGCGCTTCCGTTCGCCGCCGGAGAGGGTCTTGTCCACCGCGCGGTCCAGGTAGGCGTCGGCCGCCAGCCCGACCCGCTCCAGCCACGCCGCGGGATCGCCCGGGTCCTCTCCCAGGGTAAGGTAGTCACGCACCTTCAGCCCCTCGAAGCGCGCCGGCTCCTGCCAGGTCAGGGTGATGCCGAGGCGGGCCCGCTCGTGGATGGGGAGCCCGTCGATGGGCCGGCCGCGGAAGCGGATGGTGCCGGCGGTCGGCTGGTAGCCGCTGCAACCCATCACCAGGTTGGCGAGGGTGGTCTTGCCCGTTCCGTTGGCGCCGAGCAGGACATGGATCTCGCCCGCCTCGAGGGCCAGATCCACCGAATCCAGGATGGCCCGTCCCGCCACCGTGAAGGAGAGTCCGTCGATCTGCAGCAGCTCGGTCATGAAGCGGAACCTCGTCGCGGAGAACCTGCGGGTGCCGAGGGAATCCAATCGGTAACGCTCAATCTGATTCTAGTGTACTGCGTCGCACCGGGAGGCACATTCAGCAGTCGCCGGCCGGTCGGAAGCAAGACGCGCTTGCGCAGGAAGGGCGGCCCCCTTCCAGCGGGCGCAACGCCACGCACGGCCGGCCAGCGGCGCATAATGGGCTTGGCAAGTCAGCGGACGGAATGGCCGATGACCTGATCGGGCTGAAGGTGGCGGCCGAGTGCGGCCCGGTGCTGGAGGCGACGCTAGGCGCGCTGGGTTTCCAGACGCCTGTCGGAGGCGAGTTGCCGTAGCGAGCCGGGCGGGACAGCCTCAACGCGGGCAGGCGCCCAGCCGACCCGGCTCAGGGCGCCAGGGACAGGAAGTAGAACACGAAGCGCCCGCCGTCCACATCGACCCGAAGGGTGGCGCCGCGGTAGAGGGCGTAGTCAACGTAGCCCGGCACGGCGCTGTCCCGGTGACACTCGCCGGCATGCTGAGGAGACTCGAAATCCCGATCCCGGTCGTACCAGGACAGGAGCATGCACTCGCCCAGCCGGGCGTCCGCCTCGGCCTGGGCCAGGGTCATCGCCGCACGGTAGTCCGCCGGCGGCGGATCGGGGGCCAGCGCCACCTCGCTCAGACCGGAGCGGTCCGGCAGCGACCGGACCGGGCAGTTCTCCCCGGGGCCGGAACCGTTCTCATCGCCCATGGGTTCCCTTCCTCATCAGCATCATCTCCGCTTCATTGTACCGCGCGGCGCCCGGCGGGGCGGTGCGATACCGGCTCCAGCCCCGGCCGGCCTCACCCCGCGCTTCACGGAGGCACTCCGCGGCTCACTGGATGTGCCACCAGGAGTGGCGCAGTACACTAACGGCATGAGCGAATCCGGCCTCAACCAGCAGGTGGCGGCACGGCTGCGGGAAGCCGCCGATCTGCTGCACCAGCAGGGCGCCAACCCTTTCCGCGTCAGCGCCTATCGCCATGCGGCGGACACCGTCGCCCGCCTCGCCGAGCCGCTGGATCGCCTGATCGACCGGGGCGGACTGGAGGCGCTGGAGGCGCTGCCCGGCGTGGGGCGGGGGCTGGCCGCCGCCATCGAGGAGATGGTACGCACCGGCGAGTGGGTCCGGCTGGAGCGCCTGCGCGGATCGCTGGACCCCGAGGATCTGTTCCAGGGGGTGCCCGGCATCGGCCCGGCACTGGCCCGGCGCATCCATAACGGACTCGACGTGGACACCCTGGAAGGACTCGAGGCGGCGGCCCACGACGGACGCCTGGAATCGCTGCCCGGCATCGGACGCCGCCGCGCGGCGGCGATCCGCGCCAGCCTCGAGAGCATGCTCGGGCGGGTCCGGCGCACCCCCCGGCCGGCGCCCGCGGACGGACCCGGCGTGGCGCTGCTGCTGGGGGTGGATGCCGAGTACCGCGAGAAGGCCGACGCCGGACGCCTGCCCACCATCACCCCGAAGCGTTTCAACCCGGCGGGCGAGGCCTGGCTCCCCGTGCTTCACACCGAGCATGGTGGCTGGCACTTCACCGCGCTGTTCTCCAACACCGCCCGCGCCCATGAGCTGGGCCGGACCCGCGACTGGGTGGTCATCTACTTCTACGATGACCACCACGAGGAGGGGCAGCACACGGTGGTGACCGAAACCCGCGGGCCGCTGGCGGGGCGCCGGGTGGTGCGCGGCCGCGAGGCGGAATGCCGCCGTCACTACTCGGCCGTCTGATGGATCCGGGCCGGGAATGAAACAGGGAGCGACGCAGCGGCGGTCCTGCATGCCGCTCCCGTGCGGCGGGAACCGTGACGCGATGCGCCCCGCTCTGCTATAAGGGAACCGCGCGGCAGATCGCCGCAGGCGCAATCCATCCCCTCCGGGCAGACCATGGGACGCTGGCGACCCCCTCCACCCAAGTCATCCCCCTACATCACCGCCGAAGGCTTCGTCCGGCTGCAGGCGGAGCTCGCCGCGCTGTGGCCCCACCGCAGGGAGGTGACGAAGCACCTGGCGGCGGCCGCCGCCGAAGGCGACCGATCGGAAAACGCCGAGTACATCTACCGCAAGAAGGAGCTGCGCGGCATCGACCGGCGCATCCGCTACCTGCAGAAGCGCCTGCCGCTGCTCCAGGTGGTGCGCGAGGCTCCCGGCGACCGCGCGCGGGTGTTCTTCGGCGCCCACGTGGTACTGGAGGACGAGAACGGCGCCGAGCTGCGCCTGCGCATCGTGGGCGCCGACGAGCTCGATCCGGGCCGCAACCACATCAGCGTGGACTCGCCCATGGCCCGGGCCCTGCTGAACCGGGGCCTGGACGACGAGGTGCTGGTGCACACGCCGGAGGGCGAGCGGCGCTACCATGTCGTCGCGATCCGCTACGGGAACCTGCCGGAGCCGGATGGTGCGCCCTGAGACACCGCGACCCCGTTCCGTGGGCGGCGCGGCTCACTCCTTCCCGAACAGCCGCTCCAGGGCCACGCGGGCGGCCGCCTCCTCCTCCGACTCCGGCTTCCGCTCCGTGGCGGCGACCGCCGCCGCTGGCGGCTCCTCGCCGAACAGCGCGGCAAGCCCCACCAGCGCCTCGGCCTCGGCACCGGAGTCCGCCGGCTGCCAGGCGCCGACCCGGGGCTGGAACCAGTCGCAGAAATTGGCCCGCTCCTTGTCGGTGACGTCCTCGGCGCGATCCTCCCGGCACTGCCCCGCGACCGCGGGATCCCAGGCCCGGCACAGCCGGCAGACATGCAGCTCGGCGTCACAGGCGCGGCAAACGGCCCGTCGCGAGAGCGGCAGCGGCCACTCCTCGATGGACCCACCGCACTTCCAGCACACCAGCGGCTCGGACATGATCCTTCTCCCTGACGGGAAATCTGCCTCCATCATGACCCGGCGGGAGGCGCGGTTCAAACCCCCGCCGCCCAGGCCCTGTGCCCGCGCCGCGCTACACTCAGAGCCGGTGACGGAATTCCCGCGCCGCCGCCGGGGCGGCCGCCCCGGCGGGATGTTTCCGCGGGATGCCGGCCGGCGGATGGATCGGATATGAGCCCATGCCCGCACAGCTGATGGAATCGACCCCGGAGCCGGTGGTCCGTGCAACCGGCCTGGTAAAGCGCTACGGCGGTCACAACGCCGTCGACGGGGTGGATCTGGAGATCCGCCGCGGACGCTGTTTCGGCTTTCTCGGCCCCAATGGCGCCGGCAAGACCACCACCCTGCGCATGCTGCTGGGCCTCACGCCGCCCGACGGCGGCACCCTGACGGTCTTCGGCCAGCCGGTGCCCGCGCAGGCCCGCGCGGTGCGCGCCCGGGTGGGCGTGGTGCCCCAGCTGGACAACCTGGACCCGGACTTCACCGTGGCCGAGAACCTGCGCATGTACGCCAGCTACTTCGGCCTGCCCGCCGATCCGCGGCGCATCGCCGCGCTGCTCGACTTCGCGGCGCTCTCGGAACGGGGCGGCGCCAGGACCGAGACCCTGTCGGGCGGCATGAAGCGGCGCCTGACCATCGCCCGCGCCCTGGTCAACGATCCGGAGCTGGTGGTGCTCGACGAGCCCACCACCGGACTCGATCCCCAGGCCCGCCACGTCATCTGGGGCCGGCTGGCGGATCTGCGCGCCCGCGGCACCACCCTGATCCTCACCACCCACTACATGGAGGAGGCCGAGCGGCTCTGCGACGAGCTGGTGATCATGGATCACGGCCGCATCCTCGACCAGGGCTCGCCGCGGGCGCTCATCGCACGGCACGTGGAGCCGGAGGTGGTGGAGGTGCGCAGCGAGAGCGGCGCGCTGCTGGTGGAGGGTGACGCCCCCGCGGGCTGCCGGCTGGAGCGCATGGGCACCAGCCTCTACTGCTACACCCGGGAGCCGGCGCCGCTCATCGAGCGGCTGCAGGCGGCCCCCGGCGTCATCTTCCTGCATCGGCCCGCCGGGCTGGAGGATGTCTTCCTCCGCCTGACCGGGCGGGAGCTGCGCGACTGATGCCCCCCTGGAGCCCGCCCCGGCTGCGGCGCGGCGCCTTCGCCGTCTGGCGTCGCAATCTGCTGGTGTGGCGCAAGCTCATCGGCCCCGCCATCGTGATGAACTTCGGCGAGCCCGCCCTCTACCTGCTCGGGCTCGGCTACGGTCTCGGCTTCTTCGTGGGCCAGGTGGACGATCTGCCCTACCTCGCCTTCCTGGCCTCGGGCATCGTGGCCTCCTCGGCCATGACCACCGCCGCGTTCGAGGGCATGTACTCGGTCTACACCCGGATGGTGCCCCAGCGCACCTACGAGGCCCTGCTGGCCACGCCGCTGGAGGTGGACGACATCCTCGCCGGGGAGATGCTCTGGTGCGCCACCAAGAGCGTGTTCAGCAGTGCCGCCATCCTGGCGGTGGCGGCCCTGCTCGGCGTGGTGGCGGGCTGGCAGGCCCTGTGGGTCCTGCCGGTGGTGTTCCTCGCCGGGATGTGCTTCGCCGGGCCGGCGATGATGATGAGCGCCGTATCCACCAGCTACGACTTCTTCAACTACTTCTTCGTGCTGGTGATCACGCCCATGTACCTGCTGTGCGGGGTGTTCTACCCGGTGGAGACGCTGCCCCGGGCATTGCAGGTCTTCATCCAGTTCCTGCCGCTCACCCACGCGGTGGCCCTCGCCCGGCCGCTGGTCACCGGCCTGCCGCTGGACGCGGTGCCGTTCCACCTGACGGTGCTGGCCGCCTATGCCGCGGTGAGCTACTACCTGGCCGTGGTCCTGGTGCGCAGGCGGCTGCTGGTCTGAGGGGCGGCCGCCGGCTCAGCTCTTCAGGCCGAGGGGATTGAGCAGACCCTCGGCCTCGAGCAGGGCGCCGACGTGGGCGCGCACGGCCTTGCCGTTGTCGAACTCGAGCACCTCGAGAGCCAGTTCGCGGGCCCGATCGAGGGTGATATTGCGGATCGCCCACTTCACCAGCGGCACGCTCGGCACGCCCATGCTCAGGGTGTCGAAACCGAGTCCCATGAGAATCACCGCGGCCACCGGATCGCCGGCCATCTCGCCGCAGATGCTTACCGGCCTGCCCTCCAGGTGGGCGCCGTCCACCACCTGTTTCAGCGCATGCAGCACGCCGGGATGGAGGGTGTTGAACAGCCCGGCGACCCGGGCGTTGTTGCGATCCACGGCCAGCAGGTACTGGGTCAGGTCGTTGGAGCCCACGGAGAGGAAGTCCACCCGCCGCGCCAGGGCCCGGATCTGGTACACCGCCGAAGGCACCTCCACCATCACCCCCACCCGGGGCATGGCGATGGAGGGCCCCTCTTCCTCCACCACCTCGGCATAGGCCCGGTGGATGAGTTGCAGCGATTCATCCACCTCGTCCACGCCGCTGATCATCGGCAGCAGGATCTGCAGATTGCCGAGGCCACTGCTGGCCCGCAGCATGGCGCGCACCTGGACGAGGAAGATTTCCGGGTGGTCGAGGGTGATGCGGATGCCGCGCCAGCCGAGGAAGGGATTGTCCTCCACCACCGGGAAATAGGGCAGGGCCTTGTCCCCGCCCACGTCCAGGGTGCGCATGACCACGGGGCGCGGGGCGAAGCGTTCGAGCACCTCCCGGTAGAGCACCCGCTGCTCGTCCTCGTCCGGGAACCGCTCCCGGATCATGAACGGGATCTCGGTGCGGTAGAGGCCGATACCCTCCGCGCCGCTGTTCAGCGACGGGGTGATGTCGGCCAGCAGGCCCGTGTTCACGAACAGCGGCAGATGGTGCCCGTCGGGGGTCTGGGCCAGCAGATGACGCAAGCCCGTGAGCCCCACCTGCAGCTCCTTCTCCTCCCGGGCCAGGCGCTGGTACTCCTCCAGCAGGGTGGCGGAGGGGGCGAGGATGGCGCGCCCCTGGTTGCCGTCCACCACCACCTGCAGCCCCTCGCTGCGGGCCACCTTGAGCTCCTGCAGCCCCATCACCGCCGGCACGCCGAGCGCCCGGGCCAGGATGGCCACGTGGGAGGAGCTCGAACCGCGCACCGAGACGATGCCGGCGAGGCGCTCGGGCGGCACCTCGGCCAGCTCCGAGGCGCTGATCTCCTCGCCCACCAGGATGGTGTTCTGCGGCCAGCTGTCGCGCCGCGGTTCCGACTCCTGCAGGTGCGCCAGGATCCGCCGGCCGATGTCCTTGAGATCCGCGGCCCGCTCGCGCAGGTACTCGTCCTCCAGCCCCTCGAACACCCGCACGTGATCGCGGATGGCGTCGCGCAGCGCCGCCGGCGCCCAGGATCCGCCGTGGATGTAGGCCTCGGTCTTCCCCACCAGGGTGTCGCTGCCGAGGATCTGGATGAAGGCGTCGAACAGCACCTGGTCCTCGGGGGGCAGGGAGGGCGAGAGCCGCTCGGAAAGCTGGCGGATCTCCGCCTTGGCCCCCTCCAGCGCCTGGTGGAAGGCCCGGATCTCGGCGCTCACGTCCTCGGCGGCGCGATCGGGCACCGCCTCCAGATCCGCCGGCGGGTAGACCACCACGGCGGTGCCGATGCCGACCCCCGGCGCGCCGGCCACGCCGGTGAACCAGTTGCCGGTCAGGCTCGAGCCGGTGCGCCCCAGCTCCTGGATGTCCCCGGTGGCCAGGGCGTGGGCGATCACCCCGGCCAGCTGGGCTGACATGGTGATCAGGAACGCCACCTCGCCGCCGTCGAAGCGGCGCCGCTCCTGCTGCTGGACCACCAGCACGCCCAGCACCCGGCGCTGGTGGATGATGGGCACGCCGAGGAAGCTGTTGTAGCGCTCCTCGCCCGTCTCGGGGAAGTAGAGGTAGCGGGGGTGGGTGGGCGCGTCCTCGAGATTGACCGGTTCCTCGCGCTGGGCCACGTAGCCCACCAGGCCCTGGTCGAAGGTGAGACGGACCACGCCCACCGCCTCCTGGCGCAGGCCGTCGGTGGCCATCAGCCGGAGGTCCTTGTGCTCCGGATCCACCAGGTAGACCGAGCAGACGTGGGTATCCATGGCCGCCTTGACGCTGGCGACAATGATGGAGAGCGCTTCGCCGAGATTGCGGGCGGCGTTGACGTCCTGGACGATTCGGCGAAGTGTCTTGAGCATGGCGTGTCCTGTTCAGCGGGCCGCCGGCAGGCCGGTCCGTTACCGGGTCTTCAGGCCCGGCGCACCTGGTCGCGTTCCGCCGCGCGCTCCCGCAGCCGCAGTTCGGCGAACAGCGACGGCGCCAGCTCCTGGAGGGCGGAACGGTAGACTTCCCGCTTGAAGGCCACCACCTGACGCAGGGGATACCAGTAACTGACCCAGCGCCAGTAATCGAACTCGGGCTTCGCGGTGCAGTCGAAGCGGACCTTGTCCTCGCTCGCCAGCAGCCGCAGCAGGAACCACTTCTGCTTCTGCCCGATGCAGACGGGATCGGCGTTGCGCCGCACGTAGCGCCGCGGCAGGCGGTAGCGCAGCCAACCGCTGGTGCGGGCGATAATCTGCACATCCGCCGCGCCCAGGCCGACCTCCTCTTCCAGTTCCCGGAACAGGGTCTCCTCGGGCGACTCCTCCCGCAGCATGCCGCCCTGGGGAAACTGCCAGGCGTTCTGGCCGACGCGGCGAGCCCAGAAGAGCTGCCCCCTGTCGTTGGTCAGGATAATCCCGACGTTTGCCCTGAACCCCTGAGAATCAATCACTTATAAAAAACCCGGACCTTTTCAACCAACCACAATTCTTCCACAACACGGGCCGGGGCGGCAAGCCGGGCCGGTTTTACCTGCAAGCCGCCCGACGGTATTCTTACGGATTGCATCGTCCAGGAGCGAATCCGCCTTGACCCTTGCCATCTTCGACCTCGACAACACCCTCATCGCCGGGGACAGCGACTACCTGTGGGGCCAGTACCTGGTGGAGCAGGGCATCGTCGACGGCGACGCCTATGCCCGCGAGAACCAGCGCTTCTACGACGAGTACGTGCGCGGTGTGCTCGACATCCACGAGTTCCTGCGCTTCTCCCTGCGGCCGCTGGCGGAGAATTCCCGCCCCCGCCTGCTGGAATGGCGCGAAGGCTTCATGGCGGAAAAGATCCGCCCCATCCTGCTGCCCAGGGCGCGGGCGCTGCTGGAGAACCACCGGCAGCGGGGCCACTACCTCCTGATCATCACCGCCACCAACCACTTCGTCACCGAGCCCATCGCCGCCGAGCTCGGAGTGGATCACCTGATCGCCACCGATCCGGAGTTGGCGGACGGCCGCTATACCGGCGAGGTGGCGGGGATCCCCAGCTTCCGCGAGGGGAAGGTCCAGCGCCTGACCCGCTGGCTGGAGCAGACCGGCCGCAACCTGGCCGGCAGCCACTTCTACAGCGACTCCCACAACGACCTGCCGCTGCTGGAGCTGGTCTCCAACCCGGTGGCGGTGGACCCGGATGAGACCCTGCGCCAGCACGCGGAGTTCCGCGGCTGGCCCGTCATCAGCCTGCGGGACCACCCGGCGCCGGCGGACGAGGAGGCGGAGGCCTGGGCTTGACGCGCGGCCACCGGCGATGCTGACCCGCCCCCCCTCCTCGCCGCGCCGTGCGGGACGCCTCCTGCTCCTGTTGCTGCTGCCCGCCGTGCCCGCCAGCCTCGCCCTGGCATTGATCTCCGGCAGCCTGGATGCCGGCTGGCCGACTCTGCTCACCCTCGCCGCGGGCGGCGATGCGGGTCTGCCGGGACAGGTCATCCTGGAGCTGCGCCTGCCCCGCGCCCTGGCCGCCTTCGCCACCGGCGGCCTGCTGGCGCTGGCCGGCACCCTGATGCAGGTGCTGCTGCGCAATCCCCTCGCCGATCCCTACGTCCTCGGCGTCTCCGGCGGCGCCGCGGTGGCCGCCCTGGGCGCCATGATCGCCGGGGCGGCCGCGGCCTGGCTGCCCCTGGCCGGCTTCGCCGGCGCCCTGCTCTCCACCTTCCTGGTATTCGGACTGGCCCGGGGCGAGGGAAGCTGGACCGGTACCCGGCTGCTGCTCACCGGCGTGGTGGTGGCCGCGGGCTGGGGCGCCCTCATCAGCCTCCTGCTGAGCCTCGGTCCCGCCGCGCAGCTGCGCGGCATGCTGTTCTGGCTCATGGGCGACCTGGCCCACGCCGGCCATGCGGGGCTCGGCTTCACGGTGCTCGGCCTGGGCCTCGTCCTCACCCTGCCCCTGGCCCGCCAGCTCAATCTCCTCGCCCGCGGCGACCTCCAGGCGGGGGCCCTGGGCGTGGCGGTCCAGCCCTTGCGCCTGCGCCTCTATGTCCTCGCCTCCCTGCTCACCGCCGGCGCCGTGGCGCTGGCCGGAAGCGTGGGCTTCGTCGGCCTGGTGGTCCCCCACCTGCTGCGGCTGCTGGGCGCCACCGATCATCGCGTCCTCATGCCCGCCGCGATGCTGCTGGGCGGCATCCTGCTGACCCTGGCCGACACCCTGGCCCGCACCGTGATCGCGCCCCAGCAGCTGCCGGTGGGCGTGGTGACGGCCCTGGTGGGGGTGCCCGTATTCCTCTACCTGCTGCGCCGGGAATCCCGCCGGTGAACGCCCTGCTGGAGACCGCCGGGCTCACGGTGGAGGTGGGCGGGGTGCGGGTCTGCGCCGACCTGGAGCTGGCCGTTGAACCGGGCCAGTGCTGGGGCATCCTGGGGCGCAACGGCACCGGCAAGACCACCCTCCTCCACACCCTGGCCGGCCTGCGCCCGCCGGCGGCCGGGCGGATCCGCCTCGACGGCATCGATCTCCACGGACTCCAGCGCCGGACCGTAGCCCGGCGGCTGGGGATCCTGCTGCAGGATTACGTGGACGCCTTTCCCTCCACCGTCCTCGAAACGACCCTCACCGGCCGCCACCCCCATCTCGGGCCCTGGGAATGGGAAGGGCCGGCGGATCTCGCCATCGCCCGCGCCGCCCTGGGCCGGGTCGGACTCGGGGCGTTCGAATCGCGCCCGGTGCAGACCCTCTCGGGCGGCGAGCGCCGACGGCTCGCCATCGCCACCCTGCTGACCCAGGATCCGGCGCTCTACCTCCTCGACGAACCCACCAACCATCTCGATCTCAACCACCAGGTCTCGGTGCTGGAGGAGCTCGCGCGCGCCCTGCGCGGGGGCGGGCGGGCGGCGCTGATGGTGCTGCACGATCCGAACCTGGCGGCGCGATTCTGCGATCATCTCCTGCTGCTCCACGGGGCGGGAGAGACCCAGGCCGGCCCCGCCCCGGACCTGCTCACCGCCGCCAACCTCGAGCGTCTCTATTGCCATCCCATGCGCGCCATTCCCACCCCCGGGGGGACCGCCTGGCTGCCGGGTTGAACGTCCACAAGAAACGGACGGACGGCGCCCGATGTCATGCCTGGTGTGGACATATCAAAAAATATGCAATAGATACACAACAAAAAATGCAACCCACTGTATTTATTATGTAATTTATTAATGTTGGGGTAAGATTCGAGCGCATGTGGTGAGTCCGCACAAGTATGCGTGGCGCGTTACGCGTCCAGATCACTGCCCGGAGGACACTCTATGCATAACCGACTCACCCCGCTCCTGCTTGCCGGACTCCTGATCGCGCCGGCCGCCTGGGCGGCCCAGGGCCACGACCACGAACACGGCGGCACGCCGGCGCAGGCCCTGAGCCTGCACCAGGGCGAGCGCTGGCCCACCGACGCGCCCCTGCGCCAGGGCATGGCCGCCATCCTGGACCTGGTCAACGAGCGCCTGCCACGCATTCACCGCGACGAGGCGACGGATCAGGACTACGGCGAGCTCGCCGACGGCGTGGAGGCGCAGCTGGGCTACATGTTCCAGAACTGCCATCTCGATCCGGCGACCGACGCCACCCTGCACACGGTGCTCACCGATGCCATCGAGGGGGTACCCGTCATGCGCGGCGAGCGGCCGGACATGCCCCGCCGCGACGGCGCCCTGCGGGTGATACGGACGCTGGAGAACTACGGGAGCCACTTCGACCACCCCGGCTGGAGCGGCCTGGACAGGCACTGACCGCCGTTGACGGCGCCCTCCGCGGCGGGCGCCGTCGCGGAGAGGCGCTCAGGCGGCGTCGGAGTGGAGGCTCTCGCGCAGACGCGCGACCCGCGGGGGAACGGTGGTCTGGTGGCTGCCGGCGAGGCTGAGCAGGTGCGCGAAGAAGCGGGTCTTCGGGTCCTCCACCTGCTTCAGCAGGCGGCCGAAGATGGTGTTGACCTCCCCCTCCTCCAGCTTGAGGGTCAGGTCGAGCGCCTGCTCCAGTGACAGCCCCTCGACGTTGCGCTCGATGCGCCGCAGCTTCTGCAGGATTTCGCGCATTTCCGGGTCGCGGACACTGGGAATGAACGTCAGGGCCGAGTCCTGGCGGACCGTGTACAGGCACAGCATCATCACCTGCCCGTGCTGGATCTCCTCCCGCTCGAGCTCACGGAACAGATCCCGGGCCTCGGCATTGAGGCTGAAGCGCTCGGCGAGACGGCCGTAGATGCGGGCCACGCGGTACTCGAGCAGGGCGGAGAGCCGGTAGGCGTTGCCCACCCGTCCGGGCATGGGAATGCCGTGACGCAGGTGCCAGTCGGCCACCGCCTCGAACAGATCGGTCCGCCGCATCAGGATGAGGTTGAGGTAGACGCCCACGCCGAACAGGCCGATGATGTCGGCGGCGTTGCGCACGATGAAGTCGCGATCCACCAAGGCTTGCATGATTGACCTCCCGAACCGGGGAATTTCTGTTATATTTAGAACCTGACCGGCGGAGAGGTCAAAGTAAAGCCGCCGGCCTCCGGAATAAATGACCAATGTCAGTAATATTATTGATTTTGGTCAATTTCATTATTCATCTCCCCTCGATCGAACCTCCCCATCACCTCCCGTTGCGACTCTCTTGCCAGCGCCGGGAAACGCCGCGGCCGCGCCGGCGCCGCCCGCCCGTGACCGCCGGCCTCAGGCCGGCAGCACGCGGGTAAAGAAGGCTTTCAGGTACTCGGTCTCGGGAATGGCGGGATGGATGGGGTGATCGGGTCCCTGGTGGCCCTGCTCGAGGATCTGGAGGTTGCGGTCGAGGTGGCGCGCGGCGCCGAGCAGGGTGTCTCGGAGGGTGTCGCGCTGCAGGTGGAAGGAACAGGAGCAGGAGACCAGGATACCGTCCCGGCCCAGCACCTGCATGGCGGCCTGGTTGACGCGGCGGTAGGCGGCCACGCCCTCTTTCACATCCTTGCGGCGCTTGATGAAGGCGGGCGGATCCAGCACCACCACGTCGAACCGTTCGCGCTCCTCGCGCAGGGCCTTCAGCGCCTCGAAGGCGTCGCCCTGCAGGGTCGCCACCCGCTCCGTCACCCCGTTCAGGGCGGCATTGCCGTGGACCCGATCGAGGGCGGGCGCCGAGGCGTCCACGCACAGCACCCCGACCGCGCCCGCCACGGCGGCCTGCACGCCCCAGCCGCCCAGATAGCTGAAGAGGTCCAGCACCCGCCGGCCCGCGACGTAACGGGCGAGCCGGGCGCGGTTGTCGCGGTGGTCGTAGAACCAGCCGGTCTTCTGGCCGCCGAGCAGCGGCGCGCGGAAGCGGACGCCGTTCTCTTCCAGCTCCACCTCCTCCGGCACCGGGCCCAGCGCCGGCTCCACGTAGAGCTCCAGCCCCTCCAGGGTGCGGATGGAGGTGTCGTTGCGGAACAGGATGGCCGCGGGCTTCAGCACCTTCTCCAGCGCCGCCGCCACCGCCTCCCGCTGCCGTTCCATGCCGGCGGTGGTGATCTGCGCCACCAGCACCTCACCGAACCGGTCCACCACCAGCCCCGGCAGTCCGTCGCTCTCGCCGTGGACCAGGCGGTAGAAGGGCCGCTCGAACAGCGCCTCGCGCAGGGCCAGCGCCACCTTCAGCCGATGCACCAGCAGCGAGGGGCCGAAGGGGTGCTTCGGGTCGCGGCCCACCAGCCGCGCGCCGATGAGCGAGTGGGGATTGGCGTAGCCGGTGCCGAGCGCATGGCCGCGGTAATCCTCGATCACCACCGGCGCGCCGGGCTCCAGCGTCTTCAGCGGCGTCGCCTCCACGTCCACCTCGTTGCTGAACACCCACAGGTGACCGGCCCGCAGGCGCCGCTCCTCGCCGCGCTTCAGGCGCAGGGGATGGAACTCCGTCATGGCCTCCACCTCAGGCCCGCGCCGCGCGGCCGGCGGGCTGCTTCCAGCCCGGCTCCGGCTGCTCGCCCCGCGGCGGGCGCACGGTGTAGGAGCGGGTGGTGCCCGACTCGAAGTAGGTGCGGGTGAGCAGCTCGCTCAGCACGCCGGTGGTGAGGAACTGCACCGCCATCACCACGAACAGGATGCCCACCAGCAGCAGCGGGCGGGTGCCGATATCCTCGCCCAGGAACAGCTTCACCCCCAGCAGCCAGGTGAGCGCGACGCCGCCGATGGCGCCGAACACCAGCCCGATGCGGCCGAAGAAGTGCCCCGGCCGGGCGCGGAAGCGCATGAAGAAGTAGACCGACAGCAGGTCCAGCAGCACCCGGTAGACCCGCGAGAGACCGTACTTCGACTCGCCGAACCTGCGCGCATGGTGATTCACCACCATCTCCTTGATGCGCGCCGGCGAGGTCAGGGAGGCCACCCAGGCGGGGATGAAGCGGTGCATCTCGCCGTACAGGCGCACGTCGCGGATGACGTCGCCCCGGAACACCTTCAGGCTGCAGCCGTAGTCGTGCAGGTGCACGCCGGTGATGCGGGCGATGAGGCGGTTGGCGATGCGCGAGGGGACCTTGCGCAGCCACAGGTTGTCCTGCCGGTTCTTGCGCCAGCCGGCCACCATGTCCAGATCCTCGGCCACCAGCCGCGCCACCATGCGCGGAATATCCACGGGATCGTTCTGCAGGTCGCCGTCGAGCATGGCCACCACCGTGCCGCGTGCATGATCGATGCCCGCCTGCATGGCCGCCGTCTGGCCGAAGTTGCGCTGCAGGGTGACGACGCGCACGTGGCTGCCGTAGCGCCGCGCCTCGTCCCGGAGCCGCGCGACCGTGGCGTCGGTGCTGCCGTCGTCCACGAGGATCAGCTCCCAGGGACCGGCGTAGCCGGCCAGCCCCTCGTGTACGCGGGCCAGCAGGGGCGCCACGTTGTCCTCCTCGTTGTACATGGGAATGACGATGGACAGGCTCTCGGTGGCGGGCGCGTCGGGAGTGGGGGTGTCGGTGGTCACGTCTGCTTGCTAGCCTCTGCTCGATGAATGGAAAACGGTCGCCGGGCGGCCGGATTATTGAAAGTGCCCAGGAGTCGCCGCGCCGCGCCGGGCGAACAGGCGCAGAAGCGGGGGCAGCAGGCAGAGGACGGCGATGAGCCGCTGCCAGTTCTCCATGCCATAGCCGGTCTTCTGCCCCACCATGAGCGTCGCCACGCAACCGAGCAGGAGCGCCGCGAACAGCGTCTGCGCCCGGGCCGAAAGCCCCCACGCCCAGCGCCGCGCGAGCCAGGTGCCGGCCGCGGCGGCCAGCCACCCGCCGCCGGCGCCGGCCAGCACATCCACCGGCCAGTGTACACCAACCACCGACCGCGACAGCCCCACCAGCAGGGCCAGCACCGCCAGGGAGCGGGTGTGCCAGCGGCCCGGGAAGTGCAGCGCCACCACGCCGGCCAGGGTGAAGATGGTGGTGGTGTGGCCGGAGGGGAAGGAGCCGGCCTTGAAGGCCGGCCCGATGATGTGCAGCGTCGCCGCGTCCAGCAGGGCCGGCGGCCGCGGCATCGCCAGCAGGTCCTTCAACCCGTGCACGTAGAGGGTCGCCAGCACGGCGGCCACCACCGCGGCCCGGATGATGTCGGGCCGCCGGCCGATGAAGGGTGCCAGCAGCGCCAGCGCCACCACCGTGTCGCCGAGCACGGTCAGGGCCGCCCAGACGGTGTCGCCGGTCACGGCGCCCCAGCCGTTGAGGAAGCGGAACAGGGCCAGGTTGTTGTCGCCCATGGCCACGATCAGCAGCGCGGCGGCCGCCAGCAGCGGCACCGCCCAGACCCGGGGATCGCCGAGGCGCCGCACCGCGGGGATGTCGTAGTCGAGCCTCATGGCCGCACCCGCGCCAGCGCCACGCCCTGCCGGTCATAGAGCAGCGTGTAGTCCCCGAGACGCTCCAGGCGGTGGCTCTTCGTGAGCACCACCTCGCCCGGCCGCGGCTCCCGGCGCGGCACCACCCGCTGCACGTAGACGCTGAAGCTCGGCGTGTTGATGCCCCACATCACCAGGGGGGCGTCGAGCTGGCTGGCCACCACGGCGGCCTCCCGTACCGGGCGCTGCTGCAGGTCGCCGGCCAGCGGGAACAGCAGCGTCGAGTTGGCGAGGGCCATCACCGCGCCCAGCACCAGGAGCTTCTGCCCCGGCGGCCGGCGCCGTTCGACGGCGAGATACAGCCCCACCGCGAGCGCCGCGGCGAAGCCGCCGTACCAGGCCGCCCCGGCATACTCGTCCACCGCGCCCAGCGCCGCCCGGTAGAAGGGGTCCTCCACCAGCGGCAGCGCCGCCAGAATGAGCCGCGGCAGGGCCATGACGAGGCCGAGGTAGAGCAGCCCCGGCAGCAGGGTGAGCCAGCGGGAGCGCAGCGCATCCAGGTGCAGCGCCATGAGCACCATCAGCCCGGTGTAGCCGTAGTTGAGGTAGTGGGGCAGCTTGGTCCCGGAGAGGGAGAAGAAGACGAACACGAAGGCGAACCAGAGCAGCATGAAGCGTTGCAGGTCGTCGGCCCAGACCGCGCGCCAGTGCGCGAAGACCCTGAACAGCAGCGCCGTGTGGGGCAGCACCCCCAGCAGCAGCACCGGCAGATAGTAGAGGAATCCCCCGCCGTGCCCCTCCATGGGCGAGGAGAAGCGGCCCACGTTGTGCTTCATGAAGAAGCCCTGGATGAAGGCGTCGCCCTCCTTCAGGTACTGCGCCAGGTACCAGGGCAGCGCAATGGCCGCGAACAGCAGCAGCCCGCCGGGATGGAACATGGCTCGCAGCCAGCGCCCGGGCTCGCGGCGGCTGAGGCAGTAGAGGAAGGTCACCGCCGCCGGCACCAGCACCGCCACCGGACCCTTGGCGAGGAAGCCCAGGCCGGCGCAGGCGAAGGCGGCGTAGATCCAGCGCCGTCCCCCCTCGCGCAGGTGCAGGTAGGCGGCCAGCACCGCGGCGGCGAGCAGGACGTTGAGCAGCGCATCGGCCGTGGCCGCCTTGGCCATGACCGTGATCATCAGCGCCGTGGCGGTCAGGCCGGCGCCGTAGAGGGATTCGCGCGGACCCGCCACCCGGCCCAGGAAGGCGCCCACCAGCAGTACCCAGAGGCTCGCCGAGAGCGCCGAGGGCAGGCGGAAGGCGAACTCGGTCACCCCGAAGGCGAGCACGGCGGCGGCCTGCAGCCAGTAGACCAGGATCGGCTTGTCGTAGCGGGGCTCGCCGTTGAGGTAGGTGGAGATGAAATCCCCGCGCTCGAACATCTCGCGGGTGGCCTCGCTGAAGGCCCCCTCGTCGAGATCGAACAGGGGCACCGAGCCGATGCCCACCCAGAATCCCGCCACCACGGCCAGCAGCACCAGCGCCAGCAGCGCCCGGTGCTCGGCGGCTGCGAGCGGCGGGCTGTGGTTCGATTGCGGACTCATGGCGGACAAGGCTCAGTACTTGCCCGGCTCGGGCCAGTCGACGGGCCGGAAATCCTCGCACAGGTAGCCGCGCAGCAGGCGGATCACCCGGCCGTCGGCATCCACCGCGGGCACCACCGGCAGCGCGCTGCAGCGGGCGAAGGCGGCCTCCACTACCGCCGGCAGCTCCGGGTCGTCGCTCACGTAGAGCCCGGTCCGGCCCGCCTCGCGCCGCGGCCCCGGCCACAGGTCGCGCTGGTTGTAGCGCCGATCACGGCTCCCGGTCTGATAGACGGGGATCTCCCGCGGCCAGTAGTAGGCGATCCAGGCCCCCATCTTGTAGCTGTCCACCAGCACGAACCGGGCCTCGGGCGCTTGGGCGGCGAGCCGGGCCACCGGATCGGACCACTCGCGCAGACGGTGCAGCGGCGCGCGGTCCGCGGGCAGTCCCAGCACCATGGGAAACAGGGCCAGGCCCACGATCGCCACCGACATCGCCATGCCGCCGGCCAGCACCCGCCGCGCGCCGCGGCCGAGCGCCGGGATGGCGCCCGCGAACAGGGCCAGGAAGCCGATATAGACCGGCGCGGCCCAGTTCAGCTGCACCTTCCCGGTGGCCGCCTTGAACAGGAAGAAGGCCAGCACGGCCAGGGAGATGATCCAGACCAGGCGCCGCGCCGCCCCGGCGGGACGCCGCCACAGCACCGTCACCGCCAGCGCCGCCACCAGCGGCGACAGCGCGAGCCACTGCCCGCCGACGAACTCGCCCAGCCGTCCCAGCGACCAGGCATCCGGCCCCACGTGGCCCATCTCGTGGCGCAGCATCACCCAGTCGTTGGCGGCGTTCCAGACCAGCACCGGGCTCATGAGCACCACCAGCAACGCCAGTCCGTCCCACAGCCGCGGGTCGCGCAGGTGGCGCCAGCGCGCGGGCGAGAGCAGCACCAGCAGCCCGACGATGGCCGGCAGCAGCCCGATGGAGAGTTTGGTGAGCGCTCCCAGGCCGACCGCCGCGCCCAGCTCCAGCCAGGCGCGGGACTGGCCGCGCTCCAGCGCCCGCACCGCAGCCCACAGCCCCCAGGTCCAGAACAGGAACAGGAACACGTCGGTGGTCATCACCAGGCCGAGGGTGAAGTAGAGCGGCGTGGTGAGCCCCAGCAGCACCGCCCACCAGCCCGCGGCGCGGCCGCCGCCCAGGTCGCGGGCCAGGGCGAACAGCAGCGCCAGCCAGCCGCTGGCGGCGATCCAGGCCGGCAGCCGGGTCTGCCACTCGCCATGGCCGAACAGGCTCTCGCTGGCGAAGATGAGCCACGCCACCAACGGCCCCTTGGAGTAGTAGCTCCAGTCCAGGTGGCGCGACCACTCCCAGTACTGGGCCTCGTCGAAGTGCATCTCCAGCCCCGCGGCGGCGGCCAGCAGCGCCCGCACCACCACCAGTGCCAGCCCCAGCCCGAGCAGCAGCTGCCAGTCGGGGTGGGCGGCCAGGCGCGCGGCCCAGGCCGGGGTCCGCCCCCCCGCCGGAGCCGCCATGGGCGGCAGGTCGACGGGATCGAACCGGGGCGCCGCCCCGTTGCCCCCCGGGGTGGCCTGCGGTCGCAGGCGCCGGACGAAGGGCAGGAAGCGCAGCGCCAGCCCGGCCGCCAGTGCCCCCCAGGCCAGGCCGATGCCCGCCCCCGCCAGCACCTGGCCCGGGTAGTGCTTGCCCAGGTAGACCCGGGAAACGGCCACCAGCACGGCGATCACGGCCATGGCCACGGTGAACCAGCGCGCCCGCACGGTCAGGGCGAGAAGGATCGCGGCGGCGAAGAAGTTCAGGGCATGGTTCGAGGGCATGCCCGTCACCGGGGCGTTGCACTGGCGCGGCGCGCCGCCCCCGGGCGGGCGCAGCAGCTCCCAGACCTCGAAGCAGGGCCGTGGTTGCTCGATGAGATGCTTGAGCAGGTTGCCGATGCCGTCGCCGAGGAGAACGACGAGGATCAGCAGCCCCCAGAGCTTGACCCCGTCCCGCCCGCGCCAGGCGGCAAGCCCCGCCAGGATGGCCAGCAGCAGCGGGATGGAGAAGGCGCCGCGCTCGGAGACCCAGGCGAACAGGGTATCCAGCCACGGATGGGCCCAGCCCTGGTTGATCCAGAGCAGGACCTGCCGGTCAACGCCCACGGCCCATCACCAGGCTGAAGGCGCCCCCGATCAGGGTGACGCCGAGGAGGAACAGGTGCAGGTTCACCGCCGCGCCCAGCGCCGACTCGCCGTCCAGCCCCTGGGGCAGCAGCGCGGCGACGATGCCGGCCTCGTAGGTCCCCGCCCCCGCCACGCCGTGGATGGGCAGCACGCTGGTGAGCTCGCCGCCGAACACCCCCAGCACCGCGCCGGGCAGGCTCACATCCACGAACAGCGCCAGCACCCAGGCGAAGACGCCCAGCTTCACCGTCCAGTTCACCAGGGTCCAGGACCAGGCCCGGAACAGCATACCCGAGGACCGGGGCGAGCCCTCCAGCGCCTTGCGCAGCAGCCCCTGCAGACCGCCCTTCTGCGGGGGGATGCGCCGCAGCAGCCAGTTGTTCAGCAGCCAGGCCCAGCCGGGCACGCTCAGCCACACCAGCGACAGGCCGAGGATGGCCCACGGCGGCAGCCACAGGGCGCCCAGTGCCCACAGACCCACCAGGGCGATGGTGTGCAGGTCCAGCAGGCGGAACCAGATCAGCGCCGGCACCGAGCGCGCCAGGGGCACGTCGAAGTAACGCTGCATCAGCAGCGGGAAGGCCACCTCGCCGCTGCGGGCCGGCAGCAGGTTGTTGAAGAAGTTGTGCTGCAGCATCAGCTTGAAGGCGAGCGGGAAGCGGCCGCGCACCTCGTCGGCGAAGAAATCGTAGAGGCGCACCGCGCGCAGCCCGTAGGTGCAGATCACCAGCAGCACCGCGGCGGCCAGGGGCGGCAGGGGAACGGCGAGCCACGGCTGCAGCAGGCGACCCCAGCCCACGTACGCCTGCACGGCCACGACGAGGCCGATGAGCAGCAGGAAGGCGACCAGCCGCTTCAGCTTGAGAGAGGAAATAGCCAACCCTGGAAGGTCCCTGCCGGCCCGCAAGAGAAAGCGTGGAAATCTAGCATCAACAGGGATTCAACTCAATAAGTCGAGACGGATACTGGGTTTTTTAGGGACAAGGGATGAGAGTTGATGGATAAAGGATAAAGGTGAATGGATAAAGGTAAGAGGGCCGCTCATCCGTGTTCCGTGTTCCGTGTTCCGTGTTCAGAGCGTCCCCGTTCGGCTCCAGCCACCTTTATCCTTTGTCCATTATCCATTGACCCTTCACGCACTCACGCACGCATTCACGGAACACGACAATCCGTTCCCCGTTCCCCGAACAGTATCCTCCCCCGGCCGGCCAATGTAGACTGTTTCGGTAGGATATTAACCGGAGCCCGCCATGAGCCACGCCGCCGCCCACGCCAACCGCCTCGCCGCGGAGACCAGCCCCTACCTGCTCCAGCACGCCCACAACCCCGTGGCGTGGCAACCCTGGGGGGATGAGGCGCTGGCGCAGGCGCGGGCGGAGAACCGCCCCATCCTGCTCTCCATCGGCTACTCGGCCTGCCACTGGTGCCACGTAATGGCCCACGAGTCCTTCGAGGACCCGGAGACCGCGGCGGTGCTGAACCGCCTGTTCGTCAACATCAAGGTGGACCGTGAGGAGCGCCCGGACCTGGACAAGATCTACCAGACCGCCCACCAGCTGCTCACCGGCCGGGGCGGCGGCTGGCCGCTGACGGTGTTCCTGGACCCCCGCGATCACACCCCCTTCTTCGCCGGCACCTACTTTCCCCGCGAGCCGCGCCACGGCCTGCCCGCCTTCACCGATCTCTGCCGACGGGTGGCGGAGTGGTACGGGGCGCATGCCGATGACCTGGACGGCCACGCCCGGGCCCTCGGCGAGGCCATGGCCCGCCTCAACCCGGCCCCGGCCGGCGGTGCGATGCTCGACGGCGCCCCCCTGGAGGATGCCCGGGCCCAGCTGGAGTCGGCCTTCGAGTCACGCCACGGCGGCTTCGGCCAGGCGCCCAAGTTCCCCCATCCCGACAACCTCAATCGGCTGCTGCGCCACTGGCACGCCAGCCGCGTGCGCGGCAACGAGGACGAGACGGCGCTGAAGATGGCCGCCATGACCCTGACGCGCATGGCCATGGGCGGGCTGTTCGACCAGCTGGGCGGGGGCTTCTGCCGCTACTCGGTGGACAACGAGTGGATGATCCCCCACTTCGAGAAGATGCTCTACGACAACGCCCTCCTGCTGCCCGTCTACGCGGACGCGGCCCAGGCCACCGGCAACGGTTTCTATGCCCGCATCGCCGCCGAGACCGGCGAGTGGGCGCTGCGGGAGATGCGTGCGCCGGGGGGCGGCTTCACCTCGGCGCTGGATGCCGACAGCGAAGGCGAGGAGGGCCGCTTCTACACCTGGACCCGCGAGGAGGTGGAGGCGCTGCTCAGCCCCGAGGAGTTCGCCGTGGCGGCCCACCGCTTCCGCCTCGACGGCGAGCCGAATTTCGAGGGCCGCTGGTATCCCCATGTCTTCCACCCCCTGGCGGAGACGGCGCGGCGGCTGGGCCTCGACGAGACCGAGGCGGCGCGGCGCTTCGAGGCGGCCCGGGAACGGCTGTTCCAGGCCCGCGGGAAGCGGGTGCGGCCGGGCCGCGACGACAAGGTCCTGACCGCCTGGAACGGGCTGATGATCCGCGGCCTGGCGCGGGCCGGGCGCATCCTCGGTCGGGAGGATTTCCTGCGGGCGGCGGAGCAGGCGCTGGACTTCCTGCACGCCGGGCTGTGGCGGGAGAGGCGACTGCTGGCGAGTTGGAAGGACGGCCGCGCCCGGCATTCCGCCTACCTGGACGACTACGTCTTTCTCGCCGACGGCATCCTGGAGCTGCTCCAGGCCCGCTGGCGGGAGGGCGACCTGGAATTCGCCCTGGAGCTCGTGGAGGCGGTGCTCGCCCACTTCGAGGATGGCGAGGGCGGCGGCTTCTTCTTCACCGCCGACGATCACGAGCGGCTCATCCACCGTCCCAAGCCGGTGCTGGACGAGGCACTGCCCTCCGGCAACGGCATCGCCGCCCAGGTGCTGCTGCGCCTCGGCCACCTGCTGGGCGAGACCCGCTACCTGGACGCCGCCGAGGGCACGCTGCGCGCCGCCTGGAACGGCATCCGCGAGGTGCCCTACGCCCATACCAGCCTGCTGTCCGCCCTGGAGGAGTACCTCGACCCGCCCCGCAGCGTGGTGCTGCGCGGCCACGGTGAGGCGCTGGCCCGATGGCAGGCGCTGGCGCAGAAGGCCTACGACCCCGGCCGGATGGTGCTGGCCATCCCCGCGGAAGCCGGAGCCCTCCCGGGCCTCCTCGCCGAGCGCAGGCCCCGGGGTGAGGCGACCGCCTACCTCTGCACCGGCACCGCCTGCGCGGCGCCCGTCACCACCCTGGCCGGGTTCGAGCGGGCGCTGGAGGGGAAGTGAGACTGAATCGGTTCACCGCCAAGGGCGCCAAGACACGAAATGATGCGTGAATGCGTGAGGGGTCAATGGATAATGGATAATGGATAAAGGTGGCTGGAACCAGAACGGGCAATCCCTGCACCTTTAACCCTTCACCTTTAACCCTGCACCCTTACCCCCACCAACCAACATCCTGTAAATCCTTAAAATTCCTGTCAATCCTGTCTATTCAAAAAACCCATCAATCCCACACCAGCGGCGGCGCCGCCACGGCCTCGATCTGCTCGCGCAGGCTCTGGACGTGCTCTTCCCAGTAGCGGTGGGTGTTGAACCAGGGGAAGGCGCGGGGGAAGGCGGGGTCGTCCCAGCGCCGGGCGAGCCAGGCAGCGTAGTGGAGCATGCGCAGGCCGCGCAGCGCCTCCACCAGGTGCAGCTCGCGGGGATCGAAGTCGCGGAACTGGGTATAGCCCTCGAGCAGGTCGCACAGGCCCAGGCTCATGGCGGCGCGGTCGCCGGAGAGGAACATCCACAGGTCCTGGATCGCCGGGCCCATGCGGGCGTCGTCGAAGTCCACGATGTGGGGTCCGTGGTCGGTCCAGAGGATGTTGCCGGGATGGGCGTCGCCGTGGAGGCGGATGAGGCGCACCGGGGCGGCCCGCCCGTAGGCGGCGCGCACCTCCTCCAGGAGGGCGGAGGTGACCTCGGCGTAGGAGGGGCGCACCTCGGTCGGCAGGTGGTCGCTCTCCAGCAGGTAGCCGGCGGAGGCGGTACCGAAGCTCTCCAGGTCGAGGGTGGGCCGGTGGGCGAAGGGCTCCACCTCGCCCAGGGCGTGGATGCGGCCCATGAAGCGGCCGAGCTGCTCCAGCACCTCCGGGTCGTCCAGCTCCGGATTGCGCCCGCCCCGACGCGGATAGAGGGCGAAGAGGAACGCGCCGTGGCGGTGGAGGGACCGGCCCTCGAAGACCAGCGGCGCCACCACCGGTATCTCCCGTTCGGCCAGCTCCAGGGTGAAGGCGTGCTCCTCCAGGATCGCCGCGTCGCTCCAGCGTCCGGGCCGGTAGAACTTGGCCACCAGCGGGCTGCCCGGGTCCAGGCCCACCTGGTAGACCCGGTTCTCGTAGCTGTTGAGCGCCAGGAGGCGTCCATCGGTGGGGAAACCGAGGCTCTCCACGGCATCGAGCACCTGATCGGGTCCGAGTTCGCGGTAGGCCGCGTTCTCGTCTAACTTAACTGTCATATCGCCTACGGCTCCCGGGGGAGGCTGCGAGGGAAGCCTCCGAATCCGGTCAAGCCTACAGCCCGGCCATTCCAGCGTCGACCCTGGAGGGTGCACGATTGAACAAGCGGACCAAGCCCTACTCCGAGGCCAGCGAACAGAATCGGGAACCGATTCTCGGCGTCCTGCGCTTCGAGTTCGATACCCCGGGCACGGTGCTGGAAATCGGCAGCGGCACCGGCCAGCACGCCATCTACTTCGCCTCCGCCCTGCCCCACCTCACCTGGCAGCCCACCGACATGGAGGATAACCTGCCGGGGATCCGGGCCTGGCTGGAGGAGACAAAGCTCCCCAACGTGCGCGAGCCGCTGGCGCTCGACGTGAACGCCGCGCGGTGGCCGGTTTCCCGGGCGGATTTCATCTTCTCCGCCAACACCACCCATATCATCTCCTGGGGCGCGGTGGAACGCCTCTTCGCCGGCGTGGGCCGGGTGCTGCGCCCCGGCGGGCGCTTCTGCCTCTACGGTCCGTTCAACTACGGCGGCCGCTACACCTCGCCCAGCAACGCCCGCTTCGACGCCTGGCTCAAGGCCCGCGATCCCGCCAGCGGCATCCGCGACTTCGAGGCCCTCGATCGGCTCGCCCACCGGAACGGCCTGTGGCTCACCGCCGACCACGAAATGCCGGTGAACAACCGCACGCTGGTCTGGATCCGCAGCCAGGGGGAATGCGCGGACGATTGCTGAGGGTGGACAAGGGTTGTAGGTGCAGATTCATCTGCACAAGGGTGCCGGGTTTCTACGCCCTGCCCGGCCGGATGAATCCGGCCCCACAGTGCAGTCAACTGGCACCCGGCACGGAACACGGAACACGGGCTAGTCTGCCCCATCACCCATCACCACCATTCCATGATCCCCATCCACGAACTGCTGAGCCGCATCCGCTGGGACCCGGAGTTCGGGCGGGGGGAGTTCCTGATCGGCTACTACGACCGGGTGGACGGGGAGATCGTGCTGGTGCCCCTGGGCGAGCTGCGTTTCGACCCGGGCGACCGGTTCGACTTCGAGCTCATCGACGCGGATGGGGTGCTGCGCACCATTCCGCTCCACCGCATCAAGGCGGTCTACCGTAACGGGGAGCTCATCTGGCACCGGGAGCACTGAATCCGCGCCGGACCCGGCTCACTCCTCCCGCAGCGCCACCGGAACGATGGGCAGCAGATGCACACGCTGCGGTCCCTCATTGTATCTCACCCTATGGAACACGCCCTCCCGGGTGAACGTGCCAACGGCCTGCAAAGCCGTTTTTCGATGGAGAAATTCTCGCTATTCTGGCCGTGTAATCAATCCGAACAGCCGCCGACCGGAGTGAAGTTTTTGTGACAGGAGCCGATCCGATGTCCGAAGAAGGCCGTTTCACCATCCGCATGGAGCACCTGCAGGACTACGAGTTCAAGGTGAAGTTCGACTGGGAGCAGGCCGCCGAGGTGCTCATGGACGAACCCCCGCCGCTGGGCGGCAAGGCCGGCCCGAATGCCGCGCGGATGCTGGCCGCGGCGGCCGCCAACTGTCTGAGCGCAAGCCTGCTCTACTGCGTGAGCAAGGAGGATGTCCCCGCCGGCAGCGTGCAGACCGAGGCCACGGTCAGGCTGGTGCGCAACGAGCAGAAGCGGCTGCGCATCGGCGGCATGGAGGTGCGCCTGCAGGTGGGCGGGGTGCTCACCGAATCGGCGCGCATGAAACGCTGCCTGGACCTGTTCGAGGACTTCTGCGTGGTGAGCGCCAGCCTCCGCGCGGGCATCCCCATCGCCGTGGAGGTGGTGGACCCGGCGGGCACGGTACTGCACCGCTCGGAGTAATCCCGCGCCTGCATCTGGAAGTCAGCCACAGAGGGCACGGAGAGCACAGAGGTCATAGGGTGGAGGGTGAAGGAAGTGTTCACCTTCCGGAAGGGTGCCTCCATTCCGTCGGCGGCCCGGTGCAACCCGGCCACTGCTCAATTGCACAAATTCCCTGTGCTCTCCGTGCCCTCTGTGGCAATCAACATCCACCCCCTCTGTGGCATCCCCCCTCCGCTGCACTCACAGGCACAGGAGGCGGAGGCGCCTCAGCTCCGGGAGCGGCTGCCGTCCACCTCGCGGGGGTCCTGGTGGATGGTCACGTCAGCCTCCGGGTAGGCGGTCAGGATCTCCCGCTCCACCTGCTTGGCCATGGCGTGGGCCTCGCGCAGGGGCAGCCACGCGTCCAGTTCCAGGTGCAGCTGGATGATCTTCACCAGGCCCGACTGGCGGGTGCGCAGATCGTGCACCCCGCGCACCTCCGGGTGGCCGAGGGCCAGGGCCGTCACCCGCTCGCGGACCGCCTCGGGCAGTTCCCGGTCCATGAGTACGTGGGTGGCCTCCCGGGCGATGCCCCAGGCGCTCCAGAAGATGTAGGCGGCGATGAGGATGGCGATGACGGGGTCGATTCCCTGCCAGCCGAGGCCAGCCAGCACCAGGGCGGCGATGATGCCGACGTTGGTGAGCAGGTCGGTGAGGTAGTGCAGCGAGTCGGCGCGGATGGCGGTGGAGCCGGTGTGGCGGATGGCGTGGCGCTGGATGGCCACCAGCACGGCCGTGGCGACGCTGGCGAACACCATCACCACGATACCCACCGGGAGATCGGCCAGCGGCACCGGGTGCAGCAGCCGGTCCACGGCGTGGAACACCAGGAACACCGCCGAACCGGCGATGAAGGTCGCCTGGGCCAGCCCCGCCAGCGCCTCCGACTTCCCGTGACCGAAGCGGTGCTGGGCATCGGGCGGCTCCAGCGCGTAGCGCACGGCCATCAGGTTGATGATGGAGGCGGCCACGTCCATTAGCGAGTCCACCAGGGAGGCCAGCAGGCTGACCGAGCCGGTCAGCAGCCACGCCACCAGCTTGGCCGCGATGAGCACGCCCGCGGTCACCACCGAGGCCAGCGTGGCCCGGCGCAGCAGGCGGGCCTGCCGATCGAGGCCGGAAGAGGCGTTCATGCCGGATGTTCCGGGCCGGGAGCGACTTCCACGTCCGTCTCCGGGGCGCCGAATCCCTCCGCGTCGAGGCTGAACTCCCGCCCGGCGCCGGTGAACGGGCAGCGGAAGGCCAGCCGGCAGGCGCTGAGCCGCAACCCTTCCGTGTTCCGGTTGCCCGTGCCGTAGCGGGGATCGCCCAGCACCGGGTGGCCGACGGCGTCCAGGTGGCGGCGGATCTGGTGCAGCCGCCCGGTTTCGATGGTGACCTCCAGCCGGGCCGTTCCCCGTCTGGCATCCACCGCGGTCACCCGGTAGGCGGTCAGCGCCGGCTTGCCGTCGAGCGGCGTATCGATGCGCCCGGCGGCGCCCACCGGCCCCGGCACGCCCCGCACCTCCACCCGGTAGCGCTTCTCCACCCGCCGGTTGGCGAACAGCGCCGAGAGCTTCGCCGCCGCCTCCCGGTCGTGGGCCACCAGCATCAGCCCCTCCGCCTCCCGGTCCAGCCGGTGCACCAGGTGGACCTCGCGCCGCAGCGCCTGCTCCGCCTGGCGCAGGAGGCTGCAGTGATCGCCGCAGCGATTGCCCTGGGCCATCAGCCCGGGTGGCTTGTACCAGACGCTGTAGCGGCCCAGGCGGTGCAGCAGGCGGGCCCGGGGCGGCTGGCGCGCGAGCAGTTCGGCGTCATAGCAGAGCGTGAGCCGATCGCCGGCGTACAGCGCGGCGGTGGCGCGACGCAGGCGCCGCATCGGGGCACGGCCGCGCCGGAGCCCGACCGCGCCCTTGTTCATGGCGTCCTTGATGCGTCCCTTGGGCAGACCGGAGAGGGCGGCCAGCAGCGTGCACGCATCCCGCTCCTCGCCGGGGGGGACGATGTGCTCCAGTTCGATGCGCGTGGCGGTCATGAACAGGAAAGTCGCGGTGGAAAGAGGGTCAATTTATATCACGTCGGCGGCCATCGGGGGCGCTGTTCCGCCGGCCCGCGCGCTCCAGGCGGAGAGTCCCAGCGCGCCGAGCCCGGTCACCACGATCGCCAGCACCAGCAGACCGCCCAACAGCGGAATCCAGGCCAGCAGCGCCAGCGCCACGATGCCGGTCAGCAACGCCACGAAACGGATTCCGCCGCCGACCGCCGCGCCGCGCCGGATGCGCTCCAGCACCAGGCCGCCGAGGGCCAGGGCGCCGTTGAGTCCGCCCAGCAGCACCATGACCGGGTAGAGGGCGAACAGCGCCAGGCCGGCGAGGGCGCCCACCACGGTCGCCATCAGCAGCACCGCCACCAGCGGCGGCGTGGCCAGCAGCGCCAGCCCCAGCACCAGGCTCAGCCCCGTCCGCGCGCGGGCGATGCGGGCGGCGGCGGCGGTGAATCCCGGCGCCAGCAGCAGCCAGAGGCCGCCCGCCACGGCCAGCGCGGCGGCGAACAGCCACGGCAGCGCCGCCGACGCGGGCGGGCCGGAAACCTCCGCCGGCGCCTCTCCCGGCAGGTGTTCCACCCGTCCGCCGATGCGGGCGCCCGGCTCAACCCGGGGCGGCTCGGGGCCGCGCACCACGAGGTTGCCGGTAATCTCCGCCCCGGCGCGCACCTCCACCCGCCCGGCCGCGAACTCCGCGTCGCCCGTCACCCGTCCGGAGACGATCACCGTCTCGCCGGCCGCCCGCACGCCCCGGGCCAGGTCGCCGGAGAGCTCGATGCGCCGGCCGGCGAGCCAGGCCCTTCCGCCCACTCCGGCGCCGGCGCTCAGGATGACCGTCTCCCCCGCCGCCAGCAGGCCATCGCCCACCGAACCGGCCACCCGCACCTCGCGACCGGCCAGGCGGGCGTCGTCGGCCACCGCCGCGGCAATCTCCACCCGCTCACCGACGGCCATCACGTCCCCCCCCACCGTGCCGGCCACACGCACGTCGCGCCCGGCGGCCAGCACGTCCCCCGCCGCCCGGCCGTCGAAGGTGACGCTGCGCCCGGCCACGTAGAGATCCTCGGCGACCTCGCCGCGCAGGTCCACCACCTCGCCCGCCACCGGCCCGGCCGCCGCCATCGCGGGCAGCAGCGCCAGGGCCAGCACCAGCAACCGTCCGACGTTTACGCTGCGCATGACTCGCCTCCTCCGCCCTCTCCAGTTGCAGTGCATCATCCTACTCCCGGTACAGCCGCCCGGCCCGCACCAGCGCCTTCTCCGCCTCCACCGCCACCAGCACCACGGCGGCCAGGGCGAAGCAGGTGCCCAGCTCCGCCAGGCTCAGGGGCTGGGTGCGGAAGATGCCGTTCAGCACCGGCAGGTAGATGACCGCCAGCTGCAGCCCCACCGTCAGCAGCACCGCGCCCAGCAGCGCGGGGTTGCCGAGCAGTCCCTGGCGGAACAGCGACTCGCGCTCGGAACGCACCGCCAGGACGTGGAACAGCTGCGCCAGGGTGAGGACGGTGAACACCACTGTCTGCCAGTGGGTGCTGCCGGTGCCCGCGGCCCAGGCCTGGCCCAGAATGGACAGCCCGCCGATGAGGAGCCCCACCCAGATCATGTGCTGCCACATCCCGTGGGCGAAGACACTCTCCCGGGGCGGGCGCGGCGGGCGGGCCATCACCCCGCGCTCGGCCGTCTCCGCGGCCAGCGCCAGCCCCGGCAGCCCGTCGGTGACCAGGTTGATCCAGAGAATGTGGATGGGCAGCAGGGGAATGGGCAGCCCCAGCAGCGGGGCCAGGAACAGGGTCCAGATCTCCCCGGCATTGCTGGTCATGGTGTACTTGATGAACTTGCGGATGTTGTCGAAGATGCGCCGACCCTCGCGCACGGCCGCCACGATGGTGGCGAAGTTGTCGTCCAGCAGCACCATGTCGGCAGCCTCGCGGGCCACGTCGGTGCCCTTGCGGCCCATGGCCACGCCGATGCCGGCGCGCTTCAGCGCCGGGGCGTCGTTGACGCCGTCGCCGGTCATGGCCACGAACTCGCCGTGGGTCTGCAGGGCCTTGACGATGCGCAGCTTCTGCTCCGGGCTGACCCGGGCGTAGACCCGGATCGACTCCACCCGCGCGGCGAAGGCCGCGTCGGAGAGCGCCTCCAGCTCCGCCCCGGTCAGGGCCTCACCTTCGTCCCGGGCGATACCCAGCCGCCGGGCGATGGCCAGCGCCGTGCCGGGGTGGTCGCCGGTGATCATGATCGGGACGATGCCCGCCGCGCGGCACTCGGCCACCGACCGCTCCGCCCCCGCCCGGGGCGGGTCGGCCAGAGCCGCCAGGCCGAGCAGGGTGAGCCCCGATTCCAGCTTCTCGCCGGTCTCGGTCCCGACATCCCCGCGCCAGGCCAGGGCCAGCACCCGGTAGCCCTCTCCGGCCAGTTCGCGGGCCCGCGCCAGCACCGCTTCCGGATCCAGCGGCCGCGGACCGTCGGCGGCCAGCTCGCGGTCGCATAGCGCCACCACCTGCTCGGGGGCTCCTTTGGTGAACAGGATGCGCCGGCCGTCCTCGGTGTGAACGGTGGTCATGCGCTTGCGCTCGCTGTCGAAGGGCAGTTCGGCCACCCGCGGCAGCGCTTCAGCAAGCTCCGCGCGGTTGTGGCCGGCGGCGGCGCTGGCCTCAACCAGCGCCACCTCGGTGGGATCGCCGCGCGCCGCCCCCTCCGCGTCGGACTCCACGTCGTTGCTCAGCGCCAGGGCCTGACCCAGGCGCCGCCAGGTCTCGGCCGTGCCGTCCGCGGCGGGCAGCGCGTCCACCTCGCCGTCCGCGGTCACCAGCCGCTCCACCCGCATGCGGTTCTCGGTGAGGGTGCCGGTCTTGTCGCTGCAGATGACCGTCACCGAACCGAGGGTCTCCACCGCCGGCAGCCGCCGCACCAGGGCGTTGCGCCGGCTCATGATCCGCGCCCCGAGGGCCAGCGACACGGTCACCACCGCCGGCAGCGCCTCGGGAATGGCGGCCACCGCCAGGCTGATGGCGGTCAGCAGCATCAGCAGCGGCTCCACCCCCTGCAGCAGGCCGGCGGCGAAGATGAAGGCGCAGATGGCCAGCACTGCCAGCGCCAGGGTCCGGCCGAAGCGGGCCAGCCGCTTCTGCAGCGGGGTGCGCACCGATTCGGCCCCGCCCAGCAGCCCGGCGATGCGGCCGATCTCCGTGTCCATGCCGGTGGCGGTAACCACGCCGCGCCCCCGTCCCCGGGTCACCAGGGTGCCCTTCCAGAGCCGGTTGCGGCGCTCGGCCAGGGCCAGCTCCGGGTCCGGCAGCGCCCCCGGCGCCTTCTCCACCGCCACCGACTCCCCGGTCAGGGCCGACTCGTCCGCCTCCAACCCCTCCCCGGCGAGCAGCCGCAGGTCAGCCGGCACGCCGTCGCCGGCCTCCAGCAGCACCGTGTCCCCGGGCACCAGCTCGCTGCCGGGCACAGTCGCCGCCGCGCCGTCGCGGATCACCCGCGCCGTGGGCACGGCCAGCCGGCGCAGGGCCGCCACCGCCTGCTCGGCACGGTACTCCTGCACTGTCCCGATGATGGCGTTGAGCAGCACGATGACCAGGATGGCCACCGTGTCCTGGGGCTCGCCCACCGCCCCCGAGACCACCGCCGCGGCCAGCAGCACCAGGATCATGAAATCGGCGAACTGGCCCAGGAACATGCGCAGCGGCGTGCGCCGACGGCCCTCGGCAATCAGGTTGGGGCCCTGGCGCTCCAGGCGCATCCGGGCCTCGGCGGTGGACAGCCCCCGCTCCCCGTCACCCCCCAGCCGCTCCAGCGCCGCCCCCGCCTCCAGGCAGTGCCAATGGACCCCCTCGTTCAGCTGCTTACCCCGCTCGTGGGTTCCCATCATTCAATTACCGTGAATGCGTGAGTGCGTGAGTGCGTGAATGCGTGAGTGCGTGAATGCGTGAGTGCGTGAGTGCGTGAGTGCGTGAGTGCGTGAATGCGTGAGTGCGTGAGTGCGTGAGTGCGTGAGTGCGTGAGTGCGTGAGTGCGTGGATGCGTGAATGCGTGAGTGCGTGAGTGCGTGAATGCGTGAATGCGTGAGTGCGTGAGTGCGTGAATGCGCGAGTGCGTAAATGCGCGAGTGCGTGGCCGCGTCAATGCTTAGGGCCCACATCCTTTTCCCTGGGCAGAGTGTCACGTTTCAGTTTTCCGTGATTGGTGCGATCGTCCCTTATCCCTTATCCCTTATCCATCACTAGACGAACATCAGGATGATGAGCGCCGTCACACCGCCCACCAGCAGGGTGCGCACGCCGCTCCAGAGCCAGTACCCGCCGCTCACGTGCCCGAGGAACAGCCCCAGGCCGAACAGGGTGACGAAAGCCATCGCCACGGCCGCGAGCAGGGGCGGCAGGGGCAGCGGCAGCCCCGCGTTCGCCGCCCACAGGGGCACCATCACCAGCAGCGCCACCAGCAGGGGGGCGAAGCCGTTGACCGCGGCCACCAGCAGGGGCACCAGCCGCGCCGCCTCGGCGTGGGCGGAGCGCTGCAGGTCGGTCACCATCGCCTCCTCCAGCACGCCCAGGGCGCGGCGGCGCTCCGCGGTCTCGCTGACGTAGGCGCTGGTGACCCCGCTCATGAACAGCGCCACCGCCGCCCCCAGGCAGGCGCGGATCACCACGGGCAGCTCCACCTCGCCGCTGGCCAGGAACCCCATCATGAGCCCGAGCATGGCGAGGGCGCCGTCGAAGCCGTTGACCACGAAGTAGCGTCGCAGGATGCCGTGGGAGCGGCTGATGCGCAGGAGAAAGCCGGCGTGGCGGAACAGGCTCAGCATGACGCGCGCCCTCCCCCCCGATCGCCGGGGGACGGCGGGAGATGGTCAGCCGCCGGTCCGGCCGGGCCGTACCGTCCGTCCGGGGTGCGCTGCGGTCCGTGGAGGGGGGTGTTCACCCGTGCTCAGCCCTCCCCGTCCGGTGTGCCCACCACCTCCACCTCGTCGATGCTGTGCAGGGAGGCGCCCATCTCGCCGATGGCCATCCGCAGCCGCTCGAAGTCGAGCGACTCGCCCTCCACCACGAGCTGCAGGGTCTCGGTATTCTCGTCCACCTCCATCACCGTCAGCCGCAGCCGGCATTCGCCGCACAGCGCGGCGAGGTGGCGGCTGAACTCCAGCCCGTCGGGGTGGTGGGGCTTGAGCACGTCGAGCACCAGGCGTTTGACCTGAACCATCCCTCCCCCTTATCTCGCCGCTTTCCATCTCAGTTTGGACCGTGGGGGTGTGACCGGCAAGGCGGCGCGGCCGCGACCGGCACCCCGACAGCATGACAAGATCGGCCGGCGCGGCGTTCGCGGCTGGAAGCCGCTCCTACACGGGGATTCGGGTTCAGGGTGGAGCATCGTGCAGCGCCCGTGGCCGCAGCCGCTTGCTATCCTTATCCTGGAAGCGAATTCCGCCGGGGGTTCAGCGCATGACGGAGATCCGCAGACTCGTCCGGAAGCTCCTCGAGGCCTACCCGGACCCCAAGCTGGAGCTGGAATACCGCACGCCCCTGGAGCTGCTGGTGGCGGTCATCCTCTCGGCCCAGTGCACCGACGCGCGGGTGAACGAGGTGACCCGGGAGCTGTTCAGGAAGTACCGCACCGCCCGCGACTTCGCCGAGGCCGACCCGGTCGCGCTCGAACAGGCCATCCACTCGACCGGCTTCTACCGCAACAAGGCGAAGCGGCTCATGGCCTGCTGCCGGCGTCTGGTCGAGGCCTACGGCGGGGAGGTGCCCACCGCGCTGGAGGATCTCCTGACGCTGCCCGGTGTCGGCCGCAAGACAGCCAACATGGTCCGTGGCAACGTCTTCGGCCAGCCGGCCCTCGCCGTGGACACCCATGTACTGCGGGTCAGCCAGCGCCTGGGGCTGGTCAGCACCCGTGACGCCGTCAAGGCGGAGCAGTCGCTGGCGAAACAGATTCCGGCGCGGGATCTCACCGCCGTCTCCAACGCCCTCATCCTCCACGGCCGCCGGGTCTGCACCGCCCGCGCCCCCCGTTGCGCCGGGTGCGACCTCTGCGCCTTCTGCCCCTGGGAGGAGAAGGGCCCCTGCGGCTGAACAGCGGCGCCCGTCCGGCCGGGCGGCGCAATGGCGGCCGCTTCGGCATGAGCCGCCACCGCTCAGGTCCATCAACCGGGCCGGGAATTGACTAAACTTTCCACAGAGGCCGTGCAGGCTGGAAATGCCCGTTTACAACGTCATGCGCTCCCGGGACTCTCCATCTGTCCGCGGCCCGCACAGGAGCGGAAAGCGCAAACGGGGGGAGGACAAGTCATGAAACTCGCCATTGAACCCAGGGAGGTCACCTGGTGGTTCTGGGCGGTGACGCTGTTGTTCATCATCGCCGCGGTGCTCGGGTGGACGCCGGGCTATGCCGCAGTCATCGTGCTCAGTGCGGCACAGGTGGTCTTCTTCCTGGCGAAGGAGGGAAGCCTCAGCGCCTTTCCCACCCAGATCCGCGTGGTCTACTTCCTGTTCACGCTGACCGGGCTGTGGCCGGGCGGACGGCTGTACGTCTACCTGCTGCTGCTCCTCGGCACATTGATGGTGGTCCTCTTCGCTCGCTGCTCCATCGCGCTGGTGCTCCAGCGCATGCCCTGGAACAGCGGCCGCGAGATCAGGCTCAACTGAGGACCGCCGGGCCGCGAAGCGCGGCACTCAGTCGAGGATCCCGGTGGGCCGGCCGTCGAGGCTGATGCTGTTCTTCGTCTCCCAGTACTCCCGGATGCCCGCCTCGCCCTTGCGCTCGCTCCAGCGGGTCAGATCCTCGCGCTGCCCCACATAGTCGAACAGGGGCACGCCGAAGCCGCAGGAGGTCTGCACCAGCTCCACCCGCAGGTCGATGATCTGCCGCGCGCCGGGCTGCTCCGGGAACAGCGGCAGCAGCAGCGCCCACTCCCCGTCCCGGGGATGAACCGCCCGGGCCTGGCCGTAGAGGCGCAGGATCAGGGGATCCCCCTCGAAGGCACAGAACATCAGGGTCATGCGGGGGTTCTCCCGCAGGTGGGCGGCGGTCTCGTTGCCGCTGCCGGTGAGGTTCAGCCACGCCACCCGGTCCGGGCCGAGCACCCGCAGGCTGTCCATGCCCTTGGGCGAGAGATTCACCCGGCCGTCGGCGGCCGCCGTGGCCACGAAGTAGAGCCGCTGGCGTTCGATGAACTCGCGGTGCCTGTCGCTGATGGCGGTGTATTGCCGGCCCATGACGGGTCTCCTCCTTATCTCGTGCGGCCCCGCCGCTGGCGCCACACCGGTTTCAGTGGGCGACCGTGCGGGAGAAGAGATGGATCACCAGCACCCCGGCGACGATCAGCGCCATGCCGAGGACGGCGGGCAGGTCGGGTACCTGACGGAAGGCGGCCATCCCCACCAGGGTGATGAGCACGATCCCCAGTCCCGCCCAGATGGCGTAGGCGATGCCTACGGGGATGGTTTTCAGCACCAGCCCCAGGAAATAGAAGGCGGCGCCGTATCCCGCCACCACGACCAGGCTGGGGACCGGCCGGGTGAAGCCCTCGGCGGCCTTCAGGGCGCTGGTGCCGATGACCTCGGCGACGATGGCGATGAAGAGGTAGACATAGCCCATGGGGATGCCCCGGATCCGGTGCGCCGTGCGGCGGAACGTCATGATACTCATCTTATGGGATGCATTTCATGCTTCAGCCTGCCCCACAAATCGCCCTCCAGCGAGTCGCCGGCCGGTCAGCTGCCAGGCACTGTGGGTTCCTGAAAGTTAACAATACATCCCGGAAGGCTGGTAACGCCGCGTCCCCGGGCCGTCAGGCACCCGGCCAGCGCATGGCCGCGCCGCGCAGGTGCCCGTGGCGGAAGCGCGAGTAGAGCAGCTCGAACAGCAGCGCCCCGGCAAGGAAGCCGGTGAAGATCCACAGGGCGTGGGGGCTGTCGGCATAGGTCCGCGCCAGCAGCACGCCGAGCGCCCCGAGGCAGGCCGCGGCGCCCAGCAGCGGCATGACCACACCCCCGCCGGTGCGCGGCGCCAGCCGCGCCGCGGCGGCGTTGGCGACGGCGAAGACCAGCAGGAAGCCGGCGCTGGCGACGATGGCGATTGCGGTGAGGTCCACCAAGTTGGCCACCAGCCCCGCCAGCACGCCCACGCTGATCACCCCCGAGACCGGCTCGTTCCAGGCCCGGTGGGCGAGGATGTCCGGAAGCTCGCGGTCCCGGGCCAGGATGTAGCCCAGCCGCGCGTTGCCGTAGACCGTGGCGTTGATGGCGGAGAAGGTGGCCAGGTCGACGCCGAAGGCGCGGTCCACGAACAGGACCGTGCCGCCCTGGCTGGGGAAGCGCACCGAGAGCCGGACGTAGGAGTGGGCCGTCAGCAGGGCCACCACGCCCGCCAGCGCGAAGGCGACCGCTGTGGCGCCGTGAGCCAGTGACACCGCCTCGCCCAGCACGGCGAAGATGCCGCCGCCCACCATGCCGCCGATGCCGATGGCCATGGCGCCGGGCCAGCCGATGTTACGTTCCGCCGCGGTCATGTCCCGCCGGGGCCCGATTCGGCGGGCCGGTTCCGGAACGCCTCCAGGATGGCGACGGAGGCCGAGCAGCCGAGCCGGTCGGCGCCCGCCTCCAGCAGCGCCAGCGCCGCCGCCGCGGTGCGGATGCCGCCGGCCGCCTTCACCCCTAGCCGTGTCCCCACCGCCCCGCGCAGCAGGCGCACGTCCTCCACCGTGGCGCCGCCGGGGCCGAAGCCGGTAGCGGTCTTGACGAAGCCGGCGCCCGCCGCCTCCGCCAGCGCGCAGGCGCGGCGTTTCTCCGCGTCGGTGAGCCGCCCGCACTCCAGGATCACCTTCACCCCCTTCCCGCCCGCGGTGCGCACGGCCTCCACCACGCCGCGGATGTCGGCCGCCACCGCCGCCTCCTCCCCGGAACGCAGCATGCCGGCGTGCAGCACCATGTCCACCTCCGCGGCGCCGGCCGCCACCGCCAGGGCCGCCTCCCGGGCCTTCGCCCGCGGCAGGGTGTCGCCGTGGGGAAAGCCGGCCACCGTCACCAGCCGGATGTCCGCGCCGCGCAGCAGCGCGGCGGCCCGCGGCACCCAGGCGGGCGCCACGCACACCCCGCCGCAGCGCCACTGCAGCGCCTCGCGGCACAGGCACTCGATGTCCGCGGCGGTGGCCCCGGGACGGAGCTCGGTGTGCTCGATGCGGCTGGCGAGCGCGGCGGGCGTCATGGGTGGCCGCGGAACGTCGACGTTCCGGTCGCCTGTTCCAGGCGCGTGCGGCTGCGCTGGTGGTGCAGCAGCGCCAGCGAGCGGCCCTGGAGGGGATAGGCCTCGCCGGAGTGGAAGTAGCGCCCGTCGTTGCGGACACCCTCGGCGTACCAGGTGTCCACCAGCACCTCGTAGCGGGCGTAGGCCGGTTCGCCGGGCAGCCGGAAGGGAATGGCCTCGTGGTGGGCGTTGAGCAGCAGGATGAAGTTGTCGTCGCGGATGCGCCGCCCGCGCTCGTCCTCCTCCTCGATGGTGTCGCCGGGCAGGAACTGGCCCAGGCAGCGGGCGAAGGACTGGTTCCACTCGAACTCGGTCATCTCCCGGCCCTTGGGGGTGAGCCAGACCAGGTCCTTGACGCCCGCGCCGCGGATCTCGCGGCCCTGGAAGAAGTGGCGGCGGCGGAAGGTGGGATGCTCCCGGCGCAGCCGCAGCAGCCGCTGCACGAAGGCCAGCAGCTCCGATTCCCCGTTACCGAGGCGCCAGTCCATCCAGCTCAGCTCGCCGTCCTGGCAGTAGGCGTTGTTGTTGCCCTGCTGGGTGCGCATCAGCTCGTCGCCCATGGAGATCATGGGCACCCCCTGGGAGAGCAGCAGGGTGGCGAAGAAGTTGCGCATCTGGCGCTCGCGCAGGCCGTTGATGTGCTGGTTGCCGGTGGGCCCCTCCGCGCCGCAGTTCCAGCTCAGGTTGTGGTTCTCGCCGTCGCGGTTCTCCTCGCCGTTGGCGAGATTGTGCTTGCCGTTGTAGCTCACCAGGTCGCGGAGGGTGAAGCCGTCGTGGCAGGTGACGAAGTTGACGCTGGCGTAGGGCCGCCGGCCGCCCTGCTCGTAGAGGTCGCTGGAGCCGGTGAGGCGGTAGGCGAGCTCGCCGATGAGGCCGCCGTCGCCCTTCCAGTAGGCGCGCACCGCGTCGCGGTAGCGGCCGTTCCACTCGGTCCAGCCCACCGGGAAGTTGCCCACCTGGTAGCCGCCCTCCCCCAGGTCCCACGGCTCGGCGATGAGCTTCACCCGGGAGAGCACCGGGTCCTGGTGGATGATGTCGAAGAAGGCGCCCAGGCGATCCACCGCATGCAGCTCGCGCGCCAGGGCCGAGGCGAGATCGAAGCGGAAGCCGTCCACGTGCATCTCCAGCACCCAGTAGCGCAGGGAGTCCATGATCAGCTGCAGCACCCGGGGGTGGCGCATGTTGAGGGTGTTGCCGCAGCCGGTGTAGTCCACGTAGTAGCGGGGGTCCTCCGGGTTGAGGCGGTAGTAGGCGGCGTTGTCGATGCCGCGGAAGCAGAGCGTCGGCCCCAGGTGGTTGCCCTCGGCGGTGTGGTTGTAGACCACGTCGAGGATCACCTCGATGCCCTCCGCGTGCAGCCGGCGCACCATGGCCTTGAACTCCTTGATGCCGCCGTTGGCGGAGTAGCGCAGATCGGGCACGAAGAAACCGATGGAGTTGTAGCCCCAGTAGTTGCGCAGGCCGTGCTGCACCAGGTGGCGGTCGTCCACGAAGGCGTGCACGGGCATCAGCTCCACGGCGGTGATGCCGAGGCGCTTGAGGTAGTCGATGGCCGGGGCCGAGGCCAGCCCGGCGTAGGTGCCGCGCAGGGGCGGCGGGATCTCCGTGTTGAGCCGGGTGAAGCCCTTCACGTGCAGCTCGTAGATCACCGTGTCGTGCCAGGGAGTGCGCGGGGGGCGATCGTCGCCCCAGACGAAGGCGGGGTCGGCCACCCGCGCCTTGAGCATAGCCGCGGCGCTGTCGCGCCGATCGGCCGCCAGGTCGGCGCGCGCGTGGCCGACGCGGTAGCCGAACAGGGAGTCGTTCCAGCGCAGGGGGCCGGCCAGGTCCTTGGCGTAGGGGTCGAGCAGCAGCTTGCGCGGGTTGAAGCGGTGGCCGCGCCCGGGATCGTAGGGGCCGTGCACGCGGTAGCCGTAGACCAGTCCCGGCCGCCCCTCGGGCAGGTAGCAGTGCCACACCTGGTCGGTCTTCCAGCGCAAATCGACGGTCTCGACGATGCGCCGGCCGAGGGGATCGAACAGGCACAGCTCCACCCGCTCGGCGTGCTCGGAGAAGAGCGCGAAGTTGACCCCCTGCCCGTCCCAGGTGGCGCCCAGTGGATAGGGCTTCCCGGGCCAGACCTCCTGCTTGCGCGAGGACATGGCGCTTCAGCTCTCCCGCGGCTCAGGCATCGGCGCCCGGCACCCGCTCCAGGACGATGGCGGCCAGCGGCGGCAGGGTCAGCGCCAGAGAGTGGGGCCGCCCCATCCAGGGCATCGGCTCCGCGGCCAGGGGGCCGGCGCCGTTGCCCAGGTTGCTGCCGCCGTAATAGGCGGAATCGGAGTTGAAGCGCTCCCGGTAGAGGCCCGCGGCCGGCACGCCGATGCGGTAGCCGTGGCGCGGCACGGGGGTGAAGTTGAGCACCACCACCAGGAAGTCGTCCCCGTCCTTGCGCAGGAAGCTCAGCACCGACTGGTCGGCGTCGTGGCAGTCGATCCACTCGATGCCCTCCCAGTCGAACTCGTGGCGGTAGAGCGCCGGGGCGCTGTGGTAGAGGCCGTTCAGGTCCTTCACCAGCAGCCGCACGCCCTGGTGCAGCGGGTAGTCCAGCACGTACCAGTCGAGGGTCCGGGCGTTGTCCCACTCCAGTCCCTGGCCGAACTCGCAGCCCATGAACAGCAGCTTCTTGCCCGGATGGAGGAACTGGTAGCTGTAGATGAGGCGCAGGTTGGCGAAGCGCTGCCACTCGTCGCCCGGCATCTTGTTCAGCATGGACTGCTTGCCGTGCACCACCTCGTCGTGGGAGAAGGGCAGCACGAAGTTCTCCGTGAAGGCGTAGAGCATGCTGAAGGTGAGCCGGTCGTGGTGGTACTTGCGGTGCACCGGGTCCTGGGAGAAGTACTCCAGGGTGTCGTTCATCCAGCCCATGTTCCACTTCATGTCGAAGCCGAGCCCGCCCAGGTGCACCGGGCGGCTCACCTGGGGCCAGGCGGTGGACTCCTCGGCGAACATGAGTATGCCCGGCTGGGCCTGGTGCACCACCGTGTTGAGCTGGCGCAGGAACCCGATGGCCTCCAGGTTCTCGCGCCCGCCGTAGCGGTTGGGCACCCAGTCGGTGCGGGAGTAGTCGAGGTAGAGCATGGAGGCCACCGCGTCCACCCGCAGCCCGTCGAGGTGGAACTCCTCGAGCCAGTAGAGGGCGTTGGAGAGGAGGAAGTTCTTCACCTCGTTGCGCCCGAAGTTGTAGATGAGGGTGGACCAGTCGAGATGCTCGCCGAGGCGCGGATCCTCGTGCTCGTACAGCGCGCTGCCGTCGAAGCGGGCCAGGCCGTGGGCGTCCTTCGGGAAGTGGGCGGGCACCCAGTCGAGAATCACGCCGATGCCGTTGCGGTGGCAGTGATCCACGAACCAGCGGAAGTCGTCGGGGCTGCCGAAGCGGCTGGTGGGGGCGTAGTAGCCGGTGCTCTGGTAGCCCCAGGAGGGGTCGTAGGGGTGCTCGGTGACTGGCAGCAGCTCGATGTGGCTGAAGCCGAGCTCCTTCACGTAGGCCACCAGCCGCTCCGCCAGCTCGCGGTAGCCGAGGAAATCCCCCTCCATGCCCCGCGCCCACGAGCCCAGGTGCACCTCGTAGACGGACAGGGGCGCGTGCTGCCAGTCGCGCCGGCGACGCTCCTCCAGCCACGCCCCGTCGTCCCAGGGATAGTCGCTCTCGGCGGTGACGACGGTGGCCGTGGCGGGGCGCAGCTCGAACTGCCGGCCGTAGGGGTCGCTCTTCAGCAGGATGGCCCCGCTGTCGCGGTTGCGGATCTCGTACTTGTAGAAGGCGCCGGCGTCGAGCCCGGGGATGAACAGCTCCCACACCCCGATGCCGCCCCGCACCCGCATGGGATGGCGGCGCCCGTCCCACTGGTTGAAGTCGCCCACCACGCTGACCCGGGCGGCGTTGGGCGCCCAGACCGCGAACAGCACCCCCGGCACCCCGTCCGCCTCGTGGACCCGGGAGCCGAGGAAACGCCAGGCGTGCCAGTGGTTGCCCTCCCCGAACAGGTGCAGATCGTAGTCGGAGAGCTGGGGCGGAAAGGCGTAGGGATCGTGGGCGATGTGCTCGCGGCGGGTCCCGTCCCGCCACACCAGCCGGTAGCGCCCGGGCACGCTGCCCGCCGGTCCGCGCCACTGGAACAGGTCGCTGTCGCCGACCCGCTCCATGGGGAGCCCGCCCTCGGCGAGGGTCACCGCGGCGGCGCCGGGAATGAAGGCCCGGATGATCTCCCCGTCACCGTCGGGGTGCCGCCCCAGAACCGCGAAGGGATCATGGTGGGTCGCCTGGATGATGCGGAGCAGTTCGGTGTCGATGCTGAGGTCGGTCATGTAATCACTCCGGGAGTTTCCTTTCGATTTATCCAGGCAAGAATCGGGCAGAATCCGTTACAACTGTGCGAGGCGGCGCCCCGCCGCTCAGGCGCTACCTTCCGCCCCCTGCTCCGCCGGACTGTAATGGGTCGCGAGATCAACGGCGTAGCCCGCGCTGCGCAGGTTTTCGAGCAACTCCTGGATGTGCAGGTGACCGCGGGTCTCCAGGGTGATGATCACCGCCGCCTGCTCCAGGGGCAGCTCGGTGAAGGTGCGCTGGTGGTCGATATGCACGATGTTGGCGCGGCTGGAGCCGACGATGCCCATGACCTCGGCCAGGGCGCCGGGCACGTCCCGCAATGCCACCCTCAGCCGCACCAGGCGGCCGCTCAGCACCAGGCCGCGCTGGATGATGAGCGACAGCACCGGCAGGTCGATGTTGCCGCCGGAGAGGATCAGCCCCACCCGCCGGCCGGCGAACCGCTCCCGGTGTCGCAACAGCGCCGCCAGCCCCGCCGCGCCGGCCCCCTCCGTCACCGTCTTCTCCACCTCCAGCAGCAGCAGGACGGCCCGCTCGATGTCCGCCTCGTCCACCAGCAGCAGCTCCCGCACCCGCTCACGGACGATGGGCAGGGTCAGCCGGCCGGGCTGCTTCACCGCGATGCCCTCGGCCAGGGTGCTCAGGCCGAAACGGGGCGGCACGCCGCGCAGGGCGCTCCACAGGGCGGGAAACCGCTCCATCTCCACCCCGACGATGTCGATGTCCGGCCTGACGCCCTGGGCCGCCACCGCGTTGCCGGCGATGAGCCCGCCGCCGCCCACCGGCACCAGCAGCACCTCCAGGTCCGGAAAGGCGGCCAGCATCTCCAGGGCCACCGTGCCCTGGCCGGCGATGACGCGGGGATCGTCGTAGGGGTGCACCAGGGTGAGGCCGCGCTCATCGGCCAGCCGCCGGGCCAGCTCCGCCGCGTCGTCGAAGCTCTCGCCGGCGAGAATCACCTCGGCGCCGAAGGCCCGCGTGTGCTCCACCTTGTTGGTGGGGGTGAAGCGGGGCATGACGATGACGGCGAAGATTCCCAGCCGCTGGGCGTGATAGGCCACCGCCTGGGCGTGGTTGCCGGCCGACATGGCGATGACCCCGGCGTGGCGCTCCTCCGCGCCCAACGACAGCAGCTTCACCAGCGCCCCGCGCTCCTTGAACGAGGCGGTGAACTGGAGGTTCTCGAACTTGAGCACCACCTCCGCGCCGGTGAGCTCCGAGAGCACCCGCGAATGGACGCAGGGTGTCTCCACCACGCTCCCGCGCAGCGCCTCGGCGGCGGCTCGCACGTCATCCAGGGTGACTGGGCTCATGGATTAACCATAGCCGAGAGGAGGCGTGTTCCGGCAAGGATTTTTCAACGCCAGGGCGCAAAGAGAAGAAAAGTGGACTTCACTTCGGCCACCCTTCGGATCCGCCACGCCACAGAACCGTAGGGTGCGCCGCGCGCACCATTGGAACTGAATAGGCAGGATTAACAGGATTTCTCAGGATTTACAGGATTCGTTGCAGAAAGGGGCAGCGGTCAATCACCCGGTTGCAGACTTTCAGGATTCTGCCCCCTCACGCTTCCCTCCTCACGCCTCACCTGCCCGCCTTCTCCGCCAGCACCATGTAGTTCACGCCCATGTAGCCGGTGAGGTGGAGGCTCCGGCTGAAGGGGTTGACGCGCACGCCGCTGCGGTCGGTGACCTCGAGGCCGCCGGCGGCCAGCAGCCGCTCAGTCTCGGCGGGCTTCACGAAGCGGCGCCACTGGTGGGTGCCGCGGGGCAGCCAGCGCAGGAGGTACTCGGCGCCGACGATGGCGAACAGCCAGCTCACGGGCGTGCGGTTGAGGGTGGCGACGCTCATCACCCCGCCCGGGCGCACCAGGGCGCAGCAGGCGGCCATGAAGCCGGGCAGGTCGGCCACGTGCTCCACCACCTCCATGTTCAGCACCGCGTCGTACCGCGCCCCTTGCGCCGCCAGCGCCTCGGCGGTCTGCAGCCGGTAGTCAACCGCGAGCCCGCTCTCCCTGGCGTGCAGGGCCGCCACGCGGATGTTCTTCTCCACCACGTCGATGCCGGTGACCGCCGCGCCGAGGCGGGCCATGGACTCGCTGAGGATCCCGCCGCCGCAGCCGATGTCCAGCACCCGCACCCCGGCGAGCGGCGCCCCGGCCTCCCCGCCGCCGAGGCGGGCGGTGATGCGCTCCCGCAGCCATGCCACCCGCACTTCGTTCAGCCGGTGCAGGGGCCAGAAAGGCCCCCCCGCGTCCCACCAGGTGTGGGCGAGGCGGGTGTAGTAGGCCACTTCACCGGGATCGATGCTGGTTCCGCTCATGGGGCGCTCCTGGGACCGGCTGACACTAGTGTACTGCGCCACTCTTGGAGGTACATTCAGAGCCCCCCGAAAGCGCCAGGACAAGGCGCAGTGCGCAGGCAATGGTTGTTTCCCTTGTCAAGCGCTGCAACGCGGTCCTGGTGATTTCGGGGGGCTCCCCGCGGGCGAGCCGCCGAATGTGCCTCCAAGAGTGGCGCAGTACACTAGCACATGGGACCGCGACACGGAGGGGATGTTCTGCCGCGGGGCGGGGGGTTCAGCCGTTGAAGGCCGCGTCCGAGGCCAGCCAGGCCTCCTCTTCCGGAGTGCTCGGGCGGCCGAGGATGGCGTTGCGGTGGGGAAAGCGCCCGAAGCGGCGCACGATGTCGCGGTGGTGGCGGGCCCACTTGAGGTTGTCAGCCAGCCCCGCCGCCTCGAACAGCGCCACGGAGCGATCCTGGTCGGCGAGAGACTCGCTGTGCATGAAGGGCAGGTAGAGGAACGCCTTGCCGGCGTCGTCGAGGGCCGCGTCGAAGCCCCGGGCGATGGCCCGCTCCGCCACGGCCCGGGAGGCGGCCTCGGTGGCGAAGCTCTCGGGGCGGCCGCGGAACATGTTGAGGGGGAACTGGTCGAGGACGACCACCAGCGCCAGCGCGCCGGCGGCGACCGCCTCCCAGCTGGCGAGCGCGCCGGCGGCGGCTGCCTCCCAGGTGGCGCGGAACGCCGCCTCCACCTCCCGGTCGAAGGCGGGCGTGGAGTCGAACCAGCGGGGCCGGGTCTCCGGGGCGAACCAGAACGCCAGCACCGCCTCGGGCGTGGCCCCCGCCTCGGTCGCGGTACGGGTCATTCGCCGCCCTTGTCCTGTTTGCCCTCCGGGTCCTCGTCGCCGCCGTCGAGCAGCCGGCGCATCTCCGCGAAGCGCTCCTTCTCCGCCTTGCCCACCTTGGGGTAGGCGAGCCCCAGGCGCTTGAGGTTCTCGACGATGATCTCCGCCACCTGCAGCCGCATGAAGGGCTTGTCGTCGGCAGGGATGGCGTACCAGGGCGCCCAGGGGCGCGAGGTGGCGGCCAGGGCGTCCTCGTAGGCGGCCATGTAGGCGTCCCAGTGGTTGCGCTCGGCCACGTCACGGGAGGAGAACTTCCAGTTCTTGTGGGGCTCGTCGATGCGCGACAGGAACCGTCGCCGCTGTTCCACGGGGGAGACGTTGAGCCAGAACTTCAGGATCACGGTGCCGTTGCGGGCCAGGTGCTCCTCGTGCTCGCGGATGGAGGCGTAGCGTGCCTTCCAGAGATTCTCGAGATCGCCGGGCACCGAGGGCAGGCGCTGGGCGGCGAGGTACTCCGGGTGCACCCGCACCACCAGCACCTCCTCGTAGTAGCTGCGGTTGAAGATCCCGATGCGCCCGCGCTCGGGCAGCCGCCGGGCGGTGCGCCAGAGGAAGTCGTGGTCCAGCTCCTCGGCGCTCGGCGCCTTGAAGTTGGAGACCTGGCAACCGGCGGGGTTGACGCCGCTCATCACCGCGCGGATGGTGCTGTCCTTGCCGGCGGCGTCCATGGCCTGGAACACCAGCAGCAGGCTGTGGCTGTCCTCGGCGTAGAGCATGCGCTGGAGATCGTCCAGCTCCTTGATGCAGCCCTTGAGCCGCTTCCGGCACTCGGACTTGCCCGGCGCATCCCTGGGCGGCTCGGTGGCGGCCTTCGCCACCCGGAAGCGGCCGTTGTAGGGCACCCGCCAGGGGCTGCCGGCGGCCTCAAACATGGGAGATGTCCAGCGCCAGCACCCCGGAGGTATCGCGGTCGTAGACCAGGCGTCCGGACTCGAGGCGCGCCTGGCGGGTGAGGACGTGGCTGGTGCTCTCCCCGGGCTCGAGCAGGTGGGTGATCTCCACCCCCCGGAGCATCAGCCAGTCGGCGATGAAGGAGCGGTGGCAGTGCTCGGGGCGCCGCTCGGCGCAGAGTATCGCGGTGGGCGCCTCGGCCGCCTCGGTGAGCAGCCGCTCGGCGGCGGCGCCGAAGAGCGGCGTGTCCATGTAGTCGGCGTAGCCGCGGAAGCCGGGCTCTTCCAGGGCCCGGTGGGGGGAGCCCGCCCGGGGGCGCCGCATGCCGCCCAGCTCGCGCCCGGCCCAGCGGTAGCCGATGCCACGCCCGGCGAGCGCCGCCTGCAGGGTTTCCCGAACGAACTGGGGGTGCCGGCGCGAAACCGGCCAGGCGCGCACATCCACCAGGTTGCGGATGCCGGCGTCCGTGAGCAGGTGGAGCAACTCTTCGAGTTCGCGGTTGCTGTGACCCACGGTGTACAGCTTCAGGTTGTTGTATTGTGTCGTCATCTGGCTGCCGCCTCCTGCGGTCGTAATGGTCTGGTTGCTCCTGCGGGACAATGTACCGTCTTTCATGAGGTTATGATGGCGGCACAGGTAAAAATTCGTTAACGGGTTGGCAACCGGGCCGGCACCGGTGAGAATGCGGTTAGCACTCCCCCGCCCCCGGAAGCCCCATGATCGAAGCCACCCTCCCATCCATCGACCGTCTCCACGACTACGACTTCGACCCCGCCGCACGGGCTGTCGTCGACCGCGCCCGGGAGCTGGTGGCCGAGGCGGGCGGCGGGCGGCTGACCACCAGCTTCCTGCTCATGGCCATGGTGGAGCTCGCCGACGCCGATCCGGATCACCCCCTGCGCTTCCTCTCCGATGCGGTGCTCCACCCGGAACCCTGGGCCTACCGGGGTGTGACCGCCGCCTACGTGGGATGGTTCCGCGGCAGCAACCGCCCGGCCGCGGGCGAGCCCCCCCGCCCCGCCGTGGCCGACACCCTGGCCCCCTACGTTCCCGGCACCCTGGAGCTGGCCGGCCGCCTCGCCGCCGACACCGGCGCCGGGGCCATCGGACCCGAACACCTGCTGGCGGCCCTGCTCGGCTACCGCCCCGGCGACGAGAGCGGCATCCAGCCCGGCGCCCAGTACCTGCTGTCCCAGTTCGACCCCGGCCCGGCCGCCATCGCCGCGGGGCTGCGCGCCGCCCTCGGCCCGCGGGCGCCGGCCGCCTGGGACGCGGTGCTCGAGACCGCCGCAGGGGAGCCCTGAACCCGCCACCCGCCGCAGAGCGGTACGTCTGACAGCCGGAGGACCCGCCATGGATACGACTGACTTTGCAGGCACCTGGAAGCTCGTCTCGTTCGAGGCGCGACGCTCGAACGGCGAGGTCCTCCACCCGATGGGCCGGGAACCCATCGGCCGCATCGTCTACGACCCGAAGGGGAACATGGCGGTCGTGCTCTCCCGCCCCGACCGCCCGCTCCTCTCCGGCCCCGACAAGACCCGCGCGCCGCTCGAGGAGAAGGGCGCGGCGCTCGACAGCTTCGAGGCCTACTTCGGCACCTACACCGTCGACGCCGCACGGCGGGTGGTGACCCACCACGTGGAGGACGCCCTGTTCCCGAACTGGGCCGGGTCCGCCCAGGAGCGGTTCTACGCCTTCGATGGCGACCGCCTCACCCTCAGCACCGCGCCCATCCCCTACGGCGGCGACACGGTGACGGGCGTGCTGGTGTGGGAACGCCTCTGAGGCCCGCCCGCCCGGCGGGGAGCCCCGGCCAGGGCGCCCCGCCGCGCTTTGAACTCGCCCGGGAATGGAGCTATGTTCATCGGACCGGCGCCACAGGGATGTTCGCCCGGGCCGCACCAGCCCCCCTGGCTCCCTGAATCAACGCATCCGGCGGATGCGCCCGGCGCGCACCCGGCCCCGGGACCGCGCCCCCGCATCCCCGGTCCGCGGCCGGACGCGCCGCGAACGGACCGGTCGGACGCGGGACAGACACCACGGCGGCTCGACTGTTTACACAGCCTGGAAGGCGGAGGTGGACATGCCCAAGGAAGCGACAGTGAGAACCCTGATTGCCGGCTGGAACGCCTACCGTGGCGCACTCTCCGGCTCCGACCGCTACTGCCAGCTCAAGAACGACCTCTACTGCGTCAGGAACCCGGGCTTCAACCGCTGCCCGGCCCTGTCGGCCTGGCCGCCCCACCTGGTCGACCCCGACGACGAGATAATGGCCGCCGTGGAGCACTACTTCCTGACCCGCTGCTGGGTCGGCACCGGCCAGTTCCCCGCCTGGCAGATGCGCGCGATGCGCGACATTTACGACACCGGGAAACGGCTCGGCCTCACCCCTCGGCACAACCCCAACAACCCCGTCACCCCGCCCTCGCCCCTGCAGCGCCGGTTCCAGAACGAGGGCATCCGCGACGGCGAGCGGGACCTGGCCCGGTCCGGCCGGTCGGCGCCGTGGGTGGCCTCGCCGCCGCGATATTACTGAACCAGGTGGCTAGAATGATTTGAAAGCCCCGATTGCCGCCAGTTGCGCCTTTCCGGGGCGGGTATGGACAGGCGTTGCAGGCGGGCCAAGCCCAACCTGCCGCCTGCGGGGACCCCGGTCGTACCGGGGTCCCGGATATCTCACTGACGGGAGCGGACGAAATGGGCGGAATCAGGCTTGCGGGAACCCTGCTGATCATCGCCGGCGCCGTGGCGCTGGCCTATGGCAGCTTCACCTACACCAAGGAAACCCATGAGGCCACGCTGGGCCCCATCGAGCTGACGGTGAAGGACAAGGAGACGGTCAGCGTGCCCACCTGGGCCGGGGTGGGGCTGATTGCCCTTGGCGGGGTGCTGCTGGTGGTCGGGAGCGGGAGGAGATGAGCGCTGTGTTCGGGGTCCTGGTTTCGGTATCTTCAACACTCCTGGCTAGTTAGCTCAGGGGTTCACTAAACCGAAGGAACCATCCAAGCCGCTGGAATGCGGTTTTAGCAAAATAATCGGAAAAGGCGACAATGACTGATACTTACGAAACAAAGTATTTCAAAACCTCATTTGGTGATATTCCAGCGTTCACATTCTCAATGCGCGTTCAAGAACTTCTCCATATTCATTATGTTGCTGTCCGAGGAGTGGACGACGAGGAAGGAGCAGTGCAGAGAATATTAAACAAGAGGCGCATAAAAAACATAAAAGACTACATCCTTGATGGAAACATGTTTTTTAATTCGTTTATTTTGAATTGGACCGACAATAACTTTTCACCAAAGCGTCGAGGTCAAAATATTGAAATCCCACTAGTGCCTGCAAGTGCCCAAGTAATTGATGGCCAGCATCGTCTTGCTGGACTAGAAGATGCCATGAAAGAAAATGAAAGCATCGGCAATCAGGAGGTGATAGTCACTCTATCTGAACATCTCACCACACCGCAGGCGGCCAAGATATTTCTAAATATTAATACTGAACAAAGACCAGTGCCAAAAAGCCTCATATATGATTTGTTTGGCGAAGCCGTTGACAACGCCAATCACGTAATAATTCGGGCCACAGACATAGCAAAAGACCTCAACGACGATCCGGAATCGCCGCTGTATAAAGTAATAAAAATGCCCGGAGCCCCACGCGGATCAGGCAGCATTGAGCTATCGACATTTGTTGCCGCTTTTAAAGCACACCTTGCCAGAGATGGAGCGTTTGCCACTGTCAATCTTCCGAGCTTTAAGCATCAAAGGAATGTGATAGCAAACTACTTTCAAGCCATAAAAGAATATTACCAACATGACAAACTTTGGAACTCGAAGACAAAAAATCCTTTTTTAAAAGCGGCCGGATTTAATGGCGCAGTAGATTATTTGACAAGCACCCTTATGTTGAAGTGTGCCGAAAAGAAATCTTTCTCAGTTATAACAATAAAAAACATCCTGAGCTTGTCATGCGAGGATCTCTTGACGTGGGAAGACATGAAGGGTTTCGACGGAAAAACTGCTAGAAAAAAGGTAAAAGAGTATCTAGAGTCCAGCCTGATAAACTCATTGCCGAGTCATAGCGAATATGAGTTTTGATAGATTTCGCGTGCAAGAATATATCGAAAATTCTCTAGGCTGCGGAGACCTTGAGCATTGGCATAACTACAGAAGACAGCTGGAGGAATACCGTCTACCGCACCAAGACGAAGACGGCCTTAGAATAAAGCTGTTACATGATGGTGAAGATCTTTTTTACAAGGGGATGCTTAGCCTTGGCGAGGCCTTGATTGAAATAGCACAGGGAAAGCACTCATGGGCTTCTGTGAAATTCTATTATTCGGTTTTCTATTTTCTTAGAGCTTCCTTGGCATCGAAAGGCTATGCATTGATAAGGAATCAGTCGCAGTATCTTCTGGAAATTCGCGCCGGAAGATCACCGGAAAGACGGAGCAGCAAATTATACAGAAACGATCATCTAGGAGTAATTAATATTTATAAAGACGTTATTGGTGAAAACGACATTCTTTTAACTAACACAATAGATGGTGCGTTTGTATACGATTGGCTAATGGGCAAGCGACACCAAGTGCATTATAGGCAAAGAGAATTTCTTGAACCCGAACATCTGGAGGAATATTTTCAGGCGAGAAAAGCGATTTTCGACTCCACATACTCACAACTGATCGACCAATACTATAACGACAATATACCAATTTACTGTTTTGATTCAGAACACGCCAGCATTGCTGCGCCGATAAAGAGAGCGACGCTTACAAAGCAGGATTTGCGTAATAGCGGCGTATCCAAATTCTCAGACAAGAAGCTTGGCGCAGCAAAAGATATGCTAGATAATTATTTTCCAAATGACAGCGCGATCTGGGCATTGTTTGATGTAAATTATTAACAATACCGGACAGCGCAACAATTCAGAGGCACACCCTGAACCAGTAAACGAGGGACAGACCCTGAGGTTTCCCCGTGACACGATACGGCGCTCCAGTGACCTGCCCCCACGATTAGGACCACTGTCGGGTTAGTCCAGTCCGATCAGTCAACGCTCTCCACCCGGGTGTCGCCGGGGGAGCCATCCTGCCGCTGTTGGGCGGCAAACTCCGCTGGCGTCAGATAGCCCAGCGATGAATGAGGCCGGGCCTCGTTGTAGTCACGGCGCCAAGCGCCCACCACCTCCCTGGCATGGGCC
>Ga0209270_1000594_pt1 | contig 70915 bp, 62 predicted proteins | sample MTBAKSrepl1MetaG_FD_187456 | JGI IMG/M metagenome (GOLD analysis project Ga0209270, IMG submission 187456) | Enrichment culture microbial communities from Arthur Kill intertidal strait, New Jersey, USA, that are MTBE-degrading - MTBE-AKS1... | ecosystem: Environmental > Aquatic > Marine >... | reverse complement strand
CGAACCAGCCTCGCAAGCTCCTGCTGCTCCTCCTCTTTCAACACATATCTTTCTTGTGCTCGTGCCATGTCTGGCACTATATCACGATTCTTTATTATATGAAAGAACTAACCACACAGGACACTAGTTTTTGGAATATTGAACCGGATCAAAAGGGTGGGCCTCCCTTGGCGAAAGCCGATCCATTACCCTGATACTATCTTTGCCCAGATAGAGACCTCTGCATGGGAAAGTTGTTGTAACATCCTGATAAATATGTTAAAATAGTGGAAATTCAATGATCGGGGTGAGTCATGGTCGATCGGATTTCCACGGATGAGAGCTTTTTGGACTACTGCATCGACAAACGGGTCAACCGGAAGTCCTTTTTGATGGATGTGGACCGGATCATCGATTAGAAACTGATCGAAAAGTTGCTCAAGAAACACTACAAGAAGACCCAGGCCGCGGACGGCCGCCTTTCTTTACCCAAGCCGCCTCCTGGTCGTCCGAATAGCTCCCCACCACCCTTTTCACCAGCAAACCCGGGCTTTCCATCTGACCATTGATCGCCTTTAAAAGCGACCGGTATAAATTCTTGTCCAAAAGACTCTGGCGGAAACGACAGATCGTCGCCGCGTCCGGCGTCGCGCTATGGAACGAAAGCCCACAAAAGACCAAGAACGATATCCGATCCCGCAAAGCCGCCGCAACCCCGTGATCCGAAAGATTGTGCCACCGCTGCAAAAGAAGAATCTTGAACATCGTCAAGCCCGGATACGCTGGCTGCCCGGCCGCGTCGCAGGTCTTCGCACGGCGCTTGGAAAGAAGCTTTTCTATCGGCTTCCAATCAATCAGACGATCCACTTGAGCCAAGGTCCCCGCCGGATCAACACGACCTTCCAAAAAATGGTCCACGAAACTTGGCTCTCGAGATATTCGGGCTCCCAAGATGTCCTCCAGGATGGAATCAACACCATTATAACATATATTTCAGTATTTTATATCTTTTTTTAACACATTTACCGTGCAACAGTCTTGGAAAAATAAAAACCCGCCCAGGGCCAGTTCCCGGCGGGTTTATTTATTCATTAGTTGCGGATAATACTTGATCGCCCGAAAAATATCAAGCCGCGACAGGGGAAAGAGATCGGGAGAATTACGACAGGGAAGGGGATAAATTCGGCAAATTCGAACCCGAATATTTCCATAAGACCGTTGCACGGCAAATATAGTCAAAAAATAATATAATTCTAATTCAATAGTGATTTAACTTGAAATTCCCCGTAGCTTGCTACGGGGTTACCGCAAAACAGGAAAAAGGCCTACTTCAACTTTGATACCCCGCAGCAAGCTGCGGGGAGCTTCATTATCATACATACTCTCAAGGACCTGAACCAGTCTTCCTTTCTTTCATCAACACATGTTCCAGCAACAAGACCAGGACCAGGCCGACAACCAGGCCGTTACCCAGGATCGGTTGGAGTGCCTCGGGGAGCTGATTGAGAAAGGCCTGGGGAAGCAGGCTGGCCAGCGTTCCGACCAGGACGGGCAGGCCGACGACCAGGTAGTCCCGGCTGGTCAGCCTGTCGGCTCCGCGATGGATGATCTCGATGCTGACGCCGATCTGGGCGGCCATGGCCGTGAGCAGGGCCGCGGCGACCACGGCGTCGGGAATGGCGGTGAAGACTGCGGCCAATTTACCGAAAAGGGCCAAGGCCAGGACCAGGAGACCGCAAGCGGTCAGGGCATAACGGCTGCCCACCCGGGTCACGGTGATGATGCCGGGGCTGGCCGAATAGGGGACGGTGCCGACCACGCCGGCGGCGCCGGCGGCCAGACCGCTCAGGCCGGTCAGGATCAGGCTGCGGTTGAGACGTCGATCCGTGTCGGTCGACCCCACGATGGGCTCGACGCTGTAAAGACTGCCCAGCGAGTTGACCAGCACGGCCAGGTAGGCCAGGGCGAAGGTCAGGGCGGCCGGCAGGTTGAAATCAGGCCGGGGGCCTAAGGCCGGTTGAGGCAGGGACAGCCAAGGAGCACTCTTAACCGGAGAGAAATCAGCCAGACCCAAAAGGGTGAATAAAACGGTCCCCAAGGCTACGCCCAGGAAGAGCGACAGGCTCTGGAGCAGGCCTTTGAGGAAATGGAACATCAGGGCCATGACCAAGATGAGCCCCAGGCCCAGGGCCAGAATTAAAGGCCGGCCGTGAGGGTGGCCCGGATCCTGACCCAGAAGCAAGGGCAGCAGGTAGGGCAGAAGAGTCAGGCCGATCAAGAGCAGAATCACGCCGACCACCCGGTCGGTGAAAAGCCCGGCCAGAAAGCGCATCAGGCCGAAAGCGCCGCAGAGTAGAATAAGGCCCCCCCCGATGATCATGCCGCCTTCGATGGCCGGCAGACCGGCCGGGGCCATGGCGGCCAGGGTGATGATCAAAGCCATGGCCGGACCGTCCAGGAGGGGCAGGCGATGTCCAAAGAGGGTTTGGGCGGCCATGGTCGCCCCGGTCACCAGCAGGAGGCGCTGGAAAAAAGCCTGACGGGCGGCCGGGTCCAGGCCGAGAACCTCGGCGGCCAGGATCGAGACCATGGTCAAGGTCGGCAGAAAGACGACCAGCCACTGGAGGCCGTAAAGCACGGCCCGGCCCAGGGGCAGACGGTCGTCCAGACCGTAGAGCAGGCCGGATTCGGTCCAAGGATGCTGATCGGTCATGGAGTTTAGAGAATCCCAACCAGGGGTAAGCCGGCGGAGTGGACAGTCAATCGGCTATTGAAGCCGAGCGCCGGTTCAAACCGTCTTAAGGACCAGATCATATTTGTTCACCAGATGATGAGGATGATAGGACTGCTTGGCCCGGCGCAGCCCTTCCTGGCCCAGGTCCTGTTCGCGATTGATGAACTCGAACCCGGCCCAAACGTCCCGGCAGAACCGCTGGTTTATGGCCGCATATAGTCCTCTGATTTTAGGGTTGGCCTTTTCGACGTGGATGACAACCGTATCGGGGCTGAGCGGCTCGCCCAGGGCGAAGGCTTCGACCTTGTCATCAATGATGATGGCCAGCCCCCGATAATCCAAATATTCAAAATGTTTGAGGGCCTCGAAGATGGCCCGGTCTTCGTTGAGCAGGTCGGGGTCCTCCTCACAGTTTTTAATCTGACACCAAGCCTCCTGCATGTCCAGGACACATTCCACCAGCTCCAGGTCCATAGATCGGCATTCGAATTCGTACTGCTTGAGGAAGCCGTTGAGGTGGTTCTTTTTCTGGTGAAACTTGCGTCCGGACAGGTTGATCAAATTCTCGGTCAGATAGACGTAGTCGCCGTGGTCCGGGTTGAGCGAGACCTCGTATCCCTTGGGGTCAGAAAAACGGTCCACAAAGGTCTGCCCGGCTCTGGACACACGCGGAGGTAAGCCGGCCGCGGCCATCCGTCGGCAGAGGTCGTCGAGGGCCAAGGACTTGTCGCCCGGTCCCACCGGCGGCAGACCGAAAGGCGCCAGGTCCGAGGGGGATAAGACGATCTGAAGACAGCCGTGGCTCTCCCGCCAGACCGGGCGGTAGTAGTGACGCCACATGAAGAGGTTGGTGAAGGTCAACTCGGAAATCTCCGGCGGGTCGACCCGAAAAAAACCGGTCAAAAATTTCTTGTCTTCAAAGTTTAATGTTTGGAAATCGGTTAAACACGGCGTTGATTCCACCGGGGATTCTCCTAGTCGTTCATCGTGAAACCGGCGTTTGCCGGAATTTGATCTCTTCTCAGGCTGAAATTATTGATCAAGGCCTTGACCGAACTCCCCAACCATATTGTCCAGGATAGCCTCCATCAACCAGTAGGTGTCCGGTATCTCCTCGGTCCGCTCCAAAACGGCTTCGCGGCCGGCTACGTAAGGCCCGACCATCCATTCACGGCCGCGAGCCCGGGCATAATTACGAACCAGGTCCCTGGTGTACTCGGGATGAAACTGAAGGCCGACCACCGGGCGGCCGGGACAAACAAAAGCATGATTGGGAGTGGGACGGCTGGCGGCCAAGCTGGGGCAGCCGGGCGGCAGGGTGAAATGATCACTATGCCAATGAAAAGTAATAAAAGTATCGGGAGATTTTTTAAACAGAAAAGAATTCCGGCCGGTCGGGGTCAGCGCAACTTCGTACCAACCGATCTCCTGGTGTTGATTGGAAAAGACCCGGCCGCCCAAAGCTTCGGCCAGGAGCTGGGCCCCGAAACAGAGGCCCAGGATAAGCTTGTCTTGGTCCAGGGCCTGTCGGATGTATTTCTTTTCCGGGGCCAGCCACGGATGGAGGTCTTCTTCCCAGACGTGCGGGGAGCCGCCGGCCACGATCAGCCAGTCGAAGCGGTCCGGGGATGGGGGAGTCTGTCCCTCATACAGATAGGTTCGCTCCACCAAGTGGCCTCGATTTTCGGCCCAGTGGTCGATGTTGGTCGGGCCTTCATAGGGATCGTGTTCGAGCATGTGCAGCTTCATCTTGTAGAACCAATGATCGGGCTTTTTCAAGTTGGGGCAATATAACACAATCGGCTGTTTTAGGCCAAGACGGTAAACGTCCCGAGGTGGCAATAGGGAATGTCCCTGTTAACCTAAAGGTAATACAGCTCCATGAACGTAACATGGAGGGCATTGGCAGAGGGAGTGATCGAGGCATCACCTGCCGGGGTTGGTCTAAGAGGGATGGATCGATCGAAGGCGGCGAGTGGGGGAGTAGGTTTGTCGTCTCGGCGGGCCAGGCTGGGAACGGATTTTAGAGTTGTCCCCCACCGGGGACGAGGTCTTTAAAAACCTATTTTAATCCATGGACCCAATGTAATTAAGGGAATATATTGACCTTGTTTAAACAGGTTCAGGCAAGGCTGGTTTCGCACCTATTTTAGACAAGGACGCCTCCAGGCGCCTCATTTCGTTACCCAAGACCTTGAAAGCCTGCTTGGCTTGGTTAAGGTTCTTTTCCCGCCCCATTCGTTCCAGCCGCTCGGCCGCCCGAAGGGCCCCCGGGGCGAAAAAGTTGGCGCTCATGCCCTTGATCGAGTGGGCGGCCCGTTCCACCTTCTCGGATTCGTCGGCGTCGATGGCCCGGTCCAGCTCCGTCATCAGGATTGGCAACTCTTTTCGAAAGAGAATGATTAAATCCTCAAGCAGTTTACGGTCGCTGTCCACTAAAGCCAGGACCTCTTCCAGGTTGACCGCCTCGCCGGCCCGGTTTCCGGCCGCCGCCTTTTCTATGACTGCGTAAAATTCTTCTCTTTTTATTGGTTTGGAGACATAGGCGTCCATCCCCGCTTGCAGGCAGCGCCTCTTGTCCTCTGCCAGGGCATGGGCGGTCAAGGCCACTATCGGGAGGTGTCCTCCGGTTCGTTCTTCTTTTTTTCTGATAAACCGGGCGGCTTCTAGCCCGTTCATCTCGGGCATTTGAACGTCCAAAACAGCCAAGTCGAATCGGTTTTGCTGCAAGGCTTCCACCGCGGCCCGGCCGTTCGAGACCGCCGTAACCTCGTGACCTCGTTTGGTCAACAAGGTCACAAACAGTTTCTGGTTCAGGGCATTGTCTTCGGCCAGTAAAATCTTCAGTCTTCGGTCGGTCTGATCCATGCTCGGTCGCCTCGGGTCGACTTCCTTTTCCATCCGCCTTCCCATCAGGTTGATAATCGTTTCCAGGAGTTTGGACCTCCCTACCGGCTTGGTCAAAATGGCGGTGTGCGGCCAAATCTCCTTTGACCAACCGTGTTCCATGGCAATCGAAGAAGTGAGGAAGATTAAGGGTAAATCGGCCAGGTTTTCCTTTGATCGGATTAAACGGGCCAGTTCGAAGCCGTCCATTTCCGGCATGTGCACGTCCAGAATGGCCAAGGCTATTGCTTCATGGGTCCGCTCCAACCTCTTCAACTCCTCAAAGGCCTTGGGTCCGCTTTCCGCCTCGATCGGGACCAAGCCCCAAGCCGAGACTTCCTCTCTCAGGATCATGAGGTTGGTCAAGTTATCGTCGACCAACAAGACTTTCAATCCATCGAGTTCCGGGCTCGCCTCCAGCCGAGACCTAACCATGTCCTGGACTTCCTGGACTTTGATGGTGAAATGAAACGAGGCGCCTTGGTCGGCTTTGCTCTCCAGCCAAATGCGTCCGTCCATCATCTCGACCAATTGTTTGGATATGGCCAGCCCCAGACCGGTCCCCCCGAAACGCCTGGTGGTGGATTCCTCGGCCTGGATGAATCTTTCGAAGATTTTTCCCAGCCGGTCCGGAGCGATGCCGATGCCTGTATCAGAGACCGTGAAATGGAGAACGACCTTTCCCTCCTCGTAACCGGCCTTGGTCACCCTGACCAGAACTTCCCCTTTGGTGGTGAACTTGACGGCGTTGCCCACCAGGTTAACCAAGACCTGGCGGAGCCGCTGGGAGTCACCCCGGATGAAAACCGGCGCCTCCGGTTCTATCAGTCCGATCAGCTCCAGGCCCTTTTCGTGGGCCTTCAGCGCCAGGACTTTCAGCGTTGTTTCGACCATCTCCCGCAACTCAAAATCAGTCTCTTCCAATTTCAGATAGCCGGCTTCGATCTTGGAAAAGTCCAGAATGTCATTAAGAAGGCCCAGGAGCAGTTCGGCCGAATCATGGGCCGATTGAATGAATTCCCTCTGTTCCTTGTTTAGGTCCGTGGTCAGGGCCAGGTCGGTCATGCCCAGGATGGCGTTCATAGGGGTGCGGATTTCATGACTCATGTTGGCCAAAAACTGGCTCTTGGCTTGGCTGGCCGCCTCGGCCTTTTGGGCCAGCTTCTCCATCTCTATCTTGGCTTCTTCCAGTTCAAGCTGGAGGGCGGCCGAAAGGTCGAGGGTTTTTTGCAGTTCCTGGGCGTGCAACTCGGTCGCCCGTTTGGCCTGGGCCAACTCCTCTTCGGCCTGTTTGAGGTCGGTGATGTCATAAAAAAAAGCCAACACGGCCGGTCGGCCTTCCCAGTCGATCATGACCGTCGAGGCCCTCATCCATTTGGTCTTGGCTTTATTATCAACTATCCGAAACTGATAAATCCGGGAGACGCGTTTTCCTTTCAGCCGCACGGCGTATTGCCGGTTGACCGCTTTCCGGTCCTCCGGATGAATGAGCTCCTCGATGGGCCGGGACATCAATTCTTCCAGGGACCAGCCCAGGACCGTGGCTCTGGGGTTGGCGAATTTGACCAGGCCGTCCTGAATGACGCAGATGGCCTCCTGGGCCTTTTCCACCACCAGGCGATTTCCGGCCCCCTCCGCTAGGAGGGTCGCCTCTTTCTTGGCCCGTTCCAGGCCGGTTTCGACGGCGGCGGCCAATTCGGCTTCCCGAAAAGGCTTGACCAGGTAACCCAAGGGATAAGTCCGCTTGGCCCGGTCGATGAACTTTTTATCCGAGTGCGCCGTCAGATAAAGGATGGGAATGCCCCAAAGCGAGGCGATCTGTCCGGCCGTTTCGATCCCGTCCATATCTCCGGACAGGATTATGTCCATCAAGACCAGATCGGGTTTATCCCGCCCGGCTCGTTCCAAGGCTTCTTCACCGGAAGGGACCAGCGAGGTTACGCCGTAGCCCAGCCGTTCCAGGGAGGCCCGGACGTCTTCGGCCACGATGACTTCATCCTCGACAATCATAATGCTGGCCGGGGTCATGCCTCAGACCCCCCGCAGGTTCCCGCCGATTCAAATCTGATAGTGAATTTGGTTCCTTGGTCCTCCTCCATGTCCACGGTCCCCCCAAGCTGTCGTTCTATCAACCCGACCAACAGTTTAAGACCCAGGGATTCCGAGTTTCGCCAATCAGCCTCTTGCCCCAGTCCCACGCCGTCATCCTGGACCACGACCTCGACCAGCCCCGGTGCTGGTTGACCGACTTGAACCTGCACCTGTCCCGGCCGTCCATCCGGAAAACCATGTTTGAGCGAATTGGACAGCAGTTCATTCAAAGCCAGGCCGAGCGGCACGGCTTGGCCGAGGTTTAAATTTATCGGCTCAAGATTCAAAAACAATCCGACGCGGTTCCATCCGCCGTAGGAAGCCCAGACCCCTTGAGCCAGCTTGCCGATATATTCCTTGAGTTCCACCCGGGACCGGTCCCTCGACTGACAGAGAACTTCATGGACCAGGGCCATGGCCATGATCCGGTTTTGACATTCCCTGATGGCCTCCAAAACCTGCTCATCCTTTATTTTCAGGCGATAGAGATTGAGAAGGCTCGAAAGAACCTGCATGTTGTTCTTGACCCGGTGATGTATTTCCTGTATCTGAGTCTCCTTCTCCCGCAGCCGGGCCTTGATATCTTCCTGCCCCTGTTTGTAATCGGTAATGTCCTCAACCACGGCAATGAAAAATCCTGGCTGTTCGGCCTCGCCGACCGCCTCCGCCGAGACCCGGGCCCACATCAGCGAGCCGTCTTTTCGGACGAAACGGCTTTCCACGCTTTCGGACTCGAGTCCCCGGACCAGGAATGAGTCTCCGGGAAAAATCACCTGGGCCAGTCTTAAGCCCGGCAGCTCTTTCCGGCTGTAACCCCAAATCTTTGCGAGCCGCCGGTTGACCCTTAAAAACCTGCCTTCCAGACTGAGTTGAGCCATCCCCACCGGCGCCTGTTCGAAGATGGCCTGGAAATTCGGCCCATTCCTTTTTGACCCGTCCACAGGTTTGGACCTAGGCGCTTCTTCGTGGTTTTTTCGGGCCGACCTTTTATGAAATTGTAAATCTTCGCCCGAAATTTTTTTAGGGGATTTGGACTCTTCATCCACCAACCGACCTCCGGAAAACCAAGCTAGGTTGGAAAATGTAAGTTGATCGAATTAGATAAGGCCGAGGCTGGAAATGACCGGTCCCCCTCCGGGCGGCGACCTTAAGAGTAACCTCTGGGTGATGACCGGTCCTTGCTCGGGAAAGGCCTTGCCCGATCCGAGCCTAACACCAATATCAAAGTCAGGGTAAATGACCATGGAATTCTCGATAAGGGCTCCCTGAATATAAACTTAACGCTGCTTTGACTCGGTTTACCAAATGAAAGCTTGCCCTCGGCCGGTTTAATGCCAAGGCAAGCTGAAACAAGAAAATCTTAAAAGCCGCGCCCCCACCCCGAGGGGCTATTAGCGAACGGTCTATATTTCTATCTGAAAATTTCCCGGAAAAGTAGGAGTATTTTAGGGGGTAAAAACCGGTGATGGTTCATGACTCCTTGAAGTCGCTCCTCTCGGCCGTTTCCTGGAGATAGGAACCTAAATTGGTCTTTCTTCCCCTCAGGCCGAGCTTGGCCCTGATCTTTTTACGATGGGCCTTGACAGTTTGGGGCGAGATGCCCAAGGTCTCGGCGATTTGATCCGTGGTCCGGCCCAGTTTGATCAAATTGGCCACCTCGATTTCGGTCGGTGTCAGACCCAACCTCCTGGACGACAGGGTCGAGGCGAACGGTCCGGCTATCTCGGCCAAGTTGGCCTCGATGGTTTCCATCAAGATTTTTTGCTGTTCATTCAAGGGGCTGTTCTTGAGCCTGGTCAAGGTCGGCTTGATTAAGGACTCGACCGAGTCAAGCATCTTTTCCCCCAATTCGGCCTTATCCTCTTCCCAGTGCCGCACCAGGACTTTCAAGGCCGTCTTTTCTTCCTCCAAGGTTTTTTCCACCGAGACCCGTCGTCCAACCTGGTCGGCCAATCTGGCCCGGATCTCAACCAGTTCCCGGGTCAAGACCTCGACCCGGCCGGCCATGTCTTTACTGTTTTGAACCAGGGCCGCTTCGGCCGCCCGGCGTTTGGTCTCCCGGCCGGCTCGATACAAGGCCGTTTCGATGGTGGCCTTGAGTTCCAAGCTTTTAAAAGGTTTGACCAGATATCCGAAGGGCTCGACCTGTTTGGCCCGTTTTATTTTTTCCTCATCAGCGAAAGCCGTAATGAAAATGATCGGCAGGGGCTGGATGGTCCGGACCTCTTCGGCCGCCCGAATTCCGTCTTTTTCGCCCCGCAAAACGATATCCATCAGCACCAGGTCCGGATTACTCTGGACGGCCAGGGCCACCGCCTCTTCGCCGTCGGCCGCTTCCGCGCAGACCGAATAACCCAAGTATTCGACCTGGGTCCTTAAGTCGGCGGCCACGACGAATTCATCTTCTACGATCATTATTCTCGGCTGGGACATTGGGGTCCTCTTTCCATAAAAACCGTGGATATGGTCACCGGGATTGGGGGCCGATAGCCTCGGCGTCTGTTTTTGTGTGCAGAAAAGGGGACCGGTCCGAAATTTGCTCCCTTCGGCTGGAGATTACAGCCGGGAGCAAGGGCCTGGCTTGCCTGGCCTGCTACGTTTTCCCCCTCCCGGACGGGAAAATGAACCGGGGCGTATTGATATCCTTAATTCTTCAACCCGGCCCCGACTGACTTTATCCGGCCGATAGATTTTTCGAGGCCCAAAAATCCGGAACAAGGTCGCTAGGCCGGATACTTCAAGTTTAACATGAGTTATGTGAAAGCGATAACAACGTTCCGCACGAGAAATTCCGGGGAAATTTCCACAGGCAGTATACCTGATAGGTTGGATAGAGCGAAGAGACTGTGAAAGTATTGTCTATTTTGTATTTCTTAGACATATAACTATCTGAAATTACTAACAGCGGCTTTGGATTTCTTTATTTCTTTCACAGTCTCGGAAGGAAACCCGACGATTCTTCGTGACCCTTTATGTTTCGGGCATCCGTCCCGTAGGGATGGCGCCAAGGCGGACCGAGGTCTCAACCCCAGGTCTGTTTGAAAGGTGACGTTTGCTCCGGGACAATTGTTGACACCGTCCGGGTCTCCTGTTAGTTTGGTCTATCTTTTTAGGGCGCGGAAGGACATGGAACCGGGCCGGGTCATAGAATTCATCGAAGAAGGAAAATTTTTAACCGGTCTGGTCACCAGGATCAAAGGCTCCAAGCTGCTGGTCATTACGGAAACCGACCGGGAAATAAGCGTTTCCTCGGGACGGGTCCTTCATAATCCCGATCACCGCCTTGACCCGGCCAAACCCCGCCACGCTTTGGTCCAGACCCTCCGGGAAATTTCCGGCCGCCGCCAGGCCCTGAGCCGGGAAATAAATCTGACCGAACTTTGGGAACTGCTCGAGGGGGAAGGCGAGGAGTTCTCTTTCGGTTTTTTAGCTGAACTGGCCTGGTCCGGTCCCACCGGCCCCGATCACATGGCCGCGGCCTTGCGGGCGGTCTTCGCGGACGGCCTGTACTTCAAGATGCGTCCGGGCGGGGCCGAACGTCACGGGGCGGAAAAGGTCGAGCAGATCGCCCTGGCCCGGGCCCGGGAGGAGGAGCGGGAGAGGGAACTGGTCGAGGTTGGAACCTGGCTGGCCCAGGTCTGGTCCGGGGAGCCGGAAAATGAACCGTCCGACCGGGACCGGGTAATCAAAATTCTCCGGGACATAGCCGTTTCCGGACCCGAAGCGCCCGAATACAAGTGGGGCCTTAAACTCCTCGAACGGGCCGGTCTGAGCGGCGATCCCTGGCGGCCTTTCGAACTTCTGGTCAAAATGGGCGAATTGGGCCGCCACGAGAACCTCGACCTCATCCGCCACGAAGTCCCCCTGGCCTTTTCCGAGGCCGCCCTGGCCCAGGCCGCGGCCCTGGCCCGGGACCAGGTCTGGCTGGATGAGGATCGCCGGGACCTGACCCACCTCGAGATCATTACCGCCGACAGCGGCGGGGCCCGCGACTTTGACGACGCCGTCAGCCTTGAATTGAAAGAAGACCGCCTCATCGTCGGCGTCCACATCGCCGACGTGGCCGCGGTCGTTCCTCCGGAAACCCCGCTGGACCAGGAAGCCCGGAACCGGGCCACCTCCATCTACATGCCCGACCTGCGCCTGACCATGCTGCCCGATATTCTCTCCGAGGAATGCCTCAGCCTCAAACAAGGCTTGATCCGACCGGCTTTCTCCCTCCTGGCCGAAATGAACGAATCGGGCGAGATACTGGGTTTCGAGTTCACTCCCAGCCTGATTACGGTCAAACGGCAATTGACCTATCAGGAAGTGGACGAAGCCGTTCACTATGACCTGCTTTTGGGCCGCCTGTTGGCCTTGAGCCGGGCGCTCAAGGCCCGAAGGGTGACCGGCGGGGCCATGATCCTGCCCCTGCCCAAACTGAACGTCTATCTGACCCCTGAAGGAGAGATCGGGGTCAACCTGACCCTGTGGGATAATCCGGGCCGGGCCATGATCACCGAGTTCATGATCCTGGCCAACCACCTGGCCGCCCGGCTCCTGACCGACCGGGGCGTGGCCTGCCTCTATCGGACCCAGGATGAGCCGGCCGAGCGGCTCGTTGACGGAGGGACTAATTGCCGGGACCTTTTCCTTTGCCTTCAGCAACGCCGCTTCCTCAACCGGGTCACTTGGAGTCTCGAGCCAAAACCCCACAGCAGCATGGGTCTGGACGTCTATACCTACATCTCCTCGCCCCTCCGCCGTTACGTGGACCTGGTCGTCCAAAGGCAGCTCCGCTCCCTGGTCCGCCTAGGCCGGCCCGCCTATTCCCCGGAAGAAACGGGCGAAATCCTGACCCGGGTCGAACCGGTCATCCGCCAGGCCCTGCGCATCCAAAACAACCGCAGGCGCTACTGGCTGCTCCGCTACTTCGAAACCTTGGGTCCCAAGGTCTTCGAGGCCCTGGTTCTGGAAAAGCTGCCCTATCGCTGGCGCATTTTCCTGCCCGAACTCATGTTGGACGCCGACTTGCCTCCCCAGCCGGGATTAGACCTGGCCCCCGGCCAAAAGTTTATGGTCCGGGTCAAAAAGGTCCAGGCCAGGACGGGGGCGCTTAAATTCGAGCCGGCCTAGATCAGGGCGTAACCGTTCGGTTATCGGTGTCCCGCACTTCCGTCGGATAGTCTGAAAGAGGCGGGAATCGCCCCGGTTCATTGAACGGTTACCTTTGGGCCGCTTTGACCATGGCCATCAGTTCAAAAACCCGGTCCACGGTCTTGCGGGCCAGCGACAACCCGAAATCGTCCTTTAAAACTTGATGTTTGTCCTTGGAGCCGAAAGACCCTTCGCCGCCCAGACTGGTCAGCCCGGACCCGCCGAACGCCCCCGGCGCGGCCAAGATCATTTCCATGACCAAAAAAGCCAGGTGCATGCTCAATAGCGACGTCTCCAGGCCGCCGTGGCGGTACCAGGCCAGGGACAGGCCCGCCCCGACCTTGTTTTTCATGCCTCCGGGCACGGCCTTGCCGTAATGAACGGCCCGCAACCGGTCGATCACCCGGGCCATGTGGCCGCTCAGGCGGCAGAAATAGACCGGCGTGGCCAAGATGATTCCGTCAGCCGGAATGACCGCCTCGTAAATCTGCTTCATGTCGTCGTCGATGGAACAGATGCGCTCGGGAGTCTGCTTGAACATACAATGATTGCATTGAAGGCAATCCTCGATCTTCAGGCGGCCGGCCTCGATCAGGGTGATCTCGGCATCCGGCCTATTCAGATGCGACTTGACCGCTTCGGACAGAAACAGATGGGTGTTGGAGTCCTTGACCGGACTGGTGGAAATCCCCACGAGTTTGAACATGAACCTACCTCCTTGCTCTGCGGCGTTTTCTTGTCATCTAGAAAGATTTTAACGATCATCTCCTTATGGCCTTCATGTCCCGCTCGGAAAACCCGCTTTCAATGTACCGGACTGCTGCTTCGACGCCGTCATTTTCCTCGGCCAAAACCTCGGCCCATTCCCGAGTCCTGACTCTCATGGCTTCATCCCAAACGCTTCGGTCGACGGCCGCCGTCAGTTTGGCCGCGGTCAAGCGCGACCGCCAAATCGGTTGCGGCCCCAAGCCGTTTTTCCAGACCCGGCGGCCCCAGTAATACTGGTCCATAATCTGAGGGATGATTATTTGCGGAATCCCGGCCCGGACCGCCGTGGCCGTGGTCCCCGCACCGCCGTGATGGACCACCGCCGCCGTTCGGGGAAAAAGAAGGTGGTGCGGTGTGTCGCCTACGACCAGACCGTCCGAATCAACCAACCTCGACCCCAGACCGGCCCAACCCCGCGATAGAATGATCCGGTGTCCGGCCGAACGGACGGCCTTTATCACCAGTTCGGTCAAGGCCTCGGGCTCGGCGCTGGGCATGCTGCCGAAACCCACGTACACCGGGGCCGGCCCCGCAGCCAGGAAGTCCTCCACCTCCAGGGGCAACTCTCCAGGCTGATTCAAATGAAAATGCCCGGCCTGGAAACAAGAGGGCTTGACGTCTTCCGGGACCGGAGCCATAACCCGGTCGGCGGCCACGATCACCTTACGGCCCAGAACGTGGTCCCAAAAATTCGGGACGGGCTTTAAGCCCCGTCGCCGCCGATAACCGTTGAGCTTGCTTTTTAGGCCGAAAAGATCGATCCGGTCCGTGGCGGCCCAGGTCAACCGGTTCACCCAGGCCGGCAGAAAGTGTTCGCGGATGATCGGGAAGGGGTGCCGGCTCGAAGGCAGAATCCCCGGACAAAAGGCGATGAAAGCGTAAGGGACCTTCACGATCTCGGTCGCCGTGGGCAGGCCCATGACCAGGGACGCCCCCAAAACCAGGTCCGCCCCCTGGATGATTTCCGGAAACCGGGCTAGCTGGACCTTGAGCTCACCCCGGAGAAACCGGGCGAAGGCCAAGGCGGCCCTAACCGTGTGCGCCTCGGGCTGGGTGATTAAAAAGCTTTGGAGCGGAGTCCCCACGGGCCGGAAAGGGCAACCCCGGCCCTCGGCCCAGGATGTGAAATCAGGCGGACCGACCAGGAGCGTCTGGTGTCCGGCCTCTCTCAAGGCCAGGGCCAGGGCCAAAAGGGGCTGAACGTCGCCGCGGGAGCCGTAAGTGCATAAAACGATCTTCATGGCGGACCCGGACGGAATACTCCCCGGGCTGGTTCACACCCGCCGTAGAAACAAGTTTTTTTCAACTCCGGCGCAGCCTGATGGTCACCGCGTTTTCCCGGTCGGGACATTCAACGGTCAGCTCATCGGCGTCGGCCCAAGGATACTGTCCGCCGAAAAGCATCAGGCTCACGCTGGGAAAAATGTCGTGGTAAAAAAAACCACACAGCCCGCCCGTGTCCCAGCAGGTCAGACTCAGCTTGTCTCCGACCTTATGGCCGGCCGTGCATTCGCCCTTGACCGATAAAACTTCCGCCGTCAACGGCGTGATATCCGGGGGATTCTGGGCCATGTTCCGCCTCCTTTCGGCTGTGATTTTCTTTTTTCGTTACCCGTGCCGGCGCTTCCTTGACCCGGCCCTGACGGAGGGTTGTCTTCACCCTCATCGCCTCTTGTTTTTCACTATCGCCGTAGCAACTGTCTTATCTGTCAAGTAGGGGCGCACGGCCGTGCGCCCCTACCAAAGCCCGAATCGCGGCCCGCGCCCACGCTCCAGAGACTGTGAAAGTATTACCTATTCTGTATTTCTTGCACATGTAAATATATGAAATTAATAACAGCGAGTTTGTGTTTCTTGATTTCTTTAACAGTCTCTTCAATTTTGGGAAACCCGTCTTCGAAGCTCCAGGCTCTCCGGGTGGTCCCGATAACTTGTTGTCGCGGCTCACAGGCGCAAGAGGCGCCTCCGCCTGGTTCGGCAATAAGCCCCGGCCTCAACTTCCCGCAACCTCCGACTCATCCACTTTCTCGCCCAGCCGGGCCAAAAAGGCCTCCCGCCGGGACTTGGGCCAGCGTGAACAATAGGCCGGCTTGCCCGACATGACCCGCTTCATGCACAAAGAGCAGGTCGGTTCGCACCGGTTAATGGGCTCCGCGATCTCGCCCTTGGCCTTTTTCGGCCAAAGCGGATCGGCCAGCAGGACCCGGGCCAGGCCGATCAAGTCCGTGCTTTTTTGTTTCAAAACCCTTTCGGCCGTTTCCGGGCTCTGGACCCGCCCAGCCATGATCACCGGCGTCCGGGGGGCCGCCTTCTTCACCGCCGGGGCCGTCTCCGCCCAATAAGCCTCCTTCTTCTCTTTCTCGGCATATTGGGGCAGCATGAAAGAATCGTAAGTCCCGGTCATGACCGACAAGTAGGCCGCGCCGCGCTTCTCCAACTCGGCCGCCAAAATCGAAGTCTCCTCCAGATGCAGCCCGTCCGGGAGTTCCTCATCGATCAAAAACCGGTACCCGACCGGGTAATCCGGACCCACCGCGGACAAGACCGCCTCGACCGCCCGCAGGGGAAATCGCATCCGGTTCTCCAAGGAACCGCCGTATTCATCGCTCCGGCGGTTGGTCCGGGGCGAAAGGAACTGGACCAGCAGGTACCCCGTGCCCCCGTGAATCTCCACCCCGTCAAACCCGGCCGCCTTGACCCGGCCGGCCGCCGCCCCGTAAGCCCTGATCATGCGTTCGATCTCCGCCCGGGTCATCTCCCGGGCCCTGCCTCCCGCCGGGTCGGCCGAAGGGACCAGTTTTTCACGGGCGTAGGCGTACCGGCCGGCGTGATTGATCTGAAGAAAAGCCAAGGCCCCTTGGTTCTTGATCGTCCGGGCCAGGGTGGCCAGGCCGGGCAGGAAACGGTCGTCATCCAGGCGCAGGCTTAAAGGCGAACCCAGACCGGACGGGTCCACCGCCCCGTTTTCCACCACGATCATGGCCGCCCCGGAAGCGGCCATTTCCCGGTAATGATCGAGCAGAAGCCCGCTGGGCGTCCCGTCCGGCCTGGCGTAATTCAAAAACAGCGGGGCCATGGTGATCCGGTTTTTCAGGGTCAGGCCTTTCAGCCTGAAGGGTTCAAAAAGCAACGATGATTCCGTCATGGTTCACTCCTCCTCTATCGGCGACATTCATTAAAATCACGCCACTAGGCCGAACGGCAGCACCGGAATCCGACCAGGTTCCGGTCGTTGTCCACAATGAGCTGACCCCGGTTGGTCAGCCGCCGCCGCCTGGTCATCTCCCCCCAATCGCCGCCCCGGCCTCAATCAGGACCTCTTCGACCTGTTCGGCCAACTGTCCGCCCCACTCGAGATTTATGCGGTTAACGGTTCAAAACGATGATCTTTAATTGTTCCTATCATAAATCAGGCCTGTTTGTCAGCTCCCTGCCGGTGCAATTTCTTGAGCCCGCTTCAACTTTGTGTTAAAGTAGCTCATCTTTCAAGTAAACATCGCGGAGGTGGCGGCATGATCGGACTAGTGGCCAAATTGCCTGTCAAGGAAGAAAAAGTGGACGAAGCAGTCGAATTAGTAAAGAAAGTCATGGTCGATGTGGCCAAGGAAGACGGGACGCTCCTGTACACCCTGAACGTCGACAAGGCCAAACCCAACACCCTGGTCATTATGGAGCGTTATAAAGACAAGGCCGCCCTGGATTTCCACTCTTCGACCCCTTATTTCAAGGAATTCTTCGGCAAGATGGGCCCCCTGCTGGCCGGAAAGCCGGAAATATCGGCCATGAACGAAATCGCTTCGATTTGACCGGGCTGATCGATTTTTCTCGGAGACATAAACTATCAGTAAAAGGCGGCATTTTCCGGTTCTTTCTGCCCGGCCTATTTCCCTGGAGGCCTACTTGTGCAGGAACCGTCACGCCCTTTAAGGCCCAACCGGGAAATGAAAGTCCGGTTACATGAGGCGTGGTTGTTTTTCCCGCCCGAGATCTCCAAGCCGTTGTTCCCGCGAAAGGGAACCCGGTCTTCGTTACGGTTCTTTTCTGGACCCCTGCTGGCGCGGGGGTGAGGGGTGGAGCTTCGGGTCAGGTGAAAAAGACGCATTCAGTGTCGACTTTCAGATAAATGACGTATAGTTACCAACGTCATTCCCGCGCAAGCGGGAATCCAGGCCACTAATAACTGATAGATTACTCGTAGACTGGTGGAATCTGGCTCTTGGGGCCTGGGAATAGCCGGTCCCAAGGCTGGTTTTGACTAGGGAGCAAAGAGGTGCAACATGAACCAATACCGAACCCTGCTTTATGAGGTCCAAGGACCCATCGGCCTCCTGACCCTGAATCGTCCGGAGCGCCTCAACGCGGTCAACGAGGAAATGATCGAGGAACTGGAAAAATTCTGGTTCGCCCGCCGTCACGACCTGGACACGAGAGTCCTCATCTTTCGGGGCGCCGGAGACAAGGCCTTTTGCTCCGGACTGGACATCAGGGACACTTTTCCCCAGCTCGGCCGGGCCGATATCCAGACCATGTATCGCCTTCAGGCCCGGGTGGCTCGGGTCATCCTGGCCATGCGCCAAGCCCCCCAGCCGATCATTGCTTTGGTCGTCGGCGCGGCCGTGGGCGGCGGACTCAGCCTGGCCTTGGCCGCCGACCTGCGCCTGATCTCGCCGGACACCCGTTTCGGCGCGGCCTACATCAACAACGGCATGGGCGGGGCCGACTGCGGCTCCAGCTACTTCCTGCCCAGGTTCATCGGGGCCGGCCGGGCCTACGAATTTCTCCTGACCGGCGACTATATCGACGCCGAAACCGCTTTAACCCTCGGCCTGGTCAGCCGGGTCCTGCCCCGGGAAAAACTCCTGGACGCCGCCCTGGACCTGGCCGGCCAGATGTGCCGGAAAAACCCTTTAGGCCTGCGGCTGACCAAGGAGGCCATCAACTGCAACCTCGACGCCGCCGGCCTGGAACAGGCCCTTAACCTGGAAGACCGCAACCAGACTTTGTGTATGGCCACCATCAGGTACGAAGGCCAGTCACCGGACACAAGGTGACCGAAACCGTTTTATGGGAATATTATTTTCGGGTGACCCCCGATCCCGCCCAGGCGCGATTTTCGGGGTTCCGCAAGCGCAAGAAGCGGCCTCAAACTGAACATGAACGCCAGAACCTGACATAAATAAGTTTCCGTCCATGACAATTTTCACCCCAGGAGGTCCAATCATGTCCCAACCCGTAGTTCTAGTCGAAAAAAAGGAAGGCTTGGCCGTTCTGACCCTTAACCGCCCCCAGGCCATGAACGCCATGTCCTGGGAACTCCGCCAGGCCCTGACCGCGGCCTTTGAGGAATTGACCCTGGACCCCGACCTCCGGGTGGTCATCCTGACCGGGGCCGGCCGGGCTTTCTGCGCCGGCATGGACCTCAAGGAGCTCTCCTCCGAGGCCGGCTTCGGCCAACCCGAGGAAGGTCCGATCGGGTTGAAACTTTTTCAGACCATCTGGAATTTCGACCGGCCCATCATCGGCGCCGTCAACGGCCCGGCCGTGACCGGCGGCTTCGAGCTGGCCCTGGGTTGCGACATCCTCTACGCTTCGACCGAAGCCCGCTTCGCCGACACTCACGCCCGGCTGGGCCTTCGGCCCGGCGGCGGCCTCAGCCAGAAACTCCCCCGCATCATCGGCGAAGCCCGGGCCAAGGAAATGTCCTTCACCGGCAACTTCATCAACGCCGATCAGGCCCTGGCCTGGGGCCTGGTCAATCGGGTCCTCCCCCCGGATGAGCTCCTGCCCGCCTGCCGGGCCCTGGCCCAGGACATCATCTCCTGCGTGCCGGCCACGATCAAGGATTACAAGAAACTTATCACCCAGGGCATGGCCAAGTCCCTGGAGGAGGGTCTCCGCCTGGAAGGCGAACTGTACGAGGAACAGGCCCGCAAATTCTCTCCCGAAGGCGTGGCCGCCAGACGTCAAGGAGTCCTGGACCGGGGCCGCGAACAGAAAAACAGTTAGAGCCAAGCCGGTTAAGTAGGGACCCGGCCCGCCGGATCCCTACCCATCATATATTCGTTTGAGCCGATTCCCGATAGATTACGGCCGACCAAGTCGCTTGCGCCCAAACACCTGTGTTTTCGCGATCAACATGAGACAGTCGTTCCATGGCCCAAGGGATGGAGTCCTGCTCCGATAAAAACCATTCCGGGTCAAAACCAATCGAGCGGATCGACAGATCGGAAAACTTTCTTCTTAATTTGGTTAAATAGGAATTAACATTTCCTGTAAGGCTCTAAGATTTAATAGACTGTTATTTTTATGAAAAACGCGGTCTAAGTCCTGAAGGGCCTGTCTTGCCTGTCCAAAAGGAAATAGCAATTCCTGTTATCTAACCGATCCCGCCGGATAAATCATATAAAATCAAACAATTAAATATTTTGCACGAATATTGCTTGTAGATCAGTCAGAGGTATCTGCTGGGCTGGGCTCCAATAAGATATTGGATGTCCAGCCCAACTGCGTTGGAAGAGACGATCAGTTAAACAGCAAGCTCGGGCGGCGATAAGGCGTGAGAGATGCGGGCGGAGCTTGAGTTTGTTTTTTTGACCGTAGGGATATTTGTTTCTGGCTCTGGAGAAGGGTAAAGATATGCGAAGGGTTTATAGTTTGGATTATTCCCGAAATCCGGCCGGAGCGATGCGGCCGGCCTCGATTCGTCTGGTTAGAAGGAATCAACCTTTATTTCGATCAAGTGAATTGAACGACTCAACGGCCAGGGTGATCATAACCCTGGGTTTTTTCCTTGCTTTGGGACTGGCTGTTTGGTTTTGGATCAACTCTCCCGATGAAGTCATCAAGATAAAGGACCAAATCAAGGGCGCCCATCTCGGTCACCTGCTCGGTGGAGCGATCGGCCTGAACACCCTGGTGCTGATTTGGCGGATTATTTTGGTCAGGAAATACCGGCCGGCCCTGCCTTGTCCCGATATACATCTGCCTGTTTGCACCGTGGTGGTCCCGGCCTACAATGAGGGGCGTCACGTTTTGGCAACTCTGCGCAGTGTGGCGGCCAGCGATTACCCCATGGATAAACTCCAGATCATCGGGGTGGACGATGGGAGCAAGGACGACACCTGGTCTTGGATGCAGCGAGCAGCCCAGGAACTGGGTTCCAAGATTGAATTGATCCGTCTGCCGGTCAACTGCGGCAAGCGTCGCGCCCTTTATGAAGGTTTCCGCCGAGCGGTCGGTGAAATCCTGGTGACCATAGACAGCGACTCCCTGATCGAGCCTCGGACCTTGAGGTACCTGGTCAGTCCGTTCCGCCACGATTTGTCCGTCGGGGCGGTGGCCGGCAACGTCCGGGTCCTCAACATCAAGGAAGGCCTGATCCCCAGGATGTTGGACGTCAATTTCACTTATTCCTTTGACTTCATCCGGGCCGGCCAGAGTCGGGTCAACACGGTCATGTGCACGCCGGGGGCTCTTTCAGCCTACCGACGCTCGGTGATCGACCCGTTGCTCAACGATTGGCTTAACCAGCGGTTTTTAGGCCGGCCCGCCAACATCGGCGAGGATCGAGCCCTGTCCAACCTGGTCCTGCGCTCCGGATACCATGTCCACTTCCAGCGGGAGGCCGTGGTTTTCACCAAGGTCCCCACGGGTTACCAGGGTCTTTGCAAGATGTTCTTGAGATGGGCCCGCAGCAATATTCGGGAAACCCTGGTCATGTCCGGGTTCATCTTCAAACAGTTCCGGCGGACCCCGGCTCTCGGAGCCCGAATCAATCTGCTCTTAGGTCTGTTCAGTATGACCGTCGGCGAATTTCTTAAAACCGGCTCTTTCTACTGCCTGATTCTTAATCCCATCCTCTTCCTCAACGTTCCCTTGGGTGCGGTCGTTGGTTGTCTGCCGCTGGCCGTTTTCTATGCCTTGTCCCGCCAAGAAGGCAGAAATTGTTTATGGGCCTTCCCCTACACCTTGTTTTGGACTTTCGGTCTTTCCTGGATCAGCCTTTATGCCTTGTTTACCGCCCATCGCTCCGGCTGGCTGACCAGAGAAATCAAACAACCGTCTCCCGCGTTCAAACCGGTGGTCCGCCCGACCTCGATCTCGGCCTCCAACCTGAGCGCCGGGATGGGTTTCGACACCTGGCCCGAACCGGTGCCCGTCCCGATCCGTCTGGAGGCTTCAAGATAAAATATCCGGCGGGATCAACCATCTGAATCTCTGTCAAAATATCGGTGAAAAGACCGAAGGGGAACGAGTCCAAGCTCCTCGCGGCGGCCTGTCCCGGCGAGGCTGAGAAGGCAAGACCGGTCATCCTTGGGGCTTCGCTTTTTTCTTTTAATATTTATAATGATATCAATTCAATAATTCAAAAACCGCCCGGTCGAGCCCCTCATTGGATCGCCAAAGGGTTTTCTCAATCGGGGTGACGGTCTATAATTGTTTGGACGAAAGGGAAGGGGAAGACCAGGCCCTGGCCCCCGGCCCTGAGAAGTGATCATGACAGAGGCGAGGACATTTGAAGGCCGGCTAGCCGAACTTGTTCCCCCGCCGGGGGGGAAGATGTGTTTTTACGGCCTGAATCGTTCCGCCGCCGCCTTTATTCTGGCCCGTATTCTCTCCCGTCGTCCCGAGACCTATTTGGTTTATATGCCTACGCCCCTTGAAGCCGAGGACTTTGTCCGGGACCTGGTTTTTTTCTGGCCGGAAGGAGCGAAGGCCGGAGCAATATTGCTTTTACCCGGCTACGAGGTCTCGCTGTTCAGTGGTGAATCGCCCGCCGCCGATCTGGTTTTTGCCCGGCTGACCGCCCTTTACGCCTTGCTCTCCGGCCGGCGGCCTTTAGTGGTGGTGACTTCGGCCCCGGGCGCCCTCCAGTTGTCCTTGCCCAGACAGGCTTTGTCCGAAGCGGCCCAACTTCTGGAAGCGAATGAGGAAGTCGACCGCGAATCGCTGGTCGGCCAACTGGTCCGATCCGGCTATTACTCGACCAGTCTGGTCCAATCCCAGGGTGACTTGTCCGTGCGCGGCGGCATCCTGGACCTCTTTCCGCCAGGTCAACCCAGACCCATTCGGGCCGAGTTTTTCGGCGACTATATCGAATCCCTCCGGACTTTCCGAATTCTGGATCAGCGTTCGGTCGAGGAGATAAAAGAAATCATCGTCCTGCCGGCGGCGGAGGCCATTTTTACCCCGGATCGGGCCGCCAAAGCGGCGGCGGCTCTCGAGAGCTTGGCCCGGAAATCCGGCTGGCTGGACCTCCTTTGGAAGCCCCTGGTGGAAAAGATCGGTCAGGCCCAATTTTTCGAGGGTTTGGAATCGTTTCTGCCTCTTTTTTACGAGCGTCTTTCTTCGGTGGAAGATTACGCTTCCCGCGAGATGGTCAGGGTGATTTTCGAACCGCAACGCTTGTTCGAAGCCGCGGCCGAGCATACGGCTCGCCGGGAAGCCGATTTGGAGAAGGTCCTGGCCGAGGAACGCCCTCATCTGCCTCTGGAACAGCTCTATTTATCCCCGGAGGCCTTGCGACAATCCCTTCAAGGCGGGCGTTTGATTGAAATCGGGGACCTGGCTTTCCCGGACCGGGGAAAGGAGACCCAGACCCATGATTTTTCAACCGAAACCAACGAGGACCTGCGCATCCTGATTGATCGATCCAGGGATTCGGCCGGACTGTTGGGCCCTCTGGCCGCCCGAATCAAGGCTTGGCTGAGCAGGGGCTTGGATGTTGTTCTGGCTTGCCACACTCGGGAACAGGCCCGCCGAATGATGGGCCTGTTTGAGAACTACAGCCTCTATCCCCAGCTTGAACTCGACGGAGTCGATCAGTTCATCGAAGCAGGCGTTCGTTTCCGAATTGTCGTCGGTTTTCTTTCCGCCGGCTTTGTTTTACCGGCTTTCGGCCAGGCCTTTGTCACCGAAGATGAACTCTTCGGACCTAAACGACGTTTGATGCGGCGGGCGGCCGAGGAAGTCAAGGGCATACACCTGTCCAGTTTTCAGGATTTGGGCGTGGGCGATTTCGTGGTCCACGCCGACCACGGAATAGGCCAATACCTGGGACTGGTCAAACTCGAGGTGGACGGTCGTCCGAATGATTATCTTGACCTGGTATACAAGGACGGGGACAAACTCTATGTGCCGGTGGACCGCTTCAACGCCGTCCAGAAGTACGTGGGTTCAGATGACCATCCGCCGGCCTTGGACCGTCTCGGCGGGGCTTCCTGGGAACGGGTCAAGGCCAGGATCAAGGCCTCGATTCGGGAAATGGCCGAGGAATTGCTTAAACTTTATGCCGCCAGGCAGGTCAAGGCCGGTTACGCCTTCGGTCATAGAGACAGCATCTTCAGGGAGTTCGAGACCTCTTTCGAGTATGACGAGACCCCCGATCAGATCGAAGCCATCGACCAGGTCCTGGAGGATATGGCCTCGGCCAAGCCCATGGACAGACTGGTCTGCGGAGACGTGGGCTACGGCAAGACCGAAGTGGCGGTCAGGGCGGCCTTCAAAGCGGTTCAAGAGGGCAAGCAGGTGGCCTTCCTTGTCCCGACCACGGTCTTGGCCGAACAGCATTTCCAGACCCTGACCCGCCGCTTGCAGTCTTATCCTGTTTTGATTGAAGTCCTGTCCCGTTTCAAGAGGCCGTCCGAGCAGCGGGATATCATCAGCAGCCTGACGGCGGGACAAATCGACATCATCATCGGCACTCATCGTCTGCTCCAGCGGGACGTGGTTTTCAAGGACTTGGGACTCCTGATCATTGACGAAGAACACCGCTTCGGCGTGACTCACAAGGAAAAATTGAAAAAACTGCGGACCGAGGTTGACGTCCTGGCCCTGAGCGCCACGCCGATCCCTCGAACACTGCATATGTCCCTGACCGGGATTCGGGACCTTTCCACCATCCAGACCCCGCCCGAAGACAGGATGGCCATCAAAACCTACCTGCTCAAGTTCGACGAGACCACCATATGCGAAGCCATTGCCCGGGAACTGGATCGGGGCGGACAGGTCTTTTTGGTCCATAACCGGGTCAAGGACATCGACCTTTTGACCCAGCGGCTGAGAAGGCTGATGCCCCTGGTTCGTTTCGGCGTGGCCCACGGTCAGCTAAAAGAGCGGGACCTGGAAAAAGTGATGGTCCAATTTCTGCGCCGGGAGATAGACGTGTTGGTGGCGACCACCATCATCGAATCCGGCCTGGACTTTCCCTCGGCCAACACCATCATCATCAACAACGCCGACCGGCTGGGACTGGCCCAGATCTACCAGTTACGCGGCCGGGTCGGCCGGTCCACCGAACAAGCCTACGCCTATCTGCTGGTGTCCGGGGAAGACAAATTAACCCGGGACGCCCGCAAGCGCCTTAAAGCCTTGATGGATTTTTCCGAGCTTGGAGCCGGATTCAAAATAGCTCTTCACGATTTACAGATTCGTGGAGCGGGCAACATGCTGGGAGCCGCCCAGTCCGGCCAGATCGCCGCCGTCGGTTATGAAATGTACCTGCAACTCATGGAGAAGACCATCAGCGAGCTTAAAGGCGAGGAGTACATTGAAGATTTCCAGCCGGAGATCGTCTTGGGACTGCCGGCTTATATCCCAGAAGACTACGTCCCGGACACGGAACAGCGCCTGGTCCATTATCGGCGGTTGGCCTCGGCCGGAGGAACGGCCGAACTTGAAGACCTGGCCACGGAAATGCACGATCGTTATGGTCCGCCGCCGCTGGAGGTGGAAAACCTGTTAATGGTCATGGAACTCAGGCCCTGGTTAAAGAAGGCCGGCGTCAAAAAACTGGAAATGGGCGGCGGCGGATTAACCTTCTCTTTCGTGAACCAAGGGCGGGTCGATCCGGATAAAATCCTGGCTCTCGTGGCCAAATATCCCGACCAGGCCAAACTGTCCCCGGAAGGGCGGTTGTTTTTATCTTTGGGCGGTTTCGACGGTCCCAAAGGGTTAAGCCGGGTAAAAAACATCTTGCAAGAGTTGGTTTGAGGGGCTAATATGCGGACGATAAAGGCATTTTGGCCTAAATCCCCGTCAAGGCTGATAAAATTTTTGAGGAAGGCCTTAAAATTAGCCGGACCTAACGCAGCGCTTGCCTCTCTTTTTGTTCTGTTGACAACCATTACGGTAAGCTGTGATTCCAAGATTGGCGATGAAACAGCCGCATTGGTCAACGGTCGGGCTATTTCCATGGAAGACTTGGCTTTAGCGTCGAAATTCTCCACGGATCGTCTTTCGGCCTCAGAGGAGGGAAAACTTTATTCGGAGCTTTTGGAACAACTTATCGAGGAAGAGTTGATAGTTCAGGAAGCCGCCCGCCGGGGAATAAAGATATCCGAGAGGGAACTGGCCGAAAAGGTCCAGGAGGTCATGAACGATTATCCCGGCCAATCCTTTAACGAAATGCTTATCCGCGAATATATCGATTTCGAGGCTTGGAAAGAAGAATTGCGCCGGAACATGTTGATTCAGGCCGTCACCAAATCCGAGTTGAACTCCAGAGTGACCCTGACCGCCGAAGAATGGTCGGCGTTCATTAAAGAGCAGGGTCCGGTTAAGCCCGAACCGGTTAAAGTCAGAGTCGAACACATCACTTTTCCCGATCGCCTTCAGGCTGAGCAGACCCTTAAAAAGATCAGGTCCGGTCAGGATTTCGACCAAGCCGCCCGGGAGTTGACCGATTCGGTTTCGGCCGGGGAAGTCGGCCGGCCGATTTGGGTTTACCCCCACAGACTGCCCGAGCCGCTGGCAAAAACCCTTTCCGAAAGCAAAGAGGGCCAAGTGACCTCCGTCGTGGAAACCGGTTCCGGTTACTCGATTTTCAAGGTCATTGAAGTCCGCGGAGAGGTATTTCCGGAGCCGGAAGAAGTTCTTGCCAGACTCCGCGGTCAATTTCAAGAACGACAAGAAGCTGATGCATTTACCAAGTGGATAGCCGAACTTAGGAAACAGGCCGAGATTATGGTCAATCCTAGCCTGAAAGCGGAGGCCGGTTCGGATTCCACAAACAGATAAAAGAGGTGAAACATATGCTCCGAACTTTTTTCATGTGGCTGCTGTATTTTGTTCTGGCGGCCGCCCTGAACGTCTCTCCGCTCGGAGCCGAGGTGGTGGACCGAATCGTGGCCACGGTCAACGGAAAGATCATAACCATGAAGGAACTCAATGACCGGCTGACAGCGGTGGTCAAGGCGTCCAAAATCGATAATCAAGATCAGGTCAATGAGTTACGTCGGGATGTTTTGGAAATGATGATTGACCGGGAATTGGTTCTCCAAGAGGCCAAACGTTTGAGAATCGAAGTTTCCAAGGAAGAGGTTGAAGAGGCCTTGGCCAGGATCAAGGACTCGCAAAATATGACCCAAGAACAGTTCGAAGAGGAAGTCGCCCGCCGCGGCGGCAACATGGAAATTCTCAAATCCGATATGGAAGTGGACCTGCTCAGGTCCCGGATGATCAATATGGAAGTCCGTTCAAGGGTCGTGGTCCCGGCCGCTCAAGTCGAGGCTTACTTTAAGGAACACCGCGACGAATTCGACCTCAAACCCAAGGTCCATGTGCGAAACATCCTGATCGCCTTTCCGCCTGGCGCCGAGGAATCCGTTAAAAATAAGGCCGCGGCCCTGGCCGACAATATTGGGGCCGAAATCCGGGACGAACGTGATTTCGCCAAGGCGGCGGTCCAATACTCAGATGCGCCCAACGCCAAAAATGGCGGGGACCTGGGCCTGATCGCCTGGGAGGAGATCGACCCGCAGATAAAGGCGGTCCTTAAAGACCTTGAACCCGGCCAGGTCAGTAAGCCCTTGATGACAACCCAGGGCTGTCAGCTCTTTCTACTGGTCGAACGGCAAGATAACGATCCCCGGACCGAAGCCAGAATAAAGGAAGAAATCAGGGAGATGCTCACCAAGGAAATGCTCAAGAAGAAATATGAGGAGTGGGTCAAGGAACTTAAAGGCAAGGCCATCATCGACATTAAATTATAGTCATGAGCGAAAACAACGAAATACCTTGGATCAGGATTGATCGGATCGGCCGGCATGTCGGCGGCGAAGTCACCGTCAAGGGTTGGGTTTACAATAAACGCTCCAGCGGGAAGGTGCGCTTCCTTTTGGTCCGGGACGGGACGGGCCTTGTTCAGACGGTCATGAGTCAGTCCGATGTTCCGGAAGAAGTTTTTCGGACTTTTGATGATTTAACCCAGGAGTCTTCCGTAATTCTGACCGGTCTGGTTCGGGCGGATCGTCGGGCGCCGGGCGGCTGTGAACTGATCCTGAGCGGCCTGGAATTGGTTCATCGGGCCGAGGAATATCCCCTTTCCCCTAAAGAGCATGGTCCGGATTTCCTCTTGCGCCACCGACACCTCTGGCTGCGCTCCCCCCGCCAGACAGCGATCATGCGCATCCGGTCCGAACTCGGCCGCGCCGTGCGGGATTTCTTCGATGATCGGGGTTTCGTTCAACTGGACACCCCGATTTTGACCGCCACGGCCTGCGAGGGAACCACGACCCTGTTTGCCACCCAGTATTTCGATCAAGGATCGGCCTATCTGAGCCAAAGCGGTCAGCTTTACGCCGAAGCCGGGGCCATGGCCCTGGGCCGGGTGTATACCTACGGGCCGACCTTCCGGGCGGAAAAATCAAAAACCAGGCGGCATTTGACCGAATTTTGGATGATTGAACCGGAAATGGCCTACGCCGATCTCGACGAGATAATGGACCTGGCCGAGGATTTGATTGTTCACTTTGTAAGTCATATACTGGAAACCAGACGCCGGGAACTGGACATCCTGGAGAGAGACCCCCGGCCTTTGGAAAAAATCAAAAAACCCTTCGTCCGCCTGACTTACGACCAGGCCCTCGATCAAATCCGGGCCTTGGGCGGGGGGGCGGAGTGGGGCCAGGACCTGGGCGCCCCGGATGAAACCCTTCTCTCCAGGAGCAGCGACCTCCCGATCCTGGTCCATCGCTATCCGCTGGCCGCCAAGGCGTTTTACATGAAACCCGACGCCCGGGACCACCGTTTGGCCCTATGTGTCGACGTTTTGGCCCCGGAAGGCTATGGTGAGATCATCGGCGGGTCTCAAAGAGAGGACGACCTGGAAGCCCTGATGGCCCGCATGGCCGCTGAAAACATCCCTCGGGAGTCCCTGGAGTGGTACCTGGACCTCCGTCGATACGGCTCGGTCCCTCATGCCGGTTTCGGCCTGGGCCTGGAAAGAACCGTGGCTTGGTTGTGCGGATTGCAACACGTCCGTGAAACGGCGCCCTTTCCCAGGTTGATGGACAGAATTTACCCATAAAGATTGGATAAAAAACATGAACGGGCAGTCTTTTGAAGTGTTGGGCCAACGGCTCAGGGAACAAAGGGAGCAAACCGGTCTAACGATTCAAAATCTTTATGAAAGAACCAAAATTCCCGTCAGCGTTCTCGAGGCTATCGAAGCCGGGGACAATCGTCGCCTCCCGTCGCCGGTCTTTATCAAGGGTTTTCTCAGGTCCTATGCCCTGGAAGTCGGCCTGGAGCCGACCCAGGTCGTTCAAGAGTATAAAAACTCGGTTCTAGAGGAAGTCAAACCCGTTCCCGTGCCGGTTACGGCCAGAGCGCCTATTAACGGCCGTTCCTCGGCCCCCTTGGTGATGTTGGTTCTGGTTTTGCTCGTCAGTGTGGCCGTGGCCGCCTATTATTACCTGAGGCCGATCGCCTCGATGACGCCTCCGGCTCCGGTGGCCATGAGATCGACAACCTCATCCCCGGAAAAATCCGGCCCGAAGGTAGAAAAGGCCGAAAGCTCCGAAGTTCGGACGGCTGAAACACCCGCCGGGTCCGCCGAAAGCCTTGCTCCTGCCAAAGAGGGGCAACCGTCAATCCCGCTAAAGGCCGGTGAAAAACTCGAACCAGGGACAGTCGAGGGAACGGCCGAGGAAACGGCCGCAACGAGGGAACGTCCCGCGCCGGCCGCCGTTGCGGAAACGGCTCCCGCCCCGGCCGAAACTCCTTCGCCGGTCCAGACCGCATCCCCCCGCCAAGGCCATGAACTCAAGATGGTTTTTGATGAAGAGACCTGGGTTCGGGTGGTCATGGACGGGCAACGTTCAGACCAGGGTCTCTTTCATTCCGGCATGTCCAAGGAATGGCGGGCGGACAAGAATTTCATCATCAGGGTGGGCAACGCCGGCGGCGTGGACCTCTATTTGGACGGACAGGTCCTGCCGCCTCTGGGACCCTCTGGCAAGGTGGTCGACCTGGAGGTTCCCCGACGGGATTAGTCCGATCGGAAAGGAAGTAGGAATCTATTCCGCCGGGTCGTCTTTATTGCCCGAGATTTCCGCCCTTCGGAGTTTCGACGAAGAACGGATTCGACTGAGATGAAGAACATCCTGACCCGGAATCTGAAAGCCCTGCTCGAAACCAACCGTGAGGATGAACTCCAACATTTGCTGACCGGATTACACCCGGCTGACGTGGCCGAGGTGCTGGAAGCACAAGACCCTGAATTACAAGTTCGTGTTTTTTCATTATTGATTCCGGAAACAGCCTCCCAAGTCCTGCTCGAATTGTCTGAATTCAGCCGGGACCAGGTGGTCGACAGCCTGCCGGTCGAACGTCTGTCGGAGATTGTCGGCCACATGGACTCGGATGACGCCACGGATATCGTGGCCGAACTGCCGGCCGAACATCAGCTGGCCGTCCTGGAATCCATAGAGCCGGACGATTCGGCCGAAGTGCGCCGCCTTCTCCTCTACGATGAAGAGACGGCCGGCGGTATCATGCAGCTCGAGCTGATCTCGGGCCGGGAAGAAGAGACTGTAGCTGCGGTCATCGAGCGGATTCGGGCCGAGGGCGACGAAGTCGAAGACATCAATTACGTTTTCGTGGTTGATGATATGAATCGGCTCCGCGGCCAGGTCAGCCTGCGCCGTCTCCTGCTGGCCGGACCGGAGCAGCCCCTGGAAGAAATCATGACGCCTTGTGAATTCGTGGTCAGCGCCCATGAAGACCAGGAACACGTGGCCCAAAAATTTATGAAATATGACGCCCGTTCCTCTCCGGTCGTGGACGAACAAGGCTATCTTTTGGGACGGATCACCGTGGACGATGTTTTTGACGTGGTCTTTGAAGAGGTAGCCGAGGACTTTTACCGGATGGCCGGGACAAGTGAGGAGGAGCTTTATTCCGATAAGGTTTTTACCATCTCCAAGCTGCGCCTGCCCTGGCTCCTGGTCAATCTGACCGGAGGCTTGATCACCGGTTACCTGGTTTGGCTGTTCAAGGTGGCTCTTCAGGACGTGATCGCCCTGGTCACCTTTATTCCGGCCATCATGGCCCTGGGCGGCTCGGTGGGCATTCAGTCTTCCACTATCGTCGTGCGGAGCATGGCCCTGGGGCGGGTTGGTTCGGGCCAGATATTCCAAGTGTTGTTCAAGGAATTCCGGGTGGCCCTGATTTTAGGACTGGTTTGCGGTCTGGGCGGCGCCCTGGTGGCCAGATTCTGGCATGGCCGCGTCTCCCTCGGACTGGTCGTGGGCGTATCCATGATGCTGGCCATTACCCTGTCCGCACTTTTGGGCGCGGTCGCTCCGGCCGTATTTCGCCGCCTTAACATTGACCCGGCCTTGGCCTCCGGACCGTTCGTGACCATGTGCAACGACATTGTGGGCATCCTCATGTACATGGGCATAGCCACGGCTTTTCTCAAATTGCTCGTCTGATATGAAGCGCGGCCGTTATCGGTTCCAGTCCGTAGTCCTGAATCGGACCATCTACGGCGAAGCCGACCTGATCGTCGTTTTTTTCACCAACGAACATGGGAAGGTCAAAGGTCTGGCCAAACACGCCCGTAAAAGTCTCAAGCGTTTCGGGAGTGTGTTGACCTCTTTCGGCTTGGCGGAGCTGAGTTTTACCCACCATCCGAACCGTGATCTGGTTATTCTGGAAGAGGGCGATTTAATCCGGTCCTACGACCGTCTGGCCCAGGATCCCGGAATGATGGGCCTGGCCGGCCTGGCTTTGGAACTGGTCGACGCCTTTTGCGCCCCACTGGACCCGGCTCGGGGGGTCTTTGATCTTTTGGTCTGGTGTCTTGAGCGGATGGATCGGGACCGGCGTCCCCAAGAAGCCATGTTTATATTCCAAATCCGACTCCTGAGTTTAGCCGGTTTTGCCCCTAATCTGGCAAGTTGCGGCCTCTGCGGCCGCCGACCCGGCGAAGGGGCCGAGTTTGACCTTAAGCCTGATGCGAACGGACTGGTTTGTCGCACTTGTTCTCCCGGAGGGTTTCCCGTCAGCCCGGGGGCATTGAAAATTATGACCCTGATTCAGGGCCTTGATACCGATAAATTGGACCGCGTCCGGGTGGATTCTAAAATTCTGGTTCAAACCGGGCCTTTCCTGATGACCTTTATCCGTCATCTCCTGGGCCGGGACCTCCGAGCGGCTCGATTTCTGGACCAGATTGCCAAAAAAGCCAAGACTGTTTAAAATGAGGGTTGGATAGAAGACGCTGGTTTTCGAAAATTTCAGCCCGGGCAGGCGAATCGCAGACCGTCTACCGCGTGGCTCTTTTCATCGATCGGTGCTCCTATGGATCAAATCGCCTCACCTTCCTGGGACTACGTCAGCACCGGCAGCTGTATCGTCGGTCCGGCTCAGCCAAAGGTTTTAGAAGCCGTTCTGGGCACTTGCGTGGCTGTGACTTTGTCCGATCCCCGGGCCGAGGTGGGGGGGATGATTCATCTCCTGCTGGCCGAACCCTTGCGGAATCAAGATTCCCGCGAGCCTGAAGCCTATGCCTCGACAGGCCTGCCCTTGTTCATTGAGAGGTTGATCGACTTGGGCGCGGCCCAGGACCGCCTGGAAGCTTGTCTGGCCGGCGGGGCCTTGATCGGCCCGGTTTCCGGGTTTGATCGGGAGCTTGACATCGGCGGTCGAACCACCGAAACGGCGGCAACGATTTTAAATAAAAGAAAAATTACTATCCGCTTGGCCGAGACCGGCGGTTACATCGGTTGTCGCGTCACGCTCGATATGCGGACGTGGGAGACGAAGATAGAGCCCTTGATCAACCCGGACGAAATCGAGGCGGGACCCTTGCCCCAGGTTTCAAACCGGGAAATCGAGGAAGCCATTGGACGAGTCAGACCGATCCCTCAGATAGCCTTGAAGATAATCCGGATGCTCAACGAGCGGGATTACCGCTGGTCGGCGGTGACCGAAGAGCTGGCTCACGATCAGGTCCTGGTGGCTAAAGTCCTTCATTTATGTAACGCGGCGGCCATGGGTCTGCGGACCAAGGTCGAAACGATTGATCGGGCCGTGGTGCTGCTGGGAGAAAAAAAGCTGCTTCAAGCCACCCTCTCCGCAGCCTTTGATGACTATTTCATGCCTGGAGAACCGGGCTATTCCCTGGTGAGAGGCGGCCTGTATCGGCACGCCGTGGGCACGGCCCTCACCGCGGAAAGACTGGCCGAGCTGACCGGGGCCAGCCCCCCGGACCTGGCCTATACCGCCGGTTTGCTTCACGACATAGGCAAGGTCGTGCTTGACCAGCATATGGCCAAGGTTCGTCCTCTTTTTTATCACAAAATGGACTCGGAAGGTTTGGAATTGATCAGTCTCGAGCAGGAGACCTTGGGGCAGACCCACATCGAAGTCGGCCGGCGTCTGGCCGAGAATTGGGGATTGCCCGCTGAGATCGTGGAAGTCATCGGCCTTCATCATTCACCCGAAAAAAGCAGGTTGAATCCCCGGTTAACCTCGCTGGTCTGTCTGGCTGATTTGTTGATGTCCAGATTGCACCCCCGTTTGGATCCGGCCCTGGTTGATGTGCGTGGACTGACGGCCCTCCTCCGGTCCCTGGGCCTGAAGCCCGAACAGTTTTCCCAGGCGGCCGATCTGGTGCCCCGGACCGTACTTTGATCGAATCGGTATCAGGATGACCCTGGAAAGACTGCAAAAGATCCTGGCCGAGGCCGGGGTGGCCTCGCGCCGCCGGGCCGAAAAAATGATCCTGGCCGGACGGGTCAAGGTCAATGGTGGGATAGTTCAACTTCTGGGCCATAAGGCCGACCCCCGGACCGACCGCATCGAAGTTGACGGCCGTGTTTTGCACAGCCCGGAAAAAAAAGTTTATTATCTCTTTTATAAACCCGTCGGTTACCTGACTACCTTGCAAGACCCCTTCAGCCGGCCGACCATCGCCCAATTTCTGACGGAAATCGAAAGCCGGGTTTATCCGGTGGGACGGCTGGACCTCGACGCCGAAGGATTGCTGATCTTGACCAACGATGGAGAACTGGCCGCCCGGTTGATGCACCCCAGATACCACGTGCCCAAGACTTATCAGGTTCTGGTCAAGGGCCTGCCCACGGACTCCGCTCTTGACCGGCTCTCGGCCGGCGGGATCATGCTGGGGGAAAGGCCGGCGGCTCCGGCCGAAGTAGCGGTGGTTAAGAAGGAAAAGGACCGGACCTGGCTCCGGATGACCATCAGGGAGGGTCGCCACCGCCAGATCAAGAGGATGTGTTCGACCGTGGGGTGTCCGGTGATGAAATTGAAAAGAATTGCCTTCGGCCCCTTGAGTCTGGGCCGCCTGACTCCCGGCGCCCTGCGTCCCCTTAAGCCGGCCGAAGTCGAGGCCCTCAAAAAAGCCGCCTTTTAGGCGACTTTACACCCGGCGGCTCGCTTAGGGGCTGACGGCGAAAAGATCATCCGCCGGGGGGTGAGACCTTGGATCGGAACCGAGCGCGGGGCCGAGGACGATAAGCAGTTCTGCTTTGGCCGAACAAAATCGGCCCCCGATCAAACCGGGGTCTCGATTTGGGCTTTCGGCCTGGGCGTGGGTTTGGACACCAAGCCCTTCTTGATGCATTCGGTGCAGACCCGGATTTTACGGACTCGGCCGTTTTCCTGGTGCCGGACCGATTGAAGATTGGGGTACCACCGCCGTTTGGTTTTATTGTTGGCGTGGGAAACGTTATGGCCGACCTGATGACGCTTGCCGCAAATTTGACATATCCGAGCCATTTTTTATTCTCCGAAAAAATTAAAAAAATATTTATCGCAGATTCCCAGGAAAATTGCAAATATTTTTTTGTTGAAGGGATAATCCGTTCACTGAACGGAAGCATTTCCCGCTGGGTGGCCCGTGTTGTGGTAGCCCGTGAGACTCATGGGCAAGGAGCCCATGCCACCGCCGGGTGACGCCGACAACTCGTTGTCGGCGCGCCGAAGGCGCAAGAGGTCGATTGGTTTCCCTCACTGAGGGCACGTGGCCACGTGCCCCTACCGGAGCAGGCAGAGCCTGTAGTGCAGTGCATTCCCAGGCTGAGCGAGGGAATGAGAATCAGATGGCTGTCTTTCAACTTTTCCCAAGCTAAACCAGGCCTGCCTGAGTCGAGCGCCGAGCCTAGGCCTCTTGTCTCTTCGGGACCCGGGCCACTCGGGAAACTTGGTGCTCCAACCAACTATCCCACAGCAGAGCTGTGGGGCACCAGGCGCCACCGCCGGGTGGCGCCGACAACTCGTTGTCGGCGCGCCGAAGGCGCAAGAGGTCGATTGGTTTCCCTCACTGAGGGCACGTGGCCACGTGCCCCTACCGGAGCAGGCAGAGCCTGTAGTGCAGTGCATTCCCAGGCTGAGCGAGGGAATGAGAATCAGATGGCTGTCTTTCAACTTTTCCCAAGCTAAACCAGGCCTGCCTGAGTCGAGCGCCGAGCCTAGGCCTCTTGTCTCTTCGGGACCCGGGCCACTCGGGAAACTTGGTGGTCCAACCAACTATCCCACAGCAGAGCTGTGGGGCACCAGGCGCCGAGCCTAGGCCTCTTGTCTCTTCGGGACCCGGGCCACTCGGGAAACTTGATGGTCCAACCAACTATCCCACAGCAGAGCTGTGGGGCACCAGGCCCCCGTTCACTGAATGGTTACATATAAGATCGGTCAAGGGACCGGTCGTCCAACTTGGAGCCGGGTCGGTCAGGCGAAGTTGCGAAGATTGGAATAGGGCGGGTGACGCCGACAACTCGTTGTCGGCGCGCCGAAGGCGCAAGAGGTCGATTGGTTTCCCTCACTGAGGGCACGTGGCCACGTGCCCCTACCGGAGAGGCAGAGCCTTTAGTGCAGTGCATTCCCAGGCGGAGCGAGGGAATGAGAATCAGAGGGCTGTCTTTCAACTTTTCCCAAGCTAAACCACGCCTGCCTGAGTCGAGCGCCGAGCCTAGGCCTCTTGTCTCTTCGGGACCCGGGCCACTCGGGAAACTTGATGGTCCAACCAACTATCCCACAGCAGAGCTGTGGGGCACCAGGCGGGAATTACGTTGCTAACTATGCGTCATTACTGCGAAATCAGGAATCAACTTCCGTCGGCTAGGCTGAAAGAGGCGGGGAAAGCCCCCGTTCACTGAATGGTTACATATGAGATCGGTCAAGGGACCGGTCGTCCAATTTGGAGCCGGGTCGGTCAGGCGAAGTTGCGAAAATTGGAAGAGGACGGCTTGAAGGTGTTCGGGTCCGAGCCCGGGACCTTGCCCCGCCTGGGTAAGGAAAGTTCCGGGCCGGCCTCGAGGTTTTTGACGTAAAGGACCTTGTGATCGCCGGGGGCGTAAAAGTCGTGAACGACGGCCTCTCGGACGTAACCGCCGGCCTGATAAAATTTACGGGCGTCCCGATAATCCTTGCGGGAAGAGGTGTCCACGTAGACCCGGCGGCCCCCGGCTGTCCTGATCAGGCGCTCCGTCTCCAAGATCAGTTGACGGCCCAGGCCCCGGCCGCGAAATTTTTCATCCACGACGATCCAATACAGGTCCCACCGGTCCATGGTCCCGGCAATGGGGCCGAAACAAGTGTAACCGACCGTAACTTCATCCATCTCGGCGAATAGAAAATCATAGCCGCTGGCCGGACCCTTGGCCAGACGTTCCTGAACTAGCTCCACCGCCACGGCCACCTCGGCCTCGTTGAAATTGCCCGCGGATTGACAAAGAAGCCGCACGGCTCCCTCGTCCGCAGGCCTGACTTCCGTCCGCCAGGCGAGATCAGGTTTTAGCAAGACTGTCCGCCTCCTGTTTAATCCCCGCTCCGGCCCACAGACCCGAGAAAAAATGGCGGGCGTTTACTCCTAGGGAACGTATCCGGTAGCCCCCCTCTTGGACGATCAAGGTGGGCAGGTCCAGGGCCCCGATCATCCGCCCGTTGGCTTCGAAATCCTTGGCCTCCAGACTCCAGGATCCGGTGGGATCGCCCTTGGCCGTGTCCAGTCCCAAGGAAATAACCAGAAAAGCCGGCTTGAATCTGGTCGTCCGATGGAAAGCTTTTTCCAGAGACCGGCGATAGGTCGGACCGTCGATGTCTTCACCCAAGGGAATGTTCAGATTATAACCCCGTCCCGGACCCTGACCGGCTTCATCCCTGAACCCGCTGAAATACGGGTAAGCCAGATTGGGGTGCCCGTGAATCGAGATGGTCAGAACATCCGACCGCTCGTAAAAGATGTCTTGAGTTCCGTTCCCATGATGATAATCCACATCGATCATGGCCACTCGGCCATAGACGCTTAATAATTCAGCGGCGATGGCCGCGGAATTGAAGTAACAAAAACCGCCGAAAACCTTGCGTTCGGCGTGATGACCCGGGGGACGGACCAGGGCGTAAGCCACCCTGTATCCGGCCAGCAAGGCGTCGGCCGCAGTCAGGGTGCAGTCCACGGCCAGGCGCGCCGCCTCATAGGCGTTGCGATTGAGGGGGGTGAAGGTGTCGATGCAAAAATAGCCGGCCCGGATAGGCAGCTCCTTGGGCGGCCGGGCGGCGTTGCGGATGGGGAAGACATAAGGGTAGACCGATTCGTCATGTTCCAGCCGGTCGCACATCCGCCGGAAATAATTTACCATCTGATGATCGTGGACACTGAGAATATTCCGGAGGGGGAAGCGGCGCGGCTGGACCTTTTCGAAGATCGGCAGCCGATCCAGCTCCTTGAGGATCGATTTGATCCGAACCGGCGATTCCACGTAACCTTGTTCGTGAACGTGATGGATACTGTGATGTTCGCTGTAAACCAAAGCGATGCGACGCTCCGATAAAAACGGCTTGCGGGTTTGAAGCATTCGTTCGGGTTTAAAGTAACGGGGCGGTCTTACCCGAACCGGATCGTCCCGAAAGGAGGCCGCGACCATGTCGATGTATCCTTCCGGACAGACCGAACCGTATTTGCGCTCGAGGATGGCCCGGACGATTTTCCGGGCCATGTTTCGCCGGAGGGGAACGTCGCGCTCCAATCCGTCGAAGACCAAATAGGGCGGACAGTCGTCCTCGGGATGCAAGGGGGTTTCATAAGCCGTGTTGATCACCGGCCGGGCTCCAAATTGCTCATAGAACCGCAGCCTGGCCCGATTCGTCTTGAGGACCTCCGGGTTCGAGCACAAGGCCGGGTCGTCGGGCAGGCATTCCATAAACACGCCCACCGTCCCGAGCAGCCGGGCTTCTTCCCGGACTCGTTGATAGAGGGCCCCGCCTATGCCGCCGCCGGTCAACCGCCTGGCCGTCGAGATGTAGTCGAGATAACAAAATTTCAGGTCCGGGGCGTGGGCCAGCAGGGCAAAGCCTTTGACCTTGCCGCTGTGGCCGTCGGCCGCCAGGAGAATATAACGCAGGCGGTGCTGGAAGGGATTGCGCAATATTTCAGGCAGTTCATCGATTTCTTCGTCGGCGATGCCGGCGAACTGGCTTTTTAGAATCGCCTGGACCTGGGCCACGACCTTGCGGTCTCGCGGTCGCATGTCGCCAAAGACGTGGCGGATGCGGAACATCGGCCAAACTCCTTAAACCGTTTGAACCTTGGGTCGACTCGCCCCCACGCGTTGAACGCCATCGTCCAGGATGCGGCCCACGACGCCCGGCAAATCAAGGCCGGCCCGGCGGGCCGCGGCCATGAAGCCCGCGTCGGAAGACAAGCAGGGATTGGCGTTGATTTCAAGTATCCAGGGCCGACCGGAAGAATCAACCCGGAAGTCGACCCGGGCCCAGCCGCCCAATTTGAACACCCGCCAACATTGGCGGCTCAACTCGCTAAGCCGGGATAAAAGTTCCCGATCTTCCCCGGTGAAGTCAAAACTTCGCGGCGTATGGCTGAACTCGAAGGAGTCCGTTCGCCACTTGGCCCGATAATCCACCATCCGGATTTTATCCGGACCATAGTCCTCGAAGATTATTTCCGCCGGGGGCAGGACTTCCGGTCCGTCGGGGCCGGCCAGCAAGGACAGGTTGAACTCCCGCCCGTCAATGAACTTTTCGGCGAAACATGCCCCGCCCAGCCGGTCGGCGCGGCGGGCCAGTTCGATCCTGAGCCGGTCCGGGTCGCCGGGAACGAGCGCATCCTCATCCAATCCCACCGAAGAATGTTCCCAGGCCGACTTGAGGATATAAAGATCGTCCGAGGCCTGGACGGGACCCATGTCTCGGAGCGTGATCCACTCGGGCGTGGGCAGGCCGGAGGCCCGCATCAGGTCCTTGGCTTTGGGCTTGTTCGAGGTCAGCCGCAAGGCCTGGGCCGAGCATCCGGCGCAGGGCAGATCCAGACACTCGACCAGGGCCGGTCCCAGGTGGATCAGGCGGCCCAGACCCCAGGGCGCCTCGACCAGGTTGAAAACCAGGTCGGGTGAGAGCCGCTCCAGGTCGCCGGCCGTCTCCTCCATTTCCGGACCAAAGGCCAAGGCCGTCGTTTCATGATTCAGGTCCGCCAGGGCGGATGAAACCTCTTCGGCCTGAACCAGCGTGTCCAGGAGATCGGGCGGGGCGTCGTCCGGCACCAGATCATGTAAGACCACCACCTGCATTGGTCGGCTCCTTAAGCCACTTTCCTCAGTCCGGCCGCCGTGGTCGCAATGAACGGCTCCCAGGCCAGGTTGGCCCGGCTCACGGCCGAGGCCATGATTCGACCGATCAGCCAGGAGAAGGAATAGCCGGCCAGGCCGCAGAGAATAGGCAGGTCGGAATGTTCCGGATGGAGACCGGCCAGGGGATTGACTTCGAGGAAATGAGGCTGGCCCAGGGCGTCGGCCCGGACATCCACTCGTCCGGCGTCCCGGCACCTAAGCCCCCGCCAGGCGGCCAGGGCCAACGCGCCCGCTTGGCGGGCCTGAACGTCGTCCGTCAGCCGATAGAAGACCAGATCATCGCAATTTTCTTTATTGTAGTATGAATAAATGGCGGAATCCGACCCGTCCCGGACGTCCACCTCCAGGATGCCCACCACTTCGGCTTCGGGCCCGGAGCCCACCAGACCGACGGTGAATTCACGGCCGGGCAGATAGGTCTCCACCAGGACCGGTTGACGATACTTTTCGATCAAGCCGGTACAGACTTGAACCAGCTCGGTCCGATCATCGATCCGGGAGGTCGCGGTGATGCCTTTGCCCGTCCCCTCGGCCACCGGCTTGGCGAAGAGCGGGAAAGGCAGGTCCACCGACTCAGCCTGGTCCGCGGACTCGATCACGGCAAAGTCCGGCGTGGCCAAGCCCAGGTCCCGGACCACCCGCTTGGCCACGCCCTTGTGCAGAGTGACGGTCAAGGTCAAGGGGTCGGAGAAGGTGTAGGGTATGCCGTAGGCTTCCAGCAAAGCCGGAACGGCGGCCTCCCGGCCGAAACCCTCGACCCCTTCCGCGATGTTGAAAACCATGTCCCATCGTTGCCCGGCGGCCAGTTTTTCCACCAGGCCGCGGATGTGGCCGATCCGTTCGGTTTCAAAGCCCAGGCCGTTCAAAGCGCCTTCAATGGCTTCGATGGTCCGGGGACTGTCGAATTCGGCCACGTCTTCTTCGGCGAAACCAAGCTCGAGGTAATCCTCGCGGAGGTCATAAGTCAGCCCGATTTTCATTTCTTTCCCTCCTGGGTCTCGGAAGCGAAGCCGGCGGTTAGTTGGGCGTCGGGGCCGGATCGCCGAGGGTGTCCGGGTAGTTGTAGGTCAGGCCTTCATAGTTGCGCAGCAACAAGTTGGGGCCTTCCCGGCCGATGACCGATTCGGGATAGAGGGCCACCTTGCCTCCGCCGCCTGGGGCGTCGATTACGTAAGTGGGGACGGCATAGCCCGTGGTGTGGCCGCGCAGGCCCTGGATTATTTCCAGGCCCTTCGAGACCGGCGTCCGGAAATGGGCCGAACCGGTGATGGGGTCGCATTGGTACAGATAGTAGGGCCGGACCCTCATCCGGAGCAGGCCGTGGACCAGTTCCTTCATCGTGGCCACGTTATCATTGATTCCGTCCAGCAGCACGGTCTGGCTGCCCAACGGAATGCCGGCGTCGGCCAGACGGTGGCAGGCCTCGCCGGTCTCGGGCGTAAGTTCCGCCGGGTGAGTAAAATGAATGCTCACGAAGAGCGGATGATAGCGCTTGAGCACGCGCAGCAGGGCCGGGGTGATCCTCTGGGGCAGGACCACCGGAACCTTGGTCCCGATGCGGACCAGTTCGACGTGCTTGATCCGGCGCAGACGGCTCAGGACCCAGTCGAGCCTCTCCTCGCTCATAGTCAGGGGGTCGCCTCCGGAAATCAGGACGTCCCGAATCGCCGGGTTGGCTTCGATGTAGGCCAGGGCTTTTTCCAGGCGTCCCAGATCAAAACGGCAATCTTTTCCGTGGCCGCCGACCAGGCGGGACCGGGTGCAGTAACGGCAATAGGTCGAGCAGAAACTGGTGACCAGGAGCAAAACCCGGTCCGGATAGCGGTGGACCAGCCCGGGGACGACCGTGTCGTGGTCCTCGCCGAGAGGGTCGTCTTTTTCGCCCAGACCGCTCACATGTTCGGCCGTGGTGGGAATGACGCATCGGCGCAAAGGTTGGGCCGGATTTTCCGGATCGACCAGGCTCAGGTAATAAGGCGTCACGCTGAAGGGCAGTTTACCCCCGCCATCGGACAAGGCCATCCTTTCCTCGGGCGACAGCATGATCATCCGGGCCAGGACGTCAAGAGTGGTTATCCGGTGGCGAAGCTGCCACCGCCAGTTGTTCCATTCATTTAAAGAAACTTGGGGGAAAAAACGCTGCCAAAAAGCCTGGGCCGCCGGTCCTACGGTCGGACTGACGGACCGCCTGGAGACCAAAACCGGTCTAGGTCGAGGCCGGCCCTTGGTGGATGGGAGGATGCTGGAAACTGGGATAAGATTAAAAGCATGGTCTGTTTCGTCGGTTTCACTTTCAGCCAAGGACGGGGATGGAGGCTCCACATCTTCGGAGGGAGGTTTTGCTTCCTCGACCGTCTCTTCCTCTTTCCGCCTTAAAACGCCGTAATCCATTTTTCATCCGCTCCTTAAAAAGTAATTTTCGGGCCCCTACCGGAACCCCCAAAGCCATTTCATCATATCAATCTCTTTCTGCCGGCCGCCAAGATTCCTTCTCAATCGCTACCGCCGGCGGAACTCGGTCGGGGTAAAACGTTCTTACCCCCGGCCTTCCTCCGACTCAGGGCCGGCGCTGTTTCCTGATGCCTTGAACCTCGATCACCTGAGTCCCGGCCGGTGTTTCGGACACCAGACCGGTGACTTCCACTTCCCCATGGACCAGACTCAGCAATTGGTCGGCTATGGCCCCGCCTTGAACCAGGTAGACATTCTCATCAAAGGCCGCAATGGCCACAGCCATTACGCCGCCTTCATGGTTCCATTCGGCCGGTATGACCAAACCTTGAACCCTGACCGGGGTTCTGGCCGACATCGTCTGTTGATCCATTACTGATTCTTTAATCCTCTCGCCGGTTTCCCCGAAAACAAATCAATAATCGATAGGACAAGTTTCAAAGTTTGTGCCATTTTTTAATAAACTGTATTTTATACCTTTTTCCGTAAAAACCAAAAGAATGGTCGGAAATGACATTTCCGACGGATATAGACATCATTAGGCAATCAGCCGGTCTTATTGGGGAAAAACCATTTAACCATGTGAAGTAACTTAATAAATCAATAAAGGAAGTTAAGATTCCGGTAAATTTTTTAGACGGAAGCATAAATTCCGAAGGAAAAACAAAGGTGCGCCGCTACTTGAATTCTTCCTTCCGTAATCCGTATTTTACCAGTAAATTACGAAGCTGACGGGTGGTTACACCGGCCATGGCCGCGGTCTGGTCGATCCGACCTTTGTTTAAGGTGAGAATTTCCCTCAGGTAGCGTTTTTCCAATTGCTCCAAAGCCCGATGTCTGACTTCGGCCAAAGTGGGCGCTTCCCGCTGAGCGGACGGGTTTATAGGTTCAAAGGCCACCATTTCGCTGGGGAAATTGTCCGCGGTCAGGATGGGGCCCTTTTCCAGAATATAGGCCCTCTCCACCAGGTTCTCCATTTCGCGGATGTTGCCCGGCCAGGGGTAGCGCTTGAGCATTTCTATGACTTCCGGGGCCACGCCTTTAATGGCTTTTAGGTAATTGGCGTTAAGTCTTTCCATGAAAAGTTCCAGGAGCAAAGGGATGTCCTCGGTGCGCATCCTCAAGGGCGGCACTTCGATGGGGAAGACGTTCAGGCGGTAGAAGAGATCGCTTCGAAAACCTCCTTCCCGGCAAAGCTTGGCTAAATCCGTGTTCGTGGCGGCCAAAACCCGGACGTCGGCTTCAATCAGGGCGTCGCCGCCGACGCGGGCGAAAGTCTTTTCCTGGAGGACCTGGAGAAGTTTTATTTGGGCGGTGGGGGAAAGGGTCCCGATTTCATCCAGAAAAATCGTCCCGCTGCCGGCGATCTCGAACTTGCCCAGTTTGCGGCGCATGGCTCCGGTGAACGAACCTTTTTCGTGGCCGAAGAGTTCGCTTTCCAGCAAGGTGTCCGGAATGGCCCCGCAGTGGACGGCAATAAATGGTCCGGAAGCACGATTGCTCTGGCTGTGAATGAGTTTGGCCATGACCCCCTTGCCCGTCCCGGTCTCGCCGGTCAGCAGGACCGTGGTCTTGGTCGGGGCCACCCGCCTGGCTTTGTCCAGAACTTCCGCCATTAAGGGCGAATTGGTCCTGGCCCCTTCCATCAGGTCCTTGGGCAGGGTCCGCTCGCGCAGATGGAGCAGCTCCGATTCCAACTGCTGAAACTCGGACAGGCTCTCAATTACGTAAAGGACGTCGTGCGGGTCGAGCGGGTAAGTCAGGTAATCGCTGGCCCCGGTCTTGACCGCGGCCACGGCTTCCCTGATTCGGTCGGGCGGAGTCAACACAATCAGATGGGCGGCCGGGAAGGCCTGACGGAAAGGTTGAAAGGCCTCTGTGTACCCGCTCCGGCCGTTGAGCGAATTGCCCTTGGGTAAAAAAGATAAGTCAATGAAAGTGAATTCATAACGCCTGGCCCGGAACATTTCCAAACAGGCCTCCAGGGTCGAAGCCATATCGACCCGGAAACTCTTGCCCAGGCATCCACCGATGTCCGCGGCCGTCTTTTGTTCCGGAGCGGCAACCATTACTAATTTTGCAGCCATATATTCTCCCGCCAGTCGAGCGAATCTCTGTTACGCCTGTGAGTGACAAAATGCAAGTTTTTTATCAAGACGAAAAGATGCGGCGGCTTTCTCCCAACCGTTGCTCTCCTTCCAACCCGACTGACTCAGGCCGAAGAATAATTCGCCCCCAAAAGAAGAGATGTTCGTCATCCGATCCTTTCGGCCGATAAACCCAAATTTACCTCGCTGCCTCGACCGATGGACCCATAACGTCGGATATAAAAATGACCGCTTTCGTGGCGGTCAAAAATTTAGTGCCATTCTAATAAATCTTAACCCCGCCCAGGTGTTTTTGCCGAAAGATGATAACGGCCTCTGCGGGCAATCGGGTTTGGGATTCACGCGGTAAATCAGTTAACTCCATCCCAGTGAGTCTGATCCTCCTTGAACGTTCGTCCTGGGGGTTTTTTCCCGGCGCATCGGTTTTAACCGATAATGTCCAGGACCCGACCCTTGGTTTCGGCCAGGGTCTTTACGGCACGCGCGTTAGCCTGATAGTCCCGTTGGCTGGTTATCAGGTCGACCGTTTCCCGGGCCAGGTCGACGTTCGACCCTTCCCCGATCCTTCCGGACTTGGACCGACCCTCGTCCCGCGCCCTCAACGGCGGACCGGGACTGAGGTCACGACTGATCGTCACCGTGACCCCGCCGCCGGGAACCTCAACCATATGAACTCGCTGAGCCTTGAAGCCCGGAGTCGATAAATTGGCCACATTGTGAGCCGACACGGCCAATTTGGTCGAGAAGGCCCGCAAGGCGGTCATTCCTGGTCCATATAAGTCCATCAGTAGTTCACCTGACTAATATTATAGGATTTTTTCAAAAATAAAGCAATATTTGACGGTGGGAAATTTTTAGTCGATTTTTTTCTGTTTCCACCTGCCCGTCCTGCTTCGGCCGGTCTTTTAATGACCTAGGATTCAACGTTTGGAACGCTTTTTCTTCCTGGTGCCGGCCCAAGGTTTACCCGAGGTCTTGACCGGCCGGGTGTTCGCCCCGGCCGGCGCGGCCCACTGGGCGGGAAGGCCTTGTTTCAAGCTGATCCACAAGATCACATAACCGGCCGCCGCTCCCGGCATGGAAAGCAATTGGCCCATGGTCAGGGGAAAACTCTCCGGCAGGACCTGATATTCCTTAAAGAACTCGACCAGAAACCGGCCGGTGAAATATGCGGCCAGGAAGGTCCCGGCCAGGAGTCCCCTGGGCCGTCTTTCGCGGCCGAAACGCCGGTCGACCCAAAGGAGCAAGGCCAGGACCACCACACCCAAGCCCGCCTCGTAGAGCTGGCTGGGGTGCCGCAAGGGCGTTTGATCCGGCGGGAGGAGATCGTATCGGGGAAACCTGACCCCCCAGGTTCCGTCCGTGACCCGGCCCACGATCTCCGAATTGAAGAAGTTGCCGATCCGGACCAGGGTCGCGCCCAGGGCCGCGGAAAAGGAAAAACGGTCGAAGCACTCGAACAGGGAATGCCGATGCCGGCGGGCGTAATACCACAGGGCCGCGATCAAACCCACGGCCGCGCCGTGACTGGCCAGCCCGCCTTCCCAGACCTTGAAGACCCAGAGGGGTTCGGCCCAAAGGCGGTGAAAATCATAAAACAGAACGTGACCCAGCCGGGCCCCGGCCACCGTGCCTATCACGCCCGGAACAATAAGGTCCAGGGCGTCGTCTTCGCTCCCCCCGGCCCGCTTGATCTGCCATCGGAAAAGAAGGTAGCCGCCGGCCAGCATCAGTGAGAAAATCAGGCCGTAATACCTGAGCTCCAATACCCCGCCGATGGACCAGAGCACCGGATCGACATCCCAGGTCAATCCCATTCAATTCCCCCGAAAAGCTGAAGATGATCGGCCCAAAAGGCCGCTGAATCGAGTTTGGGTTGAAAGTAGTCCCACCCCGATCAAGCCGGCCGGTAAAATGACCCTGAGGACGATGGCCGTCCGGGTGAACTTCTTGGCCCGGCCGCCTTCCCGCCGGTGGAGCGGTCCGAGGCCTTGGGCCGGAAAAGCCGTGACATCGAGGAGGTTATGGTCTGGAGCAATAATAAATGACCCGGTCTCGGGGTAAGTTATTTGTTTTTCTCACTCTCCAGCGCCCTTTTGACCGGCTCGGGGGCCTTCTCGATTACCTCCTCCCGGGCCGTGGACCAACTGGACTTGATCGCGATAACCTGATCCTCGTGTTTCCATTTCCTGGAAGCCGCCGCCTGGACCTTGGCCGTCAGGAGGTCCACATCGCAGGGTTTGGTCAGGTAGTCGAAGGCCCCCAGCTTCATTCCTTCAATACCCGACCCGATGCTCCCAAAACCGGTCAACATAATCACCTCGGTCAAGGGATGCCTCTTCTTGATTTCCCGCAAGGTGTCCAATCCGTCCAGTCCGGGCATGCGCAGATCGAGGACCACGACCTCAATATCGCCTTGCTCGTCCAAAATGTTCAGGGCGTCCCGCCCGCTTAAAGCGGAGACCACTTCGAAGTCCCGCCTGGTCAGGCGACCGGTCATGACCTTGACGAAGGCCTCTTCATCATCCACCAGCAACACCTTGGCCAGAGTCATGCCCCGTCCTCCTTGACGTCAAATGATGATTAAACATTAATAACAGACTTGTCTATTCCCGGCCGGTTTTTCACTCCGCCACCGTCACCAGATTCTCCACCTCTTCCCTCTCGGTAATCAATTGATTGAGAGGGTCCTCCCAGTCCGGATAGCCGATGGCCAGACCGACCATGATTTTTTTGGAGGCCGGGATGCCGACCACCTGCCGGACCACGGCCGGGTAATCGACCATGGCCCGCATGATACAGGTGCCCAAGCCGTACTCCAAGGCGATCAAGGCGATGGTCTGGCACATGACCCCCATGTCGATCACCGGCCAGCTCATCTTGAGGGACTCGTCCATAATCAGGATGATGGCCGCCGGGGCGTCATAAAACCGGTACATGGATTCCGTATATTCCTGCATGGCCCGATCATCGCCCTTGCCGATGCCCAAGATCTCGAAAATCTGTTTGGCCACGGTGACCTGGCGGTCCCGATAAACCCCCTGGAGCCCCTTTTCCCCCCTTTTCTTGTTCGCCAGGGGCAGGTCGGGTTCAGGGTCCAGTCCTTGGCGGACCTGTTCGACGCAAGCTTTTCTTAGCTCATCCAAGACCCGGCCCTTGACGACATAAAACTCCCAGGGCTGGGCGTTCACCCCGGATGGGGCCCGCACCGACGTCTCCATTATGGCCATCAATACTTCCGTGGTCACGGGTTCCGGCTTAAAAGCCCTGATCGATCTTCTGGCCTTGATCGCTTCGATTACTTCCACCTTGCACCTCCGCTTGGCCTGGGTGAGTTTATCCCCTTCGGGAGTCGTCACCCGGTCATTTTTTAAATTCCATGGATATTTTTCTTTACTTTTAACTTAAACGGACCGGCAAGTCAAAAACGAACTAAAGGCCACCCCCCGAAAATATGCGTCACCCGACCTGGAAAGGGAAGGCCGGGTCAGCGGCATGAACCGAGACAGCTTTGCAGGGCGCGCGTGATTTCACGGTCGGCGGGAAGAAGGTCATGGCGGTCTAAATCATGGGGCGCCACCCAGGCCAGGGCCTGGCCATCCAGGGCCGTCGGGTCTCCGCTCACGGGCCGGCAGAAAAAGGCGTGCAAGGTCAGGGAAAAATCACCCCAGTCGTGATCCACGCTGATGAAATGGCCGCCGACTTCGATGTCCAGATCCAGTTCTTCCTTTATCTCACGGGTCAAACATTCCCGCAGGCTTTCCCCCGGCTCCTGTTTCCCGCCCGGGAATTCCCAGCGGCCCCCGTGGCGTCCGCCGGCCTTCCGCCGGCAGATCAACACCCGGCCTTGGTTGAAAATCAGGGCCGCGGTGACTTGAAGGTGGGGTTTTTTCATGGCGTTTCGTTTGTTTCCCTTGAGCTCGGGCTTTGGTAATCATAATGCCCGTTTCCGGATCGGCGGACAAGGATTTTTAACCGAGAACCAGGACGGGCCGGGCGAGGGGCTTGCGGTGTTCATCAGGCTGAACATTTTGTTATTCCTGAATTATTACTTGTCCGATCCCGTGATTTCTGGTAAATTTATCGGGAGAGTAGCCTATCGGAAAAAACTGGCCTTCTCGGCTTCTTTCTGTCGGGCCGCCGGAAGTGGATTCCTGCTTTCGCAGGAATGACGCATAGTTACTATCGTCATTCCCGCGCAGGCGGAAATCCAGATCTTGGGCGGACACACCGGTCCGCACCTACGGGAAGACCGTCGTTCCCGCGAAAGCGGGAACCCGGTCTTTGGTCTGGTCTTTTTCTGGACCCCTGCTTGCGCGGGGGTGACGGGTGGAGGTTCGGGTCAGGTGAACAAGCACCTTCAGTATCGACTTTCAGATAAATGACGTATAGTTACCAGCGTCATTCCCGCGCAGGCGGGAATCCAGACCAACAATAACCAAAAGTAGAGTCCTCTCAGGGGAACGAATCCGCAACGAAGTCATCGAGGTGCTCATGTCCAAGGTGAATATAATCCTGAAGGTCAACGGCGACCGGTATGAGTTGGCCGTGGACCCCTGGCGGACCCTGGTCGAAGTCCTCCGGGACCAGTTGAATTTGACCGGCACGAAAATCGGCTGTCAGACCGGGGACTGCGGGGCCTGTACGGTCTTGATCGACGGCAAATCGATCTGTTCCTGCCTGACCTTGGCCGTGGAAGCCCAGGGCCGGGAGATCACGACCATCGAAGGGCTGGCTCCCAGCGGTGAAGAACTGCATCCCCTTCAAGAAGCCTTCATCGAGGAAGGCGCGGTCCAGTGCGGTTACTGCACGCCGGGTATGATCCTGTCGGCCAAGCATCTGCTCGACCGGCAGCCCCATCCCACCGAAACGGACATCAGAAAGGCCCTCTCCGGCAACCTTTGCCGGTGCACCGGGTATAACAAGATCGTCCAGGCCATCCAGGCGGTCGCCCAAAAGACCGGAAAGGAGGGTTGACCGTGCCTCTGCCCCGCTTCACTTATCTGGCCCCGCCCAGCCTCAAGGAAGTCTGCGCCCTGCTGGCCGAACACGGCGACCAGGCCAGGCTCATGGCCGGCGGCACCGACCTGCTCATCCGGTTGAACCACCGGGTGATCAGCCCGGACTACGTGATCGGGCTCAAAGCCATACCCGGCCTGGACTACGTCCGCTATGACCGGGAAAAAGGCCTGGCCATCGGAGCCCTGGCTTTATTGGCTTCAACGGCCGGGCACCGGGACGTTCAGCGTCGTTATCCGGCCTTGGCCCATTCGGCCGGGGTCACGGCCACGGTCCAGGTTCGCAACATGGGCACCATCGTCGGCAACCTTTGCAACGCCGCCCCTTCCGCCGACAACGCCGCGCCTCTTCTAGTTTATGACGCCCAAGTCGTGATCGTCCATCCTGGGGGTGAGCGAACCTTGTCCTTGAGCGAATTTTTCCGGGGTCCGGGTTTGACCGCCCTGGAGCGCGGGGAGATCGTCAAGGAAGTCCTGGTCCCCCCGCCCCTGCCTAGGACCGGTTCCGACTACCAAAAACTCTCGGCCCGAAGCAAGGTGGACATCGCCGCGGTGGGCGTGGCCGCCTTGCTCACCCTGGACGAATCAGGCGTCTGCCTCAAGGCCCGCCTGGCCTTGGGCGCGGTGGCCCCCATTCCGCTTCGGGTCCGGGTGGTGGAAAGGATGCTCGAAGGCCGAAGCGTGAGTCGGGAATTGATCGTCCAAGCCGCCGCCAAAGCCGCCGAAGAATCGAGCCCCATTACCGACGTCCGGGCCTCGGCCCAGTACCGGCGGAAGATGGTCGAAGTGCTGACCGCTCGCGCCCTGGAAAGAAGTTTGGACCTGGCCGGCCAAACGCCGGCGGAGTGTGACCTATGACCGAGTGTAAGTATCCCGACTATAAATTCGTGGGCCGGAGTCTGCCCCGGCTGGACGCCCCGGCCAAGGTCACCGGCCAGGCCCGGTACGCCGGCGATCTCAAACTCCCGGGTATGCTTATCGGCCGGCTCCTGCGCAGTCCGGTGCCTCACGCCCGGATCGTTCACGTCGATGTGTCCAAGGCCGCGGCCCTGCCCGGAGTCAAGGCGGTCATCACCGGCCGGGATACGCCGGGCATCCGCTACGGCAACTGGCGTCTGGTCCCGCAAAGTCAGGATGAACTGGCCCTGACCATCGACAAGGTCCGATTCATCGGGGATGAAGTGGCCGCCGTGGCCGCCATCGACGCCGACACGGCCGAAGAAGCCGTGCACCTGATCCGGGTCGAGTACGAGGAACTTTCCGCCGTTTTCGACGTTGACGCCTCCTTGGCCCCCGGAGCGCCCCTGATCCACGATGAGGACGACCTGAAAAGCAACATCAGTCTGGACCGCAAGATCGATGTGGGCGATGTGGACGCGGTCCTGGCTCGGGCCGATTACGTCCGCGAAGACTTTTTCACCGTCCAGGCCGTGTCCCACGCCTACCTGGAGCCTTGCGCCTGCCTGGCCGAAGCGGACCCCGAAGGCCGGATCACCCTGTGGACCTCGACTCAGACCCCCTATTTCGTCCAGTGCCTGCTGGCCTCCACCTTGGGCCTCCCGGAAAACCACGTCCGGGTGATCAAACCCCACGTGGGCGGAGGGTTCGGGGGCAAGATGGAGATGCGGCCCTGGGAGTTCTGCGCTGCTTTTCTGGCCCGGCGGACCGGACGGCCGGTCAAATTCGTCCTGACCAGGGCCGAGGAACTGGCCGCCGGCCGACGCCGGCACCCCATGAAAATCCGCTCGAAAATCGGATTCAAAAAAGACGGGACCATCCTGGCCAGGGATTTTGAAATTTATCTGGACGGCGGGGCATACAATTCCATGGGTCCGACCGCGACCTTCCTGTGCGGCAACTTCGGGGCCATGCTTTACCGCTTCCCCAATTACCGGTACCGGGGGTACCACGTTTACACCAACAAGCCGCCGGCCGGGGCCATGCGCGGGTTCGGCGCGCCGCAAGCCCTTTTCGCCTGCGAGAGCCAGATGAACATGGCCGCCGAAGAGCTGGGCCTGGACCCGATCGACCTGCGGATCAAAAACGCCATGGTCCCCGGCGACGAGATTCCCGGCGTGGCGACCATCTCTTCCTGCGGCTTCATCGAATCCCTGAAAAAAGTAGCCGAAATGACCGACTGGAAGGCCAAGCGTAAAAACCTGCCGCCGGGCCGGGGTATCGGCCTAGGGTGCTACAGCTTCATTTCCGGCGGGGTCTTTAACTGGTTCAACACCCAGTATAACTTCACCGCCGCCGAAGTCCGGGTCTTCGACGACGGCACGGTCCACCTGCTGAGCATGGCCTCGGACATCGGCCAGGGGTCGGACACGGTCCTGCGGCAGATTCTGGCCGAGGAACTGGGGGTGTCGGTGGACCGCATCCGGGTTACCTCGGCCGACACGGCCATGACCCCCAAGGCGGACCTGGGCACCTGGGGCAGCCGGGTGACCCTGATGACCGGCAACGCCGTGATCCAGGCGGCCCGGGCGGTCAAGGAGCAGTTGGCCGGGACTGTTTCGGCCAGGTTCAACCTTAACGTCATCCATGAAATTGCTTTTGCCGACAACCGGGTTTTCTCCCAGGCCCGGCCCGACCGGGGCGTGGATTTCGGACAGGCCGTGGCCATGGCCATGAAGGCCGGCCGGGGCGCGGAAATCGTGGGTCGCGGCTACTATACCCCTCGGGGCAAGGGCCTGGTCACGCCGGCTTTCTCCTTCGGGGCCCAGGTGGCGGAAGTGGCCGTGGACCAGGAGACCGGCCTGATCACGGTGGAACGGATGACCACGGCCCACGACTGCGGCACGGTCATCAATCCCATGGCCGTGGAAGGTCAACTGGAAGGTTCGATCCACATGGGTCTGGGTTACGCTCTGTGCGAACAGTTCGTCATGCGGGACGGCCGGACCCTGACCACCACCTTTTTGGACTACAAAATCCCCGCGGCCGAAGACATGCCGCCGGGGGAATCCTTCTGCGTGGACACTTATGAACCCGAAGGCCCTTTCGGGGCCAAGGAGGCGGGCGAAGGCCTGGTTTCGCCCACGGCCCCGGCCATCGCCGACGCCGTCCACCGGGCCGTCGGCCATCGCTGTCTGGACCTGCCCATCACTCCGGAAAAAATCCTGCGGGGGATCGGCAAGTTGAAGGATCGGGATTAAGACTAAGCTGCCTTCATACATAGACTAAAGAAAGGGTGAGGCCATGGCGAGGTTCGTCGCAGACGGACTGAAGCAATCTCTTGAAATAAAAGAGATTGCTTCGTCATCCCGCTGTAGCGGGATTCCTCGCAATGACATACGGACAAACTTGGTTTAAGGCAACATGGTATAAAACAGCCCGGCCGGCGGGGAACAACAGAGCGGAATGAGCGAATCCAGAGAAACAACGGCCCAGGCCGGGACGGTCCGGCTGAAGGTCATCAGGCCCGGTGCCACGCCGCCCTGCCTGGCGGCCGGACGGATACCCTGCCGGGGCTGCCCCGGTTGGATATTCATGAAACAGGCCGCTGCCGAGCCCGGTTCCGCCTGGGGCCGTTATCCTATCCACTGCGGGGCCACCGGTCTGACCGTCCAGGGCGGTGATTGACGGGCGGCTTATAGCGGGTCGATGAACCCGCGAGCTAATTAAGGCCCGCCACCGGCCCCAGGGGATCGGTTTTGTCCACGGCCACGGATGGAGCGGCCGGGAGCCAGCAAGAGACCGTCGTGCCCTGGCCGATCCGACTGGCCAGGGTCACTTCCCCTCCGTGAGCCTCAATGACGGTTTGGACCAGGGACAAGCCCAAACCTGACCCTTTGCCTTTTTTGGTGGTAAAAAACGGGGTGAAGACGTTGTCCAGGTCTTCAGGCGGTATCCCCTGACCGGTGTCTTCGATTTCCATCCTGACCCGTTCCCCCTCCGGCCGGAGGCGGACTTCGATTCTTCCTCCGGGAGGCGTCGCTTCCAGGGCGTTGGTGAGCAGATTGAGGATGGCCTGTTCCAGCAAGGTTTTGTCGGCCAGGACCGGAGGGGTGGCCGCGGCCTTCAGGATCATGGTGATCCCCCGGGTCTCGGCCTGGGGCCGCAGGGTTTCAAGCATCTGTTTCAAATCGCCTTCAGGAGACCAGACACTCAGGGTCAGGTCGGCCCGCCGGGCAAAGCTGAGCAGTCTTTCGATAAACATTTGAATCTGCCGGGCATTCTCTTCTATTACGGCCAGGGATTCTTTCGACGTTTCGGACAGTCGGTCTGTTTTGAGGATGGACAGGGCCAGGACCAGGTTATTAAGAAAGTTGCCCACCTGATGGTTGACCTTCGAGGCGGTTGTTCCCAGGACGGCCAGGCACTTGGCGTGGTTCAGGTCGGTGGTGGCTGAAACCAGGCGATTGATATAATCCTCAAGGGAAGCTTGCATTTCATTAAAATGGCGGGCCAGGTCGCCGACCTCATCGTGAGACTCCACTTCAATGGACCGAGACAAGTCACCGCGGGCCGCTCTGGCCACGCCTTGATGAAGGTGGGCTATGGGCGCCAGGAACTTGTGCGCCGTCAACCAGGTCAAGGCCACGGCCGCGGCGACGATAATGACCACCAGGCCGACCGAGGTCCAGAAGCCCTGACGAAGAAAATAAAAGGCATCGTGGTAAGGCTGGACCAGATAAAGGGTCCAGTTCACGCTCTTGAGCATGGATTTGACGAAAATGGTTTTTCGCCCTTCCCATTGATCCACCCAGAACTCCGGCTGGAAATGCCGGTCCTTGAGCAAGGACTTGAGGGTCTCGGGGTCATAGGTGTCGAACTGTTTGGCCTCCCGTAAAAGCTCGATGTCCAAGGGCTGTTTTTCAGCGGCCTCCGACGGTGAACCCAGGTCCAGGACCTGGCCGAACTGCCGGGAAACCTCGTCTCCGGCGATCAAGGTCTGGTCATCGTCCAAAAGATAAACATGCCCGTTCGGACCGAAGTTGAGGTCGAGCTTGAGTTGGATGACCACGTCCCAGACCGGTTTGGCGTTGAGACGCCCCCAGAGCACCGCCACCTGACGACCATCGAAAAAGACCGGGGCGGCGATGAACATCACCGGAACACGCTCCAGGAGAACCACGTGGGAACAAGCCAGCCGACCTTGGCCGGCTTCCTGGAAGGCGGCCCAGCCTTCCCGATGGAAAAGGTCCTGGTTGAACCAGCCGCCGGTCGTTTCGTAACCCTTGAGGTCGACCAGGGCCATGTATTCGAATTGAGGAAATTTATGGCGAAGCTCGGTCACGGCCATATTGGTCCGCCAGTGGTCAAGGCGAATGGCCGCCACAAAGGCCGCCGCCGCCTTGATCGCTTGAAAGGCGTTGCCTAAAAACAATTCGATCTGGCGGCCGGCCAAAACCGCGGTCAGACGGTAATCAGCCTGAATGGTCCGTTCAAAGGCCTGTTGACTGACCAGACTCAGGCCCGATCCCACCCCCAAGCCGGTCGCCACGACCAGAGGTATAACCAGAAAAGTGAATTTCCGGAACAGACCGGGCTTTCTCATGGTCTCCACTCAAAGATTCGGTTAGGGCTAAAATTACCAAAGCCGGATTTGAATGTCAAAAAGCGAAGACGGACTTCTTCCCCCCGGCGGCGTTGACACTCCCGGTTCCAGGCTGGTATTGTGGAGCCGGGGATTCAATAAAAAAGCCCCGCCGTCTTTGGCGAGGCTGGTTTGGCAGTCAGCTGTGAAAGCCAGGAAAAAAGACCGTTCAAGTGGATTCCGGGGTGAGGCCTAGTTTCATTTTAACGCCGATGGACTTGTATTTTTCCACCTCGATGAGGGTTTTCAAGGTTTCAACTTTTCGGACGTCTTCCAAGGAATATTGGCGGCGATTGGTGTTGGAGCGTCGGGGCTGAAGAAACGCATTGAATTCCTTCTCCCAATATCGAATGGTCGTCTTCTTGACTCCGGTCAGCTTGGACACCTGGTCGATGTTCAGATATACCTTTTGCAGCACGTCATCGGTTTTCATGCGCCTTCTCCTGACTGCGGGCGTGAAAATCATCCGGCCGGAGATGAGCTTTCACGGTTGTTACCTTTTATATCGGCATTTTGGGCCGAAAAGTTTAAAAAATTTTCAACAAACAGGCGCCGAGGCGGAAAAATGTTAAAAGTTCATACAGATAATTTGTCCTTTCAGTAACTCTTTGTTAGAGGTATCGGTCAAAATAGATAAAATCTTTAATAGTTTGTTTCGAAAATGTTAAAAACCGATATTTTTTGAAATATTCAAGGATGATATGTCTGTCGATTCAGTCGGGAGGATGGCCTTGGAATTGTTCTGCCAGAAATGCGGCCGCCGGTTTTGCCCGGGTGACCTCCGATACCAGGTAAAAATTGAAATAATCTCAGCTTTTGACGGTTACCTCCAGGAGTCTGATGAAGACATCGACCTTGAACTGAATCGGTTGATCGAAGCCCTGACTTATCAAGACCCGGAGGAAGCGGCCAAAGACGTGGCCCATACCATCTTTATGGTCATATGTCGTTCCTGCCGGAACCGACTGGTTCGGGAATACGATACGGTTCAGGGACAACGAGTGGTGCATTAGGCCGGTTCCGGATGCGGGTTCCCCGATGGCTGGACCTGGGACTCCGGGTTTTTTCAGCTTGGGTTGAATCCTTTAAAAAAACCGAGTCCACCTGGATCCACGTTTTTCTTCCTCGAGGTTTTCCGATTCAAACCTTATTTGGGGGCAGTCCCTGAAATCGTTTTTCGGCCGAGCCGGAAGGTCTTTTTTACCGACTCGGAGGAGAGGTTTTTATTTATTTTTTTCCTCCAAAAAATGAGCCCAGGCTCAAAATTACCTCTTGACAGCCTCCTGGTCCGGGTATACGTTTTGGTCGTAAGCTCAAAACGGTCAGGAGGACCAGATGCCCCGACCCCCAAAATGCCGCCTGATTCAGGACCCGCCCCAGGTGAATTATTTCAAGCCCCGGGGCGTGCCCATGACCGCCCTGGAGGAAGTCGTTTTGCCGCTGGAGGGTTTTGAAGCCCTCCGGCTGGTGGAAATAGAGGGACTGGACCAGGATCAGGCCTCGGAACGAATGAACGTGTCCCGGCAGACCTTCGGACGTATCCTGGCCGCGGCCCGGAAGACCCTGGCCGAAGCCGTGGTTCTGGGCCGGGCCTTGCGGATTGAAGGCGGGCATTACGCGATCAGCGGCCGGGACGGGAATTTTGAATAGAAAGGCGGAACTTAAAAAATGAAGGAAGCTCAACCTGACACCAACTTCGAACGTCAGCTTCAGGACAAGGTCATCGAAAACACGCTCAAACGGATCAAGCACAAGATTTTGGTCCTCAGCGGCAAGGGCGGCGTGGGTAAATCCACCGTGGCGGTCAATCTGGCCGTGGGGCTGGCCGGCCGAGGCAAGAAAGTGGGCCTGATCGACGTGGACCTCCACGGTCCCAGTGTCCCTCGGATGTTGGGACTGCGCGACGGCTTCCAGGGCGGCGAGCATCCCAAACCTATTGCCTGGTCGCCGAATCTTTCGGTGGTCTCCATCGAGCCTTTATTGCCGGACAAGGACCGATCGATCATCTGGCGGGGGCCCGTCAAGATCGGGGTGATCCGTCAGTTCATCTCGGACCTGGAGTGGGACGCGCTGGACTATCTGGTCATCGACAGCCCGCCGGGCACCGGCGACGAACCCTTGACCGTGGCCCAGACCATCCCCGGAGCCCATGCCTTGATCGTCACCACTCCTCAGGAAGTGGCTTTGGCCGACGTGCGCAAATCCATCGATTTTTGCCACAAGGTCAACATGCCCATTCTCGGACTGGTGGAAAACATGGCCGGCATGGTCTGCCCCCACTGCGGTCAAGAAATTCAATTTTTCAAGACGGGCGGAGGGTCCAGCCTGGCCAAGGCTTCGGGCCTGCCGCTCCTGACCAGCGTGCCTTTCACCCAAGGCGTGGTCGAATCCGGCGACACGGGCCGCCCGGAAACGCAGCCTTTTGATGAATTGGTCTCCCAGGTCCTGGCCAGATTGGAAGCTTAAAAAGCCCTTTGAGCCAAAAGTGTTAATATTATTCCTAAAAACACACCAGTAATTCAAGGAGGCGTCTTTATGGATAAAATAGCCGTGAGCAGCCAGGGCCGCGGCCTGGACGACCAGGTCGATCCCCGTTTCGGCCGGGCCGCCTACTTTATAGTGGTGGACCCGGAGACCATGTCGTTTGAAGTTTTGGATAACGGAAACTCCCGGGCCATGGCCCAGGGCGCCGGCATTCAGGCGGCCGAGATCGTCGCCGACTCCGGGGCCAAAGCGGTGCTATCGGGCTTTGTCGGCCCCAAGGCCTTCCAGGCCCTGTCCGCGGCCGGGATCAAGATCGGACAGGGCGTTGACGGGCTCTCCGTCCGGGAAGCCGTTCAGCGTTATCAATCCGGCCAGGTGGACATGGCCTCCAGGCCGAACAAACCGGGGCATTGGGCATGATCGTGGCCGTGGCCAGCGGCAAGGGCGGCACGGGCAAGACCATGGTCGCCGCTTCCTTGGCCAAGGTGTGGGACGGACCGGTTCAGGCCGTGGACATGGACGTCGAGGAACCCAACCTGCACCTGTTTCTCAAGCCCGAATTGACCGGCCGGGAAACGGCCCGTCTGCCCGTACCCCTGGCCGATCAGGCCAAATGCACGGCCTGCCGGGCCTGCGCCGAAATCTGTCAGTTCAAAGCCATAGCCGTCCTGGCCGGTTACGTGATGACCTTTCCGGAAATGTGCCACGGCTGCGGCGGCTGTACGGCCGTCTGTCCGGAAGGGGCCATCACCGAAGATTATCGGGAACTGGGCCAAGTTCTTTGGGGTCGGGCTGACGGGATCAGCTTTCTGATGGGCCGTCTCCGGGTCGGCGAAGCCATGAGTCCGCCCTTGATGCGGGCGGTCTGGCTCAAGGTGGATCGAAGCGGCGACGTGATCGTGGACGCTCCGCCCGGGGTGAGCTGCCCGGCCATCGCCGCGGTCCGGCCGGCCGACGTGATTCTGCTGGTCAGCGAGCCGACCCCGTTTGGATTCCACGACCTCAAACTGGCCCGAGAAGCCTTCGAACCTTTGGAAAAACCCATGGGGGTCATAGTCAATCGGGCCGGCCTGGGCGATGAGGCCCTCTATCAATACTGCCGGGAGGTGGAACTGCCCATTCTCTTGGAAATACCGTTCGACCGCCGGATAGCCGAAGCCTATTCCCAGGGCCGGGTTATCGCCGAAGCCCGGCCCGAATATCGGCAAGGCTTCCTGGACCTGGCCGGCCGAATCCGCGATTTGGCCGCCGCCCCCCTGCTGGAGGCCCGCCATGCCTGAAATCACCATCATCAGCGGCAAGGGCGGCACCGGCAAGACCTCCCTGACCGGGGCTTTCGCCCATCTGGCCGAAGACCACGTCATCTGCGATTTGGACGTAGACGCCCCGGACCTGCATCTGCTCCTTGATCCCGAGCACGAGAAGGTCGAAGAATTTTATTCCGGCCATACCGCCGTGATCGATCCTGAACTCTGCACGGACTGCGGCCTATGTCTCGATCTCTGCCGGTTCATGGCTATTAATCAGGGACCGGAAGGGCCGGCCGTGGACCCCATCGCCTGCGAAGGCTGCAAGGTCTGCGTCCATTTCTGCCCGGCCCAGGCCATAAACTGGCGGGAAGATCATTGCGGACGCTGGTACGTTTCCCGGACCAGGTTCGGACCGATGGTCCACGCCCAGCTCTTTCCGGGGGAGGAAAATTCCGGCAAGCTGGTGGCCCTTCTCCGGGAACGGGCCCGGAAAATCGCCGACGAGCGCCATCTGGACCTGGTCATCTCCGACGGCGCCCCCGGTCTGGGCTGTCCGGTCATCAGCTCTCTCAGCGGGACCGATCTGGCCGTGATCGTCACCGAGCCCACGCCGTCTGGACTCCATGACCTCGAGCGCGTGGCCGAGCTGTGCGCCCACTTCCGCATCCCGGCCGGGGTTATCATCAACAAATGGGACCTCAACGCCGACCAGTCGCAAGCTGTTGAGCATCTTTGTCTGAAAAAAGGCTTGCACCTGGCCGGTAAATTGCCTTTTGACACCGCTTTCACCAAGGCCATGGTCAAAAGGATGGTCGTCACCGAATTCCAGGCCGACGGTCTGGCCGACGAGATCAGGACGGTCTGGCGGCGGATCAGGGACCTGGCTGGAATGAAGTCGGCTTCCTGAGGCCGGAGATTTTACGATTTTGGATATTTTAATTTCGGAATGAACCGGCTCGGGGCCAAGTCAAGCCCGGCCGGTCGACTTAATGATGAAAATTAAAGGAGGCTGTTAATAAAATGAGTCTAGTCATCGCCGTTCCATCCATGGCCCCCGGGGGTCTCGAAGCCGAACTCTCCCCCCATTTCGGGCATTGCGACTTTTTTACCTTGATCACTTTTGACGACGGACAAATCACGGACGTATCCGTGGTGTCCAACGTGCCCCACCAGCAAGGCGGCTGCATGGCCCCGGTCAACCTGCTGGCCCAAAACGGAGCCAGGGTTCTCGTGGCCGGAGGCATGGGCATGCGGCCTTTAATGGGCTTCAACCAGGTCGGCATCGAGGTCTTTCACAGCGGCGGATTCACCCAGGTCGGTCAGGCCGTGACCGCCCTGCTCGAAGGTCGCCTGCCCCGCTTCGGCCAGGACAATACCTGCGGCGGCGGGGAGAATCATCATCCCGCTTGAGACGGTCCGGGGTCGGCGGCGCATTAATAATCCCTTGAAATCCGGATGAAAGCCAAGGACCCCGGCCGGCCTGATTGACTGCTGAAAAAGTGGGATTAAAGGGGCATGACCGAGGCCCCTTGCCGTCAATAAAAATGCCGCCTTGATCCATCTCCGAGCCTTGTCTTGACCAGGACAGCGGCTGTGGGGGCGTCTTGGCGGTTTTTCCTTTTTAAGGTAAACTAGTAAGCTAGGGTTTCTGTGTTGAACCCAAATCATTACTTTAAGCGGAACAGCCATGCAGGTGATGATCAACGGAATGGCCGAGGAAGTGCCCGAGGGCGTTCTGGTGGCTGAATTGATCGATTTATTTGAGGGAAATGATTATAACCTGATCGTGGAGATTAATCACCGCTTTGTCCATCCGCGGGATTACCGGACTTTCGAGGTCAAGGCCGGGGACAAGGTCGAGTTGATTCTTCCGGCTTTCGGGGGCTGAGGATCATGGCCGGCGGCCGTCACCGCAAGCAGGAGCTGTTTCCGGGTTTGGGGACCGAAGGTCAGGCGGCCCTGGCCCGCTCGACCGTGCTGGTGGCCGGCTGTGGAGCCACCGGCGGAACCATGGCCATGTTGCTGGTCCGGGCCGGCGTGGGCCGGGTCCGGATAGTGGACCGGGATTTCCCTGAATTGACCAACCTGGGCCGCCAACTGCTTTATGACGAGGCCGACCTGGCCGCCGGGTTACCCAAGGCGGTCATCGCCCGGGAGAAACTCGGCCGGATGAATTCCGAGGTCGAGGTGGAAGGGATTGTGGCCGACATCAACCCCGGCAACGTTTTCGACCTGACCGAGGGAGTCGATTTGGTCCTGGACGGCCTGGACAATCAGGCGGCCCGGTACCTGATCAACGACGCCGCCGTCAGCCGGGGCCTGCCCTGGATTTACGCGGGCTGCTTGGGCTCGGCCGGTAACGTCATGACCGTAATTCCCGGCCGGAGTTCCTGCCTGCGCTGTCTCTTTCCCCATCCGGCGCCGCCGGGGACCCTGCCGACCTGCGACACGGCCGGGATAATCGGGTCGGCCCCCGTCCTGGTGGCTGGGGTGGCGGCGACCGAAGCCTTGAAGCTGCTCGCCGGGTCCGGATCACTTTTGACCAGGGGCTTGTTCACCTTCGATCTATGGTCCAATACCTTCCGGATGATCTCCTTGCCCGACCCCGTCCGGACTTGTCCCTGCTGCGGGGAGAGGCGCTTTGAGTTTCTCGATGGCCGTTTTCAGGCGGACACGGAAACCATGTGCGGAGTCGACGCCATCCAGATCAATCCACCGGGGGCCGCCCCCCTGGACATGGCCGGACTGGCCGGGCGTCTGGACCCGGAATCCCTCATTTCCGTCAATGACTACCTTTTAAGGTTCCAGGCGGAAGGCTGCTCTTTCGCCGTCTTTCCGGACGGCCGGGTCATCATCCACGGGACGACCGACCACGGACGGGCCAGAGCCCTGTATGACCGGTACATCGGTTTTTGATCGAACCGCTGAAGGCCGAGACTGGTCGAATTACTCGTCGTTGCGCCTGAGGAACTGGTCGAAAGGAATTATTTTACCCTTTTCTCCCTCCGCGAGGGAAGGTGAATGGGACCGGCGGCGGGGGCGTGATGATTCTTGGAACTCTTGTTTCAGTTCATCCACGTATTTTTTCAAACGAGGATTGTTGGCGATGAGGTCTTCAATCTGCCGGCCCATCTCGACGATGCCTTCCAGGAGGTCCTGGGTGTCCAGGGAAAAACCGGCCGCGGTTTTGATTATTTCGACCAAACGCTGCAGGATATTCAGATTGCCGGTCTGAATGTAGACCGGGGCATGGCCCCAAAGCCCAACCACCGGCAGACCTTGTTCCCGGCCCCGAACCATCAGCCAGGTATGAATGCTGATAGGGCCTTCGTATTCAGCCGGAGATAATTGGTTGGTCATCCCGGCCAAGGCGGCCTTGGCCGCCGCGCCGGAATAAACCACCGAAACCCTGGGCTCCACCCAATGGGGAACGTAATCATACGTCCCGCCCACGGTGAAAATAGTTTGGGTGTTCATGTCTTGGGCCAGGTCCAAAATCAATTGGGCGAAATATTTCCAGCGCAAATCCGGCTCGCGGCCGGAAAAGAGGATCAAGTCTCTTTCCCCCACCCCTGTTTTGACATAAGAAAAATGATTGCGTGGGAATCGGAGGTCTTCCAAATGACCGGCGGTGATCTTGGCGGTGGGACGGTCGGTGGTAAAGGTGTAAAAATTGTCCGGTTCGATCATGGCCAACGGTTTGGCTTCCAGGCGGCGCAAAAGATAGCTCAGGGCCCCGGTAGACACGTCCCCGGCGTTGGGCCAGCCGGAAAAACCCACAACCATGACCGGCCGATCAAGCCGGGGCTGGTCAAAATAGTAAAGTTCCGACATGCGGAGAGTCTCCAGGGCGTTCACGACGCCCTGATTTGTTCAATCAGGTTCCGGGCTTCCTCAAACTCGGGATTAAGGTCCAAGGCCTTTTTAAGGTGCTTGAGCGCCTCTTCCTTTTGTCCCAGGTCGTAATAAACCCGGCTTAGGTTGTAAAATAAGTTCTCGTCGTCCTGGGCGACCTCGAGAGCCTTGAGAAAGTATCGGGTGGCGTCTTCCAGCTTACCCTGCTGGCGGAGGGTGATGCCCAGGCGGTTGAAAATATGGGTCTGAGAGGGATCGAGGTTGAGGGCCAGCCTGAAGGCCTTTTCCGCTTCTTCAAAATTTCCCGATTCCAGCAAGGCTTCTCCCAAATAGCGCTGCCGGTCGGCGTTCAGGGGGCTGATATCGGAACTATGGCGCAAATAATTCAAGGCCTCTTCCGGCTGATTATTTTTCAGACTCAAGGTCCCCAGGGCGTCAAAGGCATCCACGTAATATTTGCTCATTTTCACGGCCTGGTGATAATCCGTTTCGGCCTCGCCGTTCTGAGCCAGGGCTTCGTGGGTTCGGCCTATTTTATAGTGAATAACGGCCATGGATGACTTGGTCGCCTCCAGGGCTTCTTGGTATTTTTCCAAGGCCGCGTTCAAGTTGCCGGACTGGGCCAGAGAATTGGCCTCGTGATAGTATTGTTCCACTTCGGTGGGATTGATACGTCGATCAAGGACCTGGTTGACCTTTTTAACCAGCGTCTGGTAGGAAAATGGTATGAGTATGTAACCGCTGACTTTATACTCGGCGGCCTTGGCCACGTATTTTTGTTCGACTTGGGATGAAATGAGAATAAAGGGGACTTCCTTGAGCTTTTTATCCCGCCGGATTTCCTTGAGCAACTCCAAGCCGTTCAGTCCGGGGAGATTAAAATCGGCCACGATCAGGTCCACCGTTTCCGTCTGGGCTTTTTTCAGGGCGGAGAGACCGTTTTCCGAGATGGTCAAGTTGGTATAGCCCTCATCCCTTAAATAAGTCCGGATAAGACTTCTCAGCTCCGGCTTATCGTTGACGATCATTATCTTGAAACCGGTTTTATCCATCCCCATTCATCCGAAAGGCATACTATTTAGTATAAGTTTACTTTATATTGTCGGCCCTGGCAATAGATGTCCTTCGATTAAAAGCGGATAGGTTATTGAGGGAAAATCCCTTGCCAACGTTCATCGAGTCAAGTATAAGTGAAGTCCGTCAGCTTGAGCCGGGTAAGGACCATGGTTCAGCCAAAGGTATTCTCGTAATGACCGAGCGGAACGCACACGTTACCATTGATCTGCGTGATTTGGTCATAGCCCTGTCCGAAGCCCTGGGCCTGGTCGGCGGTCCCATCATCGACCACGGCAAACGGGTGGCTTATCTGGCTTTGACCTTCGGGGAAAGTCTGGATTTGTCGCCGGCGGAGTCCGAAGACCTGCGCACGGCGGCCCTGCTCCATGACGCCGGCGTTTCCTGCACCCAAGTCCACAAAAACCTGATCCAGCTCGACTGGGAAGGGGCCTTCGAACACTGCCGCGACGGAGCGGCTCTTCTGGAAAATTTCCGGCCTTTCGCCCGGCCGGCTCAAATTATCTTTTATCATCATACCAAATGGCCTGAATTTAAAAATTTTGACATAGAACCACGATTGGCTCTCCTGGCCAACCTCATTTTTTTGGCTGATCGGATCGACGTCATGCTGGATTGGAGTCGGGAGATCATCCTCAACCGGGACTCCATCGAAGGCAAAATCAGGGAACTGGGCCAAAGCTTTTTCAACCCTGACGCGGTCCGGATTTTTTTGGAAAAATCCCGGCTGGAGGTTTTTTGGCTGAGTCTGCACTCCCGGCATATCGCCAGGGCCGTGGCCCAATTTCGACCGCCGGAGCCCGAACCGTTTGGGCTTGACGACCTGGAAGTCGTGGCCGGGATTTTTGCTCAAATCGTCGACAACAAAAGCAGTTTCACCCGGACTCACTCGGACGGGGTGGCCGGACTTTGCGACCTGTTCAGCCGGCACTTGAATTTCCCGGCCGGGACCGCGCAGAAACTGCGGATCGCCGGCCTGCTCCACGATCTGGGCAAGCTGGCCGTCCCTGACGAGATTTTGGAAAAGCCTTCCGAGCTGACCCCCGATGAATTCCAAATCATCAAGCGCCATCCTTTTGAAACTTATCATATTCTGGGCGGATTGCCCGGGCTGGAAGACATCCGGGACTGGGCCTCCTTTCACCATGAAAAAGTCGACGGGTCCGGCTATCCCTTTCACCTGGCTCAGAAGGCTTTGGAGCTGGAACACCATATCGTGGCCTTGTCCGACATAATTCAAGCCCTGGTGGCCGACCGGCCCTACCGCCCCGGCCTGTCACGGGAGCACGTGCTGGACATTCTGGAACACATGGCCTATCAGCAGCCGTGCCTCCAGCCCTTGACCAGGATCGTCAAGTCCGAATTCGATCTGGTGGTCCAGGCGGCCCAGGGCAAGAGGATGATCGAATGAAAGAACTGATCCAGCGCCCGCCGGGCGGGAGCGGTGACAAATGTTTCGTGTGCGGCCCCAATAATCCCAAGGGACTTCATCTCAAGTTTTATTGCTCGGACCACCGGACCGTAACCACCGAGCTGGTCCCGCCCCAGGAATGGAACGGCTGGGAAGGATTGATGCACGGCGGACTGCAATGCGTCCTTTTGGACGAGACCGTGGCCTGGACCGTGGCCGGATTGATCCACAAGGATTTCGCCGTGACCACGACCCTGGAAGTCCGCTACCGCAAACCGGTTCGTTTGAACCAAAGATTGACCCTCCTGGGCCGGGTCCTGTGGCAGTCGGAACGGGGCAGCCGCGTCGAAGCCCGGATTCTCGGCCAAGATGGCGAGGTCCTTTCGGAGGCCACGGCCAAGGTCGTTCATATGAACGAAAAACTCTTCGAAAAAATGATCGATTCGGTTCCCTGAACCCCCGCCCCGGCCGGAAGAAAGACTCCACGTCCTCCCTAGCCCGGATAATCCGGGCCCATGAAATCACGGAGCCGGGTCAGGTTCGGAATGCCGGCCCGGCCGCCGACCTTCTCGCATTTGAGAGCAGCCGCGGCCGAAGCGAAACGCATGCAGCCCGGCAGGTCCCAGCCGGCCAGAATTCCGAAAATATAAGCCCCATGATAAACGTCCCCGGCCCCGGTGGTGTCCACCACTTTGACCCGATAGGCCGGCTGGCGGTGGTAAAGGCGGCCGTCAAACCCCACGCTGCCCCGGTCGCCCAGGGTCACCACCGCCTGGCGCGGCCCCAGGGCCAGGATGCGGGCCAAGCCCTCTTTCTCGCCTTCTTGGGGATGGAAAGACCGGAAGAATCTTTCCGAACAGATCAGGTAATCGGTCAGAGCGGCCAAGTCCAAATATCCGGGGCGAAGCGTTCCGGCGTCAAAGACCACCGGCACGCCGGCCCGGCGGGCCGCCCGGGCCGCGGACAAGGAGGCCTTCAGCTTGAGACCGTCCAGGTGGAGCAGCCCGGCGTCGCGGATAATGTCCGGAGTGATCAGGCCGGTCGCGGAGTCCGTATCGGCGCCCCGCCGCCAAAAGATGGTCCGCCGGCCCAGGTTGGGTTCGACGGCGATGAAAGCAAACTGGGAGACCCCGCCGGGCGCGACAGCCAGACGGGAAACGTCCACCCCTTCGCGGATCAAACCCGCTCTGATCAATCGGCCGAAATCGTCGTCCCCGACTTCTCCCACCAAGGCCGTTTTCAGACCCAGACGACTGAGAGTGACCAGGGCCGTGGCCGCCGGACCGCCTCCCTGGACGGTCAGACCGGTGAATTCGCACTTGGAATCAGGCTCGGGATAAGCGTCGATCACCCCCAAAAAATCAAGGGAGGCCTGCCCCAGCCCGACCACGACCGCTGTGGGTTCCTTTTTTCCGGACATGCCCTGGCGGTCTTCCCTCCCTTGGGATGACTTCAGCCCCCTAATCCTTTTCGATCATCTCCAGGAAGGCCTCCAACCTGACCCTGACTTGTTCCTGATTGAGGCCCGGCCGGGAAGTTTCCAGCAGGAGATGGGGCAAGCCGGCTTCTTTCAAAGCCTTGGCCAATTCCGGGTATTCGAAAAAATGGGGTTCGCAGTATTTTTGTAAAAGGAAAACCACGCCCTGGGCCCGGCTCCGTCCGACCTTGTCCAGGAAGACCGGCGCCGGATTCTTGCCGGTCGTCTTGCAGGGACAAAGCGGCCTGTCCATAAAGGCCTGAGCCAAGGCCGTGAGGGGATCATTGTGCCCGGGGGTTTGGTAATCGAACATCCTTCGGCCGGTGCACAGGTCGTCATCGGCCACAGCGGCCCCGCTCTGGTCCAGCAGGCGGTAAAAACTGGGATCGTCGCCTAGGTTCCCGGCCAGGAAGAGCATTTTGGCCCCGGTTTCTCCGGGGGCGGCCCCGGTCATATCGTCCAGGACGGGCCGGGCCAGGTCGAGCCAGGTCTCGGGCCGGAGGCGGAAGGCGGCCAGGACAAGATAGAGGAAGTCTTCGGCCGACAAAAGGCCGGGGGAAAGACGGTTGAGTTCATACAGCCGGATCACGGACCGGCGCAATTCATCGTAGATGTCGATGGAGCGGGCCAGGGTCTCGTGGGTCAGGGGACGGCCGGCCCAGCGGCCGAGTTCATCGCGGAACCTGGCCAGGGAAATGACCAAATGTTCCTTGGCGGCCGAAGAGTCCGCCCTGGTGGGCAGGGCCAAGGGGTAATGATGGGGCAGGTCAACGGCCACGGGCCAGATGAAAGCCGCGTTCTGCATCGAATCGCAGGTCTGGCCGAACACTACGCCGGCCAGTCCCTCGAGCCGCCCGGACATCCCGGCTTCCAGTCCGCCCCGGACCAGGTGGCAACAGTAGGCCGGCAAGTGGGCTTCGGCCTGCCTGACGGCCAGGTCGAAGCGGAACAGGCGCACCGGGGTAAATCCGGCCGCATGGATCATTTCCACAGGGACCAGGGGGCAGAAGTAACCGATGGGGGGATGGTCGTCTCCGGGGGCTTTTATCTGTCCGGGAAGTCGGGTCACGGCGGTTTTGAAGGGCTCGATCCGGGCGGTCAGGTCCATGCTATCCTCGCTGGCGGAAGCGCCGATAGTCGATGTCAGCGAATTTAAGCGATTTTCAGCTAAAAGTCAAATCACGGGCGGAAACGGAGAGCGGCCAAACAGGGCGGCCCGGTCCAACATGGAAGAGGTGAGGGCGCGGGGACGGCTTAATCGGGAAGGTCCTTCGGCAAGCCTGTCGGATTCCCCGATTGGACCTCTGGTCCGCCCAGAGGGAGCCGGAGCTTTGCATGGTAGGCACAGCTCTTGCCCCTGGCCCCTATCAAACAGGTCGGCCGGTCCGCTATAGGGGCGCACGGCCGTGCGCCCCTACCAGATTATATATGTTTCAATAGATTATCCTATAGGGAAGCAGGAGCTTCCAAGAGGGGGCTCCCAAGCTGGAGCTTGGGAACCAGCCAGTTTGTCGGGGTCAACCGTGGTTTTATCCCCAAGGAACCTCCTCTATTTGCCCAACCCATCGCTGCTTCAGTCGATTCCCATAAGTCCCCGAATACCCACAGATGGCGAGAAGGCCCATTTCCAAGTACCACAGGCCCAAATTCCACGCCTCATAATAAACAGAACGATATTGACCACGGTGCTTATGTTCCGGGTGAATCAGCGCGTTTCTCACTTCGGTCAGGGCATGGGGAGCGTCAAGCCAATTCATTTGATTTTGGGCGGCAAGCCTTTGTAACTTGGGAGTCTGAACAGGAATGTCCAGGGGGATACCCAGAGAGGAAAAGAGCAAACGGAACTTGTCTGATGCCCAAAGGTCTTTGAATCCCTTCGCCGTGAGAAGCCGTTTGTCTTTCACCGCATATTCATAGGAAAGTCTTTCAATCGCCGCTTGAGTCAAAATGATGCCGGCATCTATCCCACGGCGGGAAAAATTCGCATTCAAAAACCAATAAATGACTTCATGCAATGCTTCACGCCAGTCATCATTAGCCCATCTTTGCATGAAGCCTGGGAAGAGCATCGCCAGTTGAGAACCGTTATGAGGATCGAACCAAGATAAGGGTTTATGGTAAGGTTCTCCCGGCGATGACCAGGACTCCCAAATGCGGTCTCTGGAGGCATCAAATCCCACGGCACAAATCGGCTCACACCAATTGCCCTTGGCAAAGGACAGAAAGAAACGAAGCGCATTCAGCCATTCCTTCGCTTCCTTGCCAAGAAACGGAGTGCCATCGACCTTCCGTATGCCTCCGACATGCGTTAAACGGTACCCACCTTCTTCTTCGAGAAACTTGATATTTTCCCGTGTCGAAAACAGTGACTTCAGTTCAACCTTCCATTCATCCCAAACTAAATCAATATGTTCAATGCTATGTATCGTTGTTCCGCGTTCCTCTGTGGAGCGCCGAGTTCCAAAGAAACCGACGAAATTGAACAAATGGAAAACGAGCCATATCATTTCTGTCGATTCGTCTCCGACGCCAATTACCGGTTCAGACTTTGGAGACCATTTAATATTATATTCTTGAGAATCTATATTGCCACCGCTGCTTATTAGGAAACCTTCAATCCGGCGATTGTTAATTGAAAAAGACGAGATCGGCTTCTGTCTTGAACTTGCTCCCATGGCGTCTTGCATGGGAACATTCTGAAAATAACCATAAATATGGATATTTGCCCGTGGCAATAGATCAAGGCGAACCTCGCCCTTACCTGCATACCTATTTCCGCCGATAACCATTTCCGCTTGGCTTTGATGAATCAACAGGCTTGATTCACGTCCAGTGAAATCAAAGGCAGGCTCTAATCTGTGTATAGCAGTGTTCATCCGTGGTGCCCAAGCTCCAGTGACTGCGAAAGAAAGCAAGAAGTCTAAAGTCCCTGTCAGTAATCTCAGATAGTTACATATCAATAAAATAAAAAATAGGCAATAATTTCAAAGTCTCTGGGGCTTGGGAACAAGCCGCAAAAGTTTCCATGAGTTTGTGAAGCGCACTGTTTGTTTCATTAGATTCATTTAATATTAACCTGAACCACAGACTTGAGCCGAGGTCCAGCGACTTCGAGTGCCAGGTCGATTATTTCCTGGATATTTCGACGACTATAGTTGGTGCCGAGCCACCATCCAGAGACCACCTCAACCGAATGTTGTTCCGCTAAATCGGGACGTCCAGGATACAGGTCGAGTTTGTTTTTTGCCAGATATCGCCGTTTTTTACCATGTTTGCGCGAGGCGAACCTCTCAAGAAATCCCTTATCTTCTTGAGCAAACAATTGAAAGACTTTTGTCATCACCTCACGCGCTGAGCCAGCCGAAAACTCTTTTCCTCTAAAAGAGAAGGAAAAATTATCGACGGTACGAGAGCGAATAGTTCCGGCACCGTAAGAGTAAGTTATTGGCTGGCTTATCTGATTTTTTTTCTCTGGTTTAGGGGTTTGCACAAACTGACTATTCTGCATTTGCTGCTCAAGAAACTGGCTGCAGATATCCAGATCTGGCTTATACCCACATAAATCTGCTACTTTTTCCGATAGTAGCTCCAATAACAACGAATCCTGTTCTCTAATTAACGCCGTCCACGCTTTGGGCAAGAAACTTTCAATCACTCTATGACGCGCTACGTTTTGGTAATCAGAACGTGCGGCCTCCAGTGCCTCACCTGAACAAACATTATCGTAGCTCAAATATCTTTTAAGCGTTTTCTCCGCCTCATCAGTACTTCTTTCTATAAGGTCGAGTTTATAAACTCTACGATCTTCGTAGCGGCCTTGACCGCCGGGAAGATAAAAACTCCATTCTTGTCCATCCGTCAGGATGGCCATCGGTACGCCCATATGAAAAGCATATTCGAATAATTGGCGATCAGCCCCCTCGGATAATCCTACCCTTTTGACCTCAATAAATACAGATGGTCGATTCGCTGGATGACATAGAGCGTAATCTACACGGCGACCTTCAATAGAAAATTCAGGAATCACGATTGAAGTATCGAAAACAGGCCACCCAAGCTCATGTAAAGTAGGTAGTAGAATTCCATGGGATACGGCTGCCTCAGAGGTAAATTTGCCTTGACGCAGTTCTTCCCGTATTTTTTCCAAGTGCTTATCGATCCCCATTTAGTCTCCCCTTAGTTTATGCCTCAAACAACTAATCCCTCTGGCACCTGGCACCCCACCGTTTGCTTTGGGAAAGCCTATCGCCCCATAAGTAGGCGGCCCAAGGGAACGAAAAATTTGGCGTGCAAGGCGGTTTGGATAAATTTGGCAACAAGCACAGTTTCACCGTCCTTTCCGGGGAAAGGTCCCGGTAGAGCCCCAGAAATTTTTGTATATTAGTTTTGGTAGAAGGTCAATAATTTTGGCGGGGCGGGTGTTTGATAAAATGTGAAAACAACCTCAGCCCGACCTTCCAAATGGTAAAGAGGGGGAAAAACCGAAATTTGGGGCGGCGGCGGGGTAGTCTTGGTCCGGAGGGCCTCTTGCGGCTTTCGGCCGCCCCGACAATGAATGGTCGGTATTCTGGCCCCCTGAATTAGCTGGACGGTGGTTAGTTTACTATTTGGCCTCTGCAATCAGGGATCTCTGAGGCGAAGCCGAAGAGGTCGGGGATTGCAGAGGGAAGCGGTTTAGGGTATCTCCAAGCCAAAGGAGGTCCTTATGCCAGCTAAGAGATTGTCAGAAGAGGATAAGGTCCAGGCCGTTCTGGAT